>Ga0316577_10000020_pt1 | contig 35147 bp, 29 predicted proteins | sample S5NA_FD_203073 | JGI IMG/M metagenome (GOLD analysis project Ga0316577, IMG submission 203073) | Rhizosphere microbial communities from salt marsh grasses in Alabama, United States - S5-7_050615r2r1 | ecosystem: Host-associated > Plants > Roots > Rhizosphere | place: USA: Alabama | collected... | reverse complement strand
ATCCGACCCGTTCCCCAAAACGATTTGTTGCGGTGAAAATCCGATATGATTCGAAATTTTTCGGATAAGATCATATCCGCTTCCATCGGGATATCGGTTCAATTTATTGATGGATTCTTTAATGGCCGCAACCGCCATCGGAGACGGACCTATAGGATTCTCATTAGAAGCGAGCTTTATTGAATCACCAATACCATATTCTCTTTCGAGCTCTTCCAGAGGCTTCCCGGGAGCATACGGTTTGATTGATAAAATGTAGTCTGGAATAGATAACTTCATGTAGTAAGTCAGGCAGTCAAAATAAATTTTGTAATCGTTTATGGAATTTTTAAAATATTAAATTCCAGCCAAATATCAAGTGAAGGGATACTAAAGAATCTTTTTACCGGGTTATTCGGGCTGCGGTTTTTAGAAGTCACTTCGACATAGCGGCCTTTTCCCCTGCATCAAGTGCTGCCATATTTATGGGAATAAGTTTTTCCCTTGAAGAAAAAGTCTCTTTGACGCAACTGCGTATGGTTTCAAATTCGATAATCTTGCTGCGCGCAACAAAAGCGCCAAGCGCCACGATATTGGCAACCTTCACACTCCCTAAATCTTTTGCAATATCATTTGCAGGCACCAACAATTCATCCACATCATCACGGCCCGAACGTACGGGGATTAACGAACTATTGATAATCACAACCCCTTTTGGCTTAACCACCGGTGCAAATTTTTCCAAAGAAGGGCGATTCATGGCAACCAGATGCATGGGGTTCCTGATAATCGGCGACCCAATGGGCCGGTTACTGATGACCACCAAGCAATAGGCGGTCCCACCTCTCATCTCCGGACCATAGGATGGAACCCAGGCCACTTCAGAGCCTTGTTCCATGGCAGCATGCGCAAGAATATTCCCTATCAACAGAATGCCTTGACCTCCAAAACCGGCAAACATCACTTCTTTTTGCATTCAGTCCTCCTCAAATCAATCAGGTGTTTTAAATTCGCCCAGTTGGTAATAGGGAAGCATATTTTCTTCGGCCCATTGAATCGACTCCACCGGCGTCATCCCCCAGTTGGTTGGACAGGTGCTGACAAATTCCACCAGACTGAAACATCGGCCTTCAATTTGATACTGAAACGCCTGTTTAATCGATTTTTTGGCTCTGACAATATACTTTGGTTTTAATACCGTTTGTCTTGTAATATAGGCAGGTGTCTGAAGAGCGGAAATCAATTCAGCCACCTTGATGGGCATTCCGACATCCTCGACATTGCGCCCCGCAGGGGAGGTTGTGGTTCGCTGTCCCTGCAACGTGGTGGGTGCCATCTGCCCGCCGGTCATTCCGTAAACCGTATTATTCACAAATATGGTTGTAAACTTTTCCCCCCGGTTGGCCGCATGTATGATTTCTCCCATTCCGATACTTGCCAGATCGCCATCACCTTGATAGGTAAAAACAATAAGGTCCGGCCGAACCCGTTTAATACCGGTAGCCATTGCCGGCGCCCGACCGTGGGCAGCCTCTTGAAAGTCGAAGGTAAAATAATTATAGGCCAAAACAGCACACCCGACAGGTGCAATGCCGACTGTCCTGCCGCGAATCCCCAGTTCGTCAATAACTTCGGCCACCAATCGGTGAATAATACCATGGGTACAACCCGGGCAGTAATGGGTAACCTGATCGGAAAGAGCCTCAGGCTTTTTGTATGTTTTTGCCATTAGATTTGCTCCTTACATGATAGATGATAATTTCTATATATTCGGGTTCATCATGTTTTAATAAATGACTTAACCGAATCAATAACTTCTTCAGGTGTAGGTATTTCTCCGCCTGCTTTTCCATGCCAGTAAACCGGACGTTTCCCCTGAACACTACGTTCTACGTCTTCAACCATTTGCCCCATACTTAACTCAAAAGCGACAACAGCCTCACAGCTCTCTTTTGACGCTGCTTTTCTTATCGGAATGATCGGAAACGGAAAGAGGGTCTGTGGCCTTATCATGGCCACCTCAACACCTTCAGCCTTCATATTGTCAATTGCAGTTTTGCACACCCGGCTCATAGTGCCGTAACTCACAATAAGTGCACGGTAATCCGAATCGATGTTATACGGTTCATATCGAACCTCTTCTTGTATCATTAGGTCGTATTTGGCCTTTAGGACTAAATTATGTTCCTCCAGTTGCTGCGCATCTAAAAAGAGGGATTTAACCAGATTGCGTTCTTTGCGCTTACGAATATCCATTCCATTTGTTGCCCAGTCATCCTTGTTGCTCGGTTCGGATTTAAGATGATCTGAAAATTCAACAGGCTCCATCATCTGACCGATCAATCCATCTCCAAGAATCATCACCGGGTTTCGATACTTTTCCGCCAATGGAAATGCCATCATGACCATGTCAACAGCCTCCTGAACACTTGCTGGCGCCATGACAAGCAATCGGTAATCACCATGACCTCCACCCTTTGTGGCTTGAAAATAATCTGCCTGGGATGGCAATATCCCTCCCAGCCCGGGTCCGCCACGGACTATATTGACAAAAACTACGGGAAGTTCGGCTGCTGAGATATAACTGATGGCTTCGCTCATCAGGCTTATTCCCGGACTCGACGACGTGGTAAAAACTCGAGCACCACATCCGGCGGCTCCGAAAAGCATATATCCCACGGCGACTTCGCTTTCACCTTGCAAAAATACCCCTCCGACCTCAGGCATCCGGCGAGAAAGATATTCAGCAACTTCAGATTGAGGGGTAATTGGATAAGCAAAATAATTGAGACATCCAGCCCGGATAGCGGCCTCTCCAATTGCCTCGTTCCCTTTCATTAATATTTTACTCATATTTTCCCTCCAGCTATTCTTTCGCCGCTTGAGCTTCTTCAACGACTTTAATTATGGTTATGGCCACATCAGGGCACATAATACAGCAGGTCGTGCAGAATATGCAGTCTTCAGGACGCGCTTGATACACAGGGAAATAGCCCATAGAATTTACTTCATCGGACAGTTCCAGAACATTCTTTGGGCAAACAGATACACATAACCCGCATCCTTTGCATCGATTATTGTCGACGATATGTTTATAGGACATATATAGGCTCCTTAGAAATATATTAAGACCCAGGTTGGGCGGTTTAGTAATGCTAATATCCAGCTTAATCGGTCTATTTTTGAGTGACGAGATTTTTTTCGTTACTTGTCACTCGTTACTATTCATTGTCCAAAAGTTTATCTTTTCAGTTTTAGGGCTTTTTTCCATGGTGGAACAAGCTGTCTTTCTATAGAAAGCACCGGACAGGAAAAACGTCCCATATCAAGCTCAGGTAGAAGTTCCACAGATGCAGTTATAAATTCCAGCGGCAACCGGCCTTTGATAGACAACGCTTTCATAAAATCATACCCGTTGTATATATCATCAACCGAAGTTTCATCGATCAGATTTGCATTGCCGATAAATCCATTGATGGCCATCTTCGAAGCCCTTTCAATATCATTACGTATTTTCAAACAACTTTCAATGGTATTCGTGAACGGCCTAAGGGGATTCACCACCTGCAACATATGAACTTGTTTATTGCGGAAAGAATCGGCCAGTGCTGCGAGAACGGTTGCTCCCACATCGTTACCCCCGACGTCAATCAACGTCAAATCACTCGGTCGACGGATTAATCCTGCGACGGCAGGACTCAAAATGGGCAGATCCGCCTGCAGATATTTCTCATCGGGAAGCACCACTTCAATTCCCAATTCCGAAAGCGGTTTTCTCGCTTCCCTGGTTCTAAAGTAAGGATTGACCAGATCAAGGTCCGCAATCTTTACATCCACACCTGCACGCTTTTGACTCACGGCAAGGTTTATGGAAACCTCGGTCTTCCCACTTCCGAAATTTCCGACAATGACAACAATCCCTTTTATCTGTTCCACTCTTATAATTTCGATGGCTGATACGGAGTTAAATTTCGATAAACCTTCAAAGTATAAACGTGTTTTGTATTTTTATTTTATATCAGTGTCAAGCTCTTTTCCGAAACATGGGTTTGAATAAGGGAAATCTTCGAACCAAACCTACTTTTGGCTGCCGATTCGCTGAAAGATCAACTGGATAGCCTTGTTTAAAGCCCGACTCAGTGAATTTGGAGATACCTGTCATTTTCTTTAAGCTGCAAAAAAAGGTGAAAAATGCGATTGACGGTCTGCTTCGCTTTTGTTAAAAATTTGGGCATAACGCAAAGACTTATTAAACGCCAAGGTAGATGAATGAATAAAAAAAGCGATTTGGTTTTTATCGGATTATTATCGCTATGCACTGTTTTTTTTCTCGGAGGCTGCAGCGATATACTTCTTTTCAATCCCAAAGGCCCTATCGGCGATGCCGAGCGATTTGTCATTATTGTGTCCATCGCGCTCATGTTGATTGTCGTCATTCCGGTTTTTATCATGGTCTTCCTGTTTCCCAGAAAATACAGAGCTTCCAACACTAAAGCGACCTATATGCCGAAATGGAGCCATTCAGCCAAAATTGAATGGGTCATCTGGCTGGTTCCCGCTATTATTATCACGGTCCTTGGGATCCTGATCTGGAATACCACTCACCGCCTGGACCCCTATAAGCCTATCGTTACCGGCGTCAAGCCCATTAGCATCGAAGCCGTCTCTTTGGATTGGAAATGGCTGTTTATCTATCCGGAGCAGAATATCGCCACCGTTAATCAACTCGTTTTCCCTGCCAATGTTCCACTGAGCTTCAGGATCACGTCCGCCACGGTTATGACGTCCTTTTTCATCCCCCAACTCGGCAGCCAGATATATGCCATGGCCGGCATGCAAACCCGGTTGAATCTCATGGCCGATGAAACAGGCACTTATCTCGGCCAAAACCAGCAATTCAGCGGCCGAGGTTACGCCGATATGAGCTTCAAAGCCACTGCCGTTTCCCGGGAACAATTCGAAGCGTGGGTCCAAAAAATCAAACAATCGCCGGACAGACTCGATCTATCACGATATGAGAAACTTGAAAAACCGAGTACCGGTTATTCCGTGATGTCCTTCTCTTCGGTCAAAACCGATCTGTTCGATTACATTATAAGCAAATACAATGAACCCATGGCCATGAATCCCGACATCACAAAAGAGGGGTTTGGCCCTATGCAGCCGAAAACCGGTGCATTGGAGAAAAGTTGATATGTTTGGGAAGTTAAGCCTTTCAGCGATACCTTACCATGAACCGATCGTTATGGGCGCGGTAATCGGTTCGATTCTACTGGCCATGGTAATCCTGGTCCTGATCACATACTACCAAAAATGGACAATCCTTTGGAAAGAATGGCTGACCAGCGTCGATCACAAGAGGATCGGCATCATGTACATTATCCTGTCACTGGTCATGATGCTTCGCGGGCTTGCCGATGCCGTTATGATGCGTTCTCATCAGGCACTTTCCGCAGGCATGTCACACGGCTTTCTAACGCCCGATCACTTCAGCCAGGTATTCAGCGCACACGGAACGATTATGATCATCTTTGTGGCCATGCCGTTTCTGGTCGGATTGATGAACCTCGTCGTACCACCACAAATAGGCTCGCGGGATGTGGCATTTCCCTATCTGAATTCGGTCAGCCTTTGGCTGACAGTCGCCGGAGCGATGCTGGTCATGGTATCGCTGGGAGTGGGCGAGTTTTCCAAAGCCGGCTGGTCCGGATATGCGCCCCTGACGGAATTGAAATACAGCCCGGGTACGGGCGTGGATTATTGGATATGGGCTTTCCAGATCGCCGGAATCGGCTCGTTGGTGACCAGCATCAACTTTCTCGTCACCATCCTGAAAATGCGCGCTCCTGGAATGACGCTTATGCGAATGCCGATCTTCATCTGGACGGTTTTATGTACCGCCGTACTCATGGTTCTCTCATTTCCCGTTCTAACCGTCGCCCTTTCCATGTTGACCCTCGATCGTTATCTGGGCATGCATTTTTTCACCAACACCCTCGGCGGCAACATGATGATGTATGTCAACCTGTTCTGGATCTGGGGCCATCCCGAAGTCTATATCGTGGTTCTGCCGGCTTTCGGTATCTTTTCCGAAGTCGTTGCCACCTTTTCCGGAAAACCATTGTTCGGCTATACCTCAATGGTGTTTGCCACCATGGCGATCATGGTCCTTTCCTTTTCTGTCTGGCTGCACCATTTCTTTACCATGGGCGCTAGTCCCAACGTCAACATCTTCTTCGGCATTACGACCATGATCATCGCGGTTCCCACGGGGGTAAAAGTCTTCAACTGGCTTTTTACCATGTATCGCGGCCGCATACGGTTCACCACGCCAATGTTCTGGACCCTCGGATTCATCATAACCTTTACTATCGGAGGCATGGCGGGCGTGCTGCTGGCATCGCCGCCTGCCGACTACGTGCTTCACAACAGCTTGTTTCTAATCGCACACTTTCATTCAATGCTGATTTCAGGGGCGCTTTTCGGCTACTTTGCAGGCTATTCTTACTGGTTTCCGAAGGCCACAGGGTTTACCCTGAACGAAAAGTGGGGCAAACGGGCATTTTGGTCCTGGCTGATAGGTTTCTATCTTGCGTTTATCCCATTGTATGTCCTGGGTTTCATGGGCATGCCTCGCCGCATGGCCCATTACGACATCCTGGCCTGGCAACCCTATTTGATCATCGCGGCCGGAGGCCTTGCCGTGATCCTGATCGGCGTCCTCTGTCAAATGATTCAACTGGTCGTTAGCATCAAAGAGCGCCATATTGCCCGGGATCTGACCGGCGACCCCTGGGACGGCCGTACCCTGGAATGGGCAATGGCCTCACCGCCGGCCATCTATAACTTCGCAGCAACGCCCGAGGTGCATGGTATCGACGCTTTTGCGGACATGAAGGAAAAAGGTATTGCATATGTGAAACCGGATCGATACCAAGACATTCACATGCCGAAAAACACCGCGGCGGGTTTTGTTAACGGTGTATTGTCTTTCATATTCGGATTCGCCATGGTCTGGTATATTTGGTGGCTGGCTGGTATCAGTGCTTTGGGCATGCTTGTCACGGTAATTATCCGGTCAACCGATGATAACACAGATTTCGCAGTACCTGCGGCCGAAGTGGAACGAATCGAAAATCTGCGCTATCGGGAGTTGGCAAACGCCGTAGCAATGCCCAGACTGACAGGCGACCAGGCAATGCCGTAAATTTTACTACAGGTGTAAACGATGACAATTGATAGTTCAACATTCAGCGTAGTTTCTTCCGGCGAATTTGAACACCCGGACACCATTGAGAACCAGGCTTTCGGGTTCTGGCTTTACATCATGAGCGACCTCGTCCTGTTTGCGACGATCTTTGCAGCCTATGCGGTCTTGGGTCATAACTATGCCGGCGGCCCTACTGGGAAAGATTTGTTTCACCTGCCTTATACATTCGGTGAAACCATGCTTCTTTTGTTCAGCAGTGCAACCTATGGCATGTCCATGCTGGCCATGAACAATAACAGAAAGGATCTGGTTTTGAGGTGGCTCTTCATTACATTTCTCCTTGGCCTCGGTTTCCTTGCCATGGAAATCAGCGAATTCCACCATATGATTCTTGACGGCAACGGACCCGAGAGAAGCGGCTTTCTTTCGGCTTTTTTCACTCTGGTTGGCACCCACGGGAGCCATGTCGCCTTCGGCTTGATTTGGATGGCGGTAATGATGGGCCAAACCATCGCCAAGGGGTTGTCTGCTCCTGTTCAATCAAGACTGATACGCTTGAGTATCTTCTGGCATTTTTTGGATATCGTGTGGGTAGGCGTCTTTACCATTGTCTATCTGATGGGGGTAATGTAAATGGACCGGACACCAATCGACAGCGCAGGCGCAGGCAAAGGAAGCTTTAAGTCCTACGCCATTGGATTTACTCTTTCGATCGTGCTGACCGTCATTGCTTTTTTGCTGGTGATGCAAGGCGGGGGGTTGCCCCGGTTGGCCATATCATTCGGCATCTTTGGCGCAGCCATTTTGCAAATGCTGGTGCATCTGCACTACTTTCTGCACTTGGATACTAGTTCGACAGCGCGTTGGAATATGCTGGCCCTGCTAATTACCTTGTTGATCATGATCCTCTTCGTCGGATTGACACTCTGGATTATGTCCGACCTGAATTATCGTATGATGTGACCATGACTAAAGTGATCAAAAAATATATCCTCGTGACCAAGCCGGGGATTATCTTAGGCAACCTCGTTACGGCAATGGGCGGCTTTTTTCTTGCTTCCAAAGGGCGCATTGATATTGTCGCTTTGCTGTCGACTATCATCGGCATATCCCTTGTTGTCGCTTCCGGCTGCGTCTTTAACAACTGTATCGATAGAGACATGGACCGAAAAATGGCCCGGACACGAAATCGCATTCTCGCCCGAGGATTGATGTCGCCGAAAGCCGCCGTCTTTTATGCATCCCTGCTGGGTACGGTCGGTATCATACTGCTCCAGATATCAACGAACATGCTGTCTGTAAGCATCGTGCTGATCGGTTTTGCGATCTATGTGGTAGTATACAGCCTTTGCCTGAAACGAAATTCCGTATATAGCACGCTGATAGGCAGCTTGGCGGGAACCGCACCTCCTCTTGCTGGGTATTGCGCGGTCAGCAACCACTTTGACATGGGCGCGATGATATTACTGTCGATCTTCAGCTTATGGCAGATGCCCCATTGTTATGCCATCGCCATTTACCGCTTTCAAGATTACACCGCCGCCGGGATACCTATACTGCCTGTCCATCAGGAAATGCCGGCGACAAAAAGGCATATCGTATGCTATATAATGGCATTTATGGCTGCCACGCTGATGCTGACCGTCGGTGGGTATACCGGTTACATCTATCTTGCAACGGTGGTCGTGATAGGCCTGTCCTGGCTGTCCATGGCTCTAGCGGGTTTTAAGAAGTCCGACGAACGCATATGGGCTAAAAAGCTGTTTGTCTTCTCCATTTTGACCATAGCCGTCCTAAGCGTCATGATGGCAACAGACTTCACGGTATCCGACACATCACAGATGCTTCTGACCTCTGCACATTAGTCCGGCGAACCACTGTGAAATAGGAGCAAGCGTATTCTGTGAACAAGTACGGATCATTTACTGATTTTTTTCGTATTTTCTTTCTGTCGCTTCAACTCCCGCCATTTTTCCAGCAACTGTCTTATGCGATTCTCATATCCTCTTTCTGTGGGCGTATAAAAACGCCGGCCCTTTAATTTTTCCGGCAAATAGTCTTGTGGAACATAAGCATCTTTATAATCATGGGCATATTTATAATCTTTGCCGTAGCCGATCTCTCTCATCAGAGTAGTCGGTGCATTGCGGATATGGAGCGGAACCGGCAGCGCCCCATGTTCATCTATAACCGCTTTCACCGCCCCGTAAGCGGTGTATATGCTGTTGCTCTTCGGGGCTGTAGCCAGATAAACGGCCGCCTGAACAAGCGCCAGCTCTCCTTCGGGATGTCCGAGAAACCGAAAGGCCTCCATGGCGTTCAATGCCACCCCAAGGGCATGAGGATCTGCATTACCAATATCCTCGGAGGCAAACCTGACCATTCTTCTTGCAACGTATAACGGATCTTCTCCTGCGGACAACATTCTACCGAGCCAATAGGCTGCAGCATCCGGATCACTCCCCCTTAAACTCTTATGCAATGCTGAGATTAGATTATAGTGTTCTTCACCGCTTTTATCATACAAAAGCGCCTTTCGTTCCATGGCATGCTCTATATCTTGAAGCGTTATATTTATGGGCTTTTCTATTGATGGATCTTTGAGCATAGACGTAATTAGAGATACCGCTGTTTCAAGGCTATTGAGTGCTGTCCGGGCATCACCGTCTGATATTCGGACCAGATGAGAAAGTGCATCCTCATCGAAAATCAGATTCATACCCCCAAGCCCCCTCTCCTTGTCCTCTAATGCGTTGCGCATAATGGTAGTGATGTCCTCGTCAGATAGCGAATTTAGCGTTATGACGCGGCATCTGGACAAAAGGGGCGGAATAACTTCAAATGACGGATTTTCGGTGGTCGCACCAATCAGAGTGATGAGTCCGCTCTCCACATGGTGAAGGAATGCATCCTGTTGTGCCTTGTTGAATCTATGAATTTCGTCCACAAAAAGAACGGTTTTTTTTCTAAAAAGCTTTTGCTGGTTTTTTGCGTCCTCAATAACTGACCTGATCTCCTTAACACCTGACAACACCGCAGAAAAATGGACAAAATGACAATGTGTATGGCTTGCAAAAATTCTGGCAATGGTCGTTTTTCCGCATCCCGGCGGACCCCATAAGATCATGGAAAAAACCCGATCCTTCAAAATGGCATGCCGTATCAATGTTCCCTCTCCAACAGCATGACTTTGCCCGACGAACTCGTCCAGGTTCATGGGACGCATTCTGTCCGCAAGAGGTCGTGAAATGCGGGCATCATTTTGGGCGCTGTATTCAAATAGGTCCATTGATTTTTCTTTTTGCACTTGTTCTCGGGGTGTGCTTCCCCGTTTTAAGAATACATGTACTAAGTCCGTTTTTTAGAACGAACGTCTCGTTCCTTGCCGGTGCGTTTGCGGAAGATGACTCGGATCGGCGTTTTGTCAAGTCCTGCCTTAACCCTGATCTGATTTATAAGGTATCGCCTGTAGGAAAAATGGACGGCGTCAGGATAGTTTACAAAACAAACAAATGTCGGTGGTCTGGTTGATACCTGAGTTGCATAATAAAATTTAAGGCGTCTCCCTCTATAAAGTGATGGTTCGTTCTGGATGATTGCCTGCTCGAATATCCTGTTGAGCTGTCCCGTTCCCACGCGTAATGTATATTGCTTAAACACTTCTTCAACAATATCAAATATCCTAAAGACCCTTTTACCTGTTAATGCTGAAATGGTTATTATCGGTGCAAAGCTAATAAACTTTGCTTCCATTCTTAACCGGTCATAATATCCTTTTGCAGTCTTGCTGTCCTTTTCAACAAGATCCCACTTGTTCAACAGCAAAATGCAGCCACATCCACGGTCAAAGGCATAACCTGCAATATTAATATCTTGCTCTGTTATCCCTTGATGGGCATCTATAACAATAAGCGCAACATCACACCGGTCAAGGCTTCTTAATGCTTTTATAATGGAAAACTTTTCAAGTTTTTTTGACACCCGCGCTTTACGACGAATGCCCGCAGTATCAATGATAAGGTACGGTTTTCCGTTAATATCACAAACAGAATCGATGGCATCGCGTGTCGTTCCCGGTGTATCACTGACAAGCAGGCGCTTTTGTCCGAGGATTCGATTGATCAAAGATGATTTCCCAACATTCGGCTTCCCCACCACTGCCAACCGAACAACGTCACCGGCTTCTTCGGCAATGGTTTTCGGCAGAATCTCAGTCAGGTCATCTAATAAATCCGAAATTCCATAACGGTGTTCGGCAGAAATAGGATACAGTTTCTCTATCCCAAGATTATAAAAATCATACAGTTTCACCTCTTGTTCGACCCCGTCGATCTTATTGACAGCAAAAAATACCGGTTGTGATAGAGGGCGAAGGATCCTTACGACATCCTCGTCAAACGGAGAAATCCCATTCTTACCATCCAGCAGAAGAATAATAACATCCGCATCTTCGATGGCCTGAAAGATTTGTGAACGGATCTTATGAGCAAAATCATCCTCATCATCACCCGAGAACCCGCCAGTATCGACCAGCGTAAAATCAATTCCATTCCAGGCAGCATCACTGTAATGACGATCCCTTGTAACGCCAGGGAAGTCATCGACAAGGGCCTTTCTCGTCTTGGTTACACGATTAAAAAAGGTCGATTTGCCCACATTGGGACGACCCACTATGGCAACTATCGGTTTCATGGCATATTTAAAACTTCTCGAAAATTCTACAAGTTAACGAAAATATAGGATATTTTATGAGTCTTGAATGATATCCTCAAATATGGAATAATGGAATAGTGGAATACTGAAAGGTTGGGTTTTAAAAGTATATTATCCATTTTTAGTTTAATCGACTGCACAAATTTTACCATTAATCCAACATCACATTATCCCGGAACCCATTATTCCATTGTTCCAATATTCCATCATTCCAATTGGGTTTGCCTGCTCGCTCCTTTCAATGGCAGGCGGAACGAAGCCCCATCTTGGGGTAACCGAGGTTTGATGCAAATATACAAGAATCATCAACACATTGTCAAACTGCAAAACCTTATGATACAGGGTGTTGCACAGCATTTCTTTGTGCCGATCAGAATGTCTTAATCTAATGTTTTGTTTGACATATTAACTGTATTTCTCTATATACACGTATTCAAAAAGGGAGGGATTTTATCCATTATTCTGGGGGCATTAGTATATCCTAGACAACGACACACTACCTAAAAAGCTTACCGCGCATCTGATAGAGTTTTATTATCCTATTCTTTAAGAAAGCTTGCCGATTTTTTTATCATTATGAAATTTACGATCTTCAAACGACTCACTTTCGGATATCTAACCATAATGATGCTGGTGTTTTTTCTGGTAATCTTTGTAACCCTTAAGCTCAACCAGCTAACCCATATCATCCGCGCTGCTTCTTCAATTGATGGTCAGACGGTTCGTCTGACCGAGCGACTTTCGAACAATATGTTTTCAATGGTCGGTTTTGAAAAAAAATACCTCATTTCCAAAGACCAAGACTTTTATCAACATTTTCTTAAAATCGGAGAGGACTTTAATAATGATATTAAGCAGCTGGGTCTGTTGATAGCCGATCCTTCAGAAAAGAAAAACAACTTTCTTCATATTGCCGGTTCTGGGAAAAAAGAAAGATTTTTCGAAATCAATCAGCTTTACAAGGAATATTTTTCCATCTTCACTCAGGAAATCGAAAACATTAAAAAAGGGAAAGCGTATCCATACAAGGAATATCAGATTAAAAAAGAAAAAATTATTGAACAAATTAATAATGATTTCAAATATATCATCTGGGCCGCAAAATCCGATAGGGACGAAAAGATAAAAACTTCCAGTGAGATCAGTTACAATGTATTTAAAACCACGTCCATTGCTGCCGGACTTGCTATTTTTTGCGGCATATTGATTTCATTTTTTAATACCCGCAGTATCAATCGCTCCATATTGTTGCTGCAGAAAAAAACAAAGGATATAGCAAAAGGCAAATTCGAAAAAATTCTCGATGTTTCCTCACCTCCTGAGATAAAAGATTTAGCACATGATTTCAACATAATGTGCGACAGACTAAAGGAGCTGGATGAAATGAAGGAAGATTTCATCAGTCACGTATCCCATGAACTTCGTACGCCGCTTACTGCCATAAGGGAGGCTTCAAGATTATTGATTGACGGACTTTTTTCCGACAACCCCAAAAGTCGGGATGAACTCTTAACCATTGTCAGCGATGAGTGCGAACGACTCATTGTATCGGTCAATAGAATCCTGGATCTGTCCCGTATGGAAGCGAAAATGATGGACTACCATTTCAATCATACCGACCTGATCCATCTCATACGCAAATGTATTTTGAAACTGGCACCTATTGCTCAACAGAAAAATATTACCCTTGAATTAACCCCACCGCCCCAACTCCCGGAAATCTTGATGGATTCCGAAAGGATCAGTCAGTTACTTGAAAATTTAGTCGCCAATGCTTTAAAATATACGGATACTAAAGGGTCGGTTACTGTGGGTACCTCTTTAAAAAAACATGATGATATGGTAATCGAAGTATCGGTCTCGGATACAGGTTGTGGAATTCACGAAAAAAATCTCAATAAAATATTTGACAAATTTGAACGGATAGAAAGCGGGAAAGAAACAGTCAGAGGTACGGGTCTCGGTCTTTCCATTGCAAAACATATAATTGCGGTACACGGAGGAAAAATATGGGTAGAAAGTATTCCCGGCAAGGGAAGCACTTTTTTCTTTACATTGCCTGTTGGATAAGCCTTTTGCTTGTCGGAACCGGATGCGCCCATTATTATAATCTTTATAATGATGATCCGTTTTCGTTCTCTCAGTACAGTGAAGCGAACCAGCTCTTATTACAAGCAAAATCATCTTTTGCAAGTGGCGATTTTTTGACGTCATTAAAAAAAAATCAGGAAATGTTAAACCGTTTTCCTCAAACATACGGGGAACATGCACTTTATATGATGGGTATGATTTATGCCAATCCGGAATACACATATGTGAATTATGATATATCGATTCATTTTTTCCAAAAACTCGTCAAAGAATATCCTGAATCTGTTTTTAAAAACAGAGCGGAAATATGGATTTCGCTTTTAAACCAGAACATGGACTATGCAAAAACGATTGATGAAAAAAATAAAAAAATCTCTTTTTTGGAAAATAAACTGAGAATAGAAAAAAAAGAGATAATTAATTTACAAAATCAGATAAAACGTTTAAAAGAAATTGATTTGGGTATTGAAGAAAGGAAAAGAGAGGCCCTTCCGGAAATTGGAAAATAAAATGATGAACGATTATAAAGGGAAAATACTCGTTGTTGATGATGATCCGAATATTCTTCAGGTCATCCAGATGCGACTTGAATCCGGAGGGTACCAAGTCACAAAGACCACCGGTGCAGAAAAAGCTCTGAAACTAGCAGAACAAGAACCGTTTGATTTGGCAATGATCGATCTGAAACTCGACGATCAAGACGGTATCCAGCTGATGCAAGATATCCGCCATATCATTCCCGACCTCCCTGTGATTATTCTCACTGCGCATGGATCGATTAACAGTGCCGTTGATGCCATGAAAAAAGGCGCATACAGCTATTTAACCAAGCCGTTTGACGGTCATGAACTTCTAATGCAGATAAATAACTGCCTGGAAACCAGTAAGCTGTCAAAAGAAGTGAAACAATTGCAGCGCTTGGTCAAAGAAAAATACGGGTTTGATAATATCATCGGCAGAAGTGAAAAGATGAAAAAAGTTTTTGAACAGGTCACATTGGCGGCTGCAACGGATTCCAATGTATATATTGAGGGAAAAAGCGGCACCGGAAAGGAGTTAATCGCAAAAACCTTGCATATGGCAAGCGACAGAAAGGATCATCCATTTATTGCTCTAAATTGCGCGGCCATACCGGAGAATCTTATGGAAAGCGAACTTTTCGGATATGAGAAAGGTGCTTTTACCGGAGCCGACACGAGTAAAAAAGGTCTTATTGCCGAGGCTTCCTTCGGTACCTTCTTTCTGGACGAAATATCTGAAATGCCGCTTTCCATGCAAGTTAAAGTCTTGAGAGTTATAGAGGAAAAGGAATTTTATCCTGTAGGGGGGAGACAGATTGTAAAAATGAATGCAAGAATCATCGCTGCATCCAATAAAAATCTTGACCAAGAGGTCAAAAACGGCCTATTCAGAGAAGATCTTTATTATCGCATTCATGTTATTCCAATACAACTCCCCACACTCAATGATAGAAAAGAGGATATCCCGATTCTTTCCAGGCATTTCTTAAAAAAATATTCCGATGAAATGGGGAAAAATATAAGCGCATTTTCAACAGATGCCATGCAGAAGCTGATCTCTTATCCTTGGCCGGGCAATATCAGAGAGCTCGAAAATACCATTGAATGCGCCATGGCCATGGCGAAAGGCAATATCATTACAGAAGACCTTATCCTTCAAACCCAGAATGTTGATCCTGTAAGTTTAAAATCATTTAAAGATGCCAAAGAAAATTTTGAAAAAAATTATCTAATTCAGCTATTTGAACTAACCAAGGGCAATGTCAGTCAGGCAGCTCAACTGGCCGGAAAATATCGTGCGGATGTTTATGAACTTGTAAGAAAATATAATATTAATCTTAACGATTTTAGAGAAAAATAGGTCTATTGCCTGTCAGATAACTTTCCAACCTTGCCACTGCAACACTATCCCCTTTTCGTTTACTTTCTTCTCAAATAGTTTAGGGCCGGTGTTCTTTTATTTTTTTTATCGCTCCATGGAATAAGATCAGATAGGGCTTTGGCAACATAACAGGATGCGAAACTTGAAAATGTTACAAAAAAAAGCAGGAGGGAATTTTCCCTTCTGCTTTTTTTTGTGCCTTTGCCAAAGTATAAACGAATTCTATCAACTATCTGAAATAATAAATATATCGCTCTAAAACGACTTATCTACAAACTTACTCAGACGGCAGGTTATCTCGTTTGTGCCGGGATGATGAATCCGTCTGGTCTTTAATGTGCAATGGCTGTGCCAATCACGATGAATGTGCATAACAAATTGTTTTCTATATATATTTTCCTTATTAATTGCAAACACAAGTCGGATATGTGAAGGATTTTTCATACAATGATTAAAAGGATTTCGAACATGATGGAGACAAGCTTTTGTAAATAAATGCTTATTAACTGAATGGTATTTCCTTCAATTGATTCAGATAAACGATTCAATAAAGCCGTTTTCCGCGATCCAAACTTCGATATTGAACCGCTTCTGCAATGTGGTCTACGCTGATGTCGGATGTATCATCGAGATCGGCAATGGTGCGGGCGATTTTAAGGATACGGTTGTAGGCCCTTGCCGACAAACCGAGTTTGTCAATGGCACTTTCAAGAAGATCGCAGGAGGCCTCGTCAATCCTGCAGTGTTTTTTAATATGCCGGTTGATCATCTGGGCATTGCAGTAAATTTTTGTTCTTTTAAACCGTTCGAATTGGCGCGCTCTGGCTGAGGCAACACGGGCTCTAATATTCTCTGACGATTCAGCATTGGGTTCTCCAACAAGGTCCTTATAAGGAACTGCCGGAACTTCCACGTGAATATCGATTCTGTCCATCAACGGCCCGGAAATTTTTGATCGGTATCGGTGAATTTGCGGATAAGTACATCTACACTCATGCTTGGGATCGGAAAAATAACCACAAGGGCACGGATTCATTGCTGCGATAAGCATAAAACTCGACGGATATGTCAGGGTCAGTGCAGCTCGTGAAATGGTGACCTGAAGATCTTCCAATGGTTGCCGGAGAACTTCTAACACATGTTTTTTAAATTCTGAAAGTTCATCTAAAAACAGGACTCCATTATGCGCAAGGCTGACCTCACCGGGCCTTGGAATATGTCCACCGCCAATTAACCCTGCATCCGATATGGTGTGATGGGGCGATCGAAACGGCCGCTTTGTTATCAGAGCTTCGTCTTTTGGAAGCATTCCGATGACGCTGAATATTTTTGTCGTTTCAATGGCTTCCTCAAATGTTATCGGAGGTAGTATTGTCGGAACACGTTTTGCCAGCATCGTCTTTCCTGAACCCGGAGGGCCGATCATGATGAGGTTGTGTCCGCCTGCAGCTGCGACCTCTAAGGATCGTTTGACATGCTCCTGCCCCTTGACTTCTGAAAAATCGACTTCAAACGCGTTTCCACGATTGAATATATGAGAAATATCTGTTTTTTCAGGCTTTATTTTTGAAAACCCGCGAAAAAAACTCACAAGCTGAGGCAATGTTTTTGCCGGCAGCACCGTTATTCCTTCCACAGCCGAAGCTTCTCGACCATTATCATAGGGCACAATGATACCTTCATATCGAGCGTTTTTTGCAGCGATGGCCATTGGAAGCGAGCCCTTCACCGGTTTAATGCGACCATCCAGAGACAGCTCGCCAAGGACAAGATATTTGGATATGATGCTCTGAGAAATGATTTGGGTCGCCGTGAGTATCCCTAAAGCGATGGGCAAATCGAAACCTGTCCCTTCTTTTTTGATGTGAGCTGGTGCAAGATTGACGGTAATTCTATCGTCAGGGAAGGTGTAACCAGAATTGTTGATGGCGGACTTAACCCTTTCTTTGCTCTCCTTTACTGAAGCCTCAGGAAGCCCTACCGTGGTAAAAGTGGGAAGTCCTGATGCTATGTCAACCTCCACTTCGACTAGAAATGCATCAATTCCAATAACAGCACTGCTTAAAACTTTTGCGAGCACGCTCCCCCCTTCTTAAGCCGATAGATGTCTATATGACGAAGTTATAAAAGAACTTCTGCGGAAACGCTAATGTCAATTAAATGAAGGGGCGGGGAGTTTTTTCCCTAAATCCTTGTAGCGGTTGTTTAGAAAAACTCCTCGACCCTCAATTAAATAATACTTGTCAAACATGAACAATACGCTATATTGAGGCTGTGATTTAAAAATACACTTGATTTATCTTTTTCCGGTTTTATGTTACAGATTCTTAGAAAATGTAAATTCTTATTCAATTAAATTAAATATTATGTATTTTCAACAAAGAACCATCGCAAATCCGGTGAAATGCTCGGGTGTTGGGGTTCACTCGGGTAAAAAGGTCAACTTAACCATTAAGCCTGCACCCCCGAATCACGGTATAAAGTTCATCAGAACAGACCTTTTGGACTGCCCTGTTATATCTGCTCATTTTAATATGGTCGTGGATACCAGCCTGGCAACCGTTATTGGCTTTGAGGGCTTTATCGTTTCAACTATAGAGCACCTTATGGCTAGTTTTGCCGGTCTTTCAATTGACAATGCACTGGTGGAAATCGACGGTTATGAGATGCCGATAATGGATGGCAGCGCCGCTCCATTTACCTCCCTGATTAAGGCATCAGGAATAAAGGAACTGGACACTCCCCGCTATTTTTTTGTCATAAAAGAACCGATCGAGCTTAAAAAAGATGGAAAAATGGTCGGTGTATATCCATGTTCAACGTATAAAATAACCTGTACCATTGAATACGATCATCCGCTGATCAACAAACAGTCTTATTCTGTGGATGTATCGGATAACGTTTGGGAAAGCGAAATCTCTAAAGCAAGAACCTTTGGCTTCTTACATGAATATGAATATTTAAAAAAATATGGTCTGGCCCGTGGCGTTACCCTCGAAAATGTGATTGCCATCGATGACAAAGATGTTATTAATGACAGCGGTTTACGGTATCAGGATGAGTTTGTAAGACATAAAATTCTCGATTGCATCGGTGATTTTTCACTTCTTGGTATGCCTATTCTGGGCCATGTAGTCGCTGAGAAATCCGGTCACGCCTTCAACCATTCATTTCTAAAAAAAGTCTTTGCTGAAAAAAAGTCGTGGGAAACCCGTACGATCAATGATTTAAAGGCCTTGTGATAGGATCCCCTGTAGAAATTGGACCTTTTATTTTGAAATTCGGCGGGAATGTCTTTTTATTAACCGAATTGTTGTAGAAAAAATGACCCCTGCGCTCATAACAACTAAAAGAACAGCTATCCAAACATTTCCTTGATATTCTTCACTCTCCCGTGCCACCGAGATCCCAACAACACCGAAGAAAAAGACAATAATCATGAATATGATTACGCCGATACACACCGCTTCGGAATCATACCAGGAAATAATTGTTTTTCTAAATAGAGGATTTTGGTCGATACGCATTATCGTATCCAGAGCTTAAAAAAATAACATTTTTGTCCTTTGAAACAAATCAATATCAAAGGAGTTTCGGGTATGATTAAATTTTTGGCTGGAAGCTGTCTGAGCCTCCGGCTCGTAGGGCCTACGCCTCGGAGAGTGAATTAGGGATTGAAAATGTCCCTTACGAACATTTTGTAAAGCCGCAAAAATGGCAGATCATACATCCCTCTTCAAAACTTATTGTATGACCGCATTCGGGGCATACTTCTCCAAGGAGGCTGTTGCCGTATCTTTTTTGCTTATGAGAACCGTCTTTCATATACCGCTTTTCAAGGATCCTGCCAATAGCATCTGGTATAGATAAAACCAAGCCGCCTTCCTGAAAAACCGGATGTTCTCCACCGATACCTTTGAGTTGTTCGACAATTTTTTCTACCTTTACGCCGGATCTCAAGGCAAGGGAAACAAGACGGCCGATGGCTTCGGTTTTGGCAGTGGTCGACCTTCCCGATTTCCCAATAGTTGCAAATACTTCAAAAGGTTGACCCTCATATTCCGATACCGTCACATAAAGCTGCCCCATACCGGTTTTAATCCGGGAAGTAAATCCCTCCAGCGTTTCCGGCCGATCTTTGACTGTAGCAGCCGAAGTTAGAAAAGGCTTCTCTTTTCCCGAATAAGATAGAACCTGATTTTCCTTGCTCCCGTCCCGGTATATGGTGACGCCCTTACAACCCAGTTCATGTGCCAGATTATAAATTTTTAGTACATCATCCACAGTTGCATCCCGGGCCAGGTTAACCGTCTTTGAAACAGCATTATCCGTATATTTTTGGAAAGCCGCCTGCATACGAATATGCCACTCAGGAGATACATCGTGGGCCGTAACAAAGATTTCTCGAACATCTTCAGGTATCTCTTCGAGATGCTGTATGCCGCCTTCAACAGCAATGGTGTCCATCAATTCCGTGCTATAAAAACCCCTTTCCTTTGCTATATTTTCAAAGTATGGATTCACCTCCAGCAGTTTATCGTTATCCATGACATTTCTAACAAAGCTCAAAGCGAACAGCGGCTCAACACCACTTGAGCAGTCCGCAATGATGCTCAACGTGCCTGTTGGTGCAATGGTTGTCGTAGCGGCGTTTCGATAGGTACAACCTTTTATATTTTTAAATATGCTTTTATCAAAATTTGGGAAGACACCCCTTTCTTCACCCAGATGATTTGAGGCGGCATGAGATTCTCTTTGGATGAACCCCATCACTTGCTCTGCAATCTCGAGAGCCCTTTCTGAGTTGTAGGGAATTTTCAGTTGATAAAGCAAATCGGCAAACCCCATAACGCCAAGGCCAATTTTGCGATTACCCTGAACCATTTTTTCAATTTCCGGAAGAGGGTATTTAGACATATCGATGGTATTATCCAGAAATCGGACACTCTGCCAAACAATATCTTTTAATGCCATAAAGTCGATAGCCGGTCCCTTGGCATCGTGAATGACAAACTTGGACAGGTTGATGGATCCAAGATTGCAAGATTCCATGGGAAGCAACGGCTGTTCCCCGCAAGGATTCGTGCTTTCGATCTCCCCCAACGCAGGGGTTGGATTGTCCCTGTTCAACCGGTCTAAAAAAATGATGCCCGGATCCCCGTTTTCCCATGCCTGCGTTACAAGTGCTTGGTAGACATCTGCGGCATTCAGCTCTTTTTCCTTTTCTTTGCTGTTAGGGTCGATAAGATCATAATTGTTATCTGTTTTGACAGCGTCCATGAATGCATCTGTAACACCGACGGAAATGTTAAAATTGTTGAGTTCGTTATTGTTTTTTTTACTATAAATAAACTCCAGGATATCCGGATGGTCGACCCTCAAAATCGACATATTGGCTCCCCTGCGGGTCCCTCCCTGTTTAACCTGCTCTGTGGCGGTATTAAATATTTTCATAAATGAAACAGGTCCGGAGGCGATACCGCCGGTGGTCCCCACCCGACTGTCTTTTGGACGCAGACGGGAAAAAGAAAAACCGGTACCTCCACCTGATTTGTGGATAATTGCAGCATTTCTCAAGGCATCAAAAATACCCTCCATGCTGTCCTCCACAGGAAGCACAAAACAGGCTGCCAACTGGCCCAGTCTCCGTCCTGCATTCATAAGCGTTGGTGAATTGGGCAAAAATTTCAATTCGGTCATTATACTATAAAAGATGCCTTCCATCTTTTTTACATCCGCATCACCACCATACTTCTTCTCCGCCTTAGCGATGTGCTTTGCCACTCTTTTGAACATCTTTTCCGGAGTCTCGATAATTTTTCCCTTGCTGTCTTTCCTAAGATACCTTCTATTCAACACATTTATTGCATTGTTCGAAAGATTCAGTCCATTTTTTATAAATATGGATTTATCCAGGCGAATGGGAGAAGTTTGAGTTAAACCGTATTCCATCAACTTCGTCTGGATCATTTTATCGATAATCGGCAGGGTAATGGTATGGTTTTCCATGTCGGCGATCTCTTTTCTCAAGAATCGGCTGATGCTCATGGCCTGATCAGATTCTATTGGGTTGTCCTTAGCAAGAATATCCGAAAACAATTGATCATCCCATTTGTAGGCACTCAGATCGAAATGCCCCTCATCCGTAACTAAAATTTTACCCTTTGAACCCATCGCCATTCTCCTGTATAGTATTGATCATCAGTTTATAAAATTCATCCCCATAAATACCACGAAAATTAAATTATAACAAGTTTCGCCCTGGCCGTAAAATTGTATTCATCAAGGATACGTTAATTATTAAGTTTCAAGAAGTGGAACCCCATTCTGTTTGATTGAGGTTGCTATGGACTATGCCATTTAAGAGAAGATTCTGTAAAAGAAAAAAAACAAACCTGTTAAATCGCATAAAATTCTATGAACAAGTCTGTTGAAAACTCCCAGAATCACATTTTGCATACTATATATAGTATGTCAAGAAAAAAGAAGCGCTATATCTGCACATTTTTCATTTAAAACTATCTAAGGTGCTGATAGCTTTAAAAAGAGCGGTTTGCAAATTATTACAGGTAAGATAAAGATGCCGATTAAAATTATTTTATGGACACTGTTATTCTACCTGGTTTATTGTGGTTTTCTTTTTCTAATGCAGCGACACATCCTTTTTCCCCGTTATCTTATCGACACGCCATCCAAAAGTGAAGATAATCCTTTTATGGAAAAGATATGGATAAAAACAAGTTTCGGAATAACAGAAGCCTGGTTTTTGCCCCCGGGTCCGATGAAAAAAACAAAACCGTCACCGGCGGTCATTTTTGCGCATGGAAACGGAGAAATCATTGATTGGTGGCCGAATGAACTCAAAAGGTTTAATCATTTTGGCATCGGAGTGATGCTTTTGGAATATCCGGGTTACGGGCGTTCTGAAGGATCGCCCTCTCAAAAAAGTATCGCAGAGACATTTAATAATGCTTACAATATCCTCATTGAACGTGAAGATGTGGACCCGGCCAAGATTATATTGTTCGGTCGTTCCTTAGGTGGTGGTGCGGTGTGCGCACTTGCTGCCGAGAAACCGTCTGCAGCGCTGGTCCTCATGTCGACGTTTACCAGCACACGTTCATTCGCAAAAAAATATTTTGTGCCCGGCTTTCTTGTTCGGGACCCGTTTGATAACCTTGCGGTTGTTCGCAGCTATCCGAAACCGGTTCTTGTGCTTCACGGCAAGTTCGATGAGGTCATTCCCTATTCCCATGGTATGGCGCTTTGCAAGTCAGCACCACATGCCACAATGATCACCTATGAAAGTGGGCACAACGATTGTCCGCCAAATTGGGAGATGTTCTGGAGAGATGTGGAGGCATTTCTGAATGCCTCCGGAATTATCAAAACTACTCAGTAACCCTTAAATCCTTTATAGTGTCCATCCATAAATTAGGATTTTTGTTCAAGATCAAGGCATGCGAAAAAAATAACCACAGGCATATGTGTAATATTCCGAGGATTATTTTTTGAGTATAACCCCAGTGAAATAGGCACTGTCCCGGTTAAATGTTAAATATGGATTTAAATGGGCAGGCATTTCACAGGGCAAGCGTAGAGACTTGTCCGCCTCCGTCGGGTTGGGCAAAAAGACCATTTATGGGTGGGCACTATCTGGCAATCATGGCCCTCATCATATCACCGGCATTTTGCGCATGATCCGCAATGGATCCAATGAATTCAGCCAGTCTGACCACATGAAAAACGGTGACGGCATCAATGTCCATATTCAGCGCTTTTTGTTTCACCATGTCTTCGGCTTTGTCGGCTTCATGTTCCTGCTGATGTAACGTATGAATAATCTTTTTAATGATTACCCGCTGATCTTCGGAATAATTTTTAAAGTATTTTCTGGCTTCAACAACCATCTTGCTGAGTTCTTCGATAGGATCGATGACAGAATCTGCCAGAATAACAAACTCTTTTTCAAGCTCGGGGGGAATCCCAGGTTCACTTCTGAAAGAAATCCAGTCGAGAGCATCTTCTACGGCATCAATCACCGCATCCTGTTCCCTCAAGTACCTGAAGAGCAGAAAATTATAGACCGGCATCAAAGTCCCTTTGGGCAGATGTCCGCGGATACGGCGTTTGATGGCATCGGCTTCGGTTTCCAACTGGATAACTTCCTGCCTGAATTCTTCAAATGTCTGGCATTTGTTTGCAAGATGACACTCAATGGCCTGCTGAAATGCCCAGGCACATTCTTTAACCTTTTCAGCATGCTCCTGAAGGCCCTCAAAAGGTGATGTCATGAACATTGAAAAAAACGGAATGCGCATTACTTGCTCCTTTAAAAAATGAATTGAAGAATTTTAAAAATGAACATACTGGTCAACGCCGCTGCGGGTACGGTTAAAATCCAGTATACCATAATTTTAAACACAATGCCAAAATTAACAGCTTCCATTCCACGGGCAAAGCCGACCCCAAGCACACCGCCAACTGCTGCATGGGTGGTGGATACCGGCAACCCCATTTTTGAGGCCACAAGGACCGTTGTTGCCGCTGCGAATTCGACCGAAAAACCGCGGGTATTACTGAGCGTGGTAATCTTTTCCCCCATGGTTTCCATAACGCGATGACCGGCCATGGCAATACCGCAGGCGATCCCGATACCACCAAAGAAAAGGAGAAAAACAGGCACCGGCACTTTTCCCCCAACGCTCCCGGTTTTAACCAGAAAATAAATTACCGCCAGAGGGCCGATGGCATTGGCCACATCATTGGCTCCCTGAGCCAGGGCAACATAGCAGGCGGTTCCTACCTGAATTTTTTGAAAGATTGCCTCTGCACCTAGTTGCCTGTCTTTTACATATCGTTTCAGAAATGCGGTTGCCACAAATCCGATCAGTACAGACAATAATACGGCAATTGTTAGTGATGCCAGAGGCCCCAAATTCATCGATTTTCCAAAGGGTGTCTTAAACAGGAACGATAATATGACGACAAAAAGCGTAATACCCACAAATAAAGGGGAAAACTTCAGTGCTTGGTTAAAGGCATTCTTTCTGGAGAGAATCAATCGCACAATGATTTTAAAAATTACATACGCGATAACGATACTGAAGAAAGGTGAAATGATCCAGCTCAGTACAACAGCGAGGAGCTTTCCCCAGTTGATGACGCCAACCCCCCCTGCCATGATACCAAAACCGATCATTGAGCCCACAATGGAATGGGTTGTGGAGACCGGTAATGATTTCCAGGTGGCGAAACTGACCCAGAGGGATGCGGCAAGAAGGGCCGAAAGGGCACCGATAAGGGCCACATGAGGATCGGTCATAATCTCCGTGGACACAATCCCTTTGCGAATGGTGTTGGTTACGTGAGATCCGATGAAAACCGCTCCGAGGATATTTAATATTCCGGCAAGAAATATGGCCTGGCGTATTGTAATCGCTTTAGCACCCACAGATGAAGCCATGGAGTTGGCCACATCATTGGCGCCAATATTCCATGCCATGTAAAAACCGAAAATATAACCTATAATGAGAATGATATGGAATTGCGTCATTATTGCATTCGCATATAAATCTTATGGTCCTTTAAAATGAACAAACTTTATGGCCGTTAAATATAACCAAGCGTTGCTTAATTAGTGTCCATCCATAAATGAGGATTTTTGTTCGAGATCAAGGCATGCGAAAAAAATAACCACAGGCATCTAGTTGATATTCCGAGGATTATTTTTTAAGCATAACGCAAAGATCGGGCAAAAAGACCATTTATGGATGGACAATAGTTAGGCGGGCACATATCATGGTGAATCATTCGAATCAATCAAAAATATAGCGTTTTGGTAGAACCTATGTTTGAAACGCTCAGTTTAGGTAAGATATCATCCGGTATATTGTCTATAAAACGGCTTGGCCGGTTTAAAACCATTCCGGACATTCTATCATAAATTTGGGTCGGGTAGGTAAAAAAGAGGTTTTCCTTAGCCCTTGTTGCTGCAACATAGATCAGTCTCAACTCCTCTTCAAGCTCTGTTTCATCGTGAAGCGAATGAATGGACGGAAATCGCCCGTCAAGGGTCCATATAATAAAAACGGTATGCCACTCAAGGCCCTTGGCAGAATGAACGGTCGACAGAACAAGCCGGTCATCGGGTGGATCACCACTTAATAATGTGTCATTTACACTTGTATTCGGGGGCTCAAGGGCCATGTCGGTCAGAAACGGTTCAAGATTATGATATCGCTCCATAATGGTTACCAGATGTTCAAGATCTCTAGTCCGTTTTGGATGATCATCGTATTTCTTTTTTAACACAGGCAGGTAATATTTAACAACCGCTTCACCCATTTGAGCAACAGTCATGGGCCTGGAATCAATATCAGAAAATAGTTGTTTAAGTTTATCCAAACCTTTGGATCGGCCGGCTTTAAGTTTGGATTTAACAAATCCTGTATATCCGGAATTTTCAGCCAAAATCGTTTCATAAATGTCCAGTGCGGTTTTGGGACCGATATTATCCAAAAGGAGCAGGATTCTGTACCAGCCGATCCTGTCATACGGATTGAAAAGAACTTTGAGATGGGCCAAAACATCCTTAATATGTGCAGATTCAACAAACTTAAACCCCCCCACTTTAACAAAGGGAATCCCTTCTCTGGCGAGTTCAATTTCAAGATCAAAAGAATGAAAACTTGCTCGAAAAAGTACTGCAATTTGGTTTAAAGGCACACCGTTTCCATAAAGTTTTTCTATCTTCTTGACTACAAATCGTGACTGGCTGTTTTCACTTTCTGCTTTTATCAGCAGCGGCAACGCTCCTCCGGGCTTTCGCGTAAAAAGATTTTTTGAATATTTCCTTATCGCCCGTTCAATAATTACATTGGTAAGTTTTAAAATGGGTTCGACACTGCGATAGTTTTCTTCCAGCTGAATGATCCGGGCCTTGGGAAATATCTCAGGAAACCGCATGATATTTTCAAAATTTGCGCCTCGGAACGCATAAATGCTTTGCGAATCATCCCCCACCACCATGACATTTTCATGGTTTCCCGCGAGAAGATAAATAATTTGTGCCTGAATTTTATTGGTATCCTGATATTCGTCAACCATTAAGTATTGGTAAGTTTTACAGATGTTGTAGCGAACATCGGTGTGTTTTTCTAAAAGCATTTCTAGGTATATCAACAGATCATCATAATCCATAAAATTATTCTCTGCTTTTTGTCTTTGATACGCCTTTGATATTTCATGGATTGCTGCCAGATGACGTATAAATTGCGGATAGTCGTTTAAAACGACATCTTCGACAGACACATCTTTGTTGACGGCCCGGCTAAAAATATTTGCCAGTGTTTGTTTTCTGGGAAGAGATCCTGACCTTGATGTTCCTGTCATTGCTTTTCTTGTCATGCTGATAAGATCTTCAGAGTCTGCCCGATCAATGATTGAAAACCCATTTTCAAATCCCACTTTGGAAGCATATTTTCGCAAAACAGCATAAGCAAACGAATGAAATGTTCCGCCAGCAACACGTTTACACCTGTCATCAAGCAGTCCTGTTGCTCTTTTCAACATCTCCTGGGCAGCTTTACGCGTAAAAGTCAGTAGAAGTATGGACGCCGGTGAAATACCTTCTTCCACAAGACGAGCAACCCGATATGTAAGCGTTCTTGTCTTCCCGCTTCCGGCACCTGCTATGACAAGAAGAGGTCCTTGGGTTAAGTTGACGGCTTCCAATTGAGAAGGATTAAGTTCTTTTTTATATTGAATTCGATAATCCATTGAAAGAAAATTATATGAAATATTCTGAGTGTTGATAGGAACACGTTATCATCCAAAAGATAAGTCTGCTTGTCAACAGTAGAAATGATTTTATATTATTTAACAGATTTTGTTGACTTTTAAAAAAAATATATATAATAATTCTAAAAGTATTCGTACCTTTGTCAAACTACACCAACCAAGGAGGAAAATCAAATGAAGAAGATAAAGGCTCAATTGAAGACATTATCAAAATCCCTGGCCACAATCTCCAAAAAGGTAGAGAATATTACCGCTCAGGTTGATAAGCTCCAGGCCCCCAAGAAAGCTGCCCCAGCCAAGAAGGCAGTAGCAAAGAAAAAAGCCGCAAAGAAAAAAGTCGCAAAAAAGAAGGTTACCAAAAAGGCCGCAGTAAAAAAAGCAGCGCCTGCCAAACAGGTCACCATGCTGGATACTGTATTTAATGTTATCAAACGAACCAAAAAAGGTGTTACCGTCACCCAGCTAAGAGAAAAGACCAAACTGGATTCCAGACAGCTCAGCAATGCGCTTTATAAGCTCACCAAAAAGGGCGCAATACAAACAAAGTCCCGTGGTCTTTATGTGAAAAAATAAATCGTTTAAAATCCACTTGATGATCAATAAAGATAAAGTCGGCCTGCAGCCTGGCAAAACGACATAAGCAAAGTCTCCTGTGTGCCCAAAATGAAAGGTATCAGGCAAACGGGAGGCTTTGTATATATTTTACCTGCTTCTTGCAAGAAGCATTTGTGTTCATAATCGAGGTCCAACATCAGCCCCACCTGAAACACATCAATCAAGAAAAATTCCCCTCCGGCATTGTTATTTTTAATATCTGTTTTATTTTTTCCGATAAGATTGTATAATGGTTTTTTAAAATAAATCGACTTTAAAGAAGCTTCAGATGCGGCTAAAATTTTACTGGAAGCTGTCTGACCAGCTCACCACATAAAACACGATCAGGCAGGGTGGATTAGGGGATCGTTATAAAAGAACCATCGGCAAGTTAACTTTTTGGAGCATAATCATGTTTAAAAAGCGTTTTGACGTCCATAGAATAAAGTTTTCATTCAGTGTTTTTCTTGGTATTGCTTTACAAGTATTTATTTTTATCAATCAAAGTGCTGCATCCGGTAATCCGGCCAAACATCTTTCCAACATAAAAAACTCCGTAGAGCATAGCAGTTCTTTAGATCTATGGTCCTATAATGAAAAAGATCTTCATCCTGATCCGGCACTTGTGATTAAAAAATTACCCAATGACTTTTCTTATATATTATTGAAAAATCAACACCCGAAAAACCGGGTGGGTATGCACCTTTATGTTCAGGCCGGTTCAATTTATGAGTCTGATAGTCAACAGGGGTTGGCACATTTTTTGGAACATATGCTGTTTAACGGCTCAACTCATTTCAAGCCTGATGAACTGGTAAAATTTTTTCAAAGCATCGGAATGCAGTTTGGGCCGGACGCAAATGCTCACACCGGTTTTGATGAGACGGTCTATGACATTCTTTTACCTGAAGGGAACAAGGAATATTTAGAAAAGGGCCTGGTTGTAATGAAAGACTATGCCGAAGGCGCTCTTTTGTTGCCATCTGAAACCGAAAGGGAACGACGCGTCGTCCTGGCTGAAAAACGAACCCGTGATTCAGCTTCCTATCGTACATATGTCAAAACACTCAAATTTGAATTCCCGGATGCCCTAATATCAAAAAGACTTCCTATCGGTCAGGAAGAAATACTCAAAAAGGCCGACCAAAAACAATTAAAAGCCTTTTATGATACCTGGTACCGACCGGATAATATGATTCTTGTAGTGGTTGGAGATTTTGACACCGAGCTGGCTGGAAAGATTATAGAAGATAAATTTTCTACAATGGCTCCCCGTGCCCCTCCTGGAACAAATCCTGTTCTTGGAGATATAAAACATAAAGGTATAAAACCTTTCTACCACTTTGAAAAAGAATCAGGAAATACCACGGTAAGCATTGAAATTTTAAAAAAGATTTTGTCCATGCCCGACTCTTACGATGTTCGAAAAAAAGAATTTATTGAGGACATTGCCAACCGAATGGTAAATTATCGACTCGAAGCAATTATACAGAAACCTGAAACCCCGTTCACATCAGCATCTATTAGTTCTGGAATTTTCCTTCGTCAGATAAAATATGCAGATATAACAGCAGATTGCAATCCGGAGCACTGGGAGAAATCGCTCTCACTCATCGAACAAACTTTAAGGCAGGCCTTGATATTCGGCTTCACAACATCAGAACTGGAACGGGTAAAAAAAGATATTCTTTCTGAATTAGATAATGCGGTTAAAAGATCTTCTACTCGCAATAGCAGAAAACTGGCAAGAGAAATCATCTGGAGCCTGAACTCTAATCGTGTTTTTATGTCACCGCAACAGAAAAAGAAACTCTATACCCCGATCATCAAAACCGTAACATTAAAAATTGTACATGAAGCATTCAAAGATATTTGGGCCCCTGAACACCGGCTTTTGGTTGTCACCGGGAATGTAAAATTGACAGATAAAAATCCCGAAACGATAATATCGAACACCTATCATAAAAGTATCCAAACCGCCGTATCAAAACCGGTTGAAGAAAAATCGGTGGTTTTTCCATATCTTCCAGAACCCAAAAAAGAAGGTCGTATTATACGAACAAAAAAAATCCCTGATCTTGAAATTATTCAAGTAGATTTTAAAAACGGTGTCCGCCTGAACATCAAAAAAACCGCTTTCAAAGCCAACCAAGTGCTGGTTAATCTTGCCTTTGGACGGGGTAAATCCAGTGAGCCTTTAAACAAACCGGGACTGGCATTGCTAACCCAAAGCGTCATAAATGAAAGCGGTCTCGGCATGCTTACAAAAGACGAACTTGAACGGGCCACGGCCGGTAAAAATACCTCCGCCACTTTTAGTATTGACGAAGACGGCTTTTTATTCAAAGGAAATTCTGTTTCCAATGAAGTTACTCTCCTGTTTCAACTTCTTTACGCCCATATTGTGGATCCTGGCTTTAGAAAAGATGCTTATGAGCTCTCCTTGAAACGATACCGGCAAAAATACATGGCACTATCCAGATCAATAGACGGCGCAATGGCACTTTCCGGCAGACGATTTCTTGCCGGAGGAGACCAACGATTCGGCCTTCCTGATGACGAGGCATTTAAAAAACTAAGCCTTGATGATATTAAATCATGGATCAGTCCTTTTATTGGAAATAATGACATTGAGATCTCGGTAGTCGGAGATGTTGATACGGAGTCAGTCATCCAATTAGCTGCCCGATATTTTGGAAGCCTCACTTTGCATCCCACTGTCAGCACACAAAAAGAATTAAAGCTGCCTGTATTTCCCGTTGGTCAATCTCAAACCATATCTGTTCGGACGAATATTTTAAAAGGACTCGTTATTGTTGCTTATCCGACTGAAGATATTTGGGATATCCACCGGACGCGTCGTTTATCTATTTTATCGGATATTATCTCAGACAGATTTCGCGAACAGATACGAGAAAAGTTGGGATCCGCATATTCCAGCTTTGCTCTTAACAAGCCAAGCAAGGCCTACTCGGGATATGGCGTCCTTCAAGCGATGGCCTATATTGACCCTAACGAGTCGGATATGATCATAAGAGAGATAAAAAAAATCATATCAAACCTCGTAAAAAATGGTGCCACCCAGGATGAGCTGATCCGGGCCAAAGAACCGACGTTGACCAGCATAAAAGACATGTTCCGAAAAAATAGTTACTGGCTCGATACGGTTCTTACAGGTTCCAAGATACATCCTCAAAAGATCGACTGGAGCCGGACAATACTGAAGGATTATGCTTCTATTACAAAGGAAGGGGTGTCAAATATCGCGAAAAAATATCTGGTTAACAATAAGGCGGCAACAATTATCATAAAGCCGCAATAGGCAGCAAATTTTCCCTGATTGAGCGAAAGCCCATGATATCCATATCCAAGGCGTCCGAGGGCGAGGCTGTAGTTGTCTACTGCAAGCCCTCGGCAACGAATACGCCTAAGGAGTCAGGCCATAGGCCATGGGTATCATGGGCTTTCCTGCAAGGTAAACAAAAACGAAATAAAATAGCAGAATTCATTTTTAACTGCAGATAGGGATATTAATTAAATAAAGACGATTCATAAAAACGCCCATCAAATTAAATACATTATTATTTTTCTCGGTTTTGTTTACGCTCAATTAGGGTGTTGCTCAGTCTTACAAACTCCTCCACAGTTAGCGTTTCGGCACGACGAATGGGATCGATATTCGATTTTTCAAGTACTCTTTCTGCTGTATCAGGGTCAATGTTGAGTTCACTGGCAGCCAATGCATTCTTTAAGGTTTTTCGTCTGTTCCCGAAACCCGATTTTATCACTTTAAAAAAAAATAGCTCATCAACAGCCTTATGGTCGATTTCTTTTTTAAATTTTATTTCCAAAATTTCAGAGTCGATTTTTGGTTTTGGGAAAAAAAGAGAGGCTTTCACATCGACCAACTTTTTGATATCCGAACAATAACGCAACATGACGGTAAGGCGCCCGTAATCCTTGCATCCGGAGTCTGCAGTGAGGCGCTGCGCCAGCTCTTTCTGAAACATGAGAACGGCTCGACTAATACCCGCTCTTGACCGAATCAGTTGAACAAGAATTTGGGAAGAAATATTATACGGAAGATTGCCCATAACCACTATTTTTCCGTCCATATCTTCTATAAGGGCACTTATATCGACTGACAATATGTCTTTTTCAATAATAGAGATATTTGTAAGACCGCTGACGAGAACCTCCGTATTTAAAATAGGAACGATTTGGCGATCTTTTTCAATTGCAATAACCTTCCGGGCTCTTCGAGCCAGAGGAATGGTCAGCGCACCCAATCCTGCTCCGATCTCCAGAACAATATCTTCGGGTAATATTCCGGCACGTTTTACAATCTTCTCGGTAAAAGTCGGATCGATGATAAAATTCTGACCCAGTTGTTTCTTTGGGCTAATGTTATGTGCGGCAAGCAGTATTCTCGGTGAAGTCATGGTGTGACTTGAATTAATGGACTAAAATCTATTTTTTTAATGCCTTGCGTAACCTTATTGTTGTAATAATTTTACGGGTGATGAAATAGGATGCAATACCAGGCAAAATTCCCAGTATGACGCCGCCTGCGATCATGGCAATTGTAACATCCATCCCCAAGTCTAAAAGTTCCAAAATCGACTCGTATTTTATATCAAACGGCGCCCGATTCCCGAGAAGATACATTCCCAACTTATAACTTCCCCAATAGAAAATCGGAGCGGTGACGGGGTTGGAAAACCAAACTCCCAGTACCGCTGCGGCTTTGCTCCCTCGAAGAAGGATCGCAAGGGATACAGCAAGAACCGTATGGAATGGTATGGTTGGCGTTAAGCTGATAAAAACCCCAATGGCCAACCCCATGGCGACATAATGGGGATCTCCCTCTAATTTTTTAACGCGGTCGATAAATTCACGAAAGTTATACCTGCTAAATCGTCCTTGGGATTTTTTGTTATTCGATTCCTGTCTGGTTTCTTTCATGGCTTTATTATTTATGCGAAATTCAAAACGCTATATGCGTTATCACGAAAAATTGCGATTTTCAACATTTCAATGGTTGACGGACAAATCCCTAAAGCCTTTTCTTGACTTTTTAACCAATTTTTGATGAGGTCACATTAAACCTTTTCTGGGTAAATTTCCAACATCATCATGGAACCGACAGAAGAAAAGGAGGGCCACATGACTAGAAGAAAAGGAAAATCCGTCAGCTTTGATGCAATGGTGAAGTTCTTCATGCAGTACTACAATATCCCCACAAAGAAGGATATTGAAAAACTGATAGATAGGATGGATCGGCTTGAAAAGGTGATTACAGAGTCTGAATTATACAGTAAGGGCGGCATCTCCACTTTAAAATCCTCAAAAGGAAAAAGATCCGCGTCGAGATCTGCTGAAACTTCTTATAATGTGGTATTCGAAGTTATCAAGCGCTTCAAGAATGGTGTCGGGTTTTCTGAAATTCAGGAAAGAACCGGTTTCGGAGAAAAAAAACTTCGAAATATTATTTACCGGCTACACAAAATGAAAATGATTGCCCGGAAGAGCCGTGGAATCTATATCGCTTCCTAAATCAAATTTAAAAATAACGATTTACCCTATCAAATATTTTCAGGTGATCTCCTTATGAAACCAATTTCTGATAAAAACAACCCCGATCTACAACAAGTCTCTGATATTTCAGGCTATTCCATTAAAAAGATCATTGCCCTCAAAGAAATAAATTCCTTTCTCTATCTTCTTGAACACCTGCATACCGGTGCCCGACATGTTCATATCAGCAGGAGCGACGAAGAAAATACCTTTAGCGTAGCTTTTAAAACAGTTCCATCTGATTCAACCGGTGTGGCTCACATCCTTGAACATACGGCTTTGTGCGGTTCCCGTAAATTTCCGGTACACGACCCTTTCTTTTCCATGCTTAAAAGAAGTTTAAGTACGTTCATGAACGCGTTTACTTCATCCGACTGGACTATGTATCCGTTTTCAACCCAGAATAAAAAAGACTTTTATAATCTTATGGATGTTTATCTGGATTCTGCCTTCTATCCGAACATTGAAGAACTCAGCTTCAAGCAGGAAGGGCATCGTATTGAAATAGAGGGTGATCCAAATAATGCCGAAACGTTTAAACTTGTTTATAGAGGCGTTGTATACAACGAGATGAAAGGGGCCATGTCATCACCGAACCAGGTGATGGTCCGGTCTATTTTAAATGCCCTTTATCCTGATACGACATACAGTTATAATTCCGGTGGTGACCCTGTGGTCATCCCTCGATTAACGCACAACCAGCTAAAATCTTTTCATCAGAGGCATTATCATCCCAGCAATGCTTTTTTTTATACCTATGGGAATCTGCCCTTAAAAGATCATCTGAAATTTATCAATGACAAAATCTTAAAGAATTTTAAGCGCATTGACCCGGGAACCGATGTTCCTTCTCAGCCCCGATGGGATCATCCACAAACAAAGCAATATACATATCCATTAGATAAAAATGAAGATCCATCAAAAAAATGCCAAGCTTGTGTGGCTTGGCTAACTGCTGATATCAAAGACGCTTTTGAAGTTTTAGTTCTAACTCTTTTGGAAAAAATTCTCCTCGGGAATCCAGCATCTCCGTTGCGAAAGGCTTTGATCGATTCAAATCTTGGATCATCCCTTAGCGACGGAACCGGATTTGACGCCGATAACAAAGATACCATGTTTGTCTGCGGGTTAAAGGATGTCGCCATATCTGACGCTTCGAAAATAGAAACCATCATTTTCGATGTTTTAAAGGATTTGTCGGAAAAGGGCATTGATAAAAAAATTATTGAATCCGCCATTCACCAAATAGAATTTCATCGTAAAGAGATAACAAACACAC
>Ga0316577_10000019_pt1 | contig 35179 bp, 31 predicted proteins | sample S5NA_FD_203073 | JGI IMG/M metagenome (GOLD analysis project Ga0316577, IMG submission 203073) | Rhizosphere microbial communities from salt marsh grasses in Alabama, United States - S5-7_050615r2r1 | ecosystem: Host-associated > Plants > Roots > Rhizosphere | place: USA: Alabama | collected... | reverse complement strand
GGGCGTGGTCAGAGTTTTTTTGGCTATGCCTGAAAAATCGATAAAAAAGTTTGAAGTGAACTAAAGTTTAAAGTGAGCTAAAATTAAGGAATTCTGGCAATTATATAAAAACATCAGAGCGAAGCGACACCATAACTTTAGGCACTTTAGATCACTTTAGACACTTTTAATTTGTACGGCTTTAAGTAAAACAGCCCCTTTAAGGGGCAAACCAAAGCCTGGCCCTTTGGATCAGGATTCTTTACTGGAGCGATTTTCTGATGAATGGTTTTTACGGTAGATATTTAAAAATTGACCTGACCGATGAGACATATGAGGTTGTGCCTTTAAAAGACGAAATCCTTTTAACATATCTTGGCGGGAAGGGGCTGGCTTCTTACCTCCTTTATTCGATAAATCCACCGGGCGTGGATCCGCTGGCGCCGGAAAATTGCCTGATTTTTGCCACCGGACCCATTACCAACAGCAGGATTTGGGGATCGAGCCGATATGGTGTATTTACAAAGTCACCACAAACCGGTTTTTATTCTGAATCCTATGCAGGAGGGAAAGTTCCGGAAGCCATCGATTCGTCAGGGTTTGACGCCATTGTTGTCACAGGCAAAAGCAGACATCCCACGGTGGTTCTGGTGCAGCCTGATGGTGCCGAATTCTTTGATGCTTCAGACATTTGGGGGATGGATACCTATGAAACAGAAGATACCGTGAATCAAAAATACGGTAATACCGTTTCGGGATCAGAAAAATCAGGTGCTGTTGTCATCGGTCCGGCAGGAGAAAACCGTGTTCGATTTGCGGTGATCGAAAACGATTACTGGCGATCGGCAGGAAGAACCGGCATCGGTACGGTTATGGGATCGAAACATCTCAAGGCCATTGTATTTAAAGGCAACAGAAGGCGCCCTATTTCCGATACCGAGAGTGTGAAGCGTTTTTCAAAGGAAGTCGCCGATGAAGCGAAAGAAAATCCTGTGGCCAAGGCGTACAAAAGCATGGGAACACCCATGATGGTGAAAACTATCAATCAAGCAAAAGCGTTTCCGACGAAATACTGGTCTAAAGGCTTCTTCGATCAATGGGAAAAGATCAGTGCCGAGGCCCTGCACCGTCAATGTCGTGTACAACCCCGGGCCTGTGCAAAGTGCTTTATTGCATGTGGCAGAATGACCACGGTGTTAAACGGCCGCCATTCCGGTCTGAGAATCGAAGGACCGGAATACGAGACCATATTTGCCTTTGGCGGGCTCTGCATGATCGACAGTATCGAAGAGATCGCGTATTTAAATGACATCTGTGACCGTCTCGGCATGGATACCATATCTGCGGGGAACCTGTGCGGGTTAACCATTGAAGCTGTCAGAAATAAAAAGATCGATGTTAAGATCGATTACGGCGATGTGGATGCCATTGCAGATTTACTTAAAAAAATAGCAAAAAGGCAGGGTATCGGGGATATCCTGGCCCGGGGAATAAGGTATGCGGCAAAAACCTGGGACATGGAGGATACGGCGGTGCATGTCAAGGGCCTTGAACCGCCGGGTTACGACCCCAGGGTTCTTAAAGGCAGCGGGTTGGCATTTGCCGTTTCAGATCGTGGTGCCTGTCATTTAAGAGCAACGTTTCACAATCCCGAATTGAAAGGAATAATCGATCCTGAGACCACAAAAGGCAAAGCCGGGCTTCTGATCGATTTTGAAGATCGATTGACGCTGATGGATGCCTTTATTTTATGCCGGTTTTATAGAGATTTCTATCCTTGGGACCGGTTGATCCGGGTAATTGAAATGACCATCGGGTTAAAGGCAGATAAAGCTGCGCTGCAAAAGATCGCTTCCGGAATATCCACCCTGACGCGCTTTTTTAACATTCGGGAAGGGCTCAAATCTGAAGATGATAAACTCCCCAAACGCTTTTACAAAGAAATTCTTCAAACAGGACACGTTGTCAATGAAGCAGATTTGGCGGTAATGCTGAGAGAATATTACACCCTTCGTGGATGGAATGAGAACGGAATCCCCAACGTAAAACCGGATATTTTATAAGGATGGCTCATGTTGGTATCGTATTATTGTCATCACTATAAAAACAGCCCACCGATAGCTTATTTTAATTGCAGACATCGCAGGTTGGGTTATAGATGCGGTTGTTGAACAAGAATTACAGGATTATACTTAGCCTCGTATCTTTTTTCTAAGTTTTCCATTTTTTTTATGAGACGCTTAATATTTTTTTGCTTACCTTTCTCTCGCGACTTTTTCTGAGATTCTGTATAATATTGGTGTTTTTTTAATAATTCAAGTGTATCTTTGTACCATTTTACGTCATCACTGACGTCCATTCCTTTTTCGCGCCATTCTTCTCTTAATCTCCCATCCAGTTTGAAAAAATCTTCTCTTCCGAAGTGGTCGAGATCGGCATCACAAAGGATTTTTTCAACATGGGATTCCGGTTCACTTTCAAGATCGGTTGCTAGAATCATCTTTTGAATCTTTGCAACTTCGTTTGGCTTATAACCGATCAATATAAGAATTCTGCCTGCCATTCGTGCCGCAACCGGCTCATTTTTTTTATATTGTCTAATGTAACCCGTGTCATGAAAATAGGCCGCGGTGATTAACAATTCTCTATCATGTTCGGAGATATTCTCAGAGATCGCAATTCTGTTGGCAGAAGCAACGACTCCTTTGGTAGGATGAAGTGTATGATCGGCATTATGATATTTAAAGCCGTCTGGCATCTCATCTCTAAAGAGCACTTTTATATAGCGGTCCACGATTTTAAGCCGATGTGTATGAGGCATGTATATTCGTTTCATATCTAGATGTCCTAACGATTTTTAAATATTGGAGATGGCACACGAATCAAAACAGACACAATTAATATGTTCTCCATTAAAATTCGCAAGTTATTCCTTTCTTATGTTGAAATTAATGGTATTAGAGTTGTCGTTATGACTCCTTATTTATAACTTATATTATTAAAGCAATGATTATGCCAGGAATATGAAGTTTGTAATATTTATGTTTATCTATTTCATATTACATCAAATAACATGAATGCTTAACCGTGCCCATATATCAAGTCTGTTTATTAAAACGATTAATTTTAATTATATTGATTATATTTAACAAACTTGATTAAATATAGACATTTTTCAAGAAATTTCCTTTCAACAGCGTTCTCAAGGAAAATCAAAACAGATTATTTACCTTTTAATTTGATTAATTTTGTGATTTTTAGTAATATTATCTATATGTCAAAAGCTTATGAGATGGTTTTTAAAATTCAAGAAATATTCGATTGCATGTTGATCTTTGCGAAACCCATAGATCGAAGTACCAGGGACAATATATGGGGATCATGATCTGTTTTCATTTTAAGCCGTTTCAAAACAACTGCTGACCATGAAAATGGGGCTCTGAAATGCTTCCAATAAAATAGGTTAGGGCTAAATCATGGATGATTTAGATTTGGATTTTTATAAATTGCTCTTCGAAGACCTCGACCCGGAAAATCTGAGAAAGCGTTTTTTAAGACTGCTTTTGAGAATTCAAAATGTTGAACGTGGTTCTATTTGGATCCAGCGTGGTAACCGATATTTATGTGTTGAATCTTTGGGAAGTCCAACAGATAAAGATCTTATCAAAGGTGTCAGTATACCTGTGAGACAACCCAGTATTGTCGGCTGGGTGATGAAAAACGCTGAAATGACAGTAGCAGAAGCTGGAAAAGATCCACGTCATTACATTGAATTTGAAAAAGACATGAAGTTAAAGAGTGCCCTGATTCTTGCTTTTCCTCTAATCTTGAAAAACGGCGAGGTTTACGGCGTTGTCCAACTTATCGATACCAACACAGATGCGAATCAACTAAATGTTGATAAAAAATATCTTGGTCTTCTTAAAAGTATCATCGATATAGGTTCGACAGCTTTGAGCAACGCTTTAAGTTATACCGAACAGGTCGAAAAAAATGTTGAACTCGAGCAGGTCATTGCCGGGATGAGAAATGATCAACAAATCATCGGGCAAAGCCATCAATTTATCGATGTAATGAAAAAAGTCAGAGACTATGCCGCAACCGACTTTCCGGTACTGATTACAGGAGAGAGCGGAACAGGAAAAGACATTATCGCAACAGCTTTGCACAGTTTAAGTCCTCGAAAAAATGAACCGTTTATTGTTCAAAACTGTAGCGCGATTCCGGATACACTGTTGGAAAGTGAGCTTTTCGGACATAAAAAAGGCGCATTCACCGACGCAATAGAGGATAAAACCGGTATATTGAGGGCCGCAGACGGCGGAACCGTTTTCCTTGATGAAATTGGAGACATGTCTTTACGCCTTCAGATGCGCTTATTGCGAGTCATCCAGAACAGTGAGATTAAGCCCTTGGGGGAAACCAAAACCAGCAAAATCAACATAAGGATCATTTCAGCTACCAATAAGGACTTGATTAATGCGATTGCCCAAAAAGACTTCAGAGAGGATTTGTTCTTTCGCCTCAACGTTCTTCCACTCCACCTTCCTCCGCTTCGGGAACGCAAGAGAGATATACCATTATTACTAAATTTTTTCATGAAGAAAGAATCTTTAAGACTCGGTGTGCCCATCAAAAAAATTTCAAAAAAAGCATTGGAACATCTTGAAAACCACTATTGGGATGGAAATATTCGAGAACTTGAGAATTTTGTCAAATACATCCTCAGCGCGGTTGATAGTGATATTGTGGGCATCAATGATATACCAGACCATTTCAAAACAGAACGCCTCAAAAACGTTACCACCAGAGAATCTCTTCCACGTAAAAAACCTGTTTCCTCCGCCAAAAGTGTTTATTCAGTGGATGAATCTATATTCTCACGTTATTCATGGAAAGAGCTTGAAAGAGATTATGTTCTTTATCTTCTGAATAAAAACAGATGGAACATCACCCGTGCCGCCGATGATGCCAAAATGAATCGGTCAACCTTTAATTCTAGAATGAAGAAACTCGGGATTTATAAACATTAAAACCTTTGCCAACGCCCTGTTTAATTCTTTCTTTTATTTGGGGATCATGGATTCGATTTTGATCAATTTACCGCCTTTGAATGTCAACACGTCGTAATATCCATGATGGAACTCGTATATCCATTGTTCTAAAAATCTGTAATTATCCTTTCGTCGGCGTTTATAAGAGTCCAGTTCAATTTCTTCTTTTGAGATTGGCTCGCCGCATTTATCCAACACTTTGATTTTCAGATCGCCGATAGAAACCAGATTGTTGCCGCATCGAATACTCGATCCTGCAAAAGACGGCGTGACAGAAAGAAACAACAGCATCGTAAATAATAATGGGGTAAAAAAACAATTTTTCATACCGGACCTCAAATCCTGCTTTGAGTGTTAACAAAAATACCATCACGTAAAAGTCAGACATAGATTTGACGCCATTTCCTAATGGACATCCGGAAAAGCCCTAATCTGGTTTTTTGGCAAGGGCAAAACCTAGGTCATAGGCTTTTTGTCAATCTTTGGGAAAGACTTCCTGGTGGCGTTCCGCTGAAAGAGCTATGTTCGGCGGCTTTCATCCGTAAACAGCGGTTAAGCTACTCGCTGATCCATCGTATTGCCTCGGCGAGTTTGTTGTTATGAAACACCCGAACATGCCCTGGGATTACAAGTCCAAAGATCTTGATCGCTGCCCGTATCCACTCGATGTCCGATACGATCGCTATTCTCTCCCAGCCTGGGAGGTGCTTCAGGCCCAATTTCATGTCGTCCCACATAGCAGCGGTTTCGAATCCCTTGACATCTTCGCCGAGTTGGTAGAGAAACCGAACCTTACCCTCACGAGAAAACAGCTCCTCCACCTCTGGAATGATGACGGACTCGTAGTCATTCGAGGTTATCGTCCCCTTAGCGGTGAAGCCGAGGATATTATTTGGCAGATTAGGTATCTTCTCAATCATTTTAAAGTCTCCTTATGTTTCGTGTAAAGTTCATCGACAGCAGTAAGGCCGCCTAACCGGTCATTAGATAGTTTATGTATAACGTTTAGAAAATTAAAAGCTTAACAAATAATTAAGAGATATTTTTTCATTTCTTAACTGCATAACTTCAAATATAAATGATATGCAGAAAAAGATTTTATCCCGCTAACGGGACATGTGAAAGTATCTGGCTCGATCAAGATTCAGGAATCAATAGAAAAATAGAATTAGGAACAGAATAACATACAGGTATTAAAGAATAAAGATGAGTATATTTCAATAAAAAAACTGTATTAAAATCAACTAACGCCGATTGGTATCCAGTCTACAATTAGAAGCCATCTCAAAGAATCTTGAACCTTTAGCCCCCAAATCTTTGACTCCCTCACTTTTCATTCATATAATGAATTAGTATTAAAAAGGTGGGTGCAAAACAAATGTATTTTTTTTCAATGTTATTTTTGCCGAGGAGAACAAAAAACCATGGCAATCCTTGAAGCAAAAGCACTGAATAAGACCTATACGGTAGATCATCAAAATATCACGGTGTTGAATGACATCTCACTCACGGTTGATCCGGGTGAATTTTTGGTGATCACCGGCAGCAGTGGCAGTGGAAAAACCACGTTGCTGACGCTTCTCTCCGGGCTGGACAAACCTACTTCAGGCCGGGTCTTTATTGACCAGCAGGACATTACTGATGCATCGGAAGATGACCTGGCACCGCTTCGCAACCGGATGATTGGATTTGTATTTCAATCGTTTCATCTTATCCCCTCCATGTCGGCCAAGGAAAACATTATGTTTCCTGCGGAATTGCAGGGTCTTGGGAATGCAGAAGAAAAGGCCCGGCAGCTATTGGAGCGGGTGGGGCTTTCAGATCGAGCGGACAATTTGCCAAACCAGCTGTCGGGGGGCGAAAAGCAGCGGGTTTCTTTATGCCGCGCCATGATCAACGCCCCGAAATTGCTTTTTGCCGATGAACCCACCGGCAATCTCGATTCAAAAAACGGTCGTATCGTGTTTGAACAGCTTGTTGAAATGAAAACTGAACAAGGCGCCACACTGATACTGGTGACCCATAATCCGGAATTTTCAGCCACCGCAGATCGGGTTTTAAGGCTCAGGGATGGCAGGTTGTCTCAACACTAGAATATTATCCTAAATCGTATCCATCCAGAACCGAAAAAGAAAATAGGAAAGAGAAAAGAGGAAAGAGGTTATCTATTTCCTATTTGCTAAAATGCAAGCCAGTCAAAATTATGATAAACGGACACTTCATCATACGCGAAATCACACGTTCATCCAAACAGGCCATTGTGTTTTGTTTGTGTGTCGCACTGTCGCTGACCAGCCTGACGGTGTTTTCGGGTTTTTCAGAAAGTGTATCCCAGATCCTTTTATCCGATGCAAAAAAACTGCATGCCGCTGATATCATCGTTCACTCTCACAACAAACTCTCGGATGAACTTGAGAGCGCCATATCCGACCAGGTCCGGCAAGGAAAAATCGAGAGGGCTCGCTTCTGGGAATTTTACAGCATGGTAGGAAGAATGGATGATCAGGCGTCAGTACTGTCACTTTTGAAAGTCGTTGAAAAAGGGTATCCGTTTTACGGGAAAATCATATTGAAATCGGGTCGTCCGTTCAATGAGGTGCTGACCTCGGGACAGATCGTGGTGGAACAATCCCTGCTGGATCGATTGGGAGTTAACATCGGCGATAGGATAAAGGTCGGGTATACGACGCTGACTATCCGAGATGTCGTGATATCTGAGCCGGACCGGCCGGCAAATGTCTTTTCTTTTGGACCTCGCGTCTTTGTTTCCAGTTTAGATTTAGATGCCTTAGGACTTATCAAGACCGGCAGCCGCATCACATATGAATCCCTTTTAAAGGTGGCTGACGACCGGCAAATCAACGCCATCGCCGATCGTCTTAAAAAATTTGCAAATCCCGATCAGGAGCGTGTTGACACCTATTTGACCGCACGAACCCGGGTTAAACGGTTTCTGGATAATTTTATCTTTTTTTTAAGACTGGTTGGCATTTTTATTCTGATCGTGGCCGGCATGGGGATACAGAACACCCTGACAGCATTTTTCAGTGAAAAAAAACGAACCATCGCCATCATGAAAACAATGGGCGCAACCCACCGCCAAGTCATCCGTCACTTTATGCCGGTGGTCGTTGTACTGGCGCTGCTGGGGACCGTTATGGGTATATTGATCGGCATCATCCTTCAACTGAGCCTGGCACGGTTGCTCAGCGCTTTTTTCCCTCCGGACATGTCGTTTACCGTGGCCTGGATCGGCATCTTAGAGAGTATGGTGCTCGGTTTTATGGTGGTGGCTCTTTTTACGTTTATGCCATTTTTTCGGTTAAAAGAGACGCGACCGGTGGTGATTTTTCGCAAAGAGACTATTGTGCCCCATAAATACTGGCCAATGGTTGTGTCGGCGATCGGGTTTGTGGTCTTTTTCTTTGGTTTGGTCTTCAGACACATGCAGGACTTTCGATTCGGATTTTATTTTATGATGACACTGGGTGCTCTGATTCTCGTCACTTCGACCGTTACAAGGCTGTTACTGTGGATCTTAAAACGATTGCGAATTCGTCGGATGGTCATCCGCCAGGCAATCAAGGGCCTGTTCCGGCAGGGCAGTGCTACTTGGTCAGTTATTGTGACTCTAACCGCGTCTTTAAGTGTGATTTTTTCCATATACCTGCTCGAACAGAACCTTGATATCACCTACGTCAAATCATTTCCGTCAGACGCACCCAATCTTTTTGTGATTGACATCCAGCCTTCCCAGAGGGAGGCATTCGCAAATTTTATTGCACAGCCGTTGACCTTTTATCCGATTGTGCGGGCACGGGTCACAGCCATCAACGGCAAAACCATCGACCGTAGGGCGGAGCGTTTAAAGCATCGCGACAATCTCGGGAGGACCTTTAATTTGACGTACCGGGACAGTTTGTTGGCGGATGAAAAGATCATCAAAGGCGGCCGCCTTTTTCGCGACGACTGGTCCGACCCTCAGGTGTCGGTCCTGGATACCGTAATCGATATGCACAAAATGGGTATCGGTGACACCATCCAATTCAATATCCAGGGAGTTCCGCTAAAGGCCAGAATTTCGAGTATCCGGACCCGGACTTCGGATACGCTTGGCCCTTATTTCTATTTCGTGTTTGAAGAGAAAACCCTAAAATCAGCGCCCCAGACAATATTTACCGCTCTTAGGGTGGAGAAGCAAAAAATCGGCCTGCTGCAGGGCCGTATCGTTAAAATGTTTCCCAATGTCAGTGTCATCGATCTATCAGCCACTATGCAGGTCTTTGCACGCATGATGAAAAAACTGTCAACCATCATCAAAGGGTTTTGTATCTTGAGTATGGCGGCTGGAATTCTTATCCTGACCAGCGGTGTATTTGCGACCCGTTCCGAAAGAATCACCGAATCGGTCTACTATAAAATACTGGGGGCCGGAAAGGCATTTGTTAAAAAAGTCTTTTCCCTTGAAATTTTTATCATAGGGCTGCTCAGTGGAATACTGGCGATAGGGATTTCCCAAACCAGTGTTTTTTTAATTTGCCGGTTTTTCCTTGACATCACCTACCATCCTTTTCTATTGTCCTGCGGTTTTATCGTCGGGAGCACCCTTTTGCTGATCATCGGGGTTGGATTGGTCTCCACAAGGTCGATATTAGAAAAAAAACCGGTTATCTATCTCAGGGAGCAGCCTGATGAATAGGCCAGACCCAAACCATCTGGAGCAATGGACAAATAGAATGAATTTTGCACGACTTGGAGACTTTCATATAAAAACAGCCATGCGCACCATAACCTTTATTATGATTTTCTTTTTGCATCTTGTCGGGTGCAGTGGTGATTCCGCATCAAATGATACCGAGTCGAAAACAGCGGCGGCAGAGCAAACCATTCAAAAAACCATCGTTTCCATGGGGGACAGCTTAACGGCCGGTCTCGGTGTGGATGAAAGCGAGGCCTATCCCGCTCAGCTTAAAAGAAAACTGGCTGACGACGGGTATTATTTCAACGTCGTAAATGCGGGCGTGAGTGGCGAGACCAGCAGCGGGGCATTGTCACGAATCGAATGGGTCATTTCAACCCTGAAACCGGATATCATTATCCTCGAAACGGGTGCCAATGACGGTTTGAGGGGTATCGATCCGGATGTCCTGAGAAAGAATCTGGAGCGGATCGTCTCTATCATCAAGGCGAACAATATCAAAGTACTCCTTTGCGGAATGAAGATGCTGCCGAATATGGGCCCCGAGTATTCAAAGGCTTTCATGCGGGTTTACCCGGAAATCGCCCAAAAATATGCTATTCCATTGATCCCTTTTTTTCTGGAAGGGGTTGGCGGTGACCCGCGATACAATCAACCGGATCGCTTGCATCCCACCGCAAAAGGCTACCGTCGTATTGTCGATCATATCTATCCGTATGTGCTTGATGTGATCAAAGGATCTTGAAGGGGTTCAAGGGTTTCGATTAAATCAGCGGGGTGTTTTTATTGTAAACACACAAGCGCATGTTCATGGGTGTGCCCTCCCGTTTTCCTTGGCGTCTCCGTGGCTGGTCATTTCAATAACTTAGCAGAGGGGGCATTCCTGCTCCTCCGCGTTCTCCCGCGAAAAACATGCGGGAGCCGCGGTCTCCCCCAGTGCTAAATCATTGAAATAACGAAGCCACTCCGCCAATGTCGCTAAACGTGAGAGCACACCTATGAACTCTACAACACATATACCAAGTTCCACCAAGGGGAGCGGAATGGATCATTTTTTTTGAATGTTGATGAATTGGTAAAAAGTCAAAATTGAGACGGCAAAGAAAAAAGTTTAAGTTCTCCCGCTTAACATCAGCGGGATAAAAAATTATCGTGAATTTCACGGAATATGGCGTACTTATGTACATCGCAGTGAACACGAAATAAAGCGTAACGCAGTCCCGCAAGGCGGGATTACTTTGCCGTCAATGTTGCAATATTACAATTAGTGCTAATATTAAACCCATTGAAAATTTGGCATCAGATAAGATTTTTCTACAATCAACAAATTTTGGAGGATAATGAATGGCCTTTGAAACCAAAGAGCAAGTTTTGGAAAAAATACTTAGCCAAGATAAGCCCAAATGCCCTCACTGCGGGGCAGAAATGACAATCTGGGAGGTTCCTCCGTTTAGCTTCAGCGACGGCCTGGGCTGGGGGACCCCTTATCTGTTTATATGTTTTAACGATGAATGCCCCTTGTATGTTCAAGAATGGGAAAATTTGGAGGAAAATTATGCCCAACGCGCATCTGTCCGGTGTTTGAACTATCCGGGTACAGAACAGTTTGAATGCATCCCTGTTTTTAGTCCCATAGGAGGTACCGGGCAAATCATTGACGAGGAAGTATTGGCGCAGCAGGAAAGAATAAAAGAACAAACTAAATTGGGGTTTTCCATTCTTGCGGATGCCTATGTGGCCAAAGACCATGTTACTGTAGTCAGAATGCTTCTCGATGCAACGGAGCCGCAACGGGTCCGGTTAAAAGCAGCGGAAATGATCGGTGATATTGGGTCTCTTGACGCCATAGAACCGATTAAAAGTACCAGATTCGGCAATGAAATTATCCAAAAGAAGGTCGATGAATCTGTGGAAAAAATTCATGAACGATTCTTTACCCGCGAATGTCCTTTTTGCGCCGAAATCATTAAAAAAAGAGCAAAAATCTGTAAGCATTGCGGGCAGGATGTTGCTGGGAAATAACGATTTATCTTAGGATGTCGCAGAGTCTTTCAAAAAACGCTTGGTTTCTATTCTTTTTGCATCGATCCAGAGCCCTTCAAGATCATAGAAGGCACGAACCGGTTCGTAAAAAACGTGAATGATAATATGACCGTAATCGAGTAAAATCCAGTGCCCTTCTTTTTTCCCCTCAACACTCAGCGGTTTTATAGCGTGTTTTTTTAGGTTTACTTCTATATATTCCGCAATGGCTGAAACTTGGCGGTTGGAACGACCACTGCAAATGATAAAAATGTCGGAAACAGACGTGAGATTTCGAACATCGAGCACCACTAAATCTATTACTTTTTTTCCCATAACGGCGTTGATATAAAGACCAAGATCACGGTCCAAGGAAGTACCGGGTGTATTTGTCATAAATAAAGTCCTTTAATTTTTATAAAATCTTCGACGACGTCGGGCACCAGGTGTTTAATCGAACGCCCTTCTTTGATACGTTTTCGAATTGTTGTTGATGAAATATCCACGGGCGTGACATTAAACACAAAGACCGGTTGCTTTTTATCATGGATGAAATACGATCGTGTAGATGAGAATGTATATCCTTTCGAGATTTTGGATTGAAGATAATTTTTCAGGGATTTCCATTCCAACTTAGCGCTGTTTTTTTTGTCAATGGTTCGGGACATAACAATAAAGGGGATCAGCAAGAAAAGATCATTGTAGGATTTCCAGGTATCTATTTCTAAAAAAGCATCCATTCCTACAATGAGATAAAATTCTGAATTTTCTAGTGAAATCGATTTAAAATGTCGAACCGTATCGATGGTGTAAGAAGGACCCGAACGGTTCAGCTCAACATTTGAGATCTCATAATTCGGATCATCTGAAAATGCGAGTCGAATCATCTCAAGACGGTCTTCAGCATCCACCACACCGTTCAGTTCCTTGTGAGGAGGAAGTGCAGAGGGAATAATCAGTATTTTATCCAGGCCAAAACCCGCTTTAACTTCCCGAATAACCTGGACATGTCCCAAATGAATCGGATTGAATGTACCTCCGAAAAGTCCTATGCGTTTCAAAAATTCCCCGCTCATATATGTTTTACATTGAAAAACCTGGTCCTCTGGATCATCAGAGCTAAAAGGCTCCGTCTTGAATTCTGTATGAAAATAGGAAAGAGAAAAGAGGAAAGGGGAAACCAAATATGAGCACGAATAAACATCAAAATTTTTCTAATTCCTATTTTCTATTTCCCAAGAATTGTCAGCAAAGCACATTTCCTCTAATGATGACCAAAGCCTAGTCCACTTTCAAAGGTCTCTTTGTTTAGTCGAACTGGCCTGATTATTACACGTGTGCGAGGCGTTCATTTTCAAGGCATTCAAGGGTACAGCCGTAGTAGACTACTGCAAGCCCTTGATAACGCAGCAAATGAGTGTCTCGTGCACGCCCGTAGGGTAAAAAATTTTGAGAAATTGAAAAAGAAAACTTTCGGTACAAAATGTCGTGTTGAGAATAAAAGCAAAATTGTAAATCACAAACTTTCTCTAATACTTATAAAAAGACTTCTCAAAAATTTTCATGAAATATTCAGGCTATGTTCTGATCTGCCCATCCCCGAATACGACAAATTTTGTGGTGGTCAATTCTTCAACTCCCATGGGACCGAAGGCATGGAGTTTTGAGGTGCTGATGCCGATTTCTGCACCCAGACCAAGCTCGCCACCGTCATTAAACCGTGTGGAGGCATTGACCAGCACTACTGAAGAATCGGTTTCACGGACAAAACGTCTGGCCCGTTTATAATCCCGCGTTACAATGGATTCTGTATGTTTTGAACCATGTTCTGAAATGTGAGAGATAGCTTGCTCCATGTCTTCCACTACCCTGACAGCCAGGACAAGATCGAGATATTCTTCCAGCCAGTCCGATGGTTCAGCTTTTAGGACATTCGGCAGGATTTGATATGTTTCAGGGCAACCTCTGATTTCAACCCCAGAGTTTATTAAACGTTTTGCCATTTGCGGCAAAAATTCTTTTGCAATGGATCGATGCACAAGCATGGTTTCCATGGCATTGCACACTCCCGGCCGTTGAACCTTGGCATTAAAGCAGATTTCTTCGGCCATATTAAGATCCGCGCCCTCGTCCACATACACATGGCATACGCCTTTGTAATGTTTCAGTACCGGGATGGTTGAGTGTTCAACGACAAAACGGATCAGCCCTTCTCCGCCACGGGGGATAATCAAATCGATAAATTCTTCCTGATTTAGAAGGATGTTGATCGCTTCTCGGTCTCTGACGGGGACAATCTGAACGGCCGTCTCAGGAAGACCGCAACTTGAAAGAACCTGTCCGATGATGTCGGCCAGGGTTTGATTCGAATAAAGCGCTTCAGACCCGCCTCGGAGGATGACGGCATTACCGGCTTTCAGGCAAAGACCGGCAGCATCGATGGTCACATTGGGCCGTGATTCGTAAATAATGCCGATTACTCCCAATGGTATCCGCATTCGTGTGACTTCCAGACCATTTGGCCTCAACCAGGATTTGCTGATGGCACCCACCGGATCATTGAGTCCCGCAACCTCCCGCAAACCTTTTGCCATTGAGTTAATGGTTGCGTCCGTCACCGTGAGTCGATCGATCATGGCATTTGAAATCCCCATTTCCCTGGCCCGGTCAAGATCCTTTTGGTTGGCCTCCTGGATACGCGATGCATTTTTTTCAATCTCGTCAGCCATGCTGGACAGAACAGCATTTTTTTGATTCGAACCGCATTTGGCCATCTCCGCTGCAGCCGACCGCGCTGCTTTGGCCATGTTCACAATGGTGGTTTCGATGGTCATCACATTTCCCCTTTAAAAATAAATTAACTCAAATTTCATTCCGCGGTAACTGCGAGGTTATCCCGATGAATCACATCGTCATAGGGTTTTTGTCCCAGGCAATTCTTAATCTGGTTTGATTTAAGTCCCATAATTTTTCGGATATCTGTTGAACTGTAATTAACCAGTCCCGTTCCCAGAATTTTATCGTCTGTTTTTCTAAATTCAACCGGAGCGCCGACACTGAATTCACCTTCGACGCCAACAATGCCACTTGGTAAAAGACTTTTCCCCCTGTTAACGATCGCCTCGGCTGCACCGTCATCAATCCTTATAACGCCTTTGGGTTTTAAGGTAAACGCGATCCAGCATTTGCGGCTTTTCAGTTTTTTCTTTTTTGGCGTAAAAAACGTTCCGACATCTTTACCGGAGAAAAGCTTTTTCAAGACATCCGGTTTCCCTCCGTTTGTGATGACCATTGGAATTCCCGCAGCAGTGACTTTTTTTGCAGCATTTATTTTGCTGAGCATACCCCCCGTACCCAAGGCACCCGGAATATCTCCGGCGATCTTTTTTATATCTTCTGTAATGGTGGATACCAACGGAATAAAATCAGCATCAGGGCTGGTTCTAGGATCCTTGGTATAAAGGCCGTCGATATCGGTCAAGTTGACCAGAATATCCGCATCCATCAGCAGCGTAATCATGGCGGCGAGATTATCGTTGTCCCCAAATTGAATCTCTTCCGTCATTACCGTGTCATTCTCATTGATGATCGGTACAACCTGCCATGACAGCAGCATTCGGAGCGTGTTTCGAGCATTCAGGTATCTTTTGCGGTTGTTAAGGTCGTCGCCGGTCAGTAAAATCTGGGCGACCTTTTTATGATATTGGACAAACGCTTTCTCATACGCCATGATCAGTCCGGCCTGACCCACGGCGGCAATGGCCTGGCGCATGGGAATCTCATCCGGCCGTTTGTCAAGGCCGACTTTTCTTATCCCGGAAGCCATGGCTCCGGAAGAGACCAGAATAATTTCGATTCCGTCGTCAATCAAGCCGCAAATTTGCCGGCTTATGGATCGTATGGCCCTTAAATTCAGTCCGTGATCTTCTGTCAGGACATTGCTGCCGACTTTTACCACCACTCGTTTGACATTGTTAAGAATTGATGCTCTATTTTCATTCATCTGTACTGTCTAATAGTTGAACAATTTGAGACTTTAATTGCTCAAGCCCCTGACCGGTTAATGCGGAAATGAATACGACTTCTTTGTCTTTTACCGCAGATTGAAAAATATCAGCTGATTTTCGAACCCCTGACAAATCAAGTTTATTAAGTACTACAATTTGAGGCTTTTTCGCAAGTTTTTCATCATACATGGCAAGCTCTTGGTTAATGGTATGGTATTGGTCCAGAGGATCATCTTGATCAATGGATGAAGCATCGATAAGGTGGACCAAAATTCGGGTACGCTCTATGTGCCTGAGAAATTTGATGCCGAGCCCGGTTCCCTGATGCGCTCCCTTTATCAATCCGGGGATGTCGGCGACGACAAAAGACTCTGACCAGCCGGTTTGAACCACACCAAGACTGGGTGCCAGTGTAGTAAAAGGATAATTGGCAATCTTGGGACGTGCTGAGGAGATAGCTGAAATCAGAGTGGATTTTCCAGCATTGGGAAGACCGATAATGCCGACATCGGCCAGCAGTTTAAGCTCAAGCTTTAATGTTCTGGTTTCACCGGGTTCACCGGGCTGAGCAAACCGAGGAGTTCGGTGCGTGGAAGTTTTAAATTTAGTGTTACCCTGGCCACCTCTGCCACCTTTTAAAATAACAAATGTTTCACCGGTTTCGACGAGGTCTTTGATAAGATGTCCGGTATCTGCATCAATCACGAGAGTCCCGGGAGGAAGTTCTATGGTGAGGTTTCGGCCGTTTTTTCCGGTCTTTTGTTTACCTTGGCCATGTGAGCCGTTTTCGGCTTTGAAATGTTTTTGATATTTGAAATGATAAAGGGTGCGTTTTCTTGACGTAGTGCTTAAAATAATGTCTCCACCCTTACCGCCGTCGCCGCCGTCCGGTCCCCCGCGTGGGATGAATTTTTCACGCCTGAAGCTTACGCAGCCTTTTCCGCCGTCACCGGACTGCACGGTGATCATCGCTTCATCAATGAATTTCACTCTGCATAAACACTGACTTTTTTACGGGAGCGACCCAGCCGCTCAAAGGAAACGATACCGTCAACTTTTGCAAATAACGTATAATCTTTGCCTACACCCACATTAGTGCCGGGATGAATTTTTGTTCCCAACTGTCGGACTATAATACTTCCTGCTTTTACGGTTTGACCGCCATATCGTTTTACACCTCGCCGTTGTCCATGACTGTCACGCCCGTTTCTGGAGCTGCCCCCCGCTTTTTTATGTGCCATTATATGAACTCCTTAACAAAGGTCTTCTTTTATTACGCTTCGATTTGATCTATTTTGATTGCAGTATAGGGTTGTCTATGCCCTTGTTTTCTCCGGTATCTTTTACGTCGCTTGTATTTGAAAACGATAATTTTTTTTCCTTTATCCTGTTCTACGATATGTCCTTTTACCGCTACATTGTCGAGAACAGGCTGACCGATGCTGGTATTTTCACCGTCTGAAAACATAAGGACCTGATCAAAAGAAACTAAATTACCGATGTCTCCTTCTATTTTTTCGACCCGAATGATATCGCCTTCATGAATTTTATATTGTTTTCCGCCTGTTTTAACGATAGCGTACATCTCTTTAGTTCCTCCTGAAACGTCTGAATTCAGATCTGAGACAATGACTTAAGAAATTTTTGATCATAGCCAATATTCAAAATTTGTCAAGATAAATTTTAATTGCCAGCATTCGGCAAGAATGAGGTTTTGCCAAATATCTTATTGACAAGGCCGATAGATTGACATATGAACAGATGATCATATGTTAAGGAGTAAACCATGGACCAATGCCAGGAAAAAGTATTACATCAAGAACAAGTAGCTCACGCCCTGGAGAACATTCCCGATTCGGATACGCTTCGGAGTCTCACCGATATCTTCAAAGCGTTGAGTGATCCGAACCGCCTGAAAATAGTTACGGCACTGGCAACCTGTGAGCTATGTGTTTGCGATCTTGCTGCTGTTTCAGGATCATCTGAATCTGCTGTTTCACATCAGCTCAGGATACTCAGAAACCTGAAGATTGTAGGTTATCGAAGAGAGGGCAAAATCGTCTTTTATCATCTGGACGATGATCATGTAAAATCGCTCATTAGTCAGAGTATAGAGCATGTTCAAGAGTAAAGAATCTTGGTCCAAAGGACCAGGCTTTGGTTTGCCCCTTAAAAGGGGATGTGTTACTTAAAGTCATACAAGTTAAAAGTGCCTAAAGTGATCTAAAATGCCTAAAGTTATGGTGTCGCTTCGCTCTGATGTTTTTATCTAATTGCCAGAATTCCTTAAATTTAGCTCACTTCAAACTTTTTCAGCGATTTTTCAGGCAGAGCCAAAGAATACTGACCACGCCCAGAGGACGTGGTTTTCTAAGCCGAAATTAAAAGGTTAAACTGTAGAATGAACATTATTATTTCAATCCTAAGTGCTTCATGGCAGGTGTTTTATGAATCTGCCGTTTACATGCTGTTCGGTTTTTTCATAGCCGGCATTCTTTATGTTTTTATCAAACCCGAAACCGTTGGTCGATACCTTGGAAAGGGAAAGGTGCGTTCGGTATTGCTGGCAGCCCTGGCAGGGATCCCGATTCCATTGTGTTCCTGCGGTGTTTTGCCGGCTGCTGCAGGCCTTAAGCGGCAGGGTGCAAACAATGGCGCAACCATGTCATTTCTGATCTCAACGCCTGAATCGGGTATTGATTCTATACCGCTGACCTTTGCATTGCTTGACCCTATAATAGCACTGATTCGTCCGATAGCGGCATTTATTACCGCTATTGTCACCGGTTTGTTCGAAAACGTTTTATTTTCATCGAAGCGTTCGTCAGATAATATCCCCGAGGTTGTCTGCTCAGGTTCAGGCGGATGCTGCGGCATCACCGTTCTTGGAAATCAAGCAGAACAGGTGAAGAAATCGTTTATTGAAAAAATAGTTTCCGGATTGAAATTTGCGTTTGTGGATCTTCTTGGTGACATCGGTAAATGGTTTCTCCTTGGAATTATTCTGGCCGGTATCATCACCTACATGATTCCCGATTCGCTTTTTGAATCTTACTTGCACAACAACTTTACGGCCATGCTTGTCATGCTCGTGGCAGGTATTCCCATGTATGTCTGTGCCACCGCTTCCACCCCTATTGCGGCCGCCCTTGTACTGAAAGGATTGAATCCCGGCGCGGCACTTGTTTTTTTATTGGCCGGTCCGGCCACCAACGTTGCTTCTATCAGCATGATTTCCAGCCTTTTTGGGAAAAAGTCTCTATTGATATATCTGAGTTCAATCGCTATATGTTCTATTGTTTTAGGATTTTTTACAGATATGCTCTATTACGGCATGGGTATTTCGGCAACGGCAACTGTCGGACAGGCTGCGGATATCATTCCACATTATGTCCAGATTGGCAGCGCCGTGATACTGGCTGCTCTGATAATTTTCGCACTTTACCAGGGCCTACCCCACGCTGTACGTTCTTTTTCTTTATCAGGAAAAACTCGCGGGTAAAGAATCATAACGAAAATACCCGGCGGGAGAATTTATAAAGGAGATCTTTTTTGGAGACATTTCTTGAGCACGAGGTTTTATGCTGGGGTAAAAAGGGCAACACATTTTCCAAGCACCGGCTCATTGGTGAAGAGCCTCTGTCGATTCGTATAGAAGGAAAACCATATTCTGTTGTGATGCGGACACCGGGCGATGAACTGGCGCATGCCGCCGGTTTTTGTCTATCCGAAGGGATTGTAGATACTCCGGATGATGTGAACACCATCTCCTGTTGTGAGGGTGATGATTCTAATGTGGTTACCGTCACCCTGAACGCTTTCAGACGGAACAAGATCACCGATATTCTGGACAGACGCGGGTTTATCAGCCAAACGAGCTGTGGTATTTGTGGAAAAGAAATTGTCAAGGATCTTTATCAGATGATCAGACCCGTCAGCGACAATACCCTAATAGATGCCGGTTTGTCGATAGAGTGCCTTGAAAACCTTTCCCAACACCAGCCCCTGAGAGACAATACCCGTGCATCCCACGCCGCTGCTCTATATTCGTCCGATGTTAAGCTATTGTCCGTGGCAGAGGATGTGGGTCGGCACAATGCCCTGGATAAAGCCATTGGAAAGCTCTTTTTGGATCGCAGGCTCGATGAAGCTGTTTTATTGACCCTTTCTTCGCGCATCAGTTATGAATTGGTTCAAAAGGCTGCCAGGGCGCGAATTCCAATAATATTGGCATTTTCACGCCCTACGTCACTGGCTGTGGAACTGGCATCAAGATTAAACATGACCCTGGCTTGCCTGGCCGATCATAACGGGTTGTACATTTTTTGCGGGGAGCATAGGTTGATCCGATGATATATAAATGAGGGGTAGGGGAGTTTTTCTAAACAACCGCTACATGGATAATCTTTTATTAAACCGCATGATCACGCCAGAGGCGGACAAGACTCGTGGCAAGGGATCGTAAAGAAAAAACGGAAAACTGTCTTTGAAATATCAATAGGCTCTATGCACTATTTGAAGATTCTATTAAAGATATGATTTCGGAATGCGCCTGTTTTATCTAACGATCCCTAAGTCACTCAAACAGCATCCAATTTAATAAAAGATCATCCATTCCGCTATATACAGGGATTTAGGGAAAAAACCTCTCGACCTTTCAAATAAATATTAAGCTAAAAATTGGAAAGAGAGGATAGGAAAGAGGAAGAATGAGCATTTAACAAAGTGAATAATCTTTGGAGATAATCAGAGCATGGTCCCCCGGACCGGAATTTATTAAAAAGACATGGAGTAGAATGGACATGAAACAGGAGCTTATTGAAATTATTTGTAAAAAATCGTTCAAATACACAAAAGAACCGAGTTTTAAACTGGTTTCAGGCAGAATGAGCCAATTTTATGTGAACTGCAAACCCACCACATTGAGCCCAAGGGGCATGTATCTGGTGGGGCATCTGGTATTTGAAAACATAAAGGATTTAAAGCCTGACGGCATCGGCGGACTTACTTTCGGTGCAGATCCCATGGCCATGGCTACTGCATTTGTTTCAGAATTGAAAGGAGCTCCCATCAATGCATTTTCCATCCGCAAAACCCAAAAAGACCATGGTATTATCCGATGGGTCGAAGGAGATATGAAGCCCGGGCAGCGGGTGGTTATCATTGACGATGTTGCAACCACCGGCGGGTCCACCATAAAGGCCATCGAACGGGCTGTTTCTGAGGGACTGGATGTGGTTAAAGCAGTCATCTTGGTTGACCGTCAGGAGGGTGGACTGGAAAATATCCGTAAACACGTCAAAGATGTTTCGGCAATCATTACCCGGGATGATCTCATGGCGCAGTATGGGAAGTCAAATTGATAATTAAAAGAAAAGACGATCTGCCCTGCGAGGATCATTACGGCGTGAAATAGGTCGCGCAGGCGTTTTCAGACTCCCAGGCGGTGACCCGTGTCACTTTAATCTCGGAACTGTCGATCATGGATTGAAGGGTTTTAGCAATATAGTGGGCGATATTCTCCGAAGACGGCGGATAATCATCGTTAAAGTCATCGAGCTCATTTAAAAATTTGTGATCCAGTTTTGCCATAATGATCGAGACATGCTGCTTTATTTCTCCAAAATCAATCAACACCCCGGCCTTATTAAGGCTTTCTCCGGCCACACATATTTCAATCTTCCAGTTGTGCCCGTGAAGATTTTCACATTTTTGGGCAACCATTTTAAGTTGATGAGCGGCTGCAAAATGGGTCACCACTTTCAGTTCATACATTGCGCCTCAATCTCCTTTAATTGGATGCTTTGTCAAAGCCGCTTTTAAGGATATTTTTTAATTTATTGGGAATCTTGTTTTGTTCAATTTTGGCAAAATCTTTGAGCAGAGCTTCCTGTTTTTTATTCAGATGGGTGGGTGTTTTTATTAAGACCTGAATGATTTCGTCTCCCCGTTTGCCGCTTCTAAGAGAAGGAATCCCTTCGCCATGAAAACGGAAAAGATCACCGGGCTGGGTGCCTTTTGGAATTTTAAGTTGCTTGTTGCCGTTTAGGGTGGGTACCGCAATGGTATCCCCAAGGGCAGCCTGTACAAAGGAAATATTCACCTGGCAGATGACGTCTGTATCGTCACGCTCAAAAAAATTGTGGGGTTCAACATGGATAAATACATAAAGATCCCCGGGACGGCCACCAAAAGTCCCGGCCTCTCCCTCTCCAGTCAGTCTGAGCCTGGATCCATTATCAACACCGGCAGGAATTTTGACAGTCACTTTTTTGCTGACCCTGATCTGGCCGTTGCCTCTGCAATTTTTACAAGGGTGTGGTATGGTTTGACCGGTGCCGTTGCATTGATAACAAGTCGTCCTTACAGTAAAAAATCCCTGATTTCTGGAAACTTGGCCTGTTCCGTTGCACTGCCGACAGGTATCGGGCTGGGTACCCGATTCACATTTTGTCCCTTCGCAGGAAGGGCAAATCTCCATTTTTTCTAAATCTATTTTCGTTTCAGTTCCAAAAGCGGCTTCCATAAAACTGAGTGTCAGATCGTAGCGAAGATCAGCACCCCTTTGGGTTCTGCTTCTTGAACGCCGACCACTGCTGAATCCAAAAAATTCTTCAAAAATTCCGCCGAAACTCGAAAAAATATCGTCGAAACCGCTGAATCCTGAAAAACCGGATCCCTCAAGCCCTTGATGGCCGAATTGGTCATAGATATTTCGTTTTTGGGAATCCCGAAGGACTTCATAGGCCTCGGAAGCCTCTTTGAACATTTCCTCAGCTTCTTTATCACCGGGATTTCGGTCAGGGTGGTATTTCAAGGCCAGTTTTCGATAACTGGCTTTTAAGTCACTCTCATTGGCATTGCGGTCTACGCCTAAGACCTCATAGTAGTCTCTTTTGGTTGTCATTTAATTACCTGATAATTGACCGTCCATTTCAAAAATTTGAAACGCTCAGCTTGGGGAATAGTATCCATAAATAAGTATGGGATTGCCATTAATCTAATACAGAAACACTGGTTGTCAATGAAAATTTGACTCAAGTTTCGTACCCGAATATAATGATAAAGCCTACCTGCACGCCTATCTCGTATGGCGAAAGTCGTCACAAGTCAAAAGAAGCTTACGAAAAAAAATGGAATGTTGGAATGCTGGCCTCCGGCTCATAGTGCTTGTGGCTTGGAGAGATTATTGGGAATAAGAGTGTATAAATGTCATACCCTCTATCCCAGGAATGATCGCCGGAGAATCGTGTCTTTTTGCCATCGTTTATCGTCTCGGTAGGGAAATTCAATGTTGTAGTGAAGCCCCCGACTTTCTTTTCGATGTCCTGCGCATCTGATAATCAGTTCCGCCACCATCGCAATATTTCGAAGTTCTATAAGATCTGCCGAGACTTTGAAATCCCAATAATATTCCCTGATCTCTTGCTGGATGATTTCAATGCGTCGTTTTGCCCTTTCCAGTCGCTTGTTCGATCGAACGATTCCGACATAGTTCCACATAAATCGCCGGATTTCATCCCAGTTTTGAGACACCATAATAACTTCATCACTGTCTGTTGTTCCAACTTCATCCCATGCGGGTGGGTCCGGGGTAACGCTAAAATCCAGGTTGTCGATATCTTTGACAGCCTGACGGGCAGCCACATGGGAATAGACCAGTGCTTCGACTAAAGAATTGCTTGCAAGCCTGTTGGCCCCGTGCAGTCCGGTACAGGCTGTTTCTCCGATAGCATAAAGTCGGTGTAAATCTGTTTTGCCATGCATATCCGTTGCAATACCTCCGCACATATAATGGGCAGCAGGCACAACCGGCAGGGGTTCCTTTGTCATATCAAAACCAAAAGTGAGGCATTTTTCATATAAATTCGGGAAACGTTCTTTGATGAAATCAGGGTTTTTATGAGAGATGTCAAGAAATACGGAATCTGTTCCGCTTTTTTTAAGCTCAGTATCTATGGCCCGGGCAACCACGTCACGGCATGCGAGATCCTTTTGATCGTCGTATTTTTCCATAAAAGGGTCACCGAAAGCGTCAATCAGTATTGCGCCTTCTCCCCTTAAGGCCTCTGAAATCAGAAAATTTTTGGCTTCAGGGTGATACAGGCATGTTGGATGAAACTGGACAAATTCAAGGTTGGCCACTGTAGCCCCGGCACGATAAGCCATAGCAATACCGTCGCCTGTAGCGACGTCCGGATTGCTGGTATAAAGATAAACCTTTCCGGCGCCTCCGGTGGCAAGCAATGTGACTTTGGCGCAGAAAGTTTTGACCCGGTTGGTCTGCTGATCCAAAACATATGCGCCACAACAGTAGTCTTCATGGGTCGTGGTGATCAAGCCTCTTTTCATTCGTGTTGAAATGGTAATGAGATCGATGGCAATGTGGTTTTCAAACAGTTGGATTCTTGGATTGTTTTTTACATGCTCGACCAGGACGCTTTCAACTTCTTTTCCGGTCATGTCATGGGCATGGACAATCCTCTTTTGAGAATGCCCCCCCTCACGTCCCAAGTCCAAATCAGGCTCAATATCGGCCGACTCGGGGGATGATGGCTGACCCTCCCTGAGATTGAAATGTACCCCTAGATCGATTAATTCACGGATCCTGTCGGGGCCGTTTTTAACCACCATTTCGACAACATCTCGGTTACAAAGCCCATCGCCGGAAGCCAATGTATCTTGGATATGAAAGTCGAATGAATCCAACTTACCAAAAACCGAGGCAATTCCACCTTGGGCATGGGAGGTGTTGCTGTCCATGATTCCTTTTTTAGTGACCAGAGACACGTCACCAAACTCTGCCACTTTAAGGGCAAAGGTAAGGCCGGCGATGCCGCTTCCTATAATTAGAAAGTCTGTTTTATTGATTGTCATGACATCACTTTTATTCGTTCTTCAAAATACCGGTTAAGGCAATATGAATCAGGAAAGACTTTTAAAATTAAAACAAATATGATAGCATTATATAAATTTATAAGCAACCAGGATTCATGATTTTCTAAACAAAGAAGGGAATATAGAGTATTTTATGATTGCTTACGATCTGCAGTGCGTCAACGGTCATTCTTTCGAGGGTTGGTTTGAAGACGGAAGGGCGTATGAAACGCAGAAAAAAAAGTCACTCATTGCCTGTCCGGTTTGCAACAGCACTTCAATTGCCAGGGTACCCTCAACGTTTGCCATTAAATCATCTAATCCTTTAAAAGAATTTTCTGATCAACATGCAGATCTTGAAGATATTGGTAAAAAGATTGTAGATTTTGTTGAAAAAAATTTTGATGATGTCGGAGCTGATTTTGCCAAAGAAGCCTTGAAAATGCATTATGGTGTTTCAAAGGCGAGAAATATCAGAGGTGTCAGTACAAAAGAAGAAGAAAAGACATTAAAAGAAGAAGGGGTTCAATTTATTAAGGTTCCCATGCCGGAAGCGCCGGACAATGATGCCTGATTTCGCCCCGTCTGACATTGAAAGACACGAGCAGACTGGTCACAAAAGGAATAATGGAACAATGGAATGATGGAATAATGGGTAGCTGAAGGAATTAGATTGATATTGTTCCTTCAACCCAGCGTTCCGTTGTTCCAACATTCCATGGAATTGGCATTAGGATAAAGGTTATTAAAAGATATTTAATTTCAGGAACTTGTAGAATTCTATAGACATTTAGATTATGGTATATTCGGATGAACCTGGGCACCCCACGCCTTAAGGTTCTTTGAAATGAATTCAATAATTTTTTGATGTATAACCTGCCCCTTTCCTTCTACAACCATCGGTTCTCCGAATTTAATATAGAGTTTCTTGCTGGGATCCACAGGCCCCATATCTTTGATAATTCTTCCGTTTCCTTGGAAGTCGGTCTTTAATGCAACAGGGACCACCGGAACATTGGCCCGTTGTGCAAGTTTAACCCCCAATGAATTAAATGTCGTTTCATCGAATATGGCATTTCTGGTGGCCTGAGGGAATATAATAATGGAACAGCCATTTGAGAGGATCTCCAAACCTTTGTTTAGCACTGTCTTTAAGTCTTGTCTTGGATTTTCCCGTGTGACGGCAATGGGGTGGATGGCCCTTATAATGGTGCCCAGAACCGGATACTTAAGGAGTCCTTCCTTAACCACAAACGTGACTCTACCGAATGACAACATTATGCAGGGGAGCACCAGCGTATCTAGAAGACTCATGTGGTTAGCGACATAAACAACCGGCCCTTTATGGTCACTAAGCGCTTTTAATCCGGATATATAAAACTTTCCACCTGCCGATTCTACAATTTTAAGGACTCCAATCGATCCTTTTGCCCATGTTTTGCCTTCATAAGGCATCTTGCGAGCAATCAGGCTTTCTGTAAGAATGATGTTAAAAAGCTGTGTATAATAGATGAGCGTCGCCCAACTGTGAAATTTCTCAACAAAAAAACGACGTTTTGGAAGACTTTGATAAGAGAATTCGGTTTTAAGAAGATGCCAGAAGCGATCTGTGGTCATTTGTTTTTCAGTTTTTGTGGAACCTAAATTTTATTACAAAAGCGCTTATATATCTTGTAGTTCGAAACTTATTGAATCTCAAGAGGCCAAACAATTTCTTTCTTCAAATAAAGAATTAATACGGTCTAAACGACTTCTTTGTTCTTTCACACAGGTTGCGATAGATTCTAAATTTTCTCCGGGATAAGGGAGCTTCTTCGCAATCTCAAGGCAAAAATCCAGCCCTTCTTCGAGATTTTTTTTATATTCAAGCATTGTTAAGATTTCTTTTTTTGTTTGGAATGAATTCGATACCTTCTTTTCAAAATCATCCATATACATTTCAATTTCCTTGGCAAACATATGGGGACGTTTTGATGAAACCAGAGATGGCCCTCTTCCATAAATATGGTCAATCATCTCTTTAAGCGTATAAAATTTGTCGAACCATTCAATATTGGGTCCAGGACATATTGACTGGGGTGCGTTTTTTTCATCGGCAATTCCCAAGGCAATGAGTGCTCCATTTCCCAAATGATCACAGATACAGTTTTTTACCACAACTTTTTCACGAAGTCTTTCTTCTTCATCCGTTGAAATTTCCATATTTTCAATTTCTTTTAGTTTTGCCGCTTGATATTGTCGTGATGCCAAACAGATCGGTTTCTTGGTAAATTCAGTGTTGGTTACAAGAAATTTCTTTGGGCATGGTGAGCCGGGCCTGCCTTCTTCCACCCTCTTTTTAGTCCATAATTCTGATCCAGTTCCACGGACATTGTTAAAAGGGATGCTTAACGGAGAAACATCACTTAGATAAAGGTCCTCCCCACGGGCTTCTCGCAAAAGCTCACGTGTGGAATCATCCACGCATGTAACTTCGGGAACCAGTAGAAAAGGACTGGCCCACCCTGTTAAATCCATACCAAAATCTTTTGTGAGTCTGCTTACCTCGCCATGGTTGCCGATTCCGCCTTGTACGGTGATAAGGGGATGAATGTTTATCGCCGATTCAGGATATTCCCATCCCATTTTTTTATAGTACTTTTGAATGAGCGGTTTAAATTCCGCAACCAGACTTTTCCGCTTTTCCTTGAATTCCTTAAGAAGTTTTGGAAGCAAAATACCATTGGAGGCAAAGGCATGGCCGCCGCAGTTCAAACCGGATTCGATACGAAACTCATATACCTCAAGTCCCTTTTTGGCTAAAAATTTACCCTGGATTAAAGCAGATCTGAAATCACTTACTTTTAGAATAATCCGTTTCTTGATCTGCCCCATTTTGTCTCTGTAGAAGTCACGGAATTTACTTATATAACTATACAAGCTTCGATTAATGCCTGCTGAAAATATAATTGAAGACTGAAGGCAGCTATTGGCATAGCCTCGAAGCCCTGCCTTGGCATCGGTAAATTCTTCACCAAGGGGATCGCCGTTTTTATTAAAACGAACCCGATCCAAATTTACCATGATATTGACATCGATAGAGCCGGGTTTCATACTGAGTGTCAGATCTTTCTCAAGATGATCTCTTTCATCTCCGGCTTCCATTTTTAGCAATTTGTTATATTTTTGTTTCAACCTCGATTCTTCAGGTAGTAGCTCGAAATATTTTTTCTTGTTGTTGTTTTCAAAAAAAGGCTGCTGTCTTATTTCTTCCATCTTTTTTTGTACGATTTCATGGACGACATTAAGGTAGGCTGAAATGCGTTTGGCTCTACCGTCTTCATCATTCGTTGCTATCTTACGGTATCGAATGTCATGTTTTTCAGCGTAATATTTTCGGAGTTTTTCGAGGAGTAAGTCATCAACGAGCGATATAACGGATGAAATGCCAAAAGGCCCAACACGGATAGGGGTGTCAGCAGAATGTCCCGTACCCATAACAGGAATGTGAAAACTATGAATTGAATCTGTCATTTAAATAGCATTAAAGTTAAAAAATAAGTTTTATTTTTTCTTTACCAGCGAATAAGGACAGAACCGCAGGTCAGTCCTGCGCCAAAAGCGTTCAACAAAACTGTTTGTCCTCTTTTAATTCGTCCGTCTCTATTGGCTTCATCCAACATCGTGGGAATCGTTGCAGCTGAAGTATTGCCATAACGATCTATATTTACAAGAACTTTTTCCATGGGAAGTTTGAGACGTTTGGCCACTGCCTCTATAATGCGAAGGTTGGCCTGGTGCGGTACAAACCAATCAAGCTCGTCAATGGCCATCTGATTCTTTTTCAATGCAGTAAGTGAAACATTGGTCAGTGTTTTTACGGCAACCTTGAAAATTTCTTTGCCTTTCATCTTTAATTTATTAAGTTTCTGTTCGTATCTTTCGGGGGTAATTTCCATATTCGAACCACCGCCAGGAACAAAAAGAAGATCCTTTAGATTCCCATCTGAGCGTAGATAGCTATTAAGAATTCGACGGCTGGAATCTGAAGGAACCTGTTCAACAACGGCCGCACCGGCTGCATCTCCGAATAAAATACAGGAATTACGGTCCTCCCAATCGAGGATAGGGTTCAGAACTTCACCGCCCACAACCAATGCCGTCTTGACCTGTTCGGACTGAATAAATTTCTCGGCTATTACCAGTCCATAGATAAATCCGGAACAGGCTGCATTGATATCCATGGCCCAAGCTTGATCGGCACCTATCTTATGCTGAAGCCAGCAAGCAGTGGATGGAAGCGGCATGTCGGGAGAGCAGGTTGCATAAATAATCTGATCGATGCTTTGCGGTGATTTCCCCGCCATCTCCATGGCTTTTTGTGCTGCCGAAAAACCGAGGGAAGAGTTATGTTCATTAGGGTTTCCGGCATCTGAAATCCGACGTTCACAGATCCCGGTTCTCTCGCGTATCCATTCGTCGCTGGTTTCAATACCTAATTCTGAAAGCTTTTTTACGATACAGTTGTTAGTGACTCGTTTTTTGGGGAAGGCTGATCCGGTTCCCGTAATTCTTGCTGCAAAGTCCATAAACGGCTGCTTTTTAATTATAGTTCTTTTATAATCTTTCTCATAAAAAATTTATGATGTTAAGTAATCCAAATTTAGAGAGGTTCTATACAATATTTCTTAATGGTATATCAAGTCTTAACAGCAATACCCTGCCAATCAATGATATTCTTACTGCGATTGATATCAATTCACATATTTTTTAAGAATCAATGTCGCGTTTGTGCCCCCAAATCCAAATGAATTGGTCATGGCGCTTTGTACAACCATTTTTCGTGCTTTGTTCGGTACATAATCAAGGTCGCATTCTTCATCTGGATGATCTAGATTGATTGTCGGTGGAATGATACCGTCGGAAATTGCAAGTGCTGTAAATACCGTTTCGATACCCCCGGCACCGCCCAAGAGATGGCCTGTCATGGATTTGGTGGAGCTTACGGCTATGGATGATGCTTTTTCCTTAAATACGGATTTGATGGCTTTGGTTTCATAGACATCATTTAGTTGCGTTGATGTACCGTGGGCATTGATGTAGTCGATTTCGTCGCCGGTCATTTGTGCGTCCGAAAGGGCGGCGGCCATACACCGGGCTGCGCCTTCTCCTTCAGGTGCCGGTGCAGCCATGTGAAACCCATCTCCGCTCATGCCATACCCGCATATTTCGGCATAAATTCGGGCACCCCTTTCTAAAGCGGCTTCAAGCGTTTCCAGAACCATAATTCCGCAGCCTTCACCGACAACGAAACCGTCTCGTTCGCGATCAAACGGGCGAGACGCTTTTTCAGGTTCGTCGTTCCGGGTGGAAAGTGCTTTCATGGCATTGAAACCCGCAATGCACGTAGGTGTGATTACAGATTCAACGCCGCCGGTGATCATGGCATCCGCATTACCTCTCTTGATGATGTTAAACGCATCGCCAACTGCGTGGGTTCCCGAAGCGCATGCCGTTGAAATTGAAGAATTGGGTCCCTTTGCACCCAGATAAATTGAAATCATTCCGGGTGCCATATTGCCGATTATCATCGGAATAAAAAACGGTGTTACCCGTTGAGGACCTTTCTTTTGCAAGGCAACGGTCGTTTTTTCCAACAAACGCAGCCCGCCAAGACCGCATCCTGTAAGAACACCGACTCTGTTTTCATTGGTTCTATCTATGGCTAATCGAGAATCTTCCAAAGCCATTCGGGACGCTGCAATAGCATAGGCAATGAATCGTTGAGTACGCTTGGCTTCTTTTTTAGAAAGAAAATCCTTTGGATTAAAATCCTTTACTTCTCCAGCAATTTTTGTGTCAAAGCTGGAAGCATCGAACCGAGTGATCTCTGATATCCCCGATTGACCTTTACAAAGGGCCGTCCATGTTTCATCCACACCGATACCCAAGGGCGTTACTAACCCAAGACCGGTGATAACCACCCGTCTACTCAAAAGGCCTCCTAAACAACCGGCAGATTTATACCGGTATTATAAAGGTCTCGTCTTAAATGACAATATTAGTGCTTAGCAATATAATCGAAAGCGTCTTTAACCGTTATCAGTTTTTCCGCTTCTTCGTCAGGAATATCAATATCAAACTCTTCTTCCATGGACATGATCAACTCTACTAGGTCGAGTGAATCAGCACCCAGATCATCCACAAAAGATGCTTCCGGTACAATCTCTTCAAGATCAACACTTAGCTTTTCCGCAATTATCTTCTTTACTTTATCTTCAATTGACATTCAGCTTACCTCCTTTAATAATTATCACCTAAACGAGCATTATAAATTTTAGGAATGATTAAATTCAAAATATTTTAAAGGAATTAAATCGTTTTTAATTCCTAAAATTTATAACCCTCAGGGATTTCCAATTTTGCCGCATCTCCTGCGTCAGATGCCGATCCGCATAGTTGACTATAGCGGGCCGCCATCTTTCTTGTATATGCGGCAAACTTGAAAATCGCTCAATTTAGGTATCATATATACATTCCACCGCTAACATGAATTACCTGACCTGTGATATAAGATGCGCTGTCAGAAGCCAGAAATGCAACCGCTGCGGCAATATCTTCGGGATATCCTGGACGCCCCAGTGGAACCTGACTCAGCATTGCATTCCTTGCTTTTTCCGAAAGCGATGCCGTCATGTCTGTTTCTATAAAACCCGGAGCAATTGCATTTACAGTAACACCTCGGGATGCAAGCTCTTTTGCGGCTGTTTTTGTTAGCCCGATTAAACCTGCCTTGGACGCCGAATAATTCGCTTGTCCCGCATTACCGGTGACTCCCACAACTGACGCCATATTAATAATACGACCGCAACGCTGCTGCATCATGACTTTGGCAGCAATTTTTGTACAGGTGAATGCGCCTTTTAGGTTAATATTTAAGACGGCATCCCAGTCCTGCTCTTTCATACGGACCAAAAGCCCGTCTTTGGTTATACCGGCATTGTTTACCAGAACATCAATCCGACCGGTTTTATCAATAATTTCTTGAAAAAAGTTTACAACTTCATTTTCGTTTGCAATGTTAACACTTTTGCTTGCTGCAAAACCTTGTGCATCGGCTACAAGTTTTTCGGTTTCGGCAGCAGCAGCAGCTTCAGCATCAGGATCGCTTGGAGAAAAATAATTAAAATAAATACTGGTACCCGGTGCCGCCAATGCGATGCAAATAGCCCTGCCAATACCTCTCGAACCCCCTGTAACGATAACAATGCGTTCTTTTTGTTCAGTCATGATTACCTCGCAAACAGTATGTCAGCAACCAGATCCATATCATTAATGACATTAAGACTGCTGCAAACCAGTTGGTTATAAGAATGGGCTTCCATAAAATCATAGGCCGCCTTTTGATCAAATACACCACAACCCATCAGAATTTTTAGCGCGTTTTGGGAAACAAGTTGCGCGACTTCGTCGGCAAAGATTCTCGATATTGCTTTGTACTTTACGGTTTCCTGGCTGCCGTCTTTTGCAAGGGCGAAGGCTTTACGAGCCAGGCTTGCGCCAACTTCTACATAAGTCATCATATCTGCCAACAGGAACATGACATGTTGCTTCCGGGTCAGCTTGTTGTCATGAACCAACATAATGGTATCATTTAAAACTCCGGCAGCAAGACTGTAAAGCCCACATCCAACATCGCTCATTTCGCTATCCAGTGTTTCCATTTCCTTCAAAATAGCTTGATAATAATGGCCTTTTGACTTGCGTGTTTCTTTCCATCGAAACGTACTGATAATACTCTGCTGAATTTCGCTCGTCCCCTCATAGATGCAGGTGATCTTGACATCTCTTTTGATCTTCTCCACCTCAAACTCGGTGATATATCCATAACCACCAAGGGCCTGGATCGCATCATTTGCAGCCTTGTCGGCAGATTCTGTAGCAAAATATTTGGCAATGGAGCCTTCCACATGAAGATCAGATTCACCTGAATCGATTCTGATGGCAATTTCGTTCATATATGCTCTTGCAGCTGCAAATCTTACAGCATGAGGCACGACCAGTTTGTGAGTGTAGCCCTGTTTCTCTGAAAGTGGAGATCCAAATTGAATGCGTTCTTTGGCATATGGAATGACGATTTCAATTGCCGCTTCGCCGGCGCCTAACCCCATGGCAGCCACCATAAGTCGGGTATAACCAAAAACCTTACCCGCATGTTTCATTCCCATACCCGGTATGCCCCCGATGAGATTCTCTACTGGAACAAAAACATCCGTGAAAGACAGCGGGGAGGTGTTCGAAGCTCGAATGCCGTGTTTTTCTTCCCCCTTACCCTGAACGAATCCTGGTGTTCCCTTTTCAACTACAAAAAATGAAGGTCCTTCCGGGGTTTTGGCTAAAAGGGTAATAAAGTCTGCATATCCTCCAGTAGATATAAATTGCTTTGTGCCATTAATGACATATCCTGTGACTTCATCGGCATCGTTTTTCACCGGTTCGGCGTGGGTTTTCAAGGCTGCAAGATTGCTGCCGGCACCTGCTTCTGTTACTGCATATGCCACAAGGGAATTTCCTTCTGCGACTCGGCCAAGCCATTTTGATTTTTGTTCTTCGGTACCGCCTACAATGATAGGTTCGGATCCCAGCTGGATTGCAAAAAAACCTGTTCCGATTCCAAGGCATATTTTACACACTTCAAGAATGACTTCGCAGCAGTCTCTAGCGCCGCCCCCCATTCCGCCGTAGGCTTCAGGGATAAAAAGGAGCTGTAACCCAATATCAGGGCCTAAAATTTCACGGATGGTCTCTTCGGGGAAAATTTCGTTTTTATCATATTCGAGAATTTTTTCACGGGTAAAAAGACGGTTTCTCGTTTGTTTGATGGTATCGATGATCATCTGTCTCGATTCAGTGTCCAGTCCGTTGAGCACAGGTTTTTTATCGCTGGTAGATTCTGTCATATAATTATCCTTTTGTATTGCTCGTTAACAGATACGATGCGGCTGTTGCATTTACTGTAGCCGGTGTATTCATTATCCGGAAAGCATAAAATTACCGTAAAGGGGACGGTAGATTTGGTTCAAAATAGCCGTTTTTTTGTGAGTCCGTTTTATGAGGATTTTACTTAATTTTTTTGTATTTTGAAACGACAATAAGTAATATATAATAATAAAAGTCTGAATTTAATTAATATATTGTGAATGTCAAATGACTACGCATGCAGTTGGGCTTCTAGTAATTTAAACAAAAATGATTGTCAAGTGTTTTTCAGATGCTTTTTTTAGTACAGAGGGAATGTTACTCAAGCTTCGAAAGAAAATATGTTTAAAAAAACTTTAGGTTAGCAGGCGAAATAAATTTATTAAAGTGGAATATTTCATTTCACTGGTGATATTAAAAATTAAAGGTGGGAAAATGGAGTTAACAGTTTTATCTTGACTCAAATCTTGCTTTTTTGTATTTAAAAAATCTTACTAATTGAGGGATCGTCTAACGGCAGGACGACGGGTTCTGGCCCCGTTAATCCAGGTTCGAATCCTGGTCCCTCAGCCACGAAACTGTAGGGGGTTGTGAGCATTATTCACAACCCCTTTTTTAGTGCCCAACCATAAAGGTCTTTTTGTCCAATCTCTTCGTTATGCTCAAAAAATAATCCTCGGAATATCATTTATATGCCTGTGGTTATTTATTTCGCATGCCTTGATCTTGAACAAAAATCCTCATTTATGGTTGAACACTAATTTAAATAAGTGTCGGGGTGTTTTAATTGTAAACCGTTTATGTCAGCGGATTGGTCTACGCTTTCAGCTACGACCCAACAAGATGGATGATCTTTTTTTAAATCGGATGTTGCTTGAGTGGCTTATGGATCAAGGTAGGGATTGTGAAAATGATTCACAACCCCGTATTATTTTCCTGGTTCGAAATCAATTTGACATATCTGTGAATTAAGAACATTGAAATTTAATCTAAATTGAGCGATTTTCAAGTTTGCCGCAGATACAAGAAAGATGTTGTTTCGCTATAGTCGGCTATGCGGAACGGCATCTGACGCAGTAGATGCGGTGAAATTGAAAATCCCGTAGGGTTTCAAATTCTTGAAATTAAGAATAGCAGAATATCTTAAATATGTTATTTATTTAATCATTTCAAGAATATGGAACGCTCAGTTTAGATTTAGAATACAATCCCCACATACCCCACAAAGCTGTCTCCGGGACTTTTGTCGTAGCTGGTGGCATACGCTATGGTTTCGGCTTGTTCGGCACCGAGTGCTTTGGCAGCGGCAATTGCGGTTGCAGCAGCCCCACTGCAACAGGCATTCTGGCTGGTCATGGCTTCTTTAATGACTCTTTCAGGGTCCATGGCCAACATGGCCTCAATAACACCCCTGTCATTTTCATTTCGAACCCAGTCTACTGCTGATGAGCCCCTACCATGCGACATAAACCCGTAATTCGGGCCATAATGTGTTAGGTCTGTCGAGCCGATAATTTTAACCTGAAGGCCGAGCCGCTTTGATATGGCGGCAATGGTTTCCCCGATTTCAAGGGAATGTTTTA
>Ga0316577_10000018_pt1 | contig 36008 bp, 34 predicted proteins | sample S5NA_FD_203073 | JGI IMG/M metagenome (GOLD analysis project Ga0316577, IMG submission 203073) | Rhizosphere microbial communities from salt marsh grasses in Alabama, United States - S5-7_050615r2r1 | ecosystem: Host-associated > Plants > Roots > Rhizosphere | place: USA: Alabama | collected... | reverse complement strand
TCACCACCGATGCTAGCGATACCGTACCGGTTTGGTCACCCGATGGCAGCCAGATAGCCTTCCTTTCGGCCCGCAGCGGGAACTGGGAGATCCACCTTGTCGACGTTGCCACTGGACGGGAGCGGCGGCTGACGGAGAATCCCGCCGTCGACGTGGCACCGGCCTGGTCGCCCAACGGCCGTCAACTGGCGTTCCTCTCCAACCGCCAAGGAAGCTGGGCGATCTATATCATGGATGTTGGCTCTGGCGCGACCCAAAGGCTGATCGCCACCGGCGATGCGTATCCCAATCCACTGGCCGAACGCATGTCCTGGATCCCTTAGGATCCATTCGACTCCCACAGGCTTCCCCACCGGTGACGGGCGCCTGATATCCAGGATAGGAGGCAGCCCTTGCGCATAGCAATTACTGGACACAAAGGGCAGCTAGGCAGTGCGCTGCAGAAGGTCTTGGCCGGTGAAGAGATCTTTGGCCTGGACCTGCCTGAACATGATATCACCGATCCGAGTTCGATTGTCGAGACAATCTCCGGACTGAAGCCTGACCTCGTCATCCACGGCGCAGCGGTGACCGATGTCGACGGCTGCGAACGTGATCCTGACCTCGCCTTCCGGGTCAATGCCCTGGGCTCGCAAAACATTGCTCTGGCCTGTGGCCGATGCGGCGCGGCCATGGTCCATGTCAGCACCAACGACGTATTCGATGGACGGCTCGGCCGGCCCTACTACGAGTGGGATCCGCCGAGCCCTCGCAGCACCTATGCCCGCTCCAAGGCAGCCGCAGAGTTCTACGTCCGCACCCTTCTCACCCGTTTCTACATCGTGCGCACAGCCTGGCTCTATGCTAGGGGCGGCAGCAACTTTGTGACCAAGATCCTGGCCGCCGCTGACAAGCACGGCGCCCTGCGCGTGGTCACCGACGAGGTCAGTGCGCCCACCTACGCCCCGGATCTGGCGGAGGCCATAGGCAGGCTGGTCCAGACAGGGCACTATGGTATCTACCACTTTACGAACGCAGGCACCTGCTCCCGCTTCGATTGGGCGACCAAGGCCCTGGAGCTATCGGGGCGGGGCGACGTGCCAGTAGAAGCTATCACAACTGCCGAATGGCCGCGTTCTGCCGAGCCGCCCCTCTATGCCCCCATCGTCAATTTCGCCGGCGCCGCGCTGGGCATCACGCTGCGTCCCTGGCAAGACGCCCTCCAAGCCTACTTTGCTTGACGGGCGAACCACCAGCCATGGCTGACAGATCGACGGACCAGCCCTCCGGCCCACCCGACGCGCCTGCAGCACCCCCTCCCGGGACAGGGCTTCTCGCCTCGGTCATTATCCCCAATTGGAACGGGATCCAGCACCTGCCCGTCTGCTTGGATGCCCTGCGGGCACAGACCTACAGGCATCTGGAGGTCATCCTCGTAGACAATGCTTCTACAGATGGATCTCAACAGCTCGTGGCAGACCGGTATCCTGAGGTACGCCTCCTGGCCCTCAACCACAACTTAGGGTTAACGGGGGGCAACAACGCTGGATTTCGCGCAGCCAGGGGCGAAGTGCTGATCTCGCTCAACAACGATACCGAGGCCGATCCCAGCTTCATCGAGGCCCTGGTCACCGCGCTCGTGGAGCATCCCGAGGCCGGCATGGCCGCGGCCAAGATGCTGCTCTTCGACCGGCGCGACATTATCCACTCGGCCGGCGACGGCTATGGCCTGGATGGCATTCCCTTCAACCGTGGTGTATGGCAGCGCGATGGAGGCCAGTTCAACCTACCTGGCTGGATCTTTGGTGGATGTGGTGGCGCCGTGGCCTATCGCCGATCGATGCTGGACGAGGTCGGGCTGTTCGATGAGTCATTCTTCATGTACTGTGAGGACGTGGACCTCAACTGGCGGGCCCAGCTAGCGGGCTGGCGTTGCTGGTACACGCCACAGGCCATCGTCTATCACAAGCTCAGTGCCACGGGCGGTGGCCCCATCGCCAGTTTCTACACCGGACGCAATACCCTGTGGGTCATTGCCAAGGACTACCCGGGTTCATTGCTGCGCAGGTATTGGAATCGCGTCTTGAGGGCCCAATGGCACGTGAGCCGCGAGGCGCTCCGTGCCTGGCGTGGTGAGGCAGCCCGGGCGAGGCTGCGAGGCCAGCTCGCTGGATTCTTGGGCTTGCCCAAGAAGCTCCGCCAACGCCGGGCCATCCAGGCCAGCCAGCGTGTTGCCGATGAGTACCTCGAGGGGCTGCTAAGCCCACCACCTGGCTAATCATGGCCATATTGCCGCCAGTCGCCTGGCGGATACGCACGACCAACGCCTTCCGGCCCTGGCGGCAGGACTGACCTCCGCTAGCACCAACCGCTTGCTGCCCCCCCGCTTTTGCAGTATAATGAATCCGCTCGACAAGGGCACCTACCCAGACACCATGCAGACCCGGTAGGCTGCCATATCCATCCACGAGGTGAAGACATGCGAAGACCAATTCTAGCCGGAAACTGGAAGATGCACATGACCATCGCCGAGGCAACCGACTTTGTACGCAGCATCCGCCGTGGGCTGAACGACATCCAGGGCGTCGACCGGGTGCTGTGCCCGACCTTCACCACCCTGCCTGCCGTCAAAGACCTCCTGTCGGCAACGCAGATCGGCCTGGGCGCCCAGAATATGCACTGGGAGGAAGCGGGGGCCTACACCGGCGAGATCTCACCGCGCATGGTGCAAGAGATGTGCCAGTACGTGATCCTCGGCCATTCGGAGCGCCGGGCTTATTTCGGTGAAACCGACGAACAAGTGAATCGAAAGATCAAAGCTGCCCTGGCCCACGGCCTGATGCCCATCCTCTGCGTCGGCGAGACAGAAGAACAACACGATGCCGAGCAGACGGAAGAAGTAGTGGGTGGTCAGATCCGGGACTGCCTAGCCGGCCTGTCGGCGAACGAAGTCACACAGCTAGTCGTCGCCTACGAACCGATCTGGGCCATCGGCACGGGCAAGGCTGCCACGGCGGCCGGCGCCGGCTCTGTGATCGGATTGACAATCCGCGGCACCATCGCCACCCTGTACGATGAGGATACCGCACAGGCCGTGCGCGTCCAATATGGCGGCAGCGTCAAACCGAACAACATCGCCGAGTTCATGGCCCATCCCGACATCGACGGGGCGCTGGTCGGTGGCGCGAGCCTCAAGCCCGATTTCGTCGAATTGGTGCGTATCGCCGCCGAGACCAGCGGCGTGTGATCGCCGCCCGGCGCCCGGCGGGGCGTGCGAGACCGAGAGAGCCAGTGTGGACTGGCTCTCTTTTTGTCTCCTTGGCGACCAAGTAGGGCAAGGCATTCCAGCAGGTAGCTCGGTCACCTGGACGCATTCTGTGGTGGGCAAGGACTTGCCAGAGCAACTGGCTGCCGGCAATGCCTTGCCCCTACGCCGACCTGGCGAGCCGTCGCGCTCAGGTTTCATTCTGTTGTCAAGCCCGGGGCCCTATGATATACTATTCCTGCCATTCCAGCACGAGGAGGTAGGAGATGACCCCTGATCCAAAGATCCAGCAGCTCCAGGAGATGCGCGAGCAGGCTCAATTGGGTGGCGGTGAGGCGCGGATCGAGCGCCAGCATGCCAAGGGCAAGCTCACGGCGCGCGAGAGGGTCGAGAGGCTGCTGGATCCGGGCAGCTTCCGCGAGATGGACCCCTTTGTCACCCATCGCACCGTAGGATTCGGCATCGAGGAGCAAAAGTACCTGGGGGATAGCGTGGTCACCGGCTGGGGCACGGTCGAGGGCCGGCTGGTCTATGTCTTTAGCCAGGACTTTACCGTCTTTGGCGGTTCGCTGGGCGAGGTCCATGCCGAGAAGGTCTGCAAGGTCATGGATCTGGCCATGAAGAACGGCGCGCCGGTCATCGGCCTCAACGATTCGGGAGGCGCGCGCATCCAAGAAGGCGTCGTCAGCCTGGCGGCTTATGCCTATGTCTTTCTGCGCAACGTGCTGGCCTCCGGCGTGGTCCCCCAGATCAGCGCCATCATGGGCCCTTGCGCTGGTGGCGCGGTGTATTCACCGGCCATGACCGACTTTATCCTCATGGTCAAAGAAACCAGCTTCATGCACATCACTGGGCCTGACGTGATCAAGGCCGTGACCCGCGAGGAGGTCAGCTCCGAGGATCTGGGCGGGGCCATGGTCCACAACACCAAGAGTGGGGTGGCCCATTTCGCTGCCGAAGATGAAGAGGATGCCTTCTACCAACTCCGCAAGTTGCTGAGCTACCTTCCCCAGAACAATATGGAAGATCCACCTTTCCTGTCCACTGACGATCCTGCAGACCGCGCGGACGAGGAATTGGACACGCTCGTGCCCGATAGCCCCACCAAGCCCTACAACATGAAGGACATCATCCGGCGTGTGGTCGACGATGGCGATTTCTTTGAGGTGCAGGCCCACTGGGCCCAGAATATCATCATCGGCTTTGCCCGGCTGGGCGGCCTTTCCATAGGCATCGTGGCCCAACAACCGATGGTCCTGGCCGGTGTGCTGGACATCGATTCCAGCACCAAGGCCGCGCGCTTTGTGCGCTTCTGCGACTGCTTCAACATCCCCATCATCACCTTTGAGGACGTGCCCGGTTTTCTGCCGGGCGTAGCCCAGGAACATGGCGGCATCATCCGCAACGGGGCCAAGCTCTTGTACGCTTACTGCGAGGCCACGGTGCCCAAGGTGACGGTCATCACCCGCAAGGCGTACGGTGGCGCCTATGACGTGATGAGCTCCAAGCACATCCGTGGCGATGTCAACTACGCCTGGCCCTCGGCCGAAATTGCCGTCATGGGCCCCGAAGGCGCGGTGAACATCATCTTTCGCAAGCAGATCGCCGAGGCGGAGGACCCCGAGGCGGAACGGGCGCGGCTGGTCGAGGAATATCGCGACACCTTTGCCAATCCCTTCGTGGCGGCATCCCGTGGCTACATCGACGACGTCATCGAACCGCACGCCACCCGGCCCCGCCTCATCGAGGCACTGCAGATGCTCAGGAATAAGCGGGATACAAACCCACCCAAAAAGCATGGCAACATCCCGTTGTAGCGTGGGCTGCATCTGGGACGCCCACCAAACGCCGGGCATAGGAGGCGTAGGACATGCCAGAGCGCAAGACGAGCATTTCAGAGGCTGCTGCAGCCTTGACCCAGCCGTTCACCCACACCGTCCTGGGCCAGGTGGATGACTATTGCGCCTACCTGAGCCGCTTCATGGGACTGTACAAGTTCCACGAGCACACCAAAGACGAGATGTACGTGGTGCTCGAAGGCGAGATCTTTATCGACTACTTTGATGGCCCCAGCCTGCCCGTCCGCCAGGGCGAGGTCCTGGTCGTCAAGGCTGGTGAGCGCCACCGTTCCCGCGCCGAAGAGGATGCCCTGGTTCTGATGTTCAAAGCTGCCCACCTCTTCGCCGAGTAGGAGATGACCATGGGGGAGAATCCAGTTCGCATCTGTGATACCATCCTGCGCGACGCGCACCAAAGCCTGCTGGCCACACGCATGCGCACCGACGACATGCTGCCCATTGCCGAAAAGCTGGACCAGGTCGGCTACTGGTCGGTCGAGATGTGGGGCGGCGCGACCTTTGATTCGGCCATGCGCTTTCTGAACGAAGATCCCTGGGAGCGAATCCGCAAGCTCAAGGCGAGAATGCCCAATACGCCCTTCCAGATGCTCCTGCGCGGACAGAACGTAGTGGGCTACAAACACTACCCCGACGATGTACTGGAGCGGTTCGTCGTCAACGCCCACGAGAACGGCATTGAGGTCTTTCGGGTCTTTGATGCCCTCAACGACGTGCGCAATATGCGCCGGGCCATGGAGGTCGTCAAGCGCGAGGGGGCCCACGCCCAGGGCGCCATCTGCTACACCATCAGCCCGGTCCACAACGTCGATAGTTTCGTTGAGATGGCGCGAGTCCTGGAGGGGATGGGCGCCGATACGATTTGCATCAAAGACATGGCCGGACTGCTGTCGCCCTATGTCGCCCACGAGTTGGTTGGCCGTCTGAAGGATGAGATTCAGGTGCCAATCCACCTGCACACGCACTACACCAGTGGCATGGCCATGGCCGCCGTCCTCAAGGCGGTCGAGGCCGCGGTGGACATCGTCGACACGGCCATCTCGGCCCTGGCCATGGTCACCTCCCAGCCGCCGACCGAGACCCTGGTGCGCATCCTCCAGGAATCACCGCGGGACACTGGCCTCGACCTGGCGCTGTTGGCCGAGATCAGCCACTACTTCTCCGAGGTGCGGAAGCGCTACGCTGCCTTTGAGAGTGGCATGCGAGGCGTGGACGTCAACGTCCTCCAGTTTCAGATCCCGGGGGGCATGCTCTCCAACCTGGTCTCTCAGCTGCGGGAGCAGGGTGCCGAGAACCGCTACGCCGAGGTGCTGGCCGAAGTGCCCCGGGTGCGCGAGGAGCTGGGCTACCCGCCTTTGGTCACCCCCAGCAGCCAGATCGTCGGTACCCAGGCCACGCTCAACGTGATCCTTGGCGAGCGCTACAAGGTGATCCCCGCCGAAGTCAAGAACTATGTGCGGGGCTACTATGGGCGCCCGCCCGCGGAGATCGATGGGGAGGTCAGGCGCAAAGCCATCGGTGACGAAGAGCCCATCGACTGCCGACCTGCCGACTTGATCCCACCGGGCATGGAGCAGGCCAGGACCGAGATCGGGGATCTGGCCGAAAGCGAAGAGGACGTCATCAGCTACGCCCTCTTTCCCCAGGTGGCCCGCCCCTTCCTGGAGAGACGGCAGCATGGCACGGGCGGCAAAGAGGCGCTGGTCGCCGCTGTCGCCGCCCTGCTTGTCCAGCGGCTAGAATGCCGGCCGGCCGCTGTCGCCGAAAACGCAGCCGCCCCTGCCTCACCATGGAAGACGGCCTGGCGTCCCCAGCGGGGGCGGTGGGCCAGTTTACTAGAAGGCGCGGGAGGGACACGATGAGCAGGGAGTTCTCCCTCACCCTGGATGGCACAACCTACAAGATCGTCGCGGATGGCAACTCTGTCCTGGTGAACGGTATCCCCTTCGTCATCGGCTTTGAACCAGGGGGCGGCCGGATCCTGGTGGACGGCATCGCCTATGAGCTGGAAATCAACGAGCAGAGCGATCGCGCTTTGGTGCGGGGCATCTCCCATGACCTGAGCGTGGAGGGATTGGAGGGAACCAGGCCCGGTCCCAGAAGGGGCGCTGCGACCGTGGCTGGCGAGGGCGCCGTCACCGCCATTATGCCGGGCAAGATCATCCGCCTGCTCGTCGCCGAGGGCGACCAGGTGCAGGAAGGGGATGTCATCTGCATCCTCGAAGCGATGAAGATGGAGAATGAGCTGAAGGCCCCCCGGTCCGGAATGGTCAAGGCCCTCTATGTCCAGACCGGGCAGGACGTGGAGATGGGCAGCGTGCTGGCCGAGATCGACCAGGAGCAGGCATGACCCAGGACATAGAAGCCCGAAAGCGAGAGTGGGAAGGGACAACCCTCGACAAGACCCTGAGTCGCTACCCGGAGCGCCGATCCGAGTTTGATACAGAATCGGGGATCCCCATCGAGCGGCTCTACACCCCCTTGGACGTCGACACCGACTATACCCGCGACCTGGGATTCCCCGGCGAGTATCCATTCACCCGAGGCGTGCAGCCGACCATGTACCGCGGGCGGTTCTGGACGATGCGCCAGTACGCAGGATTTGGCACGGCGGAGGAGACTAACGACCGCTACAAGTACCTCCTGGAGCAAGGCCAGACGGGCCTGTCGGTGGCTTTTGACCTGCCGACCCAGATCGGCTACGACGCCGACGACCCCATCGCCGCTGGCGAAGTCGGCAAAGTTGGGGTCTCGATCTCCTCTTTGGAGGACATGGAGACGCTATTCGACGACATCCCACTGGACAAGGTCTCTACCTCCATGACCATCAATGCCCCGGCGACGGTCCTGCTGGCCATGTACATCGCCGTCGGCAAGAAGCAGGGGATGCGCCCGGAGCAGCTGCGAGGCACCGTGCAGAACGACATCCTCAAGGAATATATCGCCCGCGGCACCTACATCTACCCGCCTAGGCCCTCGATGCGGCTCATCACCGATCTGTTCCGATACTGCCACGATCATGTGCCCAGGTGGAATACCATCAGCATTAGCGGCTACCACATTCGCGAAGCCGGCTCGACAGCCGTCCAGGAGGTGGCCTTCACCCTGGCCAACGCCATCGCCTACGTCCAGGCCGCTCTGGGCACTGGGCTGGAAGTGGACGATTTTGCACCCCGCCTTTCCTTCTTCTTCAACGCCCACAATGACCTACTGGAGGAAATCGCCAAGTTCCGGGCTGCGCGCCGGATATGGGCCCGCATCATGCGCGAGCGCTTCGACGCCCAAGATCCCAAATCCCTCACGCTGCGCTTTCATACGCAGACGGCAGGTTCGATGCTGACCGCCCAACAGCCGGAGAACAACGTGGTACGGGTGACCGTGCAAGCCCTGGCCGCCGTGCTGGGCGGCACACAGAGCCTGCACACCAACTCCCGGGATGAGGCGCTGAGCCTGCCGACGGAGAAATCGGTTGAGATTGCCTTGCGCACCCAGCAGATCCTCGCCCACGAGAGCGGCGTAGCCGATTCAGTCGATCCCCTGGCCGGGAGCTACCTCATCGAGCGCTGGACCGACGAGATTGAGCGCCGTGCTTGCGACTATATTGAAAAGATCGACAGTCTCGGAGGCGCCCTGAGGGCCATCGAGGCTGGCTATGTCCAACGCGAAATCCAGGAAAGCGCCTATCGCTGGCAGCGGGCCGTGGACCGCGGGGAGCAGGTCATCGTCGGTGTCAACCGCTTTGGGGCCAAGGAGGAACTGGAACTCGATCTGCTGCGCGTCGATCCGTCCGTGGGCGAGAGCCAGGCAGCCCGGCTGGAGGAACTCAGACGGAGGCGAGATGCCGGAGCGGTGGCCGCTGCCCTCTCGCGGCTGAGAGTAGCGGTGATGGGCGATGACAATGTCATGACGCCGATACTTCAGGCCGTGGAAGCTTACGCCACCCTGGGCGAGATATGCGGCGTCATGCGTGAGGTGTTTGGGGAGTACGAAACCGCAACGTGGTTCTAGGCACAGACGAACGAAGGATCCCTGCGCTCTTGAGCGAGGAGTGTATACAAAATGTTGTCAGATCTCGAAGTGCTGTTCTCTTCGGCGGCGAGGGTTCAGATTCTACGCTTGTTCTTGCTCCATCCCGATCGTCAGTATTACCAGCGCGAGATTGAGCGCGAGACGGAGCAACCGATCCGGGCCGTGCAACGCGAGGTGGCGCGCCTGGCCGATATCGGGCTGCTGTCCCGCTCAGAAGAGGGCAACCGCGTCTACCACCGCGCGAACGCCAGCTATCCACTCCTGTCGGAGCTGACGGCCCTCTTCCAAAAAGCAAGTGGAGAGCGCCCGGAGGATAGCCGAGAACAGCGCCTGCCTCCGGAACCCTCGACGGTCGAGCAACCCTTCTCCTGGATGACCTCCCCGGCAATCGCCACCATGCCGCCCGCCTTGCGACAGGCCCAGGTTGAGGGAGAGTGGGACCGCGCCTACTAGACAGGCAACAGGATTGCACCAAGGGCTCGGGTTAGGATCTGTTACCTGGCAGCAGGTCTCTGCAAAGCCCGGGCGGTAGGCTGACCGGCCATCTTCGTGCTGGTCGTCACTCTCTGCAAGGGGAAAGTATGAGGATAGACCATATTGGCATCGTCGTCGAGGACTTGGAGGCAGCCCTGCACGTCTACGAGACAGCCCTGGGCCTGCCGCTGGCGCAAATCAGCGAGGTGCCAGACCAGCAGGTGAAGGTTGCGTTCATGCCCCTGGGCGAGAGCAACGTCGAGTTGGTACAACCCACAAGCGACGACACTGGCGTCGCCCGCTTCCTCGAGAAACGGGGAGAGGGCATCCACCACGTCTGCATCCAGGTAGACGCCATCGAGGCGGCGCTGGAGCGGCTCAAAGCCCACGAGGTGCCCCTCATCGACGAGAAACCGCGCCAGGGTGCCCACGGCCGCGTTGCCTTTGTCCATCCCAAAGGAACGCATGGCGTCTTGATCGAGTTGGTCGAGCACGACCCACCATGAGCCTGGGTAGCGCCCATCCTGAGATCATCCGCTGCCCTGATCTGAGGACTGAGACGGCTGGCAGCGGATATCCCTGCGGCGAGGGCAGCGGTGCGCGGCAGGGGATCGAGTTCGAAAGGCGGGCTCCGATGTGCCAAGCGAGAGCTATGGTATAATAGGCCCAACCCTGTAGCAGGAGGTGGTGGTGACGATGTTTGACCGGAAGAAGCTCAAGGCGTTGGACGAAGAGCAGAAACAGTGGCGAGATACGACTCTGAAGCAGAGCCTATCCAAGCATCCGGAACGCAGCGACCAGTTCATGACGACCTCCAGTGAGCCGGTCAACCGGCTCTATACCCCGTTGGACATCGCCGACCTCGACTACGGACGCGACTTGGGCTTTCCGGGCGAGTATCCCTTTACCCGAGGCCCCCACGCCACAATGCACCGCGGTCGGCTGTGGACGATGCGGATGTTCGCCGGATTCGGCACGGCAGAAGAGACAAACGAGCGCTACAAGTACCTGCTGGAACATGGCGAAACCGGTCTCTCTGTGGCCTTTGATATGCCGACCCTCTATGGCTATGATACCGACGCGCCCGAGGCCCTGGGTGAGTTTGGGAAATGTGGGGTGGCCGTCTCCAGCCTGGCGGATATGGAGGTCCTCTTCGATGGGATCCCAGTGGACGAAGTAACCACCTCGATGACCATCAACGGTCCAGCATCGGTCATTTGGGCCATGTATATCGTCATGGCCGAAAAGCGTGGCATCCCGCCCAAAGCCCTCGGCGGCACGATCCAAAACGACATTTTGAAGGAATACATCGCCCAAAAGGAGTTCATCTTCCCGCCCAGCCCCTCCATGCGCCTCGTCGTCGACACCTTTGAGCACGGCAGCCAGCATCTCCCACGCTGGAACACGATCAGCATCAGTGGCTACCACATCCGCGAGGCGGGCTCGACCGCGGCCCAGGAGCTGGCCTTCACCCTGGCCGACGGGTTGGAATATGTGCGCTGGGGCATCGAACGCGGTCTGGATGTAGACGAGTTTGCGCCCCACCTATCCTTCTTTTTCAATGCTCACAACGACTTTTTCGAAGAGATCGCCAAGTTTCGTGCGGCACGGCGCATCTGGGCCCGGGAGATGAAGGAAACCTTCGGCGCCCAGAATCCACGGAGCTGGCTCCTGCGCTTCCATACCCAGACAGCCGGTTGCAGCCTCACGGCGCAACAGCCGGAGAACAACGTCGTGCGTACGGCCTGGCAGGCATTGGCTGCCGTCTTGGGCGGCACCCAAAGCCTCCATACCAACAGCATGGACGAGGCCCTGGCCCTGCCCAGCGAGTACGCGGTCAAGGTCGCGCTGCGCACCCAACAGCTCATCGCCCACGAGAGCGGTGTGGTCAACACCGTAGACCCCCTGGCCGGTTCCTACTTTGTCGAAGCCATGACAAACCGGATGGAGACGGCAGCCTACGAGTATTTCCGCAGGATAGATGCCCTAGGCGGAGTCATCCCCGCCATTGAAAAAGGCTTCTTCCAGCGAGAGATAGCCGAAGCCGCCTATCGCTACCAGATCGAGATCGATAGGCACCAACGGGTGATCATCGGGATCAACGAGTATCAAGAGGACGAACCGGTGCGTATCCCGCTTCTGGAGATGGACCCAGCGGGTTATGAGCGCCAGGTGGCGCGCCTGGAAAAAACCCGCCGGGAGAGAGACGGGCTGCAGGTGCAGGCCACCTTGCAGGCCCTCGGGCAGGCAGCCCGGGGCAGCGACAACACCATGCCCTACATCCTCGACTGTGTACGCGCCTACGCCACCCTGGGCGAGATCATGGACGTCTTTCGCGAGGTGTTTGGCGAATATCGCGAGCCAACCATCATATAAAGAGGCAGACTAGCCCAACGACTTGAGGTGCTGCTATGTCCAACTCAATCTATATCGCCACGACGGATCCGCGCTGTGGTAAATCAGTAATGTCCCTGGGTATCGTTGACCTCCTACTGCGCAAGACCAGCCGGGTTGCTGTCTTCCGACCGGTCATCAGGACCCGCTCCGCCGAAGAAAGGGACAAGAACATCGAGCTGCTCCTTTCTCACTTTGGGCTCGATCTAGAATACGAGGATACCTTCGCCTTCCTGAGGTCCGAGGCAAGAGGGCTGATCGCCCAGGGCCGGTACGACGACCTCATGAATGGCATCATCGAGAAGTACAAGGCCCTGGAGGAACACAACGACTTCATACTCTGTATCGGTTCCGACCTCGAAGGCGAAGAGGTTGCCCTGGAGTTCGACTTTAACGCCGATGTGGCCCGAAACCTTGGCTGTCCCGTACTCATCCTCAGCAGCGCAGCCAATCGGGACATTCCAACCGTCGTCAGCGCCGTGCGAGCCACACTGGATGCCTTTGCTGAACGGGGCACGCAGGTGCTGGGCATGGTGGTGAACCGTGCCGATCTGGACATGGTATCCGACCTGCGGGTGGCGCTCAAGGAAGAACTCCCCGGGAACGGCATGCTGCTGGCGGTCATCCCCCACAACCAGACGCTGGCCAGCCCGATGATCAAGGAGGTGGCCGAGCAGCTCAGTGCCGAGGTTCTCTACGGGGGCAGCCAGCTCGAGAGACTGGCCCATGATTACCTGATCATCGCCATGCACTTGGAGAACTATCTGTCCTATCTCACCGACAACGCACTGCTGATCACCCCTGGCGACCGCAATGAGGTCATCCTGAGTGCATTGCAGGCCCATCAATCCCACTACTATCCGCAGATATCGGGTATCCTATTGAGCGGTGGGCTCAAGCCTGCCCCGGCGGTCAGCCGCCTGCTTGATGGGCTGACCGCCATGGTGCCCATCATGTCGGTTCCCACGGACACGTACGATACAGCGGTCAACCTCGGTACGGTGCGTTCCTACATCACGCCCGACAACCGGGCCAAGATCGACCTCAGCCTGGAGCTTTTCGAGGAGTTCATCGGGGCCGACCAGCTTCTGCAGAAGCTAGGCAGTATCGAGGTCCGGGGCATCACGCCCAGGATGTTCATATACAGCCTCACGCAGCAGGCCAAGTCGGACAAACGCCACATCGTGCTGGCTGAGGGCAACGACGATCGGATCCTGACCGCGGCAGAGTACCTGCTGAGCCGGGACATCGTGGACCTGACACTTCTGGGCAACCCCTCTGAGGTGAGGGAACAGATACAGCGGCTTGGGCTAGAGATCGATCTGGACCGGCTGCCCATTATCGACCCGCGACAGTCCGTCCAGTTCGACGATTATGCGCAGACGCTTTTTGAGCTGCGCGAGCACAAAGGCATGAACCTCGATACAGCGAAGGATCTAATGTCCGACGTGTCCTACTTTGGCACCATGATGGTCTACAAAGGCGATGCCGACGGCATGGTCTCCGGGGCCGTCCATACTACGATGCATACCATCCTGCCCTCCTTGCAGTTCATCAAGACCAAGCCCGGCTTCTCGGTGGTGTCATCGGTGTTCTTTATGTGCCTTGAAGACCGGGTCTTGGTCTATGGTGACTGTGCGGTCAACCCCGACCCGACGGCCGAGGAGCTGTCCGAAATCGCCATCTCATCCGCCGACACCGCCAAGGCCTTTGGTGTTGAGCCCAGGGTGGCCATGCTCTCCTATTCTTCCGGCGAATCCGGCAAGGGAGAGGACGTCGAAAAAGTCCGGAAGGCGACCCGACTCGTCGAGGAGAGAAGGTCAGAGCTGCAAGTCGTGGGGCCCATCCAGTATGACGCCGCCGTCGATCCAACGGTTGCGGCTCAAAAGATGCCCGATTCCCAGGTAGCGGGCCAGGCGACGGTCTTTATCTTCCCCGACCTGAACACAGGCAACAACACCTACAAGGCCGTGCAGCGCGAGACCGGTGCCATCGCCATAGGGCCCGTCCTGCAAGGCCTAAAAAAGCCGGTGAACGACCTGAGCCGGGGTTGCACCGTCAAAGACATCATCAATACCGTCGCCATCACCGCGATCCAGGCTCAGAACGCCTGACGTGGGTATTCTGCGGGCCAGAGGTCGTTCCGGCGACGGTGCCGGCCCATTGGGTTAGGAACTGGTTCTCACCCAATCTCGACGGACCACACAACTTGATCGCTCGGCTTCCGAGCATAAGGCTGGAGGATCTAGATGACAGAGAAGACGATCCGCGTACTGGTGGCCAAGCCCGGCCTTGATGGCCACGATCGGGGGGCCAAAGTCATTGCCCGCGCCCTGCGCGATGCTGGCATGGAGGTAGTCTACACCGGCATCCGCCAGACGCCAGAGATGATCGCCGAAGCAGCCCTGCAGGAGGATGTCGACGTCATCGGCATGTCGATCCTGTCCGGGGCCCACATGGCCCTCTTTCCCAAGGTCATAGACCTGCTTAAGGAATACGGCATGGACGACGTCCTGATCGTCGCCGGAGGCATCATCCCTGACGAGGACGTGCCGGCCTTGGAAGCCCTCGGCATCCAGGGCATCTTTGGCCCGGGCACAACCACTGACAGGATCGTCGAGTTCATCCGCGAGCACGTGCGGTGAGCGAAACGCCTGTCGAGGGCATCCTCGCCGGCCAGCGGCGGGCCATTGCCCGGGCCATCAGCCTCGTCGAGAACGACGGCGCGGAGGCCCAGGATCTGTTGGCCACGCTGCACCCCCACACCGGCCGCGCACACATCGTGGGGGTCACAGGGCCGCCGGGCAGCGGCAAGAGCACGCTGGTCAATGCTCTGGCTCTGCACTTCCGAAGAGAATCTGAGCCATCATTTCAGGAGGCGGGATCAACGCGCATTGCACCCAAGATAGGCATCATCGCCGTCGACCCCACCAGCCCCTTCTCGGGCGGCGCCTTCCTGGGCGATCGCATCCGGATGCGCGATCTGGCCGGCGATACCGGCATCTTTATTCGCAGCATGGCCAGCCGGGGCAATCTGGGTGGGTTGGCCTGGGCCACCGCAGATGCGGTCAAGGTGCTCGACGCCGCTGGCTTTGACCTGATCATCGTCGAGACCGTCGGCGCGGGCCAAGCCGAAGTGGACATCGCCCGCACCGCCCATACGACGGTGGTGGTCGAGGTCCCGGGCCTAGGTGACGATGTGCAGGCCATCAAAGCCGGCATCCTGGAGATCGCCGATGTGTTTGCCGTCAACAAGGCAGACCTGGAAGGGGCTGACCACGCCGTCATGGCCCTGCGGATGATGCTCGACCTCGACACGGCTGTCACCCAGCGTACGATGCACCATGGCCGGCTGATGGAGGTCATTGCCAGAAACACTGGGACGATGGAGCTGACCACGTCGAGCTCACTCATCCCGCCGGCTCCGTCGGGCACCGCCCAGGACGGGCCTGTGACATCCTGGCACCCCCCCATCCAAAAGACGGTGGCTACCCGCCGCGAGGGCATCGCCGAACTGGCCGACGCCATCCTGGCCCATCGCGACTACCTTCAGCACAGCGGCCATCTCGCCCGGCGCGAGCGGGAGCGGGCCGCCGCCGAGCTGGAGACCATCATCCAGCAGGAATCACTGCGGCGGGTGCTGGCATGCACCCGCGGCCCGCAGCTCCGTGAGGTCGTGGGACGCGTCGTCCAACGCGAGGTGGATCCATACACCGCCGCTCAGCAGTTATTGGCCAGCATCGACCTTGCCGACAGAGAAGGGCAGACGTGAGCGAGTCACCCCGGCCTGATATCCAGTTTCTGCCCCTCTCCGCTGACCCGGGCAGAATCCGCTTCTTCGGTACGCGACTCATCATCACTGCCCTGCAGACCGACTATCCTCTGCAGCTTTCCTCGCGCAATCAGGGACCTGCCTGCGCGGATTGCCTTTCCTGCCTACAGGTCTGCCCCCAGGCACCAGTTGAGACCGCCGTCATCGAGTCGGGCCGCTGCCAGAGCTGCGCCCAGTGCCTGATCGTGTGCCCCGTGGGCGCCGATTGAGCAGAGCGCATCAACTCAGGAGGATCCAGATGTCAATGGCCAAGATCCTGACCGGGATCTCTCGCTTCCGGGATGATTACCAGGACAAGCGAGATCTCTTTGAGCGAGTAGCCACCCGGGGACAGTCCCCCGAGGTCCTCTTCATCGGCTGCTCGGACTCGCGCGTGCCCCCGGAGATCATCACCAGCGCTGAACCAGGCGATCTATTCGTCCTCCGTGTCTTGGGCAACATCGTGCCGCCCTACGGTACCGGCGAGATGGCAATCGGTGCGGTAGTAGAATACGCCCTGTTGGAGCTGCCTGTGGAGCATATCATCGTCTGCGGCCATACCGATTGCGGCGCCATCTGGGCCCTGGATCAACATCCCGACTGGATCCATGCCTCTCATCTTGCCCGCTGGATCGAGCACGCCCGGCCGGCCCAGTCGAAGGTGGAAGCCTCCGGTTTGACAGACTCTGAGCAGCACCTAGCCATGGTCCGGGAAAATGTGCTCCTCCAGCTTGAGCATCTGCGCTCCTATGATCTGGTGCGGCAGCGCGAGAGAGAAGGCAATGTGGTCCTCCACGGCTGGGTCTACCACTTGGAGACGGGCGAGGTCGAGGCCTACAGTCAGAGGCAAGATGTCTGGCAAGCCATAGGAACCGAAAGCGGGTCCTGACCCCCCACGTAACCAGAGAGGCTGCCGGTCCCCTATGCCAGGCGCCGTAATTGGCGGGCAGCCAACCCCAGCCCGGCGGCCATGCTCAGCCCCGCGAACGCGCTCAGGATGAGCAGAGTGGGCCACCAATCGACCGGCCAGGTCCGAAACAGCACCAGGTCGCGCAGTGGATCCACCGCATAAGTATTGGGAAACAGCCAGGAGAACCAAGGAACCGACTCCTTGTTGTGCCGGACGAGGGCCAACCCACCTCCGACAAAAAAGACGGTCAGCCCAGTGAGGATCGTGGCGATGGCGCCCGCGAAATACTGGGCCCGCATCCCGAGCAGGAGCGTCGGCGGCACCCAAAAGAGGCTCACCAGGCCGGCCATCAACCAGACTGCCCAGAGATAGACACCCGGCCAGGCACCCACCCACAGGTAAACGATGGCCAGAAGGCCTGTGCCGGTTGCCAGACCCATCACCACCGCCAACAGCACCTTGGGTAACAGCACCCAGGCCAGCGACCGTGGTGCCAGCCCAAACTCCACGACGATCCGCGATACCTGCTCCTTGCGCGTCAGCATAAAGACGTTGATCATACCGCCCAGCATAAAGCTCAGCAAAGCGACCCCCACGGCAATGACAGGGAACCAGTCGATCATCTCGCTGCGCGGATAGGACTCGGCGAGATCGAGGGGCGGCCCTGGCAGGCCGATTTTCTGGTAGAAATGCCACAGAATCTCTGCCGAATAGATGCGGTGGTTCTTGGCCCGGTCGTCGTTGTAGTTGCTGAAGAACATATCGACGGCCGGCCCCTCGCCCGCAGCCAGGCGACGGGAGAAATCCTCAGGCAGCAGCCATATGCCGTCGATCTGATGGAGCCGGTATGCCTCCCAGGCCTCCTCCGGGGCCAGGTCAACCACGTCGTAGTATGGCGTACCGAACGGCGAGAGCACCTCATCAAACGCACGCCTGAGGATGGCGCCGTACTGCCCTGTGTCTTGATTCAGGACCGCGATCTTGAAGCTGAGCCGGCCGCCGAAGAGCAGCCCGAAGGCCACCAGGATGAACAAGGGAGGGATGAAACCGCCCAGGGCGGTGACGGGATCGCTGCGCCAGGCTTTCAGCTCAATTGAAAGCAAGATCCAGAATCGTCTCATCACTAAGCCTGCCTGACGACACGCCAGCGATAGGCGACCGCCGTCAAGACCAGCATCGCGGCCGAAACGAGCAGCAGATAGGCCACAGACAATGCCGGCCTGCCAATCACGGCGCCAAAATAGCGTGGAAAGATCAACTCCACCGCATGAGTGAACGGCGTCAGACGACTCAGCCGTTCGTACCATCCCCCAAAGCCTGCGGCCAGGCCAAAGCCACTACCCATGACCCAGCCCGCAAAGGAAGCCACCAACCCCACAAGAAAGGCTGGGATGCTCCTCCGCAGCAATAGACCGGCCAGCATCCCCAGGCAGCCTGCGATGAGCGCCACCGGTACCAGGATCAAGACCACCAACCAGGGGAGGTCGGGCCAGGCGTCGCTGCGTAGACCGACTACAACCGACAGGATGACCGCCGATAGGAGGGCAAGGAGCAACAGCCGCGTCAGGCGTGCGGCCAGGATCCATGCCGGCGACAGTGGCGCGAGGCGGTATTCCAGAATCGTCTGGAACTCGAACTCCTGGGCAACCAGGATGGCGCCAAGGAAGGAAGCAGCGACAAAGACCGTCATCGGCAGCAGGGCCATTCCAAAATAGATGTTGTAGGGCATGTCGTGGGGTAGCCAGGCACGTTCCTCGACCGAAACGGCTCGCCCATCCAGCGCCTCATTCCACAGGCGCAATCCAGCCGCCGTCAGCCGATTGCGGTAGTTCTTGACCAGATTGCTGTCGATCAGGCCAAAGTGCTGCACCGCCACAGGATGGCCACCCTGATCCTCAACTACGACCACCTGGCGGGCTACTGGACCCCCGTCGAACGGCACGATCACGGGCTCGATGTAGGGCAGGCCGATGGGCGAGCCCACATGGCTCATCGCCTCCAGCAGCCTATCGCCAGCCTCCGTGGTGGGCCAGGCGACGTTCATCTCAAAGGTGGGGTGGACCAGGATCGTCGACATCAGCAGGTACAGGATGGTTGGCTGCAGGAGGGCTACAGCATGGATGGGCACAGCTGTCCGGAATAACCTCAGCTCATTTCTCAGAAGCAAGCGGAAACGGGCCATGGCTCATTCCCTCAACGCCCGGCCCGTGTAGTGCAGGAACACGTCGTCCAGCGTAGGCCGTGCGATGCGGACCGACTCGAGTCGATGGTCCGCGGTGACCCGGGCGAGCAATGCCCCGACGATGGACTCGGCATCCCTCACCTCCAACCGCAGTTGGTCGGGTTCGGTCCGTGAGATGGCCTGCACACCCAAGCCTCCAAAGAGGCGGGCAGGATCCTGTACAGTAGGGCTGGTCCGCAGGGTGACGATGTCCCGGCCCAGGTCCGCCTTTAAGGCTTCAGGGCAGTTGAGGGCGATGGCTCGGCCGTGGTCGATGATCAGCACCCGCTCACACAGAGCATCCGCTTCGGCCATATCGTTGGTCGATATGATAAAGGTCTTGCCCTCCGCTTGCTGGCTCCTGACGTGCTCCCACAGGACGTGGCGGGCCTGCACGTCCACGCCCAACGTAGGCTCATCAAAGAGGATCAGCTCAGGATCGTGCAGTAGAGCGCGGGCTAGCGCCAATCGCCGCTTCATGCCGCCGGAAAAAGCACCGACCGGATCCTTGCGTCGATCCCAGAGGTCCACCAGGTGCAACAAGTCGTCCATTCGGCGGGCGACTCCCGAAAGCTCCTGGCAGTAGAGGGCGGCGTGATGCCACAAGTTGTCGACAGCGCTCAGATCGAGGTAGACATTGGTCTCCTGGGGCACGTAGCCGATCTGCTGCCGCACCCGGCGCGCATCAGTCTCCGGATCACTGCCCAAGACCTGCACCTCGCCCCCATCCCGGCGCAACAGGCCGGTAATAAGATGGATCGTGGTCGTCTTGCCGGCACCGTTCGGACCAAGCAGGCCAAAGATCTCGCCCGGCCTTACCTCGAAAGAGAGTTCGTCAACGGCAACTAGATCCGAAAAACGCCGCGTCACCCGCGACACGCTTACGGCCGGCGTCCCTGTGGCTCCGCCCAGAACCGAGCCTGCCTGCTGTCCCTTCGTTCTAGCCATCTTTGGCCTCTTTCCCTAACCGCGGATCTTGGTGCCCAGCACAAAGATGTCGACAAAGCGCTCCACGACCTCGTCGGTGGATAGCTCCGGGCTCATTTGCTCGACTAGGAGCCCCAGACTGACGCTATAGGCAAAGAACATGCCCCAGAAGGCCTGGGCCGCCGCCTCAGGGTGGAGCTGCCGCACCTCGCCCCTCTCCATCTCGAACTGCAGATAGCTCGCCAGGGCGCGCCGAAGCCGCCGCGGATTCTGAGCCAGCGCTTCCCCTACTTCTGGAAAGTGCTCTGCTTCGCACAGCATCAGCCGCATCAGATCCCTGCGCTCCAGCAGCAGATCCAGGACCTGGCGGCCCATCACCATCAGATTGCGGCGATAGTCTGCGCCGGGTCTCATCTCCAAAGCAGCATCGAGGCTCGGCGAGGCATAGTGCTCGACTGCAGCAGCGAACAAGTTCTTCTTGCTACCGAAATGGCGAAAGAGCGTGACCTCATTCACACCGGCTGCCGCCGCGAGGTCGCGCGTCGTGGTTCGCGCGTAGCCCCTCTCGGCAAAGAGCTGGGCCGCCGCTTCCAGCAAGCGCGCCCGGGTTTCATCTGTCGCTAGAACTGCCCGCTGGCCGTCTTCCTCTCCCATCGGTCCGCTCCCGAGGATTGCAAGTAAGTACTTGCATACATTATACAGGAAGTAATGCGATCTGTCAAGGGGGCAACCGCCACAAAGGAGCCGGCATCGTGGACCGTCCGCGACTGGATGGTGTACGGCCCAAGCGCGGCGCTGCATCACCACGGGAGCCGGACAGGGTTGACGTTGACGTACCGGCCATTGGGGACTATAATGGCCCGAATGTTGATCTTGCCCTGATAGAGGAGGTCTGTATGGCCCTTCACCAACCCTTGCGCAGCATGCTCTTTGTGCCGGGCAACAAGCGGCATATGCTGGATAAGGCGCGAACATCGACGGCCGATGCCGTGATCCTCGATCTGGAGGATGGCGTGCCCCCCGCGGAGAAGGAGGCTGCCCGGGCGACCGTGCGCCAAGCTCTGGAACAGGACAGCTTTGGTCCCCAGCTCATCCTCCGCATCAACGCCTTTCGCACTGGCCTGGGCGAGGATGATCTCCGTGCGGCCTTTGGCCCGCATGTGGATGCAGTCTGCATGCCCAAGGTGGAAGCGGTGAGCGAGGTGCTTCGGCTGGCACCCCTCCTGACAGAGCTTGAGCAGGAACACGGACTTGGGGTTGCCAGTGTGGACATGCTGCTGATGATCGAGAGTGCGCGCGGGCTGCTTCATGCCTACGATATGGCCAGCGTCTGCTGGCGCGTGCGCGCCCTATGTCTGGGGGGCGAGGACCTGGCTCGCAACCTGGGGGCAACCCGTACGCGGGAAGGGCAGGAGCTGCTCTACGCCCGGTCCCAGCTGGTCTACACTGCCCGCGCAGCCGGCATTGCCGCCATCGACACCATCTGGACCGATCTCGACGATCACCAGGGCCTGGAGGCTGAGGCACATCGCATGCGCCAACTGGGCTATAGCGGCAAGCTCATCATCCATCCCGACCAGGTCGAGCCCGTGCATCGGGGCTTTGCGCCGACCGAGGAAGAGGTGAGCTACGCCCAGCGCGTGATCCAGGCCTTCGAAGCCGCCAGCTTGCGGGGGAGCGGGGTTATCGCCCTAGAGGGGCAGATGATCGACGCGCCCGTGGTGGCACGCGCCCGCGAGATCTTGGCCCTGGCCGGGGTTACTGCTCCCGATTCTTAACTAGGATGGTCCAGGTGCCGCGCTGGGCCACCTGGTCATTCTGGTTGATGATCTCGACCTTAAAGGTGACCAGCCCCCCACCCAGACGACGCATGGGCTTCTTGTCGCTGACGGTGGCCCGAACGTGGATCGTATCGCCGATATAGGTCGGCAGGCTGAACTTCCAGGCGCCGACCTCGCGAAAGGCCAGCACCGTCCCCTCCATGAAGCCAAGCTGGTTTGCCAACCCCGTGGCGATCGATAGCACCAGGAGCCCATGGGCCACACGCTGACCGAAGGGATGCTGGGCAGCATATTCGGCATTGTTGTGGATAGCGTTCCAGTCGCCGCTAAGATAAGTGAAACTGACGATGTCGGTCTCGGTCACCGTCCGACCACCTGTGGTGACCGACTGGCCGATCTCGAACTCTTCGAAGTACATGCCCTTGTGCACGTCTAGCTCTGCCACGGAATGCCCTCCTATGGTCTATAGATCGATGACGCGTAGCTCTCCCCGGAGCGAGTGACCTGCGAAGCGAACCTGCTCCTCCTCCGGTATATGAAACACCGGTGGCTGTCCAAAGTCACGGCCAAATAGAGGATCCCTCCCCGGTTATCCGCGACCGCAAACTGTCCAGGCAGTGTGGTCCGACGTGCCCCTTTGCCTGGACAGGGTCGCGGGCCTAAGCCTCCTCCTCTTCAGCAAAGGTCGCGCAGCAGGGGCAGCCAGCCTGGTGCCAGCCGGCCGGAAGCTCCTCAGGCCCCATCTCGCGCCCGTCACGCAGGGTCCAGCGGCCCGTCTCTAGCCAGTGGACAAACCGTGGATCTCGTAGAGAGAGCTGGGCACTATCGCCCGCTGCCCGCACCAGCGCCGACAGGGCATCGGCACACGCTGGGCACAGACGTTCCATCCGCCCGCGGCCCAGCACCGGACGGTAGCGGCCCTCGGCCGGATCGCCACATTTGAGACAGAGTGCACTCATCGTTCCCTGTTCACCTCTTCATGGATCTTTCAGAGCCTGCCGTTCAAGGACTCGCGATCTCGGCCGACCCATCTTGCTGCAAATGGGCGAAGAGCAGCGTACGGCCGGTCTGAGCAAACCCCTGCCGGGCATAGTACCCGACAAGATCATGAGCAGCCTGGCCTTCCGGCGTAACCACCACCGCCACCAACGTACAACCGCGCGCCCGGCACCAGCTCTTGACCGCGTCGATGAGGGCATCGCCAACGCCGGCACCCCGGGCCTCAGGCAGTACGTACAGATCCTCCAGTTCCGCCGAAAGGCCAAGCTCGATGCCCCTCGTCGTAGTCACCGTCGCCACCCCGACCGCCTGCCCACCGAGGCCCGCCAAAAAGACCGCGCTATCTTCCCCGAACATGAGGAACTGGAGCTCCGTGCGGATGCGCGCTGACGTGGCGTTAAAGCCTTCCTCGTGAAAAAAGCGCTCCACCAAGTAGACCGCCTCTTCGAAATCTCTGTCGGCGAGCGGCCGCACATCTATTCTCTCTGGCATCAAACCCTTCCGCTGTCTGCAGTGATCCCCATCTAACCATTGTACACCAACTGACGTGATTCATGAAATGAGGCATCATGGATGCGCACTTTTCATGCTTGCCTTCCACCTCGGTTTGAGCTATAATCGCCAGCTGCGCGACGTCGGATCTCTCGCACAGCGGAGAACGAGCCACGGCGATGGGTTCTTTGACAATGATCTCATCGCGATGGAAGCATCGGGGATGACATTAGAACAGGTCCTGGCCCAGATCGAAACCGATTCGCACCTGGCCTGGCGCATCACCCACTGGCGCCAGCTGCCAGCCAGGGCGGCGCGCTATGCCAGTTGCCCGGCGGGCATCGATCCCCGCCTGCTGAGTGCGCTCCGCCAGCGGGGTATCGAGCAGCTGTACACCCACCAGGCTCAGGCCATTGAAGCCGTCCTCGAGGGCCAGAACGTCGTCGTCGTCACACCGACGGCCAGCGGCAAGACCATCTGCTACAATCTGCCCGTGCTCAACCGAATGCTGGCCGACCCTTCGGCGCGAGCCCTCTACCTCTTTCCCACCAAGGCTCTGGCTCAAGACCAATTGGCTGAGCTACGGGCCCTCAAGCAAGCCTGGGGCCAGCGCCTGACGGCCGAGACCTATGACGGGGACACGCCCGCCTCCGCCCGACCCAACATCCGCAAGACAGCCCATATTGTCATCAGCAACCCTGACATGCTCCACGCTGGCATCCTGCCCCACCACACCCGTTGGGCCCGTTTCTTCGCCGGACTGCGCTACATCGTCCTGGACGAGATCCACACCTACCGAGGGGTCTTTGGCAGCCATGTGGCCAACGTCCTCCGCCGGCTGAAGCGGGTCTGCGCCTTCTATGGGGCTAACCCCCAGTTCATCTGTGCCTCGGCCACCATCGCCAACCCGCTAGAATTGGCTGAGCGACTGAGCGAGGAGCCCCATACCCTCGTCGGCCAAGAAGCCGATGGCTCCCCCCAAGGGGCGAAGCATTTCCTCTTCTACAACCCACCCCTGGTGGACCGCGAGCTGGGCATCCGCCGTAGCCCAGTCACCGATGCCCGCCTGTTGGCTGAGCACTTTCTGGGAGCTGGCATCCAGACCATCGTCTTTGCCCGTGCCCGGCTCACCACCGAGATCCTGCTGACCTACCTACGGGATGCTGCCCAGCGCGAGGGCCTGGCCGCGGAGAAGGTCCAAGGCTATCGAGGCGGCTATCTACCCTCGGAGCGGCGGCAGATCGAGCGAGGGCTCCGCGAGCGGCAGGTACTGGGCGTCGTGGCGACCAATGCCCTAGAGTTGGGCATCAACATCGGCCACCTGGATGCCTGCGTGATGACCGGCTACCCTGGGACCATTGCCAGCACCTGGCAGCAGGCTGGCCGGGCCGGCCGCCGAGCCGACACCTCGGCCGCCGTGCTGGTGGCCGGGGCCTCTCCCCTGGACCAATACATCGTCAAGCACCCTGACTACTTCTTTGGGCGTTCGCCTGAGCAGGCACTCCTAAATCCGGACAACCTGCTCATTGCCGTCAACCACATCCGCTGCGCCGCCTTCGAGCTTCCTTTCGAGCCTGGTGAGGCCTTTGGCCATTTCCCCCACACCGAGGAGGTCCTGGCCTTCCTCCAAGAAGAGGGTTTCCTGAGACAGAGCCGGGAGCGATGGCACTGGACGGCCGACAGCTATCCCGCTGAATCAGTGAGCCTGCGCACCGCCGAGATGGACAACTTTGTGGTCACGGTCGACGTGGATGGGACAGCACAGACCGTGGGCCTGGTCGACCGCCACAGCGCGCCCTTTCTCATCCATCCCGGGGCCCTCTACCTCCATAGCGGCGACTCGTACCTGGTGAGGGAGCTGGACTGGGAGGACCGGGTAGCGCATGTCGAGCCGGTGCAGGTCGACTACTACACCCAGGCCAGCACATCCGTCGACGTGGACGTCCTGGAGGTCTATGAGCAGCAAGATGGTCCTTCCACACAAAAGGCCCACGGCCTGGTACTGATAACCTCACGGGCCACATCGTACAAGAAGGTGAGGCTCTACACCCACGAGATCCTGGATTGGGCCGAGATCCCCGCGGGCACCATCCCTGAACAGGAGATGGAGACGACGGCCTACTGGTTCGCCATCCTTCCGGAGACGGCGGCCCGGCTGGAGCAGGAGGGGCTGCTAAACATGGCCGAGGGCGACCGTGGACCCAACTGGGAGCAGCAGCGCAACCGGGCCCGGAGCCGCGACGGTCATCGCTGCCGGCATTGCGGTCTTCCGGAGCGGGCCGAACGCGGCCACGATGTGCACCACGTCCAACCCTTCCGCACCTTCGGCTACATCCGCGGCAAAAACGACCATTATCTAGAGGCCAACCGCCTGGCAAACCTGGTGACGCTCTGCCGTTCCTGCCATCGCCGCGTGGAGGTGGACCGCATGGTGCAGGGAACGCTCAGCGCAGTGGCTCACGTCCTGCGCCACCTGGCGCCCCTCCACCTGATGAGCGATCCACGCGACATTGGGGTCGTCAGTGAAGTCAGGTCTTCGCTATCGAGGCTGCCGACGGTAACGATTTTTGACAATGCTCCGGGGGGGCTTGGCTTTAGCGAGGGCTTGTACGAACTCCATGACACGCTGTTGCAGGGCGCTCGCGAACTGGTTAGCGCCTGCCGCTGCCAGCACGGCTGCCCTTCCTGCGTTGGGCCCGTGGCCGAGGTGGGCCAAGATGCCAAAACCAACTGTCTACGGTTGCTGGATCTATTGCTTGAGGCAGCCTGAGGCGCGAGCTAGGAGCGGCTGGCCCAGTCCTGTGTATGCTGCAGGGGCTGCCTGGTGATTAGGCAGCCCCTGCAGCTTCTAGTCAGCCAGATGGTGTGGCCGTGGGCACCGGTGTGGCCAAGGGTATGACTGTCACATCAGCCTCTGGCGTGGGAGAAGGGATGGGGGTCAACGTCTCCCAGGCCGTAGGCGTAGGTGCCAGCGGCTGACTACCCGAGGGTAGTCCCTGAGCCTCGTTCAGCAGGTCCCGCAGCCCAGCCAGGAAGGCATCGAATCGCTGAGCAGCCTCCTGCACAGCGACGAGATCCTCTTCCACAGCCGCCAAGTCATTCTCCACAGTCCCCAACCGCTCATCGATCGCGCCAACCTGGTCATCCAGCCCCGTCACCGTCTCGGCCAGAGAGATCAGGTCGTCGTTGAGGCTGCCCAGGGTCTGGCGGATGTCGCTGAGCCCCTGGTTCACATCCTGCAGGTCCGATTGTACAGTATCCAGGCTGCGCCCCAGATCGCTGATGTTGCCCTCGGCCTCGCTCAGCCGCCCGCGCAGCGCGGCGACCTCACTCAGGCGTCCCTGCAGTTGGTCCAGCTCGATGCGGGTCGTCTTGATATCGGCCTCCAGGCGCGACACCGTGCCAGCCAGGGCCCTGTTGGCCGCCGCCCGGAAGCTAAGCGTACCGTTGACCGCATACAGGATCAACAGGGCGAGCCCGGCGCCGGCAACAAGGGCGATGAGGCCCATCAGGAATAGCCGGCCCCAGCCGCCGCGCTCCCTGTGCTCGACGACCACCTTTTGCTTCGGCAATTCTGGCGGGGGCGCCGCAGGCCCGGCCTCCGCCGCCTCTGGCTCGGGCAACACTCTACCCTCTTCGACAGCCTCCAGGCCCTCGGGTTCGGGAAGCTCTGCCTGCGGCTCTGGTATTGGGACCTCCCACTCCTCCTCTGCCTCTTCCGCTTCCTCGGCCTCCTCAGCCTCCTCCATCGGAGCTTCTTCCGGTGGCGCTTCTTCCGGCAGCTCTGCGGGCTCCACGGCGAGTTCTTCCTCAGGCTCGGCCGCTGGCTCCTCCGTGAGCTCCGCTTCCTCCATCGCTTCCTGCGGTTCGACGTCGTCGGCTTCGGCCGCGTCGGCTTCGGCCTCGCCGGCCTCTGGCTCCGGCTCAGCACCAGCCAGTGCGATCTGCTCCGCAATCGCTTCGTACGTCGCTTGGGAGATGCCTTGCACAGCGGTGATCTGGGCCGGGTCGGCAAAGGGGCCATGCTCCTCGCGGTAGGCCACGACGCGCCCAGCCAGGACCCGGCCGATGCCCGGCAGCTGGCTCAGTTCGTCCTCGGTGGCCGAATTGAGGTCGAGTCGCTCGCCCTCTGACAGCTCCTCCACGGGCACAGACTCGGTCTGGCGCCCGGGCTCATATGCTTCTTCGGCCGCTTCGAGCATGGCAGACTTGGCCCGGTCTTCCGGTGCTTGTTCGGGTTGCGATTCCGTCCCCTCAACCATGTCGTCCGTTTCGTTCATTGTTGCCTCCTCTCATAGGGATAGATCATTCTTGTGGTTCCTCGACTGTATTCACTAGGGCTTCCAATACCTGTTCCAGCGCATCGATTTCGCGCCCGTAGCAGGCCCAATCCCCGTCCTCCAGGCATGCCTGCGCTGCCTGGTAGTGGGTATCCGCTTGTAGGATCAGATCGGCCACTTCGCCTTCCAACACTGGCGCCGATGGCTCAGGTTCCGTCGGCCCCTCTCCCACCGGCGCGGCGCCCATCACCCGCGCCAGCCCGGCGGCCAGAGTCTCTTCCATAGCGATTTGATTGCCATAGGCCACGATGACCCGCCTCAGCTCGGGGAGCTGGCTGGCTTCGGCCTGCAGGTAGATGGGCTCGACGTACAGGATCGACACATCCAGGGGAATGACCAGGAGATTGCCCCGGATCACCTGGCTGCCTCGCTGATTCCACAGTGATAGCTGCTGACTTATCACCGGGTCCTGATCGATACGCGACTCCACCTGCATCGGCCCGTAGATCAGGCGTTGTTTCGAAAACTCAAAGACGCCCATCTGCCCATAGTTCTCACCGTCGTTGCGAGCATAGAGCCAGGCCACCATGTTCTGCCTCGCAGACGGCGTGTAGGGCAGCATCAGCACAAATTCGGTCTCTGTCTGGCCTGGCAAGCGCATGTTCACATAGTAGGGTTCAATCGGCAACCGCTCGCCCGTCACCACCTCCTCGGGCCAGCTCCAGAGGTCCTCCTGGTTGTAAAAGACCTGAGCATCGGTCATGTGGAAGGCCTGGAACTTGGTGGCTTGGATGCGAAAAAGCCCTTCGGGGTAGCGCCAGTGGGCAACCAACTCGGGAGCCATCTCCTCCACGGGCTGGAAGAGATCCGGAAAGATGCGAGCATAGGTCGCGGCCACGGGGTCCGAAGGATCGATCAGGTAGAAGGCCAGGCTGCCATCGTAGGCATCCATGGTGACCTTGACCGAGTTGCGTATGTAGTTCAGCCTGCCGTACGAGGTCGAGATGGGCTCCGAATATGGATACTTACCACTGATGGTATAGGCATCCAAGAGCCATACCAAACGACCATTGACAAGCACCAGATATGGATCGGGATCGTAGGCCAGAAAGGGCGCCACGGCCTCGACTCGCTCTCGGATCGTCCGCTGCCAAAGCAGGCGGCTCTCCTCGGTGATCGACCCAGACAGGAGTATCTGGCTGCTGCCCAATCGCATGGAATAGGCCAGCCGCTTCAGGGCAGAATCGAGCACGACACCGCCGCTGCCCTGATAGGTGGTATAGACATTTTGATCCCCAGCGGGATAGTCCAACTCCTGCTCCTCAGTGTTGACCACCACGTACTCCTCGGTCAGCTCACCGAAATAGATCTCGGGCCGGCTCAGCTCCAGCTCGGGGAAGGCTGAGCGCGGTGGAATGTCACGCACCCACAGTACCGGAAGGCCCTCTTGACGGACTTCGTTGACGGGGCTGAGCACCAGCCCGTAGCCATGCGTGTATACCAGGTGCCGGTTCACCCAGGTCTGGGCCTGGGCAGGCAGGTCATTGTACGAGATCTCACGGGCGGAAAGCGTGACCTGCCGGTAGTCGCCGTCCACATAGTAGCGGTCGATATCGACGTCCGTGAAGTTATAGTAAAGCCGGATCTCCTGCAACTGGGCGTAGGTTCGCAGCAGCGGGCGGTAATCCCACAGCCTGATGTTCATGACAGTGCCCTCGTTGGCCTCTAGATCCAAAGGCACCGCCTCCTCGGCCACCTCAAAATCGTCCTCCATCACGCCGGCCAGGCCGTAGGCTGCCCGGGTCAAATCAATGGTATTGCCAATATACTCCCGTTCGCGGGCCAGCTCGTTGGGCTCTACCGCCAGGCGCTGGAGAACAGAGGGATAGATGCTCCCACCCACAAAGGCGATGACCAGCCACGCGCCAACAGCAGCGTACGGCAGCCATCGCACCCTCACAAACATGCTGGCGATCAGGATCCCGGCACCCAGGGCCACGATGGCCGTCAGGAGGTGCATCACTGGCAGCCGGGCATGAACGTCGGCATAGCCAGCACCATAGGCGGCACCCGTGTTCGAGTACAGCAAGCTGGGGATGTTCAACTGGTATCCCCAGGCAAAGAGGCCCAGTGCTGCCGCGCCCAGCACCAAAAGGTGCCGCTGCGCTGCGGGCGTCAGGCGCAACCACTGGCGTCCCTCGCCCACGACCTGAATTCGGCTGGCAATCCGTTCCGCTGAAAAGCTAGCCAGGTAGACCAGCGCCGCACCGGCCAGCGCAACAAGCAAGAGCCACAAGAGCCAGCCCTGGAGGAACTGCAGCCAGGGCAGACGAAAGACATAGAAGCTCAGATCACGACCCAGGATGGGATCTGCCTCGCCAAAGGGGGTTGCATTGATGCTCATCAACGCCTGGAGCCACATGTTTCGGGCCGGAAGGGCGAAGAAGAGGCCGACCACCACGGCCATGACGGCCAAAAGGCCGTTTGCAACCTTCGCCGCCACCACACGCGCTGTTGGCTCCGTCGTGTAGCCAGACCGAGTGCGTTGCCCCTCCAGCCAGGGCACCGCCATCTGGCCACCGCCGACGACCATGCGCGCCAGCCACCAGTTGGCCGCCAGGAAGAGCGCAGAGACCACCCAAGCTGCAAAGAAGAGCACGTTCTCGGCGATCAGCCGCGTCCACAGCACCGAGGCCAGAGCCAGGGTATCAAGCCATACCACGTCGGTGTACAGGTCCAACCCCACGAACACAAAGACGGCCAATACCACGACCACAAGGGTACCGATCAGACAACCTCTATTCTGTGACATCTTGGTTTTCTCGTTCCTTTTCCTGTGCGACCAGACCCGTGTACCGCCAGATCAGGCGTTTGAACGCCCTCTCCATCCGCGGGGAGCGAGGCGCACGCTCACGGACCATGACGATGCGGCGCACCGTCTCGGCTTTGCGTTCGTCCTCAGCCACACGCTGATGGCTCACAGCGACTCCTCCTGCAGGCGGCGCAGCTCCTCAAGAGGGTCGATCTTGGCCCGCTGGAAACGGGGTGCAGGGACCTTCAGGTTCAGGCTCGCGATCTCGCTATTGATGTTGGCGATCTCTTGCTCAAAGACGGTCGTCGCCTGTTGCCAGCCAGCCAGCGCCCGCCGCTGCTCAGCCTCGGACCAGGAGTCCCTCCGGCCCGCCAATTCCTCCATCCTGCCCTGATACCATCCCCACTGGCGTGCCAGCAACTGGCGCGCCAGGGACACCTTGGCCCGGATGGCTTTGTCCAGTTCGATCCATTCCGGGGCGAAACCGGCATCCTTCAAGATCTTGAACGCCAGTTCCTGATCCGGCGCATAGGGATTGGGTGCCAAATCCAGTCGCTTGCCCTTACCGGGTAGATTATCAAAGGCGCCCCGCTCCTGTGCTTCGCGGACCTGTTGGTCTATCCAGCTCTCCCAGCCCCTGGGTTCTTTCTGTCTGGCCATCTTGACACGTGATCCTCGTCACGTTACAATGCTGCCATCCCTTCTGGGAGGGACGACATGATCCGAATTATCATCGTCCGTCACGGCCGCACGGCATGGAACGCAGGTCAAGCCGCGCAGGAACGCTTTCGCGGTATCGTCGATCTTCCGTTGGCTGCGGAAGGCGTCGAACAAGCACAAGCCACAGCCCGGCGCTTGGCCGGCGTGCCGTTGACGGCCGTCTACAGTAGCCCACTGCAGCGGGCCAGGCACACGGCCGAGATCATTGCCGGTCCCCACAACCTGACGGTCCAGGCTTTGCCCGGACTCAGGACCCTGGACTATGGCGACTGGGCCGGACTCCTTCACAGCAAAGTCGCCCAGCGCTGGCCCGATCAATACCAGCTCTGGCGCCAGGATCCCTTTGCGCTCAAGATTCCTGGCGGTGACAGCACCGCCGGCCTGCGGGAACGAACCGTCGCCGCGGTTCGCCACGTCTTGGCCCGCCTCCCGGACCAAAGCACCGTCGTCCTTGTCAGCCATCAGGCCGTGACCAAGACCCTGGTCTGCGCCCTGGCCGGGCTGCCCGATGCTGCCTACTGGCGCGTCCGCCAGGACCTGTGCAACCTCAGCCTCTTCGACTACGAGCCCGAGAGCGGCGTCCTGGACCTCGTCGGCTTGAACGACACATGCCACCTGGACCCATCCTTGCCCCGTGCCAGGGGAGACGGTGTCCGTCTCCTCCTCGTGCGCCACGGGCAGACCGCGTGGAACCAGGGCGCCGGCCAAGAGCGCTTCCGCGGTCGCACAGACCTGCCCTTGGACGGCACAGGCCAGGCCCAAGCTGAGGCCCTGACACACCGCCTTCGCCAAGAACCCGTCGCAGCCATCTATGCCAGTCCCCTGCGCCGAACCAAGCAGACCGTGACACCCCTCGCCAGCATCCTGGGACGTGCCCTGGAACCGACCCACGGGCTGCTCGATATCGACTATGGACGGTTTCAGGGAATGTCACGAAGCGAGGCTGCAGCAGCCTACCCTGAACAGTACAAACGATGGCTGAGCAAGCCCAGTCAGGTCCGTTTCCCCGGTGGGGAGAGCCTGGACGATGTCCAGGTTCGCTTGCAGTCCATGTTGGACCAAATCACAGAGGCCCATCGAGACCAGACCGTTGTCCTCGCCGGTCACCAGATTGTGAACAAGGTGCTGGCCTGCACCCTTCTCGGCATCGATCTTGACCAAATCTGGCACGTGCGCCAGGATACAGCAAGCCTCAACGTCTACCAACGGGTCGAAAGCGGCTGGCGCATCCTGCGTCTGAACGACACGTGCCACCTTGCCAACCTCAGCCACAACCAACGCCAGACAGCCACAGATCGCTAGGGTGCCACGACATAGGTCGAAACGATTTCCCCGGCTGCATTCTCCAATGTCGCCTCCTCGCCAGCGGACCAAATAGGCTCTAGCTTCTTCCAATAGAAATGGCTGGGCGGGTTGCCATCCTGGCCCATCCGCGTATGCACCGTCGCACTGCCGTCCTGCCAGAGCCGAAAGTTGGGGAAGACGAACTCGTTTCCGTCACTATCACGGAGCGTCCAACCCTGCATATCCGCCAGCCGAGCGCCGGTATTGGTGATCAGCACCTGCTCCTGATCCTCCTGGCCCACACCGAGGATCTCTGTGATCTCGATCTCCAATTCACCGGTGGAGGGCACAGGCGTCGGCAGATCAGTCGCCGTGGCGCCTGCCGCAGCTGCCGCTGTGGCGGTCCGCTCGGCCGAGGGAGGCACCACCGGCAATGGCGTCTCGGTCGCGGTGGGAACAGGCGTCAGGGTTGCCGTCATCGCCGCTACGCCACCGACGGGGATGGTCAAGCGCATGCCCACCTGCAGGAAGTTAGGATTCTGCAGCTGGTTCGCGGCGATAATGTCCTCTGCCGACACGTCGTACATGAGCGCCAGACCTGAGATGGTATCGCCTGCCTGCACGACGTGCACGATGGGCGTCGCGGTGGGTCCAATGCTCGAGCCTGAACTGGTGGGCTGACCCGCAACCGACTGCGTCGGCGCGGACGAGGGAACCGGCTCGGGCGCACCCAAGGCCGGAAGGATGACAAGAACCAGCAGCAGGGTAATCAGCGTCGAGACCACAGCGTTCACAGCCAGGATAAAGGCCATCTGCTTGCGCGTCATCCACCTACCTCCAGATCAGCCAGGCCAGCGAGGCCGCCAGCATCGCACCCACAAGCGACGAAAGGAAGTTCACCACGTCATTGTTGAGCCAGGTAAAGCCACGCAGCAACCGCGTGGGATGACCGCAGTGATGCACGGGGCGCTCGGTCTCCTTACGACAGCGATCGCAGAAATAGACACCCTGCACCGTAGCCCCCAGCAGGCTGTCAAACAGTGAGCCCGAGAACCCCCCGACGACCGCCAGGAGTGGATAAGAGATGGCCTGGAGCCCCCAACCGCCACCCGCCAACAAGGACTGCACCTGTACCAGCAACGTCGCCATCGTGCCAACGAGCAGCGCGCCAGCGACGGCTGCCCAAATTCCCAAGCGCGTCACGCCGCCCGGCGTACCCGGGGGCACCCGCTGGCCCGTCGTAATCGAGCGGGGCAGCACCGTGCTCAGCACACCCAACTCGGTAGCCCAGGTATCGGCATTCACCGTAGATATGGCCCCTACAAAGGCAGCGAATAACAGCGGCTCTGGATAGCGCGCAAAGACAACGGCCAGAATGGCCGCCAATCCCCCATTGGCCAGGGTCTGACCCAAGTCACGGCGGCTGCCCTTGGCGAACTTTTCCGAGACCTGAACCTTGTCAGCTCGCCGGTAGTGGGACAGCCAGCTGGACGACACAAAGAATGTGATCAGGAGCAAACCCCAGGTCCAGCCGCCGAAACCAAAGACCAGGCTGCCTATGATGAACGCACCGAACACACCGCTGGTGCTCAGAGCGCGCCGCCAGTAGCCCAACCCGCCCATGGCGGCACTCAGCACCATACCCAGAAGAAACTGGGCGACTGTGACCTCCATGGGCTCAACCAGCCCGGGTCCAGCAGTGCGCCGGCCCGAGGCCTGTCCCCCCCAATTGGGACACGGGGAAGAGATGCGTCTGGCCGCTCACGGGACAATGCTAAAGGTGGCGAGCCAAAAGAGCGCCTGGGCTGCAGCCGCAGCACCCCATAGCAGGTATGAACCTGCGCGCTCGCGACGATACAGGACCAGGCCCAGGACCAGATTCGTGCTCAGCACGATCAGCCCAATGATCGGCAACGCGAATAACTCCATCTTGGTGCCGATACGGTCCGGCTGGCCCAGACTGTTGAAATGCAGCGGGAGCTGAAAGTCCAGCCCGGGAAAGCGAAGGCTTATGTAGCCAAAGAGAGCCAGGTTGATCGACAGTGCTGCCCCCAGCAGTGCCCAGGCCGTCTGGTCGGTCCACAGGGACCAGCCGAACCACGCAGAGCGGCGCTCCTCCTGCTTCAGCAGGCGGTTGGGACCCAGCTCACGACGGGACTCAAACCCCTGGAGAAAGCCTTCGGGGTCCTGGGGCGAGATGCCATAGGCCAGACCGGGGGTGACGACAATCAACTGTTCCGTCAAGGGCCGTGTCGCTAGGAATCGCGTCCGGCCGACGCCCGGGATCATGCCGCGCCCTCGCTCATGTCCTGGCCAATAGAGGCCACGCCGCCGGACCGGTCCCTTGCCCAGGTGCTCACCCGGCAGGATGCGTTGTACTTCTCGTATCGGGATGATCTGCTCCCTACCGGCCGAGCGGATGACAATCCCGTTCCGGTCAAGCCGATAACGCAAGCTCAGCCAACTCGCCGTCTGATAGATCAACAGGCCGAGGAGCGGCAAGCTGAGCAGCACGTACAGGCCTACCAAAAAGGAGCCAAAGTTGATCTCCAGAGCGCCGACGCTACGGTCGACAAGCCAGCGGACGAGCAGCCAATCGATGACCAGCACCGCGCACACAAAGAGCAGGCCCAGCAGACCTCCTATGGAGAACTTGGGCCGCGATGTCAAGGCCTCATCTCCTTCCCAACACCGCCGCGGCGAACCCTTTCGCTCTGCATCGCGCCGTCACGGAGCGCTGCCTGAACCATGCTCATCTCCCGGTTCGCCTAGGCCGTGTACACCGGCGTGCACCAATGGCGGTATTTGGCATTCTTGCCGCGCACCACGTCAAAATAGACCTCCCGCAAACGGCTGACCACCGGCCCGATGGTCCCCTCGCCGATGGGACGGTGTTCCACCTGCGTGATGGCTGCCACTTGTACGCCGGTGCCGCACAGAAACGCCTCGTCACAGATATAGATCTCGCTGCGGTCGATAGAACGCTCGACCGTCTCTATCCCCATCTCCTCGCGAGCCAGCTCGATGACCGTGTCCCGCGTGATGCCCTCCAGGATGTTGGAGGTCACCGACGGCGTCACCAACTGCCCATCGCGCACGAGGAAAAAGTTCTCAGCGCTACCCTCCGAGATATGGCCCGCGTCGGTCAGCACGAGTGCTTCGTCATAGCCACTGAGCACGGCATCGGTCTTGGACAGCGCCGAGTTGATGTAAGCCCCGGTGATCTTGGCCCGCGCTGGCGTGGCATTGTCGTCCACACGCCGCCAGCTGGAGATACAAACGTGGGCCCCCTCCTCCTGCTCGATGTAGCGCCCAAAGGGAACGGCAAACATGGCAAATTCGTCCGTCAGATCGTGCAACCGCACGCCGATGATCTCGTCGGCTTTATAGGCCAGGGGACGGATATACATATCCTGGCGGAGTCCCTCTTTGCGCAGTAGCTCGAGGGTGAGGTCGCACAGCTCCGACACAGAGTATTTAAGTTGAATACGCAGGATGCGGCTGGAACGATGCATGCGCTCAAAATGCTCTCTCAGACGAAAAACATAGAGCTGCCCGTCCTGCTCATTCCAGTAAGCGCGGATCCCCTCGAAACACCCGGTGCCATAGTTGAAGGCATGGGCCATGATGCTGATCTTTGCATCCTCTATGGGGACGAACCGACCTTCAAAGAAGGCGTGCCTGGCCATCACTTCTCCTGTTCTAACCTGTTTATTGAGATTATACCTGCTTTCGGCCCAGACCGCAACTATCCGACAAAACTCGCTGTCTCCT
>Ga0316577_10000017_pt1 | contig 36188 bp, 32 predicted proteins | sample S5NA_FD_203073 | JGI IMG/M metagenome (GOLD analysis project Ga0316577, IMG submission 203073) | Rhizosphere microbial communities from salt marsh grasses in Alabama, United States - S5-7_050615r2r1 | ecosystem: Host-associated > Plants > Roots > Rhizosphere | place: USA: Alabama | collected... | reverse complement strand
GGGGCTCCGCCCCCGCGCCACCGTCCCCCCGGAGTCGCGTTGATCCGCTCCGCCCGCCGCTCCGCCACCGCGATGGCGCTTTTCGCGGCGTCGCTCTTCGCCGGATCGCCCGTCGCGGCGCCGGCGCAGACGATGCCGGGTCCGGCGTGGCACGGACTGATGGACGGCGGGGCCACCTCCGTCGCCGAGCGCCTCTCCGATCGCCTCGACCCGCGCGCCGGCACGGACGGCGATGACGTCCGCGACCTTCTCCGGGCCTGGGAGAGCGAGACCGGCGGTCCGACGGGTGGATGGGAGTGGCTGGCGGTGACCCGGCTCTGGCTCCTGGCCGGCGACGCGGGAGCGGCGCGCGCGGCGCTCGAGAGGGTCGGAGAGGACGTCCCGGACGGGCTTCGCCTTCTCGATCGGGCCCGGATCGGGTTCCTCGCCGGCGACGAGGAGGCGGCCCCGCTCTGGTGGCGTGCGTGCGCGGTGGCGGACGAGGCCGCCGCTCTCGAGGCCTGGCTCGACCTCGAGCCGCTCGCGACCCCGGAGGAGGCGGCCGCCTGGGACGCCCACCGACGACTGCCGGCGGGCCCGCGCGACGACTGCACCTGGTTCCGGCGCTTCCTGAATCGTCGCGCGCTGGCGTCGGCGACGCCGGTCGACGCGCGCCTCGCGGAGCACTACGCCCGGCTCCGGTTCGTCCGCGAGCGGTACCGCCGCCGCGGCAAGGAAAGCGGCACGGTCGCGCGTCGCGAAGGCCTTCCGGTCCGTCCCGCCTTCGACGATCGCGGCCTGCTCCATCTCCGGCTCGGACCGCCCGATCGAACCGCCAGCTACGGGCAGGGCGCGTGCTACGAGCCCAACGTGACATGGGCGTACGACGATCCCGAAGGCCGGCGCCTGTTCCATCTGTCGCCGCTCGGCGGGACGGACGACTGGTGGTTGCTGGACAATCTCGCGCGGGTGTTCCGCTGTCCGGTCGATCCCGCGACCGGCCGGGTGATCGAGACGCGCGACCCGTTCGTGGCGCAGCCGCCGCCGATCGGGCTGATCCCCGGCTGGCTCCTGTCCGACCTCTACCTGTCGCGCGCGGGCCTCGACCCGGAGTACGCGCGAATGGCGAGCCGGTTCGAGGGAACGCGGGCGCTGGAGGAGCTCCAGCGGGAACGGACGATGACGTCGGAGGACCTGGAGGACCTGGTGAAGGGCGTCCCGGAGCGCCCCGCCGTGGACCTCGCGCTCGGCCTGCGGCACGAGTGGCTGCAGTTCCGCTCTCCGCGCCCCGGCGAGTCCGAGGTCTGGATCAACGCCGAGGTGCGGATCGCGGATCTCCGCGTTCCGGAGGCGCCGCGCCTCGCGGCGGATCTCGTTCTGCTCGACGCGACCGGGGAGCGGCTCGTGGTGGTCTCCGGGCCGGCCGCCGTGACGCAGGGCGCGGGTGGCGACGGACAGGCGGTCGCGCTGCGGGCGCCGGCGACGCTCGGGCCCGGGACGTGGCGCGCGACGCTCGTCGTCCGCGAGGCGGGCGGGGGCTCGAACCCGCGCGGGACGTGGGTCCGGGACAGCGTCGTCGTGCGGGACCTCGGCGGGACCCTCCCGCAGCTCTCGGACATCGCCGTCGCCCCGGACTCCGGGGGCGCCTGGGAGCCCCGTCCCGGCGTCCGGCTCCGTCCCTCGCCGTCTCACCGGAGCGGCCCGGGGTGGGCGTGGATCTACCTGGAGGCGTACAACCTGACCCCCGGGGGCGGCTTCGAGGCGGCGGCCCGGATGGAGCCGGAGGACGTCTCCGGGGGGGGCGCGCCGTTCCGGCAGACCTGGACGGGAACCGCGTCGCGCGGGGGACGGGTCGTGACGCCGCTACTCCTGCGGCTCGACCTGGGCGCGACCCCTCCCGGGCGCTATCGGCTGTCCGTGACCGTCGACGACCTCGCATCCGGCGTCCGGACGCTGGCCGCCCGCACGTCGATCGAGGTCGGCGCCGGGGGCTGAGCGCCCGTCCGGCTCAGTCCGCGCCCAGCTCCAGCTGCAGCTCCGACTCTCCGTCGGACCCGGCGGCCTCCTCCGGGGCGGCCGCCTCGGCGGCCTTCGGCGGCGCGTCGGCCGCCGGGCCAGGCTCCTCGGCCCGGAGCGTGGACGACGAGCGGACGGGGTGCAGGCCCTCCACCTCGGCCCGCTTCGCCAGCTCGGGCACCCGCTGGCTCGCCCCGCGACGGGCGCGCTGCCGGATCCCGTCCGCGGCGATCGCGATGACCTCGCCGTCGTGCAGCTCGAACGCCACGCGGTCCCCGGGGTGCGCCTCGACGATGCCGATCAGGTCGCCGGCCGTCTCGCGCTCGGGGAGCAGGCCCGTGCCCTTGCCGGCCCGCCCCTGCCGACGGATCTCCGTGAACGGAACCCGCTTCGCGTGGCCGTGCGCCGTACCCACCAGGAGGTCGGCGTCCCGGCGCGGGACGAGCGCCGCGACGACCTCGTCGCCGGCCTCGAGATCGATTCCCTTGACGCCCCGGGCCGAGCGGCCCATCGGTCGGATCTCGTCCTCCCCGAACCGGATCGCCTGTCCGGACCGGGTGGCCAGGAGCACGTCCGCCGTGCCCCGCGTGAGGTACACGGCGAGAACCTCGTCGTCGTCGGGCAGCCCGATCGCCCGGATCCCTCCGCCGCGGACGTTCGCGTACTCGTCGAGCCCGGTCCGCTTCACCTGCCCGCCCCGGGTCGCGAACAGCACCTGCCGATCGGCCTCCGGGTCGGAGACCGCGAGGACGGAGACGATCCGGTCCCCCTCGTCCAGCGGCACGTGGTCGGCGAGCGGCTTTCCCCGCGAGCTGCGCGTGCCGCGGGGCAGGTCCTTCACGGCGACGGCGTGCACCGAGCCGCGCGCCGTGAAGCAGAGCAGCTGGGTCGCGCCCCGCGCGACGAACGCCTGCCGGACGAAATCTCCCTCGCGCTCCTCCATCGCCTCCGCGCCGGCGACGCCGTCTCCCGATCCGCGCACGCTCTGGGCCTTCACGTAGCCGCGCCGGCTGAGCATCACGAGCGACGCCTCGCCGCCGTCCCCCTCCGGAAGGGGGAAGGGCTCGTTCTCGTCGAGGATCTCCGTCCGGCGGACGTCCCCGTACCGGGCGGCCAGGGCGGCCAGCTCCTCGCGCATCAGCGTCCGCCGGGCTCCGTCCTCGTCGACGAGGTGGCGGAGCTCCTCGATGCGGGAGCGCAGCGTCTCGAGTTCGTCCCGGAGCTTCCGCCGCTCGAGCTGCGTGAGCCGTGCGAGCCGCATCGCGAGAATCGCCTCGGCCTGCCGCTCGGAGAGCCCCAGCTCGGCACAGAGTCGGTCCGCCGCGGCCTTCGGGGAGGTGGATGCCCGGATGAGCTCGATGACCCGGTCGATGTCGTCGAGCGCCGTGAGCAGGCCCTCGAGGACGTGGGCCCGGTCCTCCGCCTGGCCCAGCTCGTGGGCGGCCCGCCGGCGGATCACCTCCAGCCGGTGGTCGACGAAGCAGCGGAGCGCCTGCTTGAGGTCGAGCTGGACCGGCCGACCGTCGACGAGCGCGAGCATGATCACCCCGAACGTCGTCTTGAGCTGTGTCTTCAGGAACAGCGTCTTCACGAGCTTCTTGAGGTTGGCGTCGCGCTTCAGCTCGATGACGAGACGCAGGCCGTCCCGGTCCGATTCGTCGCGGAGGTCCGTGATGGCGTCCGCCCGCCCGGCGCGCACGATCTTCGTGATCTGTTCGATCACGCGGGACTTGCTCACCTGGTAGGGAAGCTCGGTCACGACGAGCGAGCCCTTCCCGTAGCTTCCCTCCTCGAGGTGCATCCGGGCCCGCATCTCGATCAGGCCGCGTCCCGTCCGGTACGCGTCGCCGATGCCCCCCCAGCCCCAGATGTAGCCGCCGGTGGGAAAGTCGGGCCCCTCGAGCAGCTCGATCAGGTCGTCCACCGTGCAGTCGGGGTTCCGGATCAGGTGGTCCGTGGCGGCGACGAGCTCCCGGAGGTTGTGCGGCGGGACCTTCGTGGCCATCCCGACCGCGATCCCGTCGGACCCGTTCAGGAGCAGGTTGGGCAGTCGCGCCGGCAGGACGGTGGGCTCCCGGAGCCGCCCGTCGAAGTTGGGAGTGAATTCCACGGTGTCGCTCGCGATGTCACCGAGCAGCTCGACGGAGATCGGCGCGAGCTTCGCCTCCGTGTACCGGTACGCCGCCGCCGAGTCGCCGTCGATCGAACCGAAGTTCCCCTGCCCGTCCACGAGCGGATAGCGCAGCGAGAAGTCCTGGACCATGCGGACCAGGGTGTCGTAGACGGCGCTGTCCCCGTGCGGGTGATACTTGCCCAGCACGTCGCCGACGACCGTCGCGCACTTCTTGTGCTCCCGATCGGGCAGCAGGCCGAGCTCGTACATCGCGTAGAGGATCCTGCGGTGCACCGGCTTGAGGCCGTCGCGGGCGTCGGGGAGCGCTCTCTGGACGATCACGCTCATCGAGTAGTCGATGAACGAGTCGCGGAGCTCCTGCTCGATGAAGCGGGTGACGATGCGTTCTCTGGAGGCGGTCTTCATGGACTCGGCGTTTCTCCCTCGGGCGGGCGGAGACGGTTTCGGGTGACTTTCGGAAAGGTCGAACGACGGTGGGGACGGCACAAGGGCGTCCGGAGGAACCGATGGTCAGCCTGCGAGCAGCTCCACGGTCGCTTCCTGCGGCTCGCTCGGGGTCCGCGGCAGGAGCAGCGCGAGCGCGCGTGTCCCGTCGTCCGGCAGGTGGAGGACCACGCTTCCGGGCGGCGGCGCGCCCTCCTCGAGAGGCCGCGCGCGGCCGGTCACGTCGATCGCCACGAGACGACCCGGACCCAGCCGCGCGGCGATGCCGGCCCCGTAGGCGAGCCACGCGACGACGGGGCTCGCTCCGCGCTTCGCGATCGCCGGCACAAGCTCCGACTCGTAATGCTCCGCCGCCTCGCGGAACCCGTCGGGGTCGACCTCGCGCAGGCGGCGCAGGAGATCACGGTAGAGCGGCCTCGGGTCTGCGACGTCCGCCTCGGCGAGGGCCCGCTCGGAGAGGCGGCGGGCCCGGTCCTCGCTTCCTTCCACGCGGACGGTCAGCCGCCGGCGGCCATCGAGTCGAGGAACTCCTGATTGTCCTTCGTGCGCTTGAGGCGCTCGATGAGGAAGGAGATCGCCTCGGCCGGCGGCATGTCGGAGAGGAAGTTCCGAAGCAGATAGATCCGGTTCAGCTCGCTCTCGCTGAGCAGCAGCTCCTCGCGTCGCGTGCTCGAGCGGTTCACGTCGATCGCCGGGTAGATGCGCTTGTCGGCGATCTGTCGGTCGAGCACCACCTCGCTGTTGCCGGTGCCCTTGAACTCCTCGAAGATCACCTCATCCATGCGGCTTCCGGTCTCGACCAGGGCCGTCGCGATGATCGTGAGGCTTCCGCCCTCTTCGATGTTCCGGGCCGCGCCGAAGAACCGCTTCGGCTTGTGGAGCGCGTTCGCATCGACGCCGCCCGACAGGATCTTGCCGGAGTGGGGCACCGTCGTGTTGTAGGCCCGGGCCAGACGGGTGATCGAGTCGAGCAGGATCACGACGTCCCGTTTGTACTCCACGAGCCGCTTCGCCTTCTCGAGCACCATCTCCGCAACCTGCGTGTGCCGGTCGGCCGGCTCGTCGAAGGTGGAGGAGATGATCTCGGCCGCGACGTTCTCCTCCATGTCCGTGACCTCCTCGGGCCGCTCGTCGATGAGCAGCACGATGAGGTGGACGTCCGGGTCGTTCTCGAGGATCGCGTTCGCCGTCTTCTGGAGCAGGATCGTCTTTCCGGCCTTCGGCGGGGAGACGATCAGCATCCGCTGCCCCTTCCCGACGGGACTCATCAGGTCCATCACCCGCATCGAGATGTCGCCGTCCGTCCGCTCCAGCAGGAGCCGGTCCTCCGGGTAGCGCGGCCGGAGGTTGTCGAAGCCGATCCGGTGCTTGGCCTTCTCCGGGTCCTCCCCGTTGACCTCCTCGACCTTGAGCAGGGCGAGATACCGCTCGCCCTCCTTGGGCGGACGCACCTGCCCGAGCACCGTGTCGCCCGTGCGGAGGTCGAACCGCTTGATCTGCGACGGAGAGACGTAGATGTCGTCCGGTCCGTAGAGGTAGTTCCAGTCCTGGCTCCGGAGGAACCCGTATCCCTCCGGCAGGATCTCGAGGACGCCTTCGCCGCGCAGCACGACGTCCGAGTCGAGCAGGTTCTGTTCGATGCGGAAGATGAGGTCCTGCTTCCGAAGGCCGGAGAAGTTGGCGATCTGCAGCTCCTCGGCCATCTCGTGCAGCTCGGTCACGGACTTGGACTTGAGTTCGGCGATGTCCACGGGGGTCGCTCCGTCGTCGTGCGGTCCCGCTCCGGCGCCGGCGGAGGCCCGGGCGCGGAAGGGTCGGGACGGGGGATCTTCAGTCTCCTGAGAACGCCTGCGTCGTTATCGGGGCTCGAAAGCTCGGGTGGCGTCGGGGTCGGTACGCGACACGATAGGCCCGCGCATCCGGGCGGTCAAGATCGCATCCTCTCCCGGGCCCCCGTACGTTGCGCGGGGACGGATGTTCCCCGTCCCCCTTCGAGACACCACGGCGGAGAGCGGAGGATGGCGCGCCACAACCGCGAGGCCCGGGGCCTGGACCAGAGGGGACGGCTCTGGCGGATCGACTACCAGCCCGACTGGCTCAGCCGGTTCAAGATCTCCCGACGCCTGCCGGACGGACGTCGCCGGTCCAGCCTCACCCTGTTCCGCAATCCCGATCGTCGGGCGCAAGCCGCTCCGGGCCGGGTCGTGCGCACCGTGATCCGCTCCGCGGACGGAGGCGTCCGCGTGAAGCTCGCCGTCGAGGATCCCGACCGGATCGTGGAGGAAGTGATCGTCGTCACCCGGCCGGGGCGGAACGCGCCCCGCGGCGAGGTGGTGAAGTTCGTCCTCGAGTCGCGGCTGCCCCCGCCCCGGGGCTGAGCTCGCCCGGGGCCCGGGCGCCGGACGTCCTCAGAACAGGCGGATCCGGAGCCACCGCCAGGGGTCCGCGGCGAGGGCCGGTCCCAGCTCCCCGGCCGCCTCCCGCGCGTCCGCGGCCCGATCGCGCAGCGCCGGGTCGTGCAGCGCGCGGCCGGCCGTGCCCCTGGCCGACGCCAGCCCTTCGGCGAGCCGGGCGGCGCGCTCCGTGAGCCGAACCGTCGCCTCCGCGAGCGCGGCGAGGGAATCGGGCGACCGGGCGGCCCGGCTCGCGGAAGCCAGCATCTCCCGGCTGTCGTCGAGCCGGCGCAGGGCGGCGTGCAGGGAGTCGTCCCGCGCCAGTCGAGCGAGGCCGTTCCCCTCCCTGAGCCTCGTCGCCAGCCGGCGGGAGCGCACCGCGACGGAGTCGAGCGACGCGGCGGCCGCGGGATCGCCGACATAGCGCGAGATCGTGCCCGGCCCCTCGACGAGCCGGGCCCGGAGACGGGCGCCATCTTCCCGGAGCCGCTCGATCGCGGCGGAGACCGTGTCCGCGAGCTCCCGGAACCGTCGGAGGTCCGGCGTCGGATCGACCTGCAGCGTGTCGCCGGACTCGAGCGGGGGGGCCGTCGCCGTGCCGGGCGAGAGCTTGAGCACCGCGGGCGCCAGCAGGGCCGACGACCCGATCGCCGCCCGCGCGTCCGCACGCAACTCGGGCAGGGCGTCGCGGCGGAGCACCGACTCGATCACGACGCGCGACGATTCCGGTGCGGAGGGAACGTCGAACCGGATCTCGAGCACCCGGCCCGCCGGCTTTCCGGCGACCCAGACGGTGGAGCCCGGCTGCAGACCCTTGGCCTCGGCGGCCAGGACCACAATCCGCGGTCCCTCCGAGAACAGGCGCCGGATGCCGTCCATCAGGAACGTGAGGGTGGAGGCGACGACGAGCACCCCGAGGATCGTCAGCCCCGGGAGCACCTCCCGCCATCCGCGTCCGGCCCCGGTTCGCTCCATGCCGACATCGTACGTGTGCCGCCTCCCCCGTGCGAGAGCGCGGACAGGCCCCCGCCGGCCCGCTGGACGCTTCCGCGTCCCCGTCGTAACGTCCTGCCATGCGCCTGTTCGCGGTGATCGGGTGGATCGGGCGCGCGGCGACCGATGTCGTGGCCCTCGCGGGCCGCGCCGGCGCCTTCGTCTGGTCCATCCTCCGTTCGCTGACCGACGTCCGGACCTGGGTGCCGCTGGCGGCCGTGCAGGTGCGGCGGATCGGCGTGGATTCGGTTCCCGTCGCCCTGTTCATCGCCGTGTTCACCGGCATCGTCCTGGCCCTCCAGAGCAGCTACACCTTCACCGGCGTGGTCCCGCTCTACTTCGTCGGCGTCCTGGTGGCGAAGTCCGTGATGCTCGAGCTAGGGCCCGTGCTGACGGGTCTCGTGCTGGCGGGGCGAGTGGGCGCGAACATCGCCGCGGAGGTCGGTACGATGCGCGTCACGGAGCAGATCGACGCGCTCGAGATGCTCGCGTACGACCCGGTCTCCTACCTCGTCGTGCCGCGGGTCGTCGCCGGCGTGGTCACCTTTCCGATCGTGACGGCGCTCGCTCTCGTGGCGGGGATCGGGGCGGGCTGGCTCACGTCGATCAACCTGCTCGACCTCTCGAGCCAGGAGTTCGTGCGCGGGGTGCGGATGTTCTACCAGCCGTTCGACCTCCGCTATCCGCTGATCAAGGCCGCCAGCTTCGGGTTCGTGGTGACGGCGGTCGGCGCCCTCTACGGGTACGGGACGTCGCGCGGCGCCGAGGGCGTGGGGATCGCGGCGACCCGGGCGGTCGTCACCGGCGCGATGCTGATCCTCGTGCTCGACGCGTTCTGGGCGATCGTGCTGCTCTGACCATGACCGTGCACCGCCGATGATCCGGCTCTCCGGGGTGACGAAGGCGTTCGGCTCGAACGTGGTGCTGCGGGACCTCGACCTGGAGGTCCCGACCGGACGGACGGTCGCCGTGCTCGGCCGTTCCGGGTCCGGCAAGTCGGTCCTCCTCAAGCACGTGGCCCGGCTCCTCCGGCCCGACTCGGGGTCCGTCACTGTGGGCGACCTCGAGATCTCGGCGGCGGACGAGGCGCGGGTGAAGCGCGCCCGCATCTCGATGGGCTACGTCTTCCAGTTCGCCGCCCTGTTCGACTCGATGACGCTCGGCGAGAACGTCGCCCTTCCGCTCCGACGCGCCGGCGTAGGGCGAACGGAGGCCGGTGAGCGCGTGGCGGAGGTCCTCGAGACGGTGGGTCTCGCCGGTCTGCAGGCGAAGTACCCGGCCGAGCTGTCGGGAGGCATGCGCAAGCGGGCGGGGATCGCCCGGGCGGTCGTCGCCCGGCCGCGCTACCTTCTCTACGACGAGCCGACCACCGGCCTCGATCCGGTGACGACATCGGTGATCGACGAGCTGATCCTGCGTCTGAAGCGGGAGGTCGACGCCACCGGAATCGTCGTCACCCACGACATCCAGAGCGCGTTCCGGGTGGCCGACCGGGTGGCGCTGCTCCACGACGGCCGGGTGCGGGCGGAAGGAACGCCCGACGAGTTCCGTGCCTCGGAGGAGCCGCTGGTCCGCGCCTTCGTAGAAGGCCGGCAGGACCTGTGGCCGGAGGAAAGGTGACGAAGAAGAACGAGATCATCACGGGCCTGTTCGTCCTGCTCGGCGTCGCCGTGGTCGGAATCGGAGGTGTCTGGCTCTCCGGCGGCGGCTGGCGGGACCGGGGCCGGATCGTCACCGCCCGGTTCCGGGACGTGGGCCAGCTGAAGGTCGGGAACCGAGTGACCTCGCGCGGGGTGGGCGTGGGGGTGGTGGAGACGATCCGCTTCGCCGAGGACGGGACCGTGCTCGTGGAGATGCGGGTGCGCGAGGGCGTGCCGGTCCCGGAGCGCCCCGTGGCCCTTCTCGAGCCGTCCTCCCTGTTCGGCGACTGGGAAGCGACCCTGCTCCCGGCCGGGGACCGTCCCGCGGTCGCGGCCGACACCGCGGGCCTTCCGGAGGGGGTGATCCCGGGCGGCTCGATCCCGGAGTTCTCCGAGCTCACCGACCACACGGCGGAGATCGCATCGAACCTCCGCGACATCACGGACCGTCTCGACCGCGCGCTCAGCGACGACGTGGCCGAGCAGCTGAAGGACGTCATCGCCAACGTGAGCGCGGCGAGCACGGAAGTGCTCGAGATCCTGAAGGTCCAGCGGGTGGCGTTCGACACACTGGCGTCCGACGTGAGGACGACGGGACGCTCCGTCCGGGAGGCGTCGTCGGCCCTCGAGGGCGTGGTCGCTCGCCTCGACTCCGCCACGGCCGGCGATCGCCTCGGGACCATCCTGGCGGCGGCGGAGAGCTCGGCGACGAATCTCCGGGCGCTGACGGCGGAGTGGAGGGACGCGGGCGGCCGGGCGAACCAGGTGCTCACCCGGGCCGACTCGGCCCTCGCGGAGGCCTCCGTGGTGCTGGCGCGGATCAGCCGGGGCGAGGGAAGCCTCGGCCGCCTCTCCTCGGACACCGTCCTCTACGAGAACACCGCGGCCGCGCTCGCGGAGCTGCGGGCGCTACTCGACGAGATCAAGACCAACCCCGAGCGGTATTTCTCCTTCTCCATCTTCTGAGCCCTCCGGACGGTCGTGAAACTGTCCCGGACTCCGTTCCCGCCGGGATCCGGATCCGGCATCCTCGCGGAGACGACGTGGCCGGCAGACCCGGCCGCAGGACCCGTGTGGGGAGGAGGGGCGATGAGCAGGTCCGTGAACCGGGTGATCCTCGTGGGACGGGTCGGGGCCGATCCCGACGTGAGACGGACATCGTCGGGGCGCACCGTGGCGCATCTGTCGCTGGCCACGAACCGGACGTTCGAGCGCGACGGCGAGGAGCGGCGGCGCACCGAATGGCACCGCCTGACCTTCTGGCAGGGAGCGGCCGAGACGGTGGAGCGCCTGGTCCGACGGGGACAGAAGCTCTACGTCGAGGGGCGCATCGAGTACGGAGCCTACGACCGGGAGGGCGTCTCGATCCCGACCGCGGATGTCGTGGTGCAGGAGTTCATCCTGCTCGACGGGCACGAGTCCCGCGAGGGCGGCGGCGGGGAGCGCGATGCGTCGCGCGCGGAGGAGGCCGGAGAGCTCGCGTGACCCCCCCGCGCCCGACCGACCCGGAGGCCGCCGTTGCGCGTCGACGTGGGGCCCACGAAACTAGCGGGACGGTCGAGGCGGCCCCCGTAGCTTCGAGGAGCGTCGATGGCGCCAGGTCCCGTGCCCCGAAGCGGGCGCGAGAGAAGGGGAGCATCCGAAGACCTCGCCACCGAGCCGCGTCCGGAGCCGGTCGGCGTCGAGCCGGCCCCGCCGCTCCGCGTCCTCGTGACGGGTGCCCGGGGCTTCATCGGCGGTCACCTCCTCCCCCGCCTGCTTTCGCGCGGCCATCGGGTGCGCGCCGTGTCGCGCCGCGCCGGCGTTCCGGGCGACCGGGCCGCGCGGCCGACGGTGGTCGCGGTCCCGGCCGGCGGGCCGGCGGTCGAGTGGCGGACCGCCGACCTCACGGAGCGCCGGACGCTGGAAGGCGTCGCCGAGGGGTGCGACGTGGTCGTGCATCTCGCCGGCCGGTTCGAGGCCCGGACCGGGCCCGGACTGGGACGGATCCACGGCACGGGCACGCGCAACCTCCTCTGGGCCGCCGGCCGCGCCGGCGTGGACCGGTTCGTGTTCGTGAGCGCGGTCGGGGCGAGCCCCGACGGAGGAGCGTACTTCCGTACGAAGTTCGAGGCGGAGGACGCCGTGATGGCGTCCGGGGTCGACTGGATCATCCTGCGTCCGACGATCGTCTACGGACCGGGGGACCACTTCACGACCGCCGTGGTCCGGCTGCTGCGGACACTTCCCGTGTTCCCGATGCTGGGGGACGGAACGTTCCCGCTGCAGCCGCTGGCGGTGGAGGACCTCGGCGATGCCCTCGTGCAGACCGTCGAGCGTCCTGACCTCTCCCGCCGCTGTCTCGAAGTGGGGGGACCGGAGCGGCTCAGCTTCGTGCGCATCGTGCGCATCGTGGCGGAGAAGATCGGTCGCCACCGTCCGGTGCTGCCGCTTCCCGAGTGGATCGCCGGGCCGGCCTCGCGCGTCTCGGAGCGCCTCGGCGTGCCGACGCCGTTCGGCTCGGCGCAGCTCGACGTGCTGCGGTGGGGAAGCGTGATCGAAGGAGACCGGAACGCGCTGCGGGAGGTCTTCCGGCTCAAGCCCCTGCCGTTCGAGGACGCGGTCTCCGACTACCTGGAGGCGACGTGAGCGGCCAGGTCTCCCGGGAGACGGCGGAACGGGTGCGGCACGACCCCCCAGATCAGGCGGGATTCCTGACCGTCTCGAACATCCTGTCGCTCGCGCGGATCCCGCTCGGGCTCGCGTTCCTCGCGTTCCACGATACGAGGTCTCTGGCGGCGATCGTGGCGGTCGGCGCGGCCACCGACCTGCTCGACGGGCTCCTCGCGCGGCTGACGGGCACGCGGACCGAGATCGGCGCGCTCCTCGACCCGTTCTGCGATCGCGTGTTCGTCTTCCTCGGGCTCGTCTCGTTCCTGCCGGGCGGGTACCTGGACTGGGCGGGCTTCGTGATCCTGATCCTGCGGGACATCTTCACCGGCGGCGTGTTCGTCGTGGCGAGACTGGCGGGAGAGCCGATGCCGTTCCACTCCCGACAGGGAGGTCGCATCACGACCGCCCTCCAGGTCGCCGCGCTGTTCACCCTGATCTTCGCGCCCGCCTACGTGAAGGTCCCGATCCTCCTCGTCGGCGCGGCGTCGGTGTATGCGATCCTCGACTACGGCACGGCGGCGATCCGGGCCCGGTCCGGTCGGGGCCCGGCCACGACGGCGTGAGCCGGACGCCGGTCCCGGGTCGGGACCACGCCCTCAGCCGCCGGGCGCGTCTCCGGCACCGGACCCGGCGTCCTCGCTCTCGGTCGGCTCTCCCGTCCGGTCGACGGGATTCGGGATGACCGGCGATCCCTCTCCCAACCTCTCCACGCCGCCCACGACGACCCGGATGCCGGTCTCCAGGCCGCTCCGGATCTCGACCGAACCCGGGTTCCGCACCCCGAGCTCGACCTGACGACGGGAGGCGGTGCCCTCCGGCGTGACGACCCAGACGTAGTCCGCGCCGGCGAGCGGAAGGATCGCGTCCTCCGGCACGACGACCGCCTCCGGCCGGACCTCGGTGACCAGTCGCGCTTCGACGAACATCCCGGGCCGGAGAAGGCGGTCGGGGTTCGGGACCCGCGCCTTGACGAGGATCGTCCGTCCGGGCAGCTGCACCCGGGGGTCCACGAAGTCGACGGTTCCCGTGAACACGCGTCCCGGGACCGCCGCGACCTCGAAGTCCACGTCCTGCCCGACCGCCAGCTGCCGCGCGTAGCGCTCGGGTACCTGGAAGCTGATCCGCTGCGGGTCCACCGTCTGGAGCGTCGTCAGGGCCGTCTGAGACGTCACGTAGTCGCCGACGCTGACGAAGCGCTCCCCGACCACCCCGGCGAACGGCGCCCGGACGACCGTGCGCTCGAGCCGGGTCTGCTGCAGCTGGAGCTGGGCGCGCGCGCTCCGGGCGTTCGCCTCGGCCTGCTCGAGGTCCGCCTCGGAGGAGGCGTTCCGCTGGATCAGCTCACGGGTCCGCTGCAGCGCCTGCTCGGCCAGGTCCTTCTCCGCCTCGAGCCGCGCGACCTGGGCCGCGAGCTCGGCGTCGTCGACCTTGAACAGCGGGGTGCCGCGGCCCACCTCGCGTCCCTCCGACACGTAGATCCGGTCCAGGCGACCGGACACTTCGGGTCGAAGCTCGATCGACTGGACGGCCTCGACTTCCCCCGTCGCCCGGATCACCTCGATCACCGTGTCGGTCCGCGCCGTCGCGACATCGACCGGGGTGGGAGGCGGGCCGCCGCCGGCCGCTCCCGGCGGGCCGCCGCCGGCCGCTCCGCCTTCGTCTCCACCGCAGGCCGCCGCACCGGCCACCAGGACCGCCGCCACCAGGGTCCGCCACGCTCGATGCATGGACCTCACGCGATTCTCCTCCCGGATCACTTCTCGTAGACGCGGCGTCCGAGGATCGCCTCGACGCCCGCGAGCGCGAGGCGTGTCGTGTACCTCGCCTGGACGAGGCCCGCCTCGGCCTCGGTCAGGTCGACCTGCGCCGTGATCAGGTCGATGATCGTCGTGGCGCCGACCCGGTACCGCTCGTCCTGCACGCGCAGGTTCTCGCGGGCCACCGCGACGGCCCGCTCCGCGAGGTCCGCGCTCGCCCGCGCCGTGAGATACGCCTGGTACGCCTCCGTCATGTCGCGCGCGACCCCGAGCTCCGTGTCGAGCCGGGCCGCCTCGGCCACCTGGCGCGCCGTGTTCGCCCGATACAGCCGCAGCTCCCGCTGCGCCCCGTCCCAGATCGGGAAGTTCAGCTGCACGCCGTACGAGGCCCGCGTCGTCGCGTCCGGGATGAACTGGTCCCCGAAGCCCGTCCAGCTCCCGAACAGGCTCAGCGACGGCAGATAGGCGCCCCGCTCCGACTTGAACAGGGCGTCCGTCCGTCGCTCCTCGGCCCGCGCGACCTCCGTGATCGGGCTTCGCTCGACGGCCTCGCGTACCGCGTCCTGCTCGCTGAGCGGGAGCGCGGCCCCCGGCAGCTCCGCCAGCGGCGCCGCGTCGACGGGACCCGCCATGCCCACCCGCCGCCCGAGCTGAAGCCGGGCGACCTTGTAGGCCGTCTCCTGCCGGAGACGGTCGACCTGCGCCCGGGTGAGCTCCAGCAGAAGCTGCAGCGAGTCGGTCTGCACCGCGGCTCCCGTGAGGACCCGGGCCCGCGCGACGTCGAGCTGCTCCACGGCCCTGCGCTCCCTCTCGCCCGCGACCCGCAGGAGCTCCTTCTGGAGGAGGACGTCGTAGTAGTCCGCCTCCGTCTGGAGCGCGGTCGTGAACCGCTGCCGCTGCTCGCCGGCCTCGGCGCCGTCCACGCTCGCGGACGCCGCCTTCAGGTCGAAGATCCGAGAGCCCCCCCGGAACAGGGGGTAGCTCCCGCGCAGCGCGAACTGGGTCAGCTCGTCCGTGAGCCCGCCCGTGCCGAGATTGAAGAAGGGGCTCGAGCCCTTCGTCCAGGACCACTGGAAGTCGACGACCGGAAGCAGGAAGGCGGACCACGCGGAGCGGCGAACCCAGTCGGCGTCTCCGACCTGGCGGAGCGCGGCGACGTAGTTGGGGTCGACGCTCGCCGAGCGCGACAGCGCCTCCGCGAGCGTCACGGTCGCGACGGCGGGCTCGATCTCGACGGAGGGAGCCGCGACCTCCTCCTGCGCGCGCGCCGGGCCCGCCAGGAGGAGCGCGAGGGCGGCCGCCGCGGCCGCGCGTCTCACGCCTCCACCTCCGCCGCCTTCGGCTCGAAGGCGCGCTTCCGGCCGGCCACCTTCTCCCTCAGCCCGGCGAGCAGGATGTAGACGACCGGGACCAGGTACAGGGTCAGCGCCGTCGAGAACACGAGACCGCCCACGACGGCGTAGCCGAGGGGCCGCCGGCTCGCCGCCCCGGCGCCGAGACCGAGCGCGATCGGGATCAGGGCGATGACGGTGGCGACCGACGTCATCAGAATCGGTCGCAGCCGGATCCGTCCGGACTCCAGCATCGCCTCCACCGTCCCCAGTCCCTTGGCGCGCAGCTGGTTCGCGTATTCCACCAGCAGGATCGAGTTCTTGGTCACGATCCCGATCAGCAGGATCATCCCGATCTGGCTGAACAGGTTGAGAGTCGAGCCCGCCACGAGGAGCGTCACGAGCGCCCCGGTCACGGCGAGCGGAACCGACAGCAGCACCGTGAACGGGTGGACGAGCGACTCGAACTGGGCGGCCAGCACCATGAACACGACGACGAGCGCGAGGATGAACGCGAAATAGAGCGCGTTTCCGCTCTCCTCGAGCTCCCGCGACTCGCCGGCGAGCGCCGTGCTGCTGCCGCGGGGCAGCGTCTCCGCGCCGATCGCGTCCAGCGAGTCGAGCGCCGCCCCGAGCGGGAAGCCGTCCGCCAGGCTCGCGCTCAGCGTGAACGAGCGGACCCGCTCGTAGTGGTTCAGCTGCCGCGGTCCGACGGTCTCCTCGATGCGCGCCACCGCGTCGAGCGACACGAGCGCGCCGTCGCGGCCGCGCACGTAGATCCCGGTCATGTCGCGCGGCGTCGCCCTCTCCTCCGCCTCGAGCTGGACGATCACGTCGTACAGCTTGTTGTTCCGCGTGAACGTGCTCACTCGCTGTCCGCCGAGCAGCGCCTGGAGCGCCCCCGAGATGTCCGCGATCGGGATCCCGAGATCCTCCGCGCGGTCCCGCTCGTACTCGATCGTGATCTCCGGCTTGTTGACCCGGAGATTCGTGTCGAGGTTGATCAGGCCGGGAACCTGGCGGGCCCGGGCCATCATGCGGTCCATGCCCGCGGCGAGCGAGTCGAAGTCCGGGTTCCTCACCACGTACTGGACCGGGCTCCCGAACCCGATCGCGGGCGGCGTGCTCGCGAACGCGAAGATCCCGGGAATCGCCATCAGCCGGGGCCGGATTTCGTTCGCCACCTCCTGGACGCTCCGGTCGCGCTCGTTCCAGTCCTTGAGCCGGGCGAAGATGATCCCCCGGTTCACGTTCCCCAGGAAGCCGCCCACGATGCTGAAGTAGGACTGGACCTCCGGAACGCTTCCCAGGATCTGCTCCACCTGGCGCTGGTACCCGTCCGTGTACTCGAGCGACGCGCCCTCCGGGGCCACCACGAACGTGACGATCGCCCCTCGGTCCTCCGGGGGCAGGAATTCGCGCTCGAGGCTCCGGAACACGAACACGGCGAGAACCACCGTCGCGACGGCCCCGACCACGACGAACACGCGGTGCCGGACCGCCACCCGCAAGGTCCTCTGGTACAGCTCGGCGATCCCGAGAAACGTGCGCTCGAAGGCGAGGAACACCTTCCCGTGCGACTTCGGGACGCGGAGGATCTTCGCGCACAGCATCGGGGTGAGCGTGAGCGCGACGAAGCTGGAGACGACCACGGCGCCCGCGAGCGCGATTCCGAACTCGTTGAACAGTCGCCCCGTCGTCCCCTGCAGGAACGCGAGCGGCGTGAACACCGCCACGAGCGCGACGGTCGTCGCGATCACGGCGAACGCGATCTCGCTCGTCCCGCGCCGCGCCGCCGTCTGCGGGTCCTCGCCCAGCTCCTCCTGGTGCCGGTAGGCGTTCTCCATCACGATGATCGCGTCGTCGACCACGATCCCGATTCCCAGGATCAGCGCGAGGAGGGTGAAGTTGTTGATGCTGAACCCCAGCGCGTAGAGGATCGCGAACGCGGCGACGATCGACGTCGGGATCGCGAGGCCCGGGATGATCGTGGCCCGGAGGTTCCGCAGGAACACGAAGATGATCACGACCACGAGGATCCCGGCCAGCAGCAGCGTCTCCTCCGCCTCCTGGATCGACCGCCGCACGAAGTCCGACTGGTCGAACCCGACGTTGATCGTGACTCCCGGCGGCAGGGCCGCCTCGATCCGAGGCAGCTCCTCCCGCACCAGGTCCGACACCTCGATCAGGTTCGCCTTCGACTGCCGGATCACGCCGATCGCGATGGCGGGACGGCCGTTGTACCGGAGCTGGGACCGGTAGTCTTCGGGCCCGAGCTCGACCCGCGCCACGTCGCGCAGGCGGACGTTCTGGCCGCCCCGGGTCGACACGACCATGTCGGCGAACTCCTCCGGCGTCTTCAGCTCGCCGAGCGACCGTACCGTGAACTCCCTTCGCTCCGACTCGATCCGTCCCGCCGGGATCTCGACGTTCCGGGTCCGGATCGCTGCCTGGACGTCCTGCACGGTGAGGCCGCGCGCGGCGAGCTCCGAGGCGGACAGCCAGATCCGCATCGAGTACCGGCGCTCCCCGGCGATCAGCGCGCGTCCGACGCCGTCGAGCGACTGGAGGCGGCGCTTCACCTCCCGGTCGGCGATGTCGGACAGCTGGAGCAGGTCGTAGCTCTCCGCCGAGAGGGCGAGCCACATGAAGGGCTGCGCGTCGGACTCCTGCTTCGCCACGACCGGGTCGAGCACGTCCTGCGGGAGCCGGCCGCGGACGCGCGAGACGACGTCCCGGACGTCCTGCGCCGCCAGTTCGATGTCCCGGTCGAGCTGGAACTCGAGGCTGATGTTCGACGACTGTTCGGCCGAGGTGCTGGTGAGTGTCCGGACGCCCGGGATCGTGCTCAGCTCCTCCTCGAGCACGTCGGTGACCGTCGATTCCATGACCCGGGGGTTCGCCCCGCGCAGGAAGACCGACACGGACACGTTCGGCGTGTCGACGTCGGGGAGCTCCCGCACCGAGAGGCGCGTGAAGCTGATGGCCCCGAACAGGACCAGCGCCAGCGCGACCATCGAAGTGAGCACCGGCCTGCGGATGCTCGTGTCTGACAGGAACAACCGGACCTCCCCCGGATTCGATTCCTCTCCGCCGCCCCGCGACCCCAACGGAACACCCCCGAGGGGCGTTGCGTTGATGGATGCGCGCCGCGCCGGCCGGACGGGACGTCCGCCCTCCGGTCCGGCGCGGAGCCGGGACCATTATAATCAGGCGGGCCGCGGAGCGTCACTGGACCGCGGGCGTCGCCGCCATCGGAGAGGTACGTGCATGGGACTCGAGGTCTTCCGGAAGTCGAGCCGCCTGCCAGAGTCGGCCGAGCGCGTCTACGAGTGGCACGCCCTGCCCGGAGCACTCGAGCGGCTCACGCCCGGCTGGGAGCCGATCGAGCTCGTGGAGCGGAGCGGCGGGATCGGGGAGGGAGACCGGGCCGTTCTCCGCGTGGGACTCGGTCCGGTCGGCGTGACCTGGGTCGCCGAGCACCGCGACAACGTGCCCGGAAGGCAGTTCCGCGACGTGCAGGTGGAAGGTCCGTTCGCCCGTTGGGAGCACACCCACCGCTTCGACCCGATCGAGGACGGAGGCTCGGTGCTCGAGGACCGGATCGAGTACGCCCTCCCGCTCGAGCCCGTCTCCGACTGGCTGGCGGCGGGGAGCGTCCGCGACCGGCTGGATCGGACCTTCGCCTTCCGGCACCGGGTGCTCGCCCGGGACCTCGCGCTCCACCGGCGCTACGACTTCGGCGGGTCCCGCTCGTTCGTCGTCAGCGGGGCGGGGGGCGGGATCGGGGCCGCGCTCTGCGCGTGGCTCTCGACCGGCGGGCACGAGCCGCTCGCGCTCAGCCGGAGCCGCACGCCCCGACCGCAGGCCGCGGTGCGCCGCACGATCGGCTGGCGTCCCGCCGCCGGCGAGATCGACGCCGCCGGGCTCGAAGGGGTGGACTACGCGGTCCACCTGGCCGGCGAGTCGATCGCCTCGGGGCGCTGGGACGACGAGAAGAAGGCGAGAATCCGGGACAGCAGGGTCCACGGGACCCGGCTGTTCGCGGAAGCCCTGGCGGGCCTCGATCGGAAGCCCGAGGCTCTGGTCTGCGCCTCCGCGATCGGCTGGTACGGCGACCGGGGCGACGAGCTCCTCGACGAGACCAGCGAGCCGGGCGACGGCTTTCTCGCGGACGTCTGCCGCGAGTGGGAGGCCGCCGCCGACCCGGCCCGGGACGCCGGAATCCGGGTCGTCCACCTCCGGTTCGGCGTCGTCCTGTGGCCGGCCCACGGCGCGCTCGAGCGTCTCCTGGTTCCGTTCCGGCTCGGAGCGGGAGGGCCGGTCGGGGACGGGCGGCAGTTCTGGAGCTGGGTGTCGCTCGACGACGTGATCGGCGCGATCGTCCACGCGGCCGCGACGCCGCAGCTCGAGGGCCCGGTCAACGTGACCGCGCCGCATCCCGTGCGGAACCGGGCGTTCGCCCGGACCCTGGGGCGCGTCCTCGGGAGGCCGAGTCTTCTGCCGGCCCCCGCGCCCATCCTGCGCCTGGCACTCGGCGAGATGGCCGACGCGCTCCTGCTCGCGAGCGCCCGGGTCCGACCCGCACGGCTGGAGGCGAGCGGCTACGACTTCCTCGACCCGGAGCTCGAGGCGGCCCTGAGACACATGCTGGGGAGCCGGGAAGCGTGACGGGGCCGCGGCGGGAAGCGATCGAGCCTCTGCGGCTCGGCGTCTCCTCCTGCCTGCTCGGGCAGAAGGTCCGATACGACGGGGGGCACAAGCACGACCGGTTCCTGACGGACGTGCTCGGACCCTACGTGAAGTGGGTCCCGGTCTGCCCCGAGGTCGAGATCGGCCTCGGAACGCCCCGCCCGACGATTCGTCTCGAGGCGGACGGGATGGGCGGTGTCCGGCTCGTGATGCCCTCGACCGGGGAGGAGCTGACCGGGCGCATGGGACGGTACGCGGAGGAGCGGGTGCGCCGCCTCGCCGCCGCCGGTCTCAGCGGGTACATCCTGAAGAAGGACTCTCCGAGCTGCGGGATGGAGCGAGTGAAGGTGTGGGACCCGAACGGCGTCCCGGCGCGGAACGGGGTGGGGACGTACGCGGAGGCTCTGCTCCGGCTCTGGCCGGAGCTGCCGGTCGAGGAGGAGGGGCGCCTCAACGACGCCCGGCTCCGCGAGAACTTCATCGCGCGGATCTTCGCCTACCGGCGGTGGCAGGAACTCGTGCGGGAGGGACCGGACCGGACCGCGCTCATGGAGTTCCACGCGGCCCACAAGTTCCTCCTGATGTCTCGGAGCCAGGCCGGGATGCGACGCCTGGGCCGACTTCTGGGCGCGTGGCCGAAAGGCCGGTCCGCCGGCGAGGTGGCGGCCGAGTACCTCGACGGCTTCACGGAGGTGATGCGGCGCGTGGCGACGCGGCGGAACCACACGAACACGCTCCGTCACGTCGCGGGGTACGTCTCCGAGGCGATCGACGCGGCCGACCGCGCCGAGCTGACCGAGGCGATCGACGACTACCACGCCGGGCTCGTGCCGCTCATCGTCCCGATCACCCTGCTGCGGCACTACGTCCGGAAACAGGACGTGGCGTACCTGCGCGACCAGGTCTACCTGTGGCCTCACCCCCACGAGCTGATGCTGCTCAACCACGTCTGACCCCCCGACCGGGGGTCGGTCAGATGTCGTCGGCCGCGGGACCCGGGTCGGGGCCGTCCGCCAGGAACCGGCGGATCCGGAGCCAGCTCCGCTCCGCGTCCCGCTCGCCCAGCCGCACGAGCTCTTTCAGATACTCCGACTCGAACAGCAGGTAGGAGAGGAGGTCCGGGCTCGCGACCCGCCGCGTCCCGAGACCGCGGGCCAGGTAGCGGAGGGGCCGGGGCATCCGGGCCTCGTGACGGGCCGCGATCCGGCCCATGTCCTCCGACGGCCGCAGCACGAGGAGACGGACCCGGCGTTCCGACAGCAGCCAGCGACGCTCCGGGGGCACGCGGGACACGAGTCGGTTGATCCGCTGCAGGCGCTCGGCGTCCACGTCCAGGTTGTCGAGGAAGATCGAGTTCAGCATCAGGCCCACGACCTGCGCCGCGGGCGGGTATCCTCCGGCTTCCGGCTCCCGGGAGGGCCCGCTCCGACCCCGGAAGCGGGAGGAGATCGCGAGGATGCGGTCGGCGCCCAGGAGCTGGGCGGGCGCGAGCGGATGGCCGAGCCGGATGCCCCCGTCTCCGAACCACTCCCCGTCCACCTCGCCCGCGGGAAAGAAGAGCGGGATCGCGGCGGAGGCCATCACGTGGTCCGCCCTCACGGGCCCGGAGACCGACTTGTGACGGACGCGATCCCAGGTCGCGACGTCGGGGGCCGCCTGGACGAACGTCACGGTCCGGCCCGACCGGTACGAGGTGGCGGAGACCGCCACGGCGCGCAGGCGACCGGCCCTGAGGTTCGCCGCGATTCCGTCCGGCCGGATGACTTCGCGCAGCAGCTCCCGGAGCGGCGACGTGTCCACGAGACCACGAACCTGCGGCGAGATCCGGCCGCCTCCGGAGGCGAGACGGAGCAGGACCCGGATCGCGTTGCCGACGAGCGAGACGGCGTCCGTGCGGAGCACGCTCTCCGTCTCGAGGCCGGTCCAGAGGTCGACGAGGCGATCGATCGCCTCCGGGAGCGGCTCGGGCCGGCCGGCGAGGAAGGCGGCGTTGATGGCGCCGGCGGAGACCCCCGTGAGGATCGGAATCCGGAGCTCGGGCACCTGTCGTGCGATCCCGCGGAGTACGCCGGCCTGATAGGCGCCGCGGGCGCCGCCGCCGGAGAGCACGAGCCCGATGGCGGAATCCGCCGGCCCGCGGCCGGCGGGGTCGGCGGCGAGAGGACGGGCGATCGGCTCGCGGGGCGTCACGACGGGGTCAGAGGAGCCGGGCGTGCCAGGACTCCCGGACGGGACGCTCGAGCCGACCGGCGCGGAGCTCTCCCAGCGTCGCCACCGTGAGGTCGAACGCGGGCGTGTCCGCGCCGATCTCGCCGCGGGCCGCGAGCGCGCGGAAGGTCTCGCGCGAGACCGATCTGACGGTGCCCGCGGCGTCGCGGTACCAGACCGGCGCCGCGTCGAGCAGCGACACCCCGAGCTCCCGCTCGAGCTCACGGAGCCGGTCGGAGAGCGCATCGATCGAGCATCCCGACGCCCCGGCCGCCGACTCGTCGACGGCGACGCAGAGGAACCGGTCGGACCGCCAGGCGACCCCCGCCCGGAGCGCCTTTCGGTGCGCCGTCCACTCCGAGACGAACGCCCGCATCTCCTCGAGGAGCCGGCCCGCCGTGTCCGGCCCGGGCTCCGGGTCGGCGCCGAAGCACCAGACGCGGGCGTCGTCGGGCAGGTCGGCCAGCGGCACGAGGCTCATTCCCAGCGCAGCGCCTCGATCGGGTTCAGCGAGGCGGCGCGCCGCGCCGGCCACAGTCCGAAGAACAGGCCGACCGTGGCGGAGAAGGCGACGGCGAGACCGACGGCGCGCGGCGAGACCGCCGTGTTCCAGTTCGCGAGCTCCGAGAGCGCGAACGAGGCGCCCCACCCGAGCGCGATCCCGATCATGCCTCCCACCAGGCAGAGGACGAGCGCCTCGAGCAGGAACTGGCCGAGCACGTTGCCGCGCGTGGCGCCGAGAGCCATCCGGATCCCGATCTCCCGCGTGCGCTCCGTGACGGACACGAGCATGATGTTCATGATCCCGATGCCGCCCACCAGCAGGCTGACCAGCGCGATCCCCGCGAGCAGGTAGGTGAAGGTCTTCGTCGTCTCCTGGGCCGTGCCCATCAGCTCGGCCCGGTCCTGGATCCAGAAGTCGTTCTCCTCCCCGACCCGCAGGCGGTGCTCGCGGCGCAGCGCCTCCTCGATCTGGGCCATCGCGAGGGCCTGGCTGGCGCCCGAGCGGACCACGGCGTTGAACGAGCCGATCCGCTCCGTCCCGAACAGGCGGAACTGCGCCGTCTGGACCGGGACGAAGATCCGCTCGTCCATGTTGAACCAGCCCGAGCCGCCCTTCTCCGCGAGCACCCCGACGACGTCGAAGGTCACGTTCCGGATCGAGATCTTCTGGCCGACGATCTTGGTCGCGTCCGTCCCGAGGACGCCGGGCACGGCGCCCCCCAGCACGGCCACGCGCCGTCGCCCCTCGTCCTCCTGGGCATCGAAGAAGCGTCCGACCTGTACCTCGTAGTTGTTCACCTCGGGGTAGTTCGGCGTCGTCCCCGTGACCCGGAGGTTCGCGTTGGCGCGGCCGAACTCGACCTGAGCGTTGCTCTGCATCTCCGGCGCCACGGCCTCGATCGCGGAGGCGTCGCGCGCCACGGCGAGCGCGTCCTTGACCTCCATGCGGGCGTCTCCGCCGTGGGCGCCCCGGAACCAGGCCTGGCCCGGCCGGACGCTCAGGACGTTCGTCCCGAGCGACTCGATCTGCTCCTGGACCGCGGCCTGCGCCCCGGTTCCCAGCGCCACCATCGTGATCACGGCGGCGACCCCGATCACGATGCCGAGCATCGTGAGCAGGCTCCGGAGCTTGTTCGCCCCGATCGCCTCCAGCGCGACCCGGAAGATCTCTCCGATCAGCATCGGCTCTCCGTCCTCCCCGTCAGTTCCGGCTCACGCCGGGAATGCTGCTCCGACTCCGGATCCGGTCCATCATCTCCTGCTGGGACACGAGGGCCATCGGGACCTCGATGACCTCCTGGCCGGCCTCGAGGCCGGCCAGGACCTCCGTGTACTCCCAGCTCGAGAGCCCGATCCGGATCGGCTTCAGCGTCAGGCCGCCCCGCGGGTCCTCGACGAACACGAAGGCGTCCTTCGGGCGCGCCGGGTCGGCCCGCTGGGCCCGCTCCTGCTCCTCGCGCATGCGCTGGAACATCCCGAACAGCTTCTGGCGCTGCTCCGGGGTCAGCGACTGCATGAGCTGCATCCGCTCCTCGCGCGACATCGCCTGCAGCCGCGCCATCGAGGGCAGGCCGTCGGCGGTCTCCGCGTCCGCGTCGGCGCCCGCCTCCGCGGCCGAGTTCCCCTCCGCGGCCGAGTCGGCGGCGGCCTCGACGGGTGTCTCGGCCCGCGCCTCGAGCAGCCCGGGGTCCAGTCCGAGCGCGCTCGCCAGCTGGCGAGCCTCGTCGGGCGTGCGAACCGCGGCGTTCGGGAGGGCCAGGACGTCCTCGCGCCGTCCGACCAGGATCTCGACGTCCGCGTTCATGCCCGGCTTGAGGAGGTCCTCCTCGTTCCGGATCCGCGTGAGAACGGCGAACAGCGTGACGTTCTGCTCCACCACGGCCTGCGGCTCCACCTTGAGCACCTGGCCGCGGAATTCGCGATCCGGATAGGCCTCGACGCGGATCGTCGCCGAAAGGCCCTCCTGGATGGAGCCGATGTCCGTCTCGTCCACGAGCGTGCGGACCTGGACCTCGCCGAGGTCCGCCATTCGCATCAGGATCGTGCCGCCGGTCATCTCGCGCGCCGAAGTGATGATCTGTCCGGCCTCGACCGTCCTCTCCACCACCGTGCCGGTGATCGGAGCCCGGACCGTCACGTCGTCGAGCTTGTCCTTCGCGAGCTCGACGTTCGTCTCCGCCTTCACGAGCGCCGCCTTCGCGTTCGCGGACTCGAGGAGGGCGCTCTCGTATTCCTCCTCGGTGACGACTTTCGACTCGTACAGGGTCGACGTCCGGTCGAGCTTGCGCTGGGCGATCGTCTGCCGGGCCTGCGCCACCTCGAGGTCGGCCTGGGCCTGCTCGTAGGAGTTGCGGACGTCCCGCGGGTCGATGCGGACCAGGAGATCGCCCTTCGCGACCTTGTCGCCGAGCTCCACGGGCACCTCGAGCACCTCGCCCGAGGCCTGCGACTTCACGTCGATGACCGTGATGGGCTCGATCGTGCCGGTGGCCGCCACGCTCGACGTGATCTCGCGCTGCTCGACCACGGCCGTGTCCAGGCCGAGGTCCGTCTCGTCGGCCTTTCCTTCCCCGCAGGCCGCGAGGGCGCCCGCGAGGCCCGGCACCGCGGCCGCGAGCAGCGCGACCCGGAGCGCGGCCCGCCGGCCGGGAATTCGGTCCTTCCGTTGCTTCGATCCCATCGTTCGTCTCGATCCGTTTCTATGCGTGCTCTCATCGGCGCGGGTTCCCGCGCCGCGGTGATCCCGATCGTGCCGGTCAGCGACGGAGGTCGCTGCCGAGGATGGCCTCGAGGCGAGCGAGCCCGAGCTGGTAGTCGAAGCGTCGCTGGATGAGGTCGACCTCGGCCTGGCGCAGCGCGATCTGGGAGGTCTGCAGGTCGAGGATCGTCGCCAGCCCCAGCCGGTAGCGCTCCTGCGTGACCCGCAGGTCCTCGGCCGACAGCTCCACCGTCTGCTCCGCCAGGTCGATCGAGGCCAGCGCCGCGTCGATCGTCCCCAGCGCCTGGTCCAGCTCCTTGCGCAGCGCCAGCTCCTCCGCCCGCTCGGCCGCCTTCGTCTGGTCCAGCGTCGCCCGCGCCCGGTACAGCTGCGCCTCCCGGTTGAACCCGTCGAACAGCGGCAGCGCCCCCGACAGCGACACCGACCAGCTCCGGTTGCGCGGCGGAAACTCGTTCTGCGACCACGCCCAGCCCCCGCTCAGCGACAGGCTCGGCAGGTACGCCGCCTTCGCGCTCGCCACCGTCGCCTCGTCCGCCGACGCCTGCGCCCGCAGCGCCACCAGGCTCGGCGCCCCCGACAGCGTCAGCTCCAGCAGATCTTCCCGGCTCAGCTCCAGCGGCGCCGCCTCCAGCTCCGACTCCGCCGCCGGCGCCAGCGGCTCCTCCACCCCCACCGCCTCCGCCAGCGCGTAGCGCGCCGTCCGCGCCGCGTTCTCCGCGTTCAGAAGCGCCACCCGCGCGTTGTTCAGGTCCACCTGCGATCGCAGCACGTCCGACCGCGTCGCCCGCCCCAGATCCAGCTGCTGCTCCACGAACCCCAGCTGGTCCTCCTGCCGCTTCACCCGGTCCGCCTCCACCCGCACCAGCTCCCGCCTCGCCACCCCGTTGTAGTAGGCGATCTTCACCGCCTCCGACGTCGCCCACTCCGTCTCCCGCAGCCGCGCCACCGACGCGTCCACCGACCGCTTCGAACCCCGCAGGTCCGAAAACCGCCGAAACCCCCGGAACAGGTCCACCGACCCCCGAACCTGCGCCGAGTACGACGTCGTCGTGATCGTCTGCCCCGTCGGGTCCAACCGCCCGCTCGAGCTGTTGTTGTACTGGTAGCTGAGCGACATGTCCGGCAAAAACTGCCCCCACGCCGTCAACTCCCCGTACCTCGCCACCTCCAGCTGCGACGCCCGCTGCTCCAGCGCCGGCGCGTTCTCCCGCGCCAGCCCCAGCGCCTGCTCCAGCGTCACCTCCCGCACCGCCTCCTGCCCCGCCAGCGGCACCACCCCCACCACCAGCCACGCCGCCAAAACGGCTCCGATCCGCCCGAACCGTCTTCCGTCCTCCGACTCGCTCCGCCTCATCGGCGCCTCCGGGTGCTCGCGGCGCAGGGGCCGCGTCTCTCGTCCCTGGGGAACAGACGCTCAACAGGACGTTCCAGGACGGCGCGGAGTTTCACGAGCCGGGATCCCTCGCCAGCAGATAGGCGTGGAGATCGCGGAAGGAGCGACGCAGCGACTCGCGCAGCGCCGCCTCCTGCCCGTCCTCCCGCCCGGCGGACGCGAGATCGAGGAGGGCCTCTTCGTAGGCCTTCGCCTCTCCCAGCAGGCTCGCGATCGGGCGCAGGTCCTCGGGCGCGATCCCGGCGTCGATCAGGCGGCCGCACGCCACCGCGGCCGCGAGGTCGGCGGCGTCGAATCGATCCGCACCGCTCCCGTCCTCGAGCAGGCCGGCCTCGACGAGGGCACGCACCTCACGGAGATCCCGGTCCGATCGCCGCGCCAGCTCGCGCAGCGGCAACGTGCGGCCGGACGTCGGCCCGGCGTCCTCGGCTCCGGCGAGGCGCACGCGCCCCGAGAGGGCCGCGAGTTCCACGGCGGCCGCGGGGGCGACGCCCCGCTCGACGATCGGCAGGACCCGGCGAATCTCGTCGAGAGCGAGCGGGCCGAGCTCCGGACCGCGGAGCATCTTCAGCAGCGCGAGCCGCTCGAGGTGCTCCGGTCCGTAGACCGCCGCGTTGGCCGCGGTCTTCCGCGAGGGCGGTAGCAGTCCTTCCCGCAGGTAATGGTGGATCGTCGTCCGGGGAAGGCCGGACTCGGACACGAGATCCCGCATGCGCAAGGCGTCCTCCTCGGTCAGATCGTGTATAGAGCATCGCTCTGTACACGAAGAATGACGTCGTAGCCTCGGGGGCGAAAGAGGCCCGCCGGCGGGAGCGGGAGCGGGGCGTGGATCAGGCGGAGACGGCGGGAGCTTCCAGGATCCGAGCGAGGAGGCCGGCGGCGACGATGCCCGTGACCTCTGTGAGGGCTTCCTCCAGGACGCCGACCATGTCCGCATGCCGGGGGAACTGCCCGGCCTCCGCCTCGAGGCGCCGCGCGACGCGCTCGATGCGCGCCTCCATGTCGGCGCGGATCGCGGAGCGGATGAGGTCGGACGCGGGGCCGCGCGTCACGCTCGGGACCGGCTCAGACGAACCAGGCGTCGGCACCGGCGACCCGTCCCTGCGCGGCATGGGAGGCCGGCGCGGGCCGTTTGGTGGACAGCACGAGCGCGGCGACGCTCACCGTGAACGCGAACGCGAAGATCGGGACGGTTCTGAGCATGGTGCGCCTCCAGGGCTTCGGATCCATCGGCTTCCGACACCGGGAGTTGCAAGTTCGATGCTCGACCGCGATCGTGAGCGGAAGCCCCTGCGCGGCTTGACCTTGGGAGATGCGACGGGCTCCCGGAGCAGACCCGGGGTGTGGCTCGGGCCCGACACCTGCCGGAGACCGCCCAATCCGGACGCCGCGCCCGTCCCGCCGGTGCGGACCGCCCGGCCGGTGGGATCAGGAGCCGCCGGGTCGGCCCACCGGGAGACGAACGACGGTGTCGGCGGCGGCGGGAACCGGAACGACGCCCGAGCGCGTCCGATCCCGGGTCTCCCAGGCGATCTCGATCGACCCGGGAGGACCCGCGAGGTCGACGCGGAGTTGGCCGCCGACCTCAAGGGTGTCGAGGACGACGGGCCGGGCGCCCGCCCGGGCGGAGAGGATGAGCGGCGCCCCCGCGACGTTCTCGATCTGCACCGCGACGGTCTCGGCGACGGCCGCGCGCTCCGCGTCGTCCGGGACCACGAAATTCTCGAGCCCCGTCCCCAGCTCCCGCATCCCTCCGGAACGCCCCGCGGACTCGTCCCCCGCGGTCGCTTCCTCCTGCCCTCCCGCCGTCCCTTCGCGGAAGGCGACGGAGTCGGTCGGGATCGCGTCGGAGGTCGCCGCGGCATCGCCGTCGGGCGGCCGCTCACCGCACGCCGCCGCGAGGGCGCCGACCGCGAGAAGGCAGGCCAGGGCACGAGAGAGCCGGAGAGCCTCCGCGCGCGACGTCACGGTGTCAGCACCAGTTTCCCGAACGCCTGACCGGCCTCGAGCCGCCGGTGCGCCTCGCGGATCTCCTCGAGCGGGAGGACCGCGTCGACCACGGGCTCGAGCACGCCCGACGTCACCAGCCCCATCACCTCCTCGAACTCCGGGCGCGACGCCATCGTGCTTCCGATCACCTCGAGCTGCTTCCAGAACACGTGCCGGATGTCGAGCGCGGCGGCCGGGCCGGTGGTCGCGCCGAACGTGACGAGCCGCCCGCCCGGCGCGAGACATCGGAGGCAGTCCTTCCAGATCGCCTCGCCCACCGAGTCGAGGACCAGGTCGACGCCCCGTCCATCCGTGAGCTGTCGCACTTCCTGCACGAGGTCGGACCGAAGCCGGTCGATCACGACGTCGGCCCCGAGCTCCGCGACCCGCCGGACGTTCTCCGGGCCGGACGTCAGCGCGAGCACGCGGGCGCCGAAGTGGCGCCCGATCCGGACCGCGGCGGTCGAGACCCCCCCGGACGCGCCCGTGACGAGAAGGACCTCGCCGCTCGACAACCGTCCGCGCCGCAACGCCCGCCACGCGGTCTGGAAGACGAGGGGCGCCGCGGCGGCGCGCTCGAACGGGACGTCGGCGGGGAGCCGGTACAGGTTCCGGGCGGGGACCCGCACCCGCTCCGCGGACCCGCCCCGGACGTGCTCGCCGAGAATCCGGAAGGAGCGGCAGAGCGGGTGCTCGCCCCGCGCGCACGACTCGCACTCGCCGCACCAGAGTGCGGGGTTCACGACCACGCGATCTCCGGGCTCCCAGCCGTCGACGCGCGCCCCGACCTCGTGCACCACGCCCGCGACGTCGGAGCCGCCGATGTGCGGCATCTCGAGTTCGAGCCCCGGGATGCCCCGTCGGACCCACAGGTCCAGGTGGTTGAGGGCGAAGGCGCGGACCTCCACCACCACCGTGCCGGCCGCGACGACCGGGTCCGGCGCCTCGCCGACCTCGAGAACGTCGGGCCCCCCGTGCGCGCGGAAGAAGGCCGCCCGCATGTCATTCCCCCCGTCGTGGTTGCAGCACCCGCCGTCGCGCGGCGCGGAACGCGCTCCGCCCGTCGTCCGGACGGCCGGAACAAACTAGAGTGGGGCGGTGTCCATCGCAGCACGCGCACGCCGGCCGCGCCACTTGAAACTGGTTCTCAACGAGCGTAGCTTGTGCCTCCCGTATCGAGAATCATTCTCGACAACGGACCGACAACCGAACGTTCGACGCCAGCGCGCCGGAAGGCGCGCCTGCCGTCTCCGGGCCCCGCGGGCCCCGAAAGAAGATCGACAGCGACAGGAGCGCGAGCCGAATGTCTGAGCACCTTCTCGAGATCCGGAATGTCCACGCCCGCGTGGAGGAGACCGGCCTGGAGATCCTGCGGGGCGTGGACCTCGCCATTCGCCCCGGCGAGATGCACGCTCTCATGGGGCCGAACGGCTCGGGCAAGAGCACGCTCGCGAAGGTGATCTCCGGACATCCGGGGTACGAGGTGACGGAGGGGGAGATCCTGCTCGACGGCCAGGACGTGCTCGAGCTCGAGCCCGACGAGCGCGGTCGGGCGGGTCTGTTTCTGGCGTTCCAGTATCCGGCCGAGATTCCCGGCGTTTCGATCGCGAACTTCCTCCGCACGGCGATCAACGCGCGTCGCACGGAGGAGGAGGGCGACATGGACGTGTTCGCCTTCCAGAAGAAGCTGACGGAGAAGCTCTCCCTGCTGAAGGTCGATCCGACGTTCGCGGCGCGCTACGTGAACGACGGGTTCAGCGGGGGAGAGAAGAAGCGGAACGAGATCCTCCAGATGGCGATGCTCGAGCCGCGGATGGCCGTGCTCGACGAGACGGACAGCGGCCTCGACATCGATGCCCTGCGCATCGTCTCGGAGGGCGTGAACACGCTGCGCGGGCACGACGGGGCGATGGGCGTGCTCCTGATCACGCACTACAAGCGGATCCTGGAGTACCTGAAGCCGGACCGCGTCCACGTGATGCTCAAGGGGCGCATCGCACACAGCGGTGGGCCGGAGCTCGCCGACCAGCTCGAGGAGATGGGCTACGACTGGCTCCACGAGCCGGAGCCCGAGCCGGTCGGCTGACGCGGGGCCCGACCGGACCGACGCGAGCGCGAACGCCGCCTGACCCAGGGAGTACGGAACCGATGCCGCACAACGAAACGATCGCCGATCTCGGCCTCGACGAGTACAAGTACCACTTCGTCACCGACGAGAAGCCCATCTTCAAGGCGCAGAAGGGCCTGTCGGAAGAGGTGGTCCGCCAGATCTCGGCGCACAAGGGCGAGCCCGAGTGGATGCTCGCGTTCCGTCTCAAGGCGCTCGAGATCTTCGCGTCGAAGCCGATGCCCGACTGGGGCGGAGACCTTTCGACCCTGAACCTCGATGAGATCTACTTCTACCTGAAGCCTCAGGACCGCATGGAGCGGTCGTGGGACGACGTGCCGCAGAACATCAAGGACACGTTCGAGCGGCTCGGGATCCCCGAGGCGGAGCGGAAGATCCTGGCGGGCGTCGGGGCGCAGTTCGAGTCGGAGATGGTCTACCACTCGCTCAAGGAGGAGTGGGAGGAGCAGGGAATCATCTTCGAGTCGATCGAGGACGGGCTGCGGAACTACCCGGAGCTGTTCCGGGAGCACTTCGCGACCATCGTCCCGCCGCAGGACAACAAGTTCGCGGCGCTGAACTCGGCCGTCTGGTCGGGGGGGTCCTTCGTCTACATTCCGAAGGGGGTGAAGGTCGAGATTCCGCTCCAGGCCTACTTCCGGGTCAACGCCGAGCAGATGGGGCAGTTCGAGCGGACTCTGATCATCGTCGAGGAGGGCGCGCAGGCTCATTACATCGAGGGCTGCACGGCGCCGATGTACTCGACCGAGTCGTTCCACTCGGGGGTGATCGAGATCGTCGTGAAGAAGGACGCCCGGTTCCGGTATACGACGATCCAGAACTGGTCGAACAACATGTACAACCTCGTCACCCAGCGGGCGATGGTGCACGAGGGAGCCACGATGGAATGGCTGGACGGGAACCTCGGGTCGAAGCTGACCATGAAGTATCCGTCCTGCTTCCTCGTCGGCGAGGGCGCGCACGGGGAGATCCTCTCGATCGCGTACGCCGGCGACGGCCAGCACCAGGACACGGGCGGCAAGGTCATTCACGCCGCGCCGAACACGACGTCCCAGATCGTGTCGAAGTCGATCTCCAAGGGGACCGGCCGCTCGTCCTATCGCGGGCTCTGCAAAGTCTACGACGGGGCCGTGGGCGCGAAGTCGAACGTGGAGTGCGACGCCCTCCTCATGAACGAGACGTCGCGGACGGACACCTATCCGTACATCGAGATCGACGAGAACCGGTCCACGATCGGGCACGAGGCCTCGGTCTCCAAGGTCGGCGAGGAGCAGCTCTTTTACCTGATGAGCCGCGGTCTCTCGGAGGAGGAGGCGATGACGATGGTGGTGCGTGGCTTCATCGAGCCGATCGCGAAGGAGCTCCCGCTCGAGTACGCCATCGAGCTGAACCGGCTGATCGAGCTCGAGATGGAGGGGAGCGTCGGCTGAGGAGCCGGAGCCTCCGACGGACCGAACCGAACACCGCACGAGAACGCGAAGGAGCATGACGTTGTCCGAGGGAACGATGACGGAGCCGGGCCCCGCGCCCGCCGGTACGGTCGAGGACGTCCTCGGCGGCTGGGTCCGGGAGCGCCGCGATCCGGAGCTGATCGCCGCCCGACGCCGGACGGCGTGGGCGGAGTACCTGTCGGAGCCGATGCCCAGCCGCAAGAGCGAGGAGTGGCGCTACACCGACCTCAGCGACCTGGACCCCTCGGCGTTCGGTCCGGTCGGGACGGAAGCGGATCCGGCGGACTCGATCGAGGACCTCCCGCCCGCGGTGGCCGAGCTCCTCGGATCCGAGCGGACGCGGAGCGCCGTGATGGTGCAGCGCAACGGGGCGATCGTGCACGTGCGGCTCGACCCCGAGCTGGCCGCGAGGGGCGTCGAGTGGGCGCCGATCGAGGACGTCGCGTCCCGCCAGCCGGAGATCCTCGAGGAGCACCTGTTCGCCAGCGAGGTCGGGGCCTGGGAGCGCAAGCTGTGGGCGCTCCACGTCGCTGCGCTCTCGAACGGCTACGTGCTGCACGTGCCCGCCGGCGTCGTCGTCCCGCACCCGGTGCACACGATCCGCTACGTCGACGCGGAGGCGGCGCTCGTCTCCACGCACTCGCTGATCGTGACCGGCGCCGGCGCCGAGGTCACCTGCATCGACGAGTACGTCTCCCCCGACCTGGCGGCCGGCACGTTGAGCCTGAACGGGGTCGAGATCTTCGGGGGCCGCGGCGCGGTCGTGCGCTACCTCGCGTTGCAGCGCTACGGACGCGGCATCCGGCACTTCAGCATGCAGCACGCGAACACCGGCCGGGACAGCACGCTCAACGGCCTCAACGTGACGTTGGGTGCGGACCTCGCGCGCTGCGACGTCTCGAGCCACCTGCTCGGGCCGGGTGCCGACAGCGAGATGCTGGCACTCTGGTTCGGGGACGACGACCAGCACTTCGACCACCACACCCTCCAGAACCACGCCGCGCCGCACGCGCATAGCGACCTGCTGTACAAGGGGGCGCTGACCGGCACGGCGCGCGGCGTCTTCCGGGGCATGATCCGGGTCGCCGAGGGGGCGCAGCTCACCGACGCCTATCAGACGAACCGGAACCTCCTGCTCAGCGACGACGCGAAGGCGACGACGCTGCCGAGCCTGGAGATCGCCGCGGACGACGTGCGGTGCTCGCACGGTGCGACCGTGGGCCAGGTGGACGAAACCCAGCTCTTCTACCTGATGAGCCGCGGCCTGACGCGCCCGGCCGCCGAACGGCTGCTGGTCCTCGGCTTCTTCGACGAGGTGCTGGGCCGCGTTCCCCTCGACGGGGTCCGCGATCGGATCCGCGCCGCGATCGAGCAGAAGATCGGGCTTCCGTCGTGAGCGGATTCGTCTCGGTCGCCCGCCTCGAGGACCTGCCGGAGGGAGGGCTCCTCCCGGTCGAGGTCGACGGCGTGAAGGTCGTGCTCGCCCGGGCCGGCGACCGGGTGCACGCCTTGCACGACAGGTGCTCCCACGAGGAGTTTCCCCTCTCCGATGGCGAGATCGTCGGGAATCAGGTCACGTGCCTGCTGCACGGGGCCCGGTTCGACCTCGAGACCGGCGCCCCCCGGGCGCTGCCGGCCGTCCGGCCGGTACCCGTGTACGAGTGCCGCGTCGAGGACGGCGAGATCCGGGTGAAGCTGGGCTGATCCACGGGCCGTGCGGGCGCCGGGAGAGGTGCCGCGCCGGCCGACTGGCGGGTGCATGACCCCCACGACGGCACTGGACGTCGAAAAGATCCGGGGCGACTTCCCGATCCTGCACCGCGAGGTGCACGGGCGGCCGCTCGTCTATCTCGACAACGCGGCGAGCTCCCAGAAGCCGGCGGTCGTCGTCGCAGCGGTCTCCGGCTACTTCCTCACCTCCCACGCCAACGTGCACAGGGGCGCCCACCAGCTCAGCGTCGAGGCGACGGGCGCCTACGAGGCGGCCCGGGAGACCGTCGCGCGCTTCCTCGGCGGCGCGTCACACGAGATCGTGTTCACGCGCGGCACGACGGAAGCGATCAACCTGGTGGCGGCGAGCTGGGGCGGCTCCGCGCTCCGCGAGGGCGACGAGATCCTGCTCACCCTGATGGAACACCACTCGAACCTCGTCCCGTGGCAGCTCGTCGCGCAGCGCACGGGAGCCCGCCTCCGGTACGCGGGACTGACGCCGGAGGGCCGTCTCGACGTCGAGGACCTCGTCGCGAAGCTCGGCCCTCGCACGCGGATCGTGGCGGTCACCCACGTCTCCAACACGCTCGGGGTCGTGAACCCGGTGGCCGAGATCGCACGGAGGGCCCGGGACGCGGGCGCGCTCTGCCTGGTCGATGGCGCGCAGGCGGCGCCGCACCTCCGGGTGGACGTGGACGCGATCGGCTGCGACTTCTATGCGTTCAGCGGACACAAGATGTGCGGGCCGACCGGAATCGGCGCGCTCTGGGGCCGACGGGAGCTGCTCGAGGCGATGCCGCCGTGGCAGGGCGGCGGGGAGATGATCTCCCAGGTCGGGCTGGAGGAGTCCACGTGGGCGGAGATCCCGCACAAGTTCGAGGCCGGGACCCCCAGCGTGGGGGACGCGGTGGGTCTCGGTGCCGCGGTGCGCTACCTGGAGCAGGTCGGTCTGGATGCCATCCACGCCCACGAGATGGCGCTCACCGAGTACGCGCTGGAGCGCCTCGGGGAGCTCGAGGGGTTCCGCCTGTTCGGACCCTCCACGGGCCGGGTCGGCGTCATCTCCTTCGAGTACGGGGACATCCACCCGCACGATCTCGCGACGATCCTCGACTCTCACGGCGTGGCGATCCGGGCCGGGCACCACTGCAATCAGCCCCTCATGGACCACCTCGGGGTGGCGGCCACCGCGCGGGCGAGCCTCTACCTGTACAATACGCGGGAGGAGATCGACACTCTCGTGGAGGGGCTGCTCGCGGCGCGCGCGCTGTTCGGCGGGTTCGGCTGAGCAGGTTGGAGCGATCCGGAGGTCCAGAACCGAAGCCATGAACGACACCGACCCCCAGGCCGCGGGCAAGGGCGCGGAGCCTCCGCTCCACCAGCTCTACCAGGAAGTGATCCTCGACCACTACCGTCGCCCCCGCAACAAGGGCGCGATCGACGAGCCCACACATACGATCACGATGAACAACCCGCTCTGCGGGGACGTGATCGAGCTGCTGCTCCGGGTCCGGGGCGGACGGATCGAGGAGGTCGGGTTCGAGGGAAGAGGGTGCTCGATCAGCCAGGCCTCGGCGTCGATGCTCACCGAACGGGTCCGGGGTCGGACGCCATCGGAGGCTCTCGGCATCGCGGCGACGTTCACCCGGATGCTGCACGGCGACGCGTCGGCCGCGGAGGACGAGTCTCTCGGGGACCTCCGGGCCCTGGCCGGCGTGGCGAAATTCCCGGTGCGCGTGAAGTGCGCCCTCCTGGCATGGAACTGTCTCGAAGAGCTGGTCGGCACCGGCTCGTGAGCCGCCGGGCCCCGCTCCGCGTCGCGTCCGCACCCCCGGGCACAGGCCGCGCCGGGTGAAGGGCCGCGTGCTCGAGTCCGCCGGCGGCGTCTATCGCGTCCGGGCGGGGGACCGCGAGCTCGACTGCTCCCTTCGCGGCCGGATCAAGCTCGGACCCGGCTCGATCGCGATCGGCGATCTGGTCGAGGTCGAGCTGCTGGAGGACGGCAGCTGCCGGATCGAGGGCGTGCTTCCCCGGACCGGACGGCTGGCCCGCCGT
>Ga0316577_10000016_pt1 | contig 36312 bp, 35 predicted proteins | sample S5NA_FD_203073 | JGI IMG/M metagenome (GOLD analysis project Ga0316577, IMG submission 203073) | Rhizosphere microbial communities from salt marsh grasses in Alabama, United States - S5-7_050615r2r1 | ecosystem: Host-associated > Plants > Roots > Rhizosphere | place: USA: Alabama | collected... | reverse complement strand
TCGCGGTCGTCGTTCCGGCCGTTCCACCCGAGCTCGCGATCACGGCGCTCGCCGACGTCCGGAGCCCGTTGGTGGGACCGGACGGCGCGGCGCGCCGGTTCGGGCCCCAGAAGGGCGCGGGCCCGGAGCTCGTGGCGTCCCTCGAGCGCGGACTGGGGCGTCTCGCCGATGCCGTCGGCCGCGCGACGGGCCGCGACCCGCGCGACCTCCCGGGCGCCGGCGCCGCCGGGGGGCTCGGCTACGGTCTCGTCGTCTTCGCGGGCGCGCGGCTGGTCGACGGGTCCGACTGGGTCCTCGCCCGGACGCGGTTCGACGAAGCGCTCGCCGGCGCGGACCGCCTCGTGACGGGGGAGGGCGCCTGGGATCCCACGTCCGGACTCGGGAAGATCACGGCGCGGGTGCTCGAGCGGGCCCGCGCCCGCGGCGTCCCGGCCCTTCTCGCCTGCGGCCGGATCGAGGGCCCGGTGCCGGACGGGGTCCGGACGGCGGACGGCGGCGGGACACGGCTCGACGCGGCCGGGCTCGCCCGCGTCGTGGAGGCCGCCCTGGGCGGCTGAGGCCGCTCTTGCCGCGCGTCCGCCCCTCCTGTAATGTGCATATGCACAAAACAGGAGGAGGGATGGCACGACCCCGGAAGGCCCGGAGCTGCCGGCGCTTCGAGGGCGACGCGATCTGGAAGCCCCGCTCGATCCCCATGACGGAGCTCGCGATCGTTGACCTCGCGCTCGACGAGGTGGAGGCGATGCGGCTCTGCGATCTCGAAGGGCACGACCAGGCGACCGCCGGCGAGGCCATGGGCGTCTCGCGGGGCACCGTGCAGCGCCTCCTCAAGTCGGGCCGCGCCCGGATCCTCTCCGCGCTGCTCTCCAACGCGGCCCTTCGCATCGGACGGGAGGGAGACCATGTGGCTCTGCGTGCCGACCGCGGATGACGGCGGGATGTTCGCCCCGCTCTCCGACCACTTCGGCCGGGCGCCGTACTTCACCTACGTGGAGCGCGCGACGGGCCGGACCGAGACCGTGACGAATCCCTCGGCCCGGCACGAGCACGGCGCCTGCCGGCCGCTCGAGGCCCTCACGGAACGCGCGCCGGACGCGCTGCTGTGCCGGGGGATCGGCCGGCGGGCCTTCGAGCGGTTCGCCGCCCTCGGCATCGAGGTGTTCCTCGTCGACGCGGCCGACGTAAACGGCGCCCTGCGGAGCTTCGAGGAGGGCCGCGCCCGGGCCGTCACCCCGGCCTCCGCCTGCCGAGGCGGCCACTACGACGCGGTCGGTGGCTGACCCCGTCCCGTGCTCACCTTCGGTCCCGTCCCGTCCCGGCGCCTCGGCCGAAGCCTCGGCGTGAACCACGTCCCGCCGACCACCTGCAGCTACGCGTGCGTCTACTGCCAGGTCGGTCCGACCCGTCCGATGCGGATCGCGCGGACGACCTTCTTTCACCCGCGGCAGGTCGTGAGCGCGGTGGCGGCGCGGATCGCCTCCTGCCGGGGTGCGGGCGAGCCGGTCGACTTCGTCACCTTCGTCCCCGATGGCGAGCCCACGCTCGACGCCGGCCTCGGCGAGGAGATCCGGGGCGTGCGCGAGCTCGGAATCCCGGTCGCGGTGATCACGAACGGCTCCCTCCTGTCACGGCCTGACGTCCGGGACGCGCTGGCGGCGGCCGACTTCGTCTCCGTGAAGGTGGACGCCGCGGACGAAACGACCTGGCGCGAGGTGAACCGTCCCCACGGGCGGCTCCGCTTCGGCGCGGTGACCGAAGGTGTGCGGGTCTTCGCGGCGGAGTTCGGCGGCGAGCTCGTCACGGAGACGATGCTCGTCGCCGGACGGAACGACGGGGACGACGACCTCGAGGCGGTCGCCGACCTCGTGGGAGAGCTCGACCCCGCTCGGGCGTGTCTCGCCGCTCCGATCCGTCCCCCGGCGGAGGTCGATGTCCGCCCACCTGCCGAGGAGACCTTCCTCCGCGCCTTCGAGGCCTTCCAGTCCCGCGTGAGGGAGGTCCAGTTGCTCGCGGGGGAGCCGGAGGGGACGTTCGGGGGCGCCGGCCCGCCGGTCGAGGAGCTCCGGTCGATCCTCGCCGTGCACCCGATGCGCGAGCGGGCGGTCCGCGACTTCCTGTCGGACCGGGATGTGGGATCGGGTACCCTGGAGGCGCTCGAACGCGCCGGCCTGGTGGTCCGCGTCGCGCACCGCGGGGAGACCTACGTGTGCCATCCCGTCCACGCCGAGCGCTGACGCCGTGACGGCCCGACCGGAGCGGGCCGAGGGCCGGGGCCGCCGCGCGGCGTCGCGGCGGAGGATGGCGGCCCCGTGGATCGCGGTGCTCGGTCTCCTCGCGGCCGCGGCCTCGGCCCCGGCGCAGGAGGCCGGTGCGGGCGGAGATTCCGCCGCGACGGGGCCCGTGGTCCGTGCCGTCCTCTTCTTTTCCCCGACCTGCCCGCACTGCGAGCGCGTGATGCGGGAGGATCTCCCGCCGCTCGTCGCCCGCCACGGCGCGCGTCTCCGGATCGTCGCTCTCAACTCGTCGATCCCTTCCGGGCACGAGGCGTACGAGGAGGCGATCCGCGTGCTCGGCGTTCCGCCCTCCCGGCGCGGCGTGCCGCTCCTCGTGGTCGGCCGCGAGCATCTCGTCGGCTCGAAGGAGATCCCCGACCGGTTTCCCGCCCTCGTGGACGAAGGACTGGAGGCGGGCGGAATCGACTGGCCCGACCTGCCGCGCGTCCGCGAGCTCCTCGCGTCGGAAGGGCTCCTCGCCGAGCCGGAGCCGACCGCGTCGCGAGCGGGCGCGGAGCGGGAAGTGCCCGCCGCCGTCGCCGTGGACGCGCCGGCGCCCGCCGCCGCGGCTGCCGACGCGCCCTCCGCGACGGAGACGCCCGCGCCGGCGGAGCCCCCCGTGGTCGTCCCGACGCCCGCGGCCGGGAGCCTGGAGACGGCCGGGACCCCGGGGGCCGCGGGAAGCCCCTCGGCGGCCGCGGCCCCTCTCACGCCCGACGGACCGCCGCCGTCGGCGGCGCCCGGGCCGACCGACCGCTTCCGCTCCGACCCGGTCGGGAACTCCGCGTCGGTGGCGATTCTCCTCGCCATGCTGGCCGCGCTCGGCTGGAGTCTCGCCGCGGCGGCTGGGCGTGTCCGACCGCCCCGCGCCGCTCCCTGGCTCCTTCCCGCGCTGGCGATCGCGGGGCTCGGCGTGGCGGGATACCTCGCGTGGGTCGAAGCCACCGGTTCCGACGCCGTGTGCGGTCCGGTCGGTGATTGCAACACGGTCCAGCAGAGCCCGTATGCCCGTCTGCTGGGAGTCCCGGTGGGGCTGCTGGGCCTCCTGGGCTACGCGGCGATGCTCGCCGCGTGGGGACGCGCCCGGCGGGCCCGGCCCGGAAGCGAGGCGCGCGCGTGGCGGCCGGTGTGGGCCCTGGCCCTGGTCGCGACGGCCTTCTCGGCCTGGCTCACCTTCCTCGAGCCGTTCGTCATCGGCGCGACCTGCGCCTGGTGCCTGTCCTCGGCGGTCCTCGTCACGGGGATCCTCCTGGCGGCCACCGCCCCGGCCTGGGCGGCGTCCCGGTCGGCCGCCGCCGGCGATCCCACCGTCCGCGGCCCCGCCGCCCGGGACCCGGGCGCCGCCCCGTCCGGCTGAGGAGACCCGTCCCCGCGTTTCTTGCCGCCCCATCGCGCGACCCGATATCCTTCCGGTCCCTTTCCACGGGCCCGAAACGAAGCGAGCGAGCGGTGAGCGAGACGAAGGAGGCGCCCGCGGCGGCGCAGGACTATCCCGCGGACGTCATGGACAAGCTGGTGTCCCTCTGCAAGCGCAGGGGCTTCATCTTCCAGTCGTCCGAGATCTACGGCGGCGTCGGCGCGGTCTACGACTACGGCCCGCTCGGCGTGGAGCTGAAGCAGAACGTCCGGTCCGCCTGGTGGTCGGAGATGGTCCACCGGCGCGACGACGTCGAGGGCGTGGACGCCGGGATCCTCATGCATCCCGACGTGTGGGTCGCGAGCGGCCACGTCGAGGGCTTCACCGACCCGCTGGTCGAGTGCCGGAACTGCCACCGCCGCTTCCGGGCCGACACGCTCGCGTCGGACCAGTGCCCGACCTGCGGCGTGAAGGGGCAGTTCACGGAGCCCCGGCAGTTCAACCTGATGTTCAAGACGTTCATGGGCGCGGTCGAGGACTCGACCTCCGTCGTCTATCTCCGCCCCGAGACGGCGCAGGGGATCTTCGTGAACTTCCGGAACGTGCTCGACGCGTCCCGGCAGAAGGTCCCGTTCGGGATCGCCCAGGTCGGGAAGGCGTTCCGCAACGAGATCACGCCGGGGAACTTCACGTTCCGGACCCGCGAGTTCGAGCAGATGGAGATGCAGTTCTTCGTCGAGCCCGGGACGGACGACGAGTGGTTCGAGACGTGGCGGGACCGTCGGCTCGCCTGGGTGAAGTCGCTCGGGATCCGCGACGACCGGCTCCGCCTCCACCCGCACGGGCCCGACGAGCTCGCCCACTACGCGAAGAAGGCGGTCGACCTCGAGTACCTCCTCCCGTTCGGGTGGAAGGAGTTCGAGGGGATCCACAACCGCACGGACTTCGACCTCATCGCGCACCAGGAGAAGTCCGGCAAGAAGCTCGAGTACGTGGAGGCGCACTCCGGGAAGCGGTTCGTGCCCTTCGTGATCGAGACCTCGATCGGGCTCGACCGGCTCGTGCTCGTGCTGCTCGTCAACGCCTACCACGAGGAGGAGGTGGAAGGCGAGACGCGGGTCGTCCTCCGGCTCCACCCGCGGCTCGCGCCGATCAAGGCGGCGATCTTCCCGCTCGTGAAGAAGGACGGCATGCCGGAGATCGCGCGGCGGATCGAGGAGAACCTCCGGCGCTCCTTCCCTGTCTTCTACGACGAGGCGGGCTCGATCGGCCGCCGCTACCGCCGCCAGGACGAGGCGGGCACGCCCTTCTGCATCACGGTCGACGGCCAGACCGTCGAGGACGGGACCGTGACCGTGCGGGACCGCGACACGCTCGAGCAGGTCCGCGTCGCTGCCGACTCCCTCCCGGGCTGGCTCCGGGAGCGCGTGGAGGGGGCCCCGGCGGCGTAGGCGCGGGGCGAGCCCCGCGCCGCGCCGGAGGTCGGCGCCGCGATCCGACGATGGGACTCACCGTCGAGGAGATCCGGGACCGGGCCGAGCGCTTCCGCGCCGCCGTGATCGAGGAAATGCTCGAGGGGCGCTCCGGCCGGAAGCCCTGGCCGGAGCTGACCCCCCTGTTCGCCACGCAGACCGTCCTCGCGTGGACCGCGACCTCCCCGACGATCGAGCGAGAGCTCGCCGGCGCTTCCGGCGAGCGGGAGCGCCGGCTGCGGCGGCTTCTCGGCTGGGCGGCCGAGCACCAGGTCCGCTCCGACGTCGCCGCGCTCGACGACGAGTTCGCGATGTGGAGCGCGACCGCCTCGATCGAGCTCGACGGGCGCCGGGTACCCGTCCGGCAGCTCGGGTCGATGATCGAGACGGCGGCGGACCGGGACGAGCGCCGTCGCCTCGCGTCTCATCGGGCGGGAGCCTTCGAGGAGATCGCCCCGCTCCAGCTCGACCGCCTCAACCTGTGGCGGACATCGGCCGAGGAGCTGGGCTACGGCCGCTATCGGGAGGCCGTGCAGCGGCTCAGCGGACTCAACCTCGCCTTCCTGGCCCGCGAGGCACGCCACCTCCTGGACCGGACCGAGGAGATCTACCGGGCGGAGCTCGAGCGCCAGCTCCGTCGCCACGTCGCGATCGGGGTCGAGGAGGCCGAGGACCACGACGTGGCGCGGCTCGGTCGCATGGACTGGCTCTCGGTTCCGTGCGAGGAGGGAGCGATCCTCGATACGGTCCGGGCCGACCTCGCCGAGGGTGGGATCGAGCTCGAGGAGGGCGGTCGCGTCGACCTCCAGGTCGAGCCGTTTCCCGGGCCCGGGATGCGGCCCGCATGCGCGCCGGTGCGCGTGCCCGGCCGGGTCGTGCTGTTCGTGACGCCGACCTCGACCCCGCGCGCCTGCCGCCGGCTTCTCCGGGAGATCGGACGCGCGCTGCACTGGTCCCGCACGGACCCCTCGCTGCCCCTCGAGTACCGCGCGATCGGCGACGTCTCGGTCGCGGAGGCGCAGGGATTCCTGTTCTCGAATCTCGCGCTGAGCTCGGCGTGGGTGGAGGAGAACCGCGGGCTCGGCGGAGAGACCCTCGCGGAGTACCTGCGGCTCGCGGCCCTGCTCGACCTGTACGAGACCCGCCGGGTCGCCGGACGCCTGCTGTTCGACCTCGAGCTGTGCGAGAGCGACCGCCCGGGCACCCTCGGCGCCCGCTGGGCCGAGCTGATGACCGGCGCCACCGGGATCGGCCACGATCCCCGGCGGTACCTCGAGCGGCTGGGCCAGCGATTCGGGGCGGCGCGCGAGCTCCGGGGCCGGATGCTCGGCGCCCTGCTCGAGCGGGAGCTCCGGGAGCGCCACGGCGAGGCCTGGTATCGGACGACGGGGGCGGGAGACCTCCTGCGAGAGTGGTGGTCCGGGGGGCTGTCCCGGGACGCCGGCGAGCTCGCCGAGCTCCTCGGCGCCCCGGGGCTCGATGCCGCCCCGCTGGTGCGGGCCGCCCGGGAGCGCCTGGCGTGAGGGTTCCCGCCGGGGGACGCCGCGGGCTCGCCGCCGGCCTCGCTCTCGCCGGGGTCGTGGCCGCGTGCCTCGTTCCGTCGGCTCTCCGCGCCCAGGAGCCCGGAGCCGCGCCTCCGCCCACTCCGGCGGAAGCCGCGGGGTGGCTCGCCTCCACGCCTCCCGATTCCGCCTTCCCGTGGCTGGAGCGGCTCGCCGCTGGCGTCGGCGCGCGGCTCCGGGTCGACACGCTGGCGCTGATCCCGGCCTCGGGTGCGGCCCCCGCCGCGATCCCCGTCGCCTTCGTGGCGCCGCCGCGCGGCGGGGCGGGCGACGCGCGGCCGGAGGACGAGGACGACGGCCGGCTTCGCGTGCTCGTGGTCGGCGGGCAGCACGGCGACGAGCGCGCCGGCTACGAGGTGGCGCTCCGTCTCGCCCGGGACCTCGCGGCCGGCCCGCTCGCGCCGCTCCGCGGGGCCCTGGACGTCGCCGTCGTGCCCGTGTTGAACCCGGTCGGCATGCGGCTCGGCACGCGAGTGGACGGGGCCGGGACCGACCTGAACCGGGACCACGCGACCCTCTCGTCCCCGGCGGTGCGCGCCCTGTGGGAGCTCCACGCGAGCTGGCGGCCCCACGTGGTGCTCGACCTCCACGAGATGGGCCCGTCGCCGTACGCCGCCCAGATCGGGATTCCCACGCACCCCAACGCGGACCCGGATCTCGTCGAGCTCGCCCGGTACCGCGTCCTCCCGTACGTCGTGCGACGGCTGGCGGAGGCGAACGTTCGCTTCCACGAGTACGTCGCGGTCCACCCCGATCCCGCCGGACCGCCGGTCGCGGAGGCCGACACCTTCGTCTCGCTCGCCCCGATCGCGGCGAGCAACGCCCGGAACGCCTTCACCCTCGCCGGCAGCCTCGGCCTCCTTCTCGAGACCGCCTCGGGCGGGGAGATCGACGGCCTGCGGGAGCGTTCCGACCGGCTGCACCTGATGGCGACGGCGGTGCTCGAGGTGGTCGCGGGCCTCGCCGACGAGCTCCGGGCCGCCACGGGGCGCGGGGTGCAGGACGATCCGTCGCCGCTGCTGGCGCTGCGGGCCCGCAACGCGGAGGACCCGGACCGCCCGGTCCTGCTCTGGCAACGGTGGAACGCGCGCGGCGTCGCCGTTCCCGACACCCTGGCGCCGTGGCGCCCGCGCGTCGCGCGTCTCGCCGCGCTCCCGGTGCCGGCCGCGTGGGCGATCCGGCCGGAGGCGGCGGACCTGGCGGCCCTCGTCGCCCGCCACGGGATCCGGGTGCAGCGGCTGTCGGCCGCGACCCGCCTGCGGGTGGGCGTGTATCGCGACCCCAGGGCGCCGGACGCGCGTGAGCGCACGCTGGAAGAAGGGACGTGGCTCGTGCCCGCGGACCAGCCGGGGCAGCGTCTCGCCTTCACCCTGATCGAGCCCGGCTCGGCGGACGGCTGGTTCGGGGCGGCGGGCCCCGTGACGGGCCACCCGGCCGGCCACGAGCCGCCGGTGGTGCGGATCGGAAGGCCCTTCCCGGCGCTCCCCGTCGCCCCGGCCGATCCGGTCGGCGAGGCCCGGGCCCCGGGCCCCGGCGGGCCGCTCCCGGCGGAGACCCCGTGAGGCGCCGGCTCGCGGTCGGGGTCGCCGCGGTCGGCGCCGCGTGGGCCTGGACGCGCTGGATGGATCAGCGCAACGCGGCGATCGAGAGACCGCCCGTGCTCGACCCCGAGGGGCGCCCGTATCCCGTGCGTCGCTTCCGGCACTCCGACGGCGAGGTCGTCGAGGTCCACGTGGTCGGCTCGGGGCCGACGGTCCTGCTCGTCCCCGGAGCCGACGGGATGAAGGAGACCTGGCGGTACCAGATCCCGGCGCTCGCGGAGCGCCACCGCGTGATCGCCCCGGACCTGCGCACCGGGTTTCCACCCGGAGCGGGCTTCGACCGCTTCATGTCGGACATGCTCGAGCTCCTCGACCGCTATGGGGACGGCGCCGCGATCGTCGTGGGGCAGAGCCTAGGGGGCGCGATCGCGATGCGGCTCGCGGCAGAGGCGCCGGCCGGGGTGACCGGCCTCGTGCTCGCGAACACGCTCGCCCGCGTGAGCTACGAGCACGTGGGCCTGAACCGGACGCTCCTGGTGCCCGTCGCGATGGCCACCACGCGCTATCTCCCGGTTCCCCTCGCGCGCGCCGCGGCGGAGCTGTGGAGCCGGCTCGACGTGTGGATCTACGACTCGTCGCCGGGCGGGGAGCGCGTCGTGGATTACGCGCTCCGGACGGGGCCGCGCACCGTCCCACCGTCCGTGTCCGGGGGCCGGGTGAACCGGCTGAAGCGGGAGGACCTGCGTCCCGACCTCCCGTCGATCGGGGCGCCGACCCTGGTCGTGAAGGGGCCCCGCGACACGTACACTCCCCCCTCGTGGGCGCGAGAGATCGCCGCGCTCATCCCCGGCGCCCGCTACGTCGAGGTGGACGGGACGGGCCACTGCTCGCACATCAGCATGCCGGGACCGTTCAACCGGATCGTGCTTGACTGGCTCGCTTCCACCGCGCAGGAGGGAGACGCGTGACCGAGGCGCAGAGGTTCTCCTCCCGCTGGGGGACGATGCTGGTGATGCTGGGGATGGCGGTCGGGACGGGAAACGTCTGGCGCTTCCCGCGGGTCGCCGGCAGCAACGGCGGCGGGTCCTTCCTGATCGCCTGGGTCGTCTTCCTGCTCCTGTGGTCGGTCCCGCTCATCCTGGTCGAGTTCGCGATGGGACGGGAGACGCGACGCGGCCCGATCGGCGCCTTCTCCCGGCTGGTCGGGGAAGGGTTCGCCTGGATGGGCGGCTGGGTCGCGTTCACGGCCACCGCGATCATGTTCTACTACGCGGTCGTGATGGGCTGGACGCTCCGGTACCTGTGGGGCGCGCTGGCGGGGAGCATCCCGATGACCTCGCCGGAGGCCGCCACGCTCTACTGGGAGACGTACGCGGGCTCGGGGGCCGCGCTGGCGACCCACGCGGTCGCGATCGGGCTCGGAGGCCTCGTCGTGGCCGGCGGCGTGCGCGGGATCGAGAAGGTCGTGCGCGTGCTCGTGCCCGCGCTGTTTCTCCTCATCCTCGCCCTCGCCGTCCGCGCCGTCACTTTGCCGGGCGCCGAGCGGGGCCTGGCGTTCCTGTTCACGCCCGAGTGGGGGGACCTGCTCCACGCCCGCGTGTGGCTCGAGGCGCTGACCCAGAACGCCTGGGACACGGGAGCGGGCTGGGGGCTCATTCTCGCGTACGCCGTCTACCTCCGGCGCTCGGAGGACACGACGCTCAACGCGTTCGTGCTGGGGTTCGGGAACAACACGGTGTCCCTGCTGGCGGGGATCATGGTGCTCTGCACTGCGTTCGCGATCCTCCCCGACGCGGCGGACACGATCGTCGGGGCCGGGAACGAGGGCCTCACCTTCATCTGGGTGCCGCAGCTGCTCGCGGGGGTCCCGGGGGGCCGCGTCTTCCTCGTCTTCTTCTTCCTCGCCCTCTTCTTCGCGGCCTGGAGCAGCCTGATCGCGATGATCGAGCTCGCCTCCCGCGTGCTCATCGACGCCGGCTTCACGCGCCGCCGGGCCGTCCCGACCGTGGCGGTCGCGGGCTTCCTGCTCGGCGCGCCCTCGGCGCTCTCGATGGACGTCTTCCGCAACCAGGACTGGGTGTGGGGGGTAGGCCTGATGCTGTCGGGACTGTTCTTCGCGCTCGGCGTGCTCCGCTACGGCGTCGAGAAGTTCCGAACCACGCTCGTGAACCGGGCCGGCTCGGACCTGCCGATCGGCCGATGGTGGAACGTCGTGATCCGCCTCGCCGTCCTGGAGGCCGTCGTCCTTCTCGTCTGGTGGATGAGCCAGGCGGTGAACCGGGAGGACCTGTGGGCCACCTTCACGCCGCTGTCCAGCTTCAACGTGGGCACCGTGCTGGTCCAGTGGGCGATCGTGCTGGCCGCCTTCCTGGCGCTGAACCCGGTCCTCGCGCGCCGGTTCGCGGGAAGCGGGGAGCCGGCGACGGACGACGGAGAGGACGACGCGGCGTGATCCGGACAAGGTCGCCCGCGCGCGCCGCCGGTCCCGCGGCGGCCCGGCCCGTGGCCGTCGTCGTCCTGCTGTTCGCGGCCGCCTGCGGCCCGGGGCGCTCTCCGCCGTCCGACGGTCCGACCGCCCCCGGCCCGTCGCCGGCCGCGCGGGGCGTGCCCGCCGAGGTCCCGTCTCTCCCGGTCGACCCGGCCACCGGGGCGCCGGACCGGGTCCTCCCGCCGGCCGCGGAGCCGGCGATCCCCGCCTGGCGGGCGACCGCGACCGATCTCCGGCCGCCCGCGCCCGCCGACGCGCCGCCCGCGGCGATCGCGATCGTCGCGCCCGCCTCGCCGCTCCCGGCCGGCCTGCTCGCCCGGGCCCGCGCGGTGCCCGCGGACCCGGCGGCGCCGCGCTCGGCCCTCCCCGCGTCCTGGCGCTCCGACGACGCGTCCGTCTTGCGTGTCGGGGCGGACGGGGTGCTGGTGGGCGCGGCGCCCGGGCGCGCCACGCTGTCCGCGACGACCCCGGAATCGAGCGCGAAGGTCGAGATCGAGATCGTGCCCGACGCGGCCCGGGTGCTCCACGTCGACCCGCCCGAGTCGTTTCCCGCCGCCGGCGAAGTCATCCACCTCACGGCCTCGGCGTGGACCGGGCAGGGGGTAGAGCTGGAAGACGCGCGCGTCCTGTGGACCGCGGCCCCGTTCGACGGAGGCCCGCCGGTCCGGGTCGAGCCGGATGGCGCCTTCGTCGCGCCCTCGGCCGGGGCCTGGCGCGTCACGGCGACGCGCGGCGGGCTCGCGGCCTCCGCGGTCGTGCACGCCGGGACCCGGAGACGCGCGGCGGGGCTCGCGCCGCTGGGGGCGGCTCCCGCCCCCCCGGGAGGCGGACCGCTGGCGGGCGTGCGCGCCTTCGAGGGACGGGACGGACACGACTGGGCCTGGACCTGGACCCGACCCCCGGCACGGATCCACGTCTGGGACGTGTCCGACCCGCGGCGACCGGTCCTCGTCCGCTCCCTGGACCCGGGCGGACCGGTGGCCGACCTGGAGGTCGACGAGTCGGCCCGCTGGGCGGTGGTCGCGCTGTCCGGGACCGGTGGCCCGGGCGACGCGGGCGGCCTGCTCGTCTTCGACCTGACGACGCCGGACGCGCCGCGTCCGCGGGCCGCCCCGGAGGCCGAGCTCGCCGCGGGGGCCGTCGCGGTCGCCGTCGACGGGACGACCGCCTGGGTCGCGCCGCGCACGGGCGGCGGCCTCGTGGCGCTGGACCTCTCGGACCCGTCCGACCCGCGCGCGATCGGGGCGTGGACGCCGGAGCTTCCCGGCCCGCCGATCGCCGACCTCGAGGTGCGGGACGGGCTCGCCTGGGTCGCCCGATGGCACGACGGGCTCGCGATCCTCGACGTCGGGGCCGGCATCCGGGACGGGACGGCGTCGCGTCCCGTTCTCGTGGCCGAGCACCGCTACCGGACCCGGCTCGACGGGCGGAGCTGGGGCAACACCCTGCGCGCGGTTCCGTGGCGGGACCGGGCGATCCTGGTCGACGGGATCGCGACCTGCGCCTCCTGCGTGACCGGCCCGCGGGGAGGGGTGCACGTCGTCGACGTGACGGACCTCGTGAACCCGCGTGCCGTCGCGTGGTACGGCCCTCCGGAGTCCGGCGCCCGGGAGCTGCGGATCGACCACGAACGGGCGCTTCTCGTCGGCGCGTTCGCCGAGGGAGGACTCCGCGTGCTCGACCTGTCCGGCGAGCTGCGCGGGAACCTCGGGGCGCAGGACAGGGAGGCGGCGCGCGCCGGCACCGGGCCGGCCGACCCGCGGATGCGATCCATGGCGTGGGGGGTGGACCTGCTGAAGGACGTGGCGCTGGTGGCGGACCTGTACGGAGGGCTGCGGACCTACCGGATCGAGGCCGCGTCCGAGACGACGGACACGACCGAGACACCCGGGGAGCCGGCGGATGCCGACCTTCCCGACTGAGCCGGGCGCCGTCGCGCCGGCCGCCTTCCGGCGTGCGCTCGCCGAGCTCGCGGGCGGGGTCGTGGTCGTGACCGCGACGGGACCCGACGGCGAGCCGGTCGGCCTCACGGCCACCTCCGTCTGCTCCGTGTCGCTGGAACCGCCGCTCGTTCTCGCCTGCATCGGCGGCGGATCGACCACGGGCGAGGCGATCCGGACCTCGGGACGCTTCGCCCTCAACTTCCTCGCGGAGGACCAGCGGTCCCTCGCGAACCGGTTCGCCGTCTCCGCCGTCGACAAGTTCGCGGGACTCGCGTCCCTGGCGGGCGAGTCGGGTCTTCCCCTGCTCGAGGGCTGCCTGGCGGCCTGCGAGTGCGAGGTGGAGCGCACGGTGGAGGCGGGCGACCACGCCGTGTTCATCGGGCGCGTCGTCGCCGTCCGCGCCGGGGGCGGGCGCGGCGCTCCGCTGCTCTGGTTCCGGCGGGGCTACGGGCGCCTCCTTCCGCACGCCGACGGCGACGGGAACGGATGAGGCTCGGGCGCTTCCGCGACCTCGCGGCGCGGATGTTCGAGGAGATCCCCCCCGACTTCCGGGCCGGCGTGATCGATCTCGTCGTCGAGGCGGGCGCCCCCGGACACCCGCACCTTCCCGGCATCTGGACGATGGGCGAGTGCCTCACCGAGGACTGGCCCGACGGTCTCGGCGGGATCGGGGAGACGCAGTCGCGCATCGTCCTCTATCATGGATCGTTCCGGAAGCTCGCGGCCGAGGACCCGCTGTTCGACTGGGAGGCGGAGCTCTGGGAGACGATCGTCCACGAGCTCCTGCACCACCGCGAGGCCGCGGCCGCGGAGAGCGGTCTGGACGAGTTCGACTGGGCGGTGGACCAGAACTTCCTGCGGCACGCGGGCCTTCCGTTCGACCCCGACTTCTACCGGGCGGTGCCGGCCGACGAGGAGGGCGCGGTGCGGATCGAGGGGGAGACGTTCGTGGAGGCGGAGACGCGTCCGGGGGAGACGCAGGCCGTCTTCCGATGGCGGGGCGACGCCTGGTGCGTGCGGGTGCCCCAGGATGCGGACCGCGCCTTCGTCCACGTCCGGAACCTCGCGGGCGGGCGGCTGTGGGTGGTCGTCCGCCGCCGGGTCTCCGCCTGGCGGAGGTTCGTCGGCCTGGCCCGCTCCCCGGACGAGGCCCCGCTGTCGCGGCGGGCGCTCCCGCTGGCGCCCCGGTGAGCGGGCCGCGACGGTGCCGGTGATGCTGGGAGGGTTCGGCGTCGGACGGTGGCTCGGGTTCCGGGTCCGGGTGGACGTGTCCTGGTTCGTCGTCCTCGCGCTCGTGACCTGGACCTTCGCCGCGTGGGAGCTCCCGGGCCGGCTCCCCGGCCTGTCGCCGCCGGCGTATCTCGCGCTCGGCCTCGCCGGGGCGTTGCTCCTCTTCCTCTCCGTCCTCCTGCACGAGCTCTCGCACTCCGTCGTGGCGCGGGCACGGGGGGTCGAGGTGCAGGGGATCACGCTGTTCATCTTCGGGGGCGTGGCCGAGATGACGAGCGAGGCGCGGACCCCGGCCGACGAACTGGCGCTCACGGCCGCCGGACCGCTCGCCAGCATCGCGCTGGCCGGCGCCTTCGCCGTTCTCGCCCGCCTGCTCCACGCGCTGGGCCTTCCGCCCGCGGCGACCCTGGCCGGCGTGCTCTCGACGCTGAACCTGGTGCTGGCCGTGTTCAACCTGGTGCCCGCGTTTCCGCTCGACGGGGGGCGGATTCTGCGCGCCGCGATCTGGAAGCTCACCGGAAACCCCGGACTGGCGACCCGCTGGGCCACCGGGATCGGGCGAGCGTTCGGGTGGCTCCTGATCACGGCGGGACTGCTGCTCTTCCTGGCCAGCTTCCGGCTCGCCGGGCTGCAGGGCGCGCAGCTCTCCGGCGTGTGGATGATGCTCCTGGGGTGGTTCCTGAACAGCGCGGCGTCGGCGTCGGCGCGCTACGAGCGCGTGCGCCGCGGTCTCGAGGGCGTTCCCGTCAGGGAGGCCCTGCGCGGGCGTCCCCCGCCGCTGCCCGTCGACCTCGCCGTGCAGGAGCTGGTCCGGACGCTGCTGCTGGTGACGGACGCCGGGGGGTTCGCGGTGTACGACGGCGCGGAGCTCGCGGGCGCGGTCACCGTGAAGGACGTGTCGGAGGTGCCCGCCGGGCGCCGGGGCGCCACCGCGCTGCGGGAGATCATGCGCCCGGCGGACGAGGTCCGGAGCGTGCCGCACGACGCGCCGCTCGCCGAGGTGGTCACCGCGATGCGGAGCTCGGGCACGGACCGCGTGTTCGTGGTGCGCGGCGGCGAGCTGCTCGGTGTCCTCACGCTGCGCGACGTGAGCCGCTGGCTCGAGCGCGTGCGCGAGCTGGGACTGCGACCCGGGGAGGTGGCGTCGGATGGCTGAGTCGATCGAGGCGCGGAGCGCGCGCGCAGGGCGGATCGCGCCCGTCCTCGCGGAGCTCTACCCGGATCTCGCCATCAGCCTCGACTGGGAGACGCCGCTCCAGCTGCTCGTGGCGACGATCCTGAGCGCCCAGTGCACGGACGAGCGCGTGAACATGACGACGCCGGCCCTGTTCGCCCGCTTTCCCGATGCCCGCGCGTACGCGGAGGCGGACCGGGACGAGCTGGAGGATCTCGTCCGCTCCACCGGCTTCTACCGGAACAAGGCGAAGCACATCCAGCAGATGGCGGCGCGTCTCGTGGACGAGCACGGCGGCGAGGTGCCGCGGACGATGGAGGCGCTCACCGCGCTGCCGGGGGTCGCCCGCAAGACCGCGAACGTCGTGCTCAGCAACGCGTTCGACACGCACGTCGGGGTCGTGGTGGACACGCACGTCAAGCGCGTCGCGAACCGGCTCGGCCTCACGGACGAGACGGCGCCGGAGAAGGTGGAGCGCGACCTGATGGAGATCCTGCCCCGGGAGGAGTGGCGCCCGTTCGCGTGGCGGCTGATCCTGCACGGCCGCACCCGCTGCGCGGCGCGGAAGCCCGACTGCGAGCGCTGCGAGATCTCCGGGGAGTGCCCGAGCGCCTTCTCGTTCGGGTGACGGGGTCCGGATGAGCTCCGTCGCCGACCCCGTCGCCGTCCGCGCGGCCCTCCGGGAGGAGGCCCGGCGGCTCGGCTTCGCGTCCTGCGGCTTCGCGCCGGCGGAGACGCCGGCGCACGCGGACGCGTATCTGGCGTGGCTTCGCCGGGGCCATCACGGCGAGATGGCGTACATGGCGCGGGAGGACGCCGTCCGTCGACGGCTCGACCCGCGCGAGGCGCTCCCCGGCTGCCAGACCCTGATCGTCGCGACCTGGAGCTATGCGCCCGGCCGTCCCTCGCAGACGGCTTCCCCGGATCCGCGCTCCTTCGAGACGCCGCCCGACGCTCCCCCGGCGACCGCTCCCGGCGACGCGCTCGTCGCCCGCTACGCCCTCGGCCGCGACTACCACGGCCTGTTCGAGGAGAAGCTCGGCCGGCTCGCGGAGGCGGTGCGGGCGCACGATCCCGGGGCGGCCTGCAAGCTGTACGTCGACTACGGGCCGGTGCTCGAGCGGGACCACGCCCGGCGGGCCGGCCTCGGCTGGATCGGGAAGAACACGCTGCTCATCGACCCATCGCGCGGTTCGTACCTGCTGCTGGGCGAGATCCTCACGGACCTCGCCCTTCCCCCCGACGCGCCGTTCGAGGCCGACCGGTGCGGGACCTGTGAGCGATGCCTCGCGGCCTGCCCGACCGGGGCGATCGTCGCGCCGCGCGAGGTCGACGCCCGCCTCTGCATCTCCTACCTGACGATCGAGCTCCGCGGGTCGATCCCGGTCGAACTCCGCCCGCTGATCGGGAACCGGGTGTTCGGCTGCGACATCTGCCAGGAGGTCTGCCCCTGGAACCGCGACCCGGAACCGGGCGACCCGGCCGCCCTGGAGCTCGGACGGCCCGTGGCTCCGGCCGTGATGCGCGCCTGGGCGGAGCAGCTGCTGGCGATGGACGACGAGGAGTTCCGCGAGCGCCACGGCGGCACGGCCCTGGCGCGGCCCGGCCGGGACGGACTGCTACGGAACCTCTGCGTCGGGCTGGGGAACACGGGCGACGCCGGGGCCGTGGCCCTGCTGGAACGGTGCCTCGCGGACCGCTCCGCGCTCGTGCGGGAGCACGCGGCGTGGGCGCTCGAGGCGACGAGAGAATGAGAGGCCGGGAGGAGCCGTGGAGAGCCTGAAGGGGAAGCTGCTGATCTCGAGCGGCGGGCTGTTCGACCCGAACTTCCGGCACACGGTGGTGCTCGTCGGCGAGCACGATGCGAACGGGGCCGTGGGGGTGGTCCTCACCCGCCCCCTCGACGCGAAGGTCGCGGACGTCGTGCCTCTCCTGGCCGGGCTCGTCCCGCCGGGAGAGAGCCTGTTCGAAGGCGGGCCGGTGGCGCCGGACCAGGCCGTCCTGCTGGCCGAGGTCGCGCGCCCCGGGCTGCTCGACGTGCCCGTCCTCGACGCCGTCGGTTTCCTCACCGGTGACGTGCCGGCCGCGCTCCGTCCGGCTGTGCTCCGGGCCCGCGTCTTCCTAGGGCACGCGGGGTGGGGGCCCGGTCAGCTGGAGGCCGAGCTCGCCGAGGACTCGTGGATCGTGGAGCCGGCCACGCCCGACGACGCGTTCACGCCCGAGCCCGGGACGCTGTGGCGGCGCGTCCTGGAGCGGAAGGGGCCGCGCTTCGCGCTGCTGGCGCGCGTCCCGTTCGACCCGTCCACGAACTGAGGCGCCCGGCCGCTCCTATCCCGCGAGCCGATAGAACGCGCCCAGGACCATCCCGTACAGCAGGTGCCCGACGAGGCTGACCGCGGGCGTGAGCCGCCCGTAGTTCGCCGCGAACCAGCCCGGCGGCTGGAGCCAGGCCGTCGGTTCGGGACCGTGGAGCTCGTCGGCCATCCGGGGGTGCACCAGGGGCAGGAGCGGCGCGACGAGCCCGAGGAAGGCGGAGCCGTGCAGGAGCCCGAGCGCCCCTCCCAGCCACCACCCCGTCCGGCCCAGGTCCTCCATGACCAGAGCGTAGGGCAGCGCGAGCACCCAGCCGAGCAGGAAGTGCAGGACCAGCCCCAGCCAGAGCGCGCGACGCCGGTCCGCGGTGAAGCCGCTTCCGATCAGGAAGGCGAGGCTCATGCGGCTCACGCCCCATCGCTGCGCCGCCGCCTCGACGAGCGTCATCCCGAGCGTGGCCACGGCGCCCCAGAGGAGGACGCTCTCGAGGTGCACGGTCACGTCTCCTCCCCCGCGAGCGCGAGGGCGGCGTTGATCACCCCCACGTGCGTGAACGCCTGCGGGAAGTTCCCCCGCGCCTCGCCCGTCCCGGGGTCGATCTCCTCCGCCAGCAGACCCAGGTCGTTTGCGCAGGAGAGGAGCCGCTCGAACCGGTCGTGTGCCTCGTCCAGCGCCCCCCGCCGCGCCAGGTACTCGACCTCCCAGCAGCTGCAGAGACCGAACGCCCCCTCGGTGGAGGCGAAGTCGTCGGAGCCCGGCGGGTACCTCAGTAGGAGCCCGTTCCGGTCGAGATCCCGGCGCACCCTGTCGTGCGTGGCCGTCGCCCGCGGGTCGGCGGGGTCCACCAGCCCCAGCAGCGGGAGCTGGAGGAGGGCCGCGTCGCTCCCGCCGCCCCCCAGCAAGCTCCGGAAGCCGCCGTCCTCCGGGTCCGTGCCCTCGTCCTCCACCGCGGCGCGGATCGCCTCCGCCTCGCGCCGCACCGGCCCCGGGTCGCCCCGCACGATGCCGGCCTCCTTGAGACGGGCCAGCCGATCGAGACCCGCCCAAGCCATGGCGACCGAGTGGGTGTGCCGTCGCGGCGGGCCCCGGAACTCCCAGATCCCCTGGTCCGGCTCGCGCCAGCGCTTCGCGATCTCGTCGCCCACGGCGTCGAGGAGCCCGGCCTCGCTGGCGTCGATCCCACCGCCCCTCTCGACGTGGTGGTGCGCCGTGACCAGCAGCTCGCCATAGACGTCGAGCTGGAACTGGTCGCGGGCGCCGTTCCCGACTCGTACGGGCCGCGCTCCGCGATATCCCTCCACGCCCGGCACCTCCCGCTCGGCCGGAGGCGACCGCCCGTACACGTCGTACAGGACCCCGACCCCGGGCCGCGTCCGTCGCGTGGCGTGGAGGAGCCAGCCGAAGAAGGCGCTCGCCTCCTCCCCGTACCCGAGATCCGAAAGCGCCCGGTAGGTCCAGGACGCGTCCCGGAGCCAGCAGTACCGGTAGTCCCAGTTGCGGCTCCCTCCGGGCGCCTCCGGCAGCGACGTGGTCGGGGCGGCCACCACCGCGCCGGAGGGGGCGAAGGTGAGGAGCTTGAGGGCGAGTGCGCTGACGGCGACCGCTTCGCCGTAGCTCCCCGCGTAGTCCATCCGGTCGAGCCACGCGGCCCACCAGGCGCGCGACTGCCGCTCCAGCCGGTCCGCCTCGGGTCCGAGCGGGGGCAGGATGCCGGGCAGACCTCGCGTGAAGGAGAGGCTGGCGCGGGCCGTCTCCCCGGCGGCGATCCGCACCGTTCCCCGCACCGACCCGTCGCCCGACGCCCCCACGGGGAGCTCGGCGGCGAGGGCGGCGAGCGTGTCTCCCCACTCGAACCACCAGCCCAGGGCCCCCGCCGGGCGGGACCGGACGGACGCGCGTCCGAAGTCCGGCCGAGGGTCGCAGACGAGCTCCAGCTCCACCTCTCCCTCGAGGCAGCGGGCCGTGAACACGATGCGCGCGTCGGGCCACGCGCGCGCCGTCTTCACCCGCTCCTCGGCGACCGGCACGTGCGCGCGGACCCGCACGACGCCCCCGTCGCAGGTGAAGGTCGTCTCGAGCACGGGCGTTCCGTCGACGTACCGGCGTCGTCGGTCCGACCAGCGCGGGGGCCCGAGTCGGAAGCGGCCGCCGCTCTCCGCGTCGAGCAGGGACGCGAAGACGGGAGGCGAGTCGAACCGCGGCAGACACATCCAGACGACGGCGCCCGTCCCGTCGACGAGGGCCGCCGTGCGGGCGTCCCCGACGATCGCGTGGTCGCCGATGGGGGGAGAGCGCTCCGGGCCCGCGGAGCCCGCGTGGCGGGTCGAGGCGGACGAGCGCGACGCGGGGAAGCCCATGATCGTGACGTACTCCCGTCCGCCGCTCCCGTTCCCGGCGGCGGCGCCGGCGCGACGGGCGCGGCACGGGCCGCGCTTGCCGTGCCGACCCGTCCCGGCGAGGCTCGGAAGATGGAGAGCGTGACGGGGCGCGGGACTCCGCGAGGATTCCGGCTTCGAGCGTGGCGCCCGGCCGACCGCGCCGCCTGCCTCGACGTGTTCGAGAGCAACGTGCCGCGCTGGTTCCGGCGGCACGAGCGGATCGAGTTCGCCGCCTTCCTCGACGCTCTTCCGGGCCCCTTTCTCGTCGTCGAGGCCACGGGCGGCCCGGTCGTCGCCTGCGGCGGCTGGGCGCGTCGGCCGGACACGGCCATCGCGGACCTGTGCTGGGACATGGTCGCGCGTCCGCTCCACGGCGAAGGGCTCGGGCGGCTGCTGGTGGAGGAGAGGCTGCGCCGGATCCGGCTCGCGGGGAACGTGCGCGAGGTCGCGCTCAACACGAGCCAGCACACGGTCGGCTTCTACGAGACGTTCGGATTCGTGGTCGAACGGGTCGAGCCGGACGGCTACGCGCCCGGCCTCGACCGCTGCGACATGCGCCTCGTCCTCGCGCCCGCCTGAGCCCGGTCGTCGGTCGGTTCGCCCGGCTCAGCGCTGGACCGCGAACTCCGCGACGCGAAGGTGGAGGTTGTGGTTCGCTCGCAGCCCGAACGTTCCCTCGGTGTCGACCTGGTCGGCCGGCACCGTGGCGACGCCCGTGCCGTTCACGAGAAACCGCACCTGGTCGGGCTCCACCCGGATCTCCAACGTGTTCGTCGGATCGCCGCCTTCCGCGGCGGCCACCGCCTCCGAGGGACGCCAGCCGTCGGTGACGTTCGAGGTGGCGTCGCCGGCGCGGCGCTTGATCAGGAAGCTCCCGTCGCCGCGGACGAGAAAGTAGGTGTAGGCCTGGCCGTCGCCCTCCAGGTCGCGTCCCCCGACGAACAGGCCGTATGCCTCGCGGTGGCCGGCCGGCGCTCCGACCTCCGTGAACGTCGCCGACACGGAGTAGGCGGCCGTCGCGAGGGCGTCCTCGTCCCGCCACAGGATCCCCGCGGGCCCGGTCCGGATCTCGAGCGCGCCGTCGGCCTCGGTCACGCGGAACTCCGAGACGTCGGACCCGGGACGGTCGAGGCGGACCGACCACCCGGCCGGGAGCGCGGCCTCCTGTGGGGCCTGTGTCGCCTGTACGTCCCCGGCGGCCGCCGCGGGCGCCGCGTCCTCACCCGGCGCCTCCCGCGCGTCCGCGGAGCCGTCCATGGAGCCGCCGCACGCGACCTGGGTGAGAGCGAGGAGGAGAACCGGGAGCGGAGCCGTGCGCCGGAACATGCGTCTCTCCTGTCGAGGGTGCCGTCTCGAAGCGGGGGACGGCCGCCGGGACCGCCCCGTACCTCTCGAAGCTCGCCCCGAGGGGGAGGTCCGATCAAGCCGTGAGGGCGTCTCCCAGCCAGTCGGCCACCCGCTTCAGCTCGCGCTCGTCCTCGGAGGTGAAGGCGGCCACGCGATCGCTGTCCAGGTCGAGCTGGCCGAGGACGCGCCCGGTCTCCGGCTCCCGGATCAGGACGACGAGCTCGGAGCGCGTTCCCACGCTGCACGCGATGTAGTTGTCGAGCTCGCGGACGTCGGGGACGTTGATGTCGCGGTCCTCCGCCACCGCGGTTCCGCACACGCCGCGGCCGACGGGAATGCGGACGTGGTCGGTGGCGGCGCCGATGTAGGGCCCGAGCACGAGCTCCCCGTCCTCGAGGAGATAGACGCCCACCCAGTCGAACCGCTCCGACGCGGCCTCGATCCGCCGCACGGCCTCGGCGAGCAGGTCGGTCGCGCTCGCCCCCGAGGTGCGGGCTTCCGCGAGCGCCGCCGTGATCTCCGACCCCGAGGCCCGCAGTCCGTCGCCGCTCACGTGCCGCGCCTCAGGTCGCGGTGCCGGCGCGCCGGCCGTCGATCGCCGCGATGCCGGGCCCGCCGAACACGAGCACGAGGAGGCTCGCGATCAGGAGCAGGTTGAACTCGATCCCGCCGGAGCCCGGTCCGACCACGTAGAATCCGTTCTGCGCGTGCACGAGCACGATCCCCGCCAGCATGTGGATCGCGAGCAGCAGCGACACCGGCGTCACGAGAAGGCCTCCCACCAGCGAGAGCCCGCCCAGGAACTCCAGGAGCGCGACGAGCCACGCGGCCACGAGCGGGAACGGGATGCCGAGCGAGCCGAAGAAGCCGGCCGTGCCCTCCATGCCCCCGGCGAACAGCTTGGGGGTCCCGTGGGCGATGAAGATCACGCCGACCACGACCCGCAGGATCGCGAGGCCGAGGTCCGGATTCACGCCGCGTTCCATCGTGCTGTCCTCCCGTCTCAGAGTTCGATCTCGCGTCCCCCCGACGGGGGGGGACGACCCGTGGTGTTCTCCGCCGCACGGTCCGCGACCCCGATCGTGCGAACCTCGAGCGAGGCCCCGAGCCGCCGCTGGATCCGCTGCGCGATCCGCGCGCGGACCGGCCGGACGAGAAGCGCCAGCCCGACCGCGTCCGTGATCACGCCGGGGGTGATCAGGACGATCCCCGCCACGAGGACCAGCACGGCCTCGAGCAGCTCCCGGCCCGGCAGGCGGCCCGCCGCGAGCTGGTCCTGGACCGCCCGCCAGGCCCGCGCGCCCTCGTGCCGGGCGAGCCACGCGCCGGTGACGCCGGTCACGACCACCAGCCCCAGCGTCGGACCGAGACCGACGGCCTCGCCGATCCGCAGGAGGAGCCACAGCTCCGCCAGCGGGACGACGGTGAACAGGACGAGCAGTCGGATCAGCATGGGCGGCAAGATAGGCGCGGAAGGCGGAAACGCGAAGACGAACCCGGCATCGCCCCTTGCGGCCCCACGGGAGACGACCCGGATTCGCCTTCGCGCGGAACAGAATGGGGCGGGGGCGTCAAATGGGCGTCACACGAGCGGGCGGAGTTCGACGACACCGCGGACGTCCGGGGCCTTCGCGCCGGCAGACCCCCCGAACGAGAACGGCGAAGAGGGGCCGAACCGCCTTCCCTGCGCCCCACCGGAAGCACGGCCGACCCCACCTTCGCCGGTCCGACGGCGCCGAAGCGCCTCGTTCAACCCGGGGAGAATGTGGCCGACCGACCTCAACACTATCTCAACACGTTGGGCTACAGAGAGATGTGGGCCTTCCCCGCGTCGCTCCAGCGGGGCCCGTGTCCCGGTCAGAACCCGAGCACCGCCCGCACGGCGGGGTCGATCCGGTCCGGCGACCAGAACGGCTTCCACACGAGATCCACCTTCGCCTCGTTCACCCCCTCGACCGTGCCGGCCGCCGCCTGCGCGCTGGCCAGGATCTGGGGCCCCGCCGGACAGCCCGGGCTCGTGAGGGTCATGTCGATCTCCGCCGCGCCCTCCTCGACCCGGATGTCGTAGACGAGACCCAGGTCCACGATGTTCAGCCCGAGCTCCGGGTCGATGACCTTTCGGAGCGCGTCCCGCACCTCGTCCACGAGCCCCGCCTCCGGGGTCCCGGCCGCGTCGGCTCCCTGTCCCTCTTCGCTCATCCTGGTCCACCTTTCGTGTCGTTCGTCCGTCCCGGCCCGGGCGGATCGGTCTCCACCCGTGCCGCGATCTCCTCCAGAGGGACCCCGGGGTCGGCCAGCGCCGCCTCCCGTCCCGCGATCGTCGGGCGGGCCCGAACCAGCGAGCGGCACGCCTCGAGCACTCCGGGGGCGTCCACCGTCACGGCGCCGCACAGCCGCCCCTCCCGCTCACAGAACGCGATACTCGGGCCCTCGCCCGGCGTTCCCCGGAACACGACCCGGTCCGCTCGCGCGGGCCGTCCGACGGCCGAGATCTTCCACTCGAACGCCTCGGAGAAGAACTGGGAGAGGTGGTCGTACGGCGCTCGCTCCCCCGCCATGTTCCGCCCGACCCGCCGGCCCTGCTCCCTGGCGTGCTCCCAGTGCTCGGTCCGCGTCGTCCCTCCGAACACCGGATCCGGGTGGCGGGCGACGTCCCCGGCCGCGTACACGTCGGCGTGGCTCGTCTCTCCGAACGCGTCCACCCGGATCCCGTCGCCCGTCGCGAGCCCGGCGTCGGCGGCGAGAGCGTCCCGGGGGTCCATCCCGATCCCGACCACGGCGAAGTCGCATTCGAGCCGCTCGCCGTCCACCCGGACCGCCTCGAGGCGCGAGCGCCCCTCGAATCCCTCGAGCCGAGCCCCGAACCACAGCTCGACCCCCCGTTCCCCGAACAGACGTTCGATCGGCTCCGACAGCGCGTGAGGCAGGACGTTCGGCCACGCCCGGTCCAGGACCTCGATCACCACGCAACCGACGCCGAGGGTGGCGAGAGAGGCCGCGACCTCCATCCCGACGAAGCCCGCCCCGACCAGGACGGCGCGGCCGCCGTCCGAGGCCGCGGCCCGGATCGCCTCGGCGTCCTCGACGGTCCGAAGCGCGTGCACGCCGGGGAGTTCCTCGCCGGGCGCCACCAGCCGCCGGGGCCGGCCGCCGGTCGCGAGCAGGATCCGGTCGCCCTCGTACTCGTTGCCGCGCGCCGTGGTGACGCGTCGCGCTCCCGCGTCGAGCGCGAGCGCCCGCTGGCGCAGCTCGACGGTCACGCCGCGGTCCGCGTACCAGCCCTCGGGCTTCACGTGCAGCATCTCCCGGGGCACCTCCGCGTACCGCAGGTACTCCTTCGACAGGGGGGGCCGCTGGTAGGGGGGCTCGGTCTCCTCCGAAAGGAGCAAAATCGACCCGTCCGGGTCGACCTCCCGGATCCCGTCGATCGCGGAGACGGCCGCGAGTCCGCCGCCCACGAGGAGGTAGTCGAAGCGCGGAGGCGCCCTCACCGTCGTCGGCTCACGGGTCGACGGGCCGGATCTCGATCTCGCTCAGGGTGCCCCGGTCCGACATCCGGACCGCGTGGAGCACCGTCTCCGCCACGTCCTCCGCGCCCAGGACTTTCTCCGGGTCCGGCGTGTGCCCCGTCCCGTCGAAGAACGGCGTCGCCACGCTGCCCGGACAGATCGCCAGCACCCGCACCCCTTTCGACCTCAGGTCGAGCATCGCGCACTTCGACATCCCGAGCACCGCGTGCTTGGAGGCGGCGTAGATCGACCCTCCGGCGAAGGAGTTCTTGCCCGCGAGCGACGCCACGTTCACGATCACGCCGTCGCCGGCCTCGACCATGTCCGGGGCGAAGGCGCGGGTGCAGAGGAAGACCCCCTTCACGTTCGTGTCGAACACGCGGTCGTAGTCGGCCGTCCCGAGGTCGAGGATCGACCCGAACACGCCGATCCCCGCGTTGTTCACGAGGATCGACGCGGGGCCGAGCTTCGTGGCGACTTCGTCGCGGAGCCGGGCGACCTCGTCCTCGCGCCCCACGTCCGCCGCGACCGCGAGCGCCTCCCCGCCGGCCGCCCGGATCGCCGCCTCCGCCTCGCGCAGCGTGTCTTCCGACCGGGCGCACACGGCCACCCGGCACCCTTCCCCGGCGAGGCGCGTCGCGATCGCGCGTCCGATGCCCGTGCTGCCGCCCGTCACGACGGCCACCCGTCCGTTCAGCTCCATCCCGTCGTCCTTTCCCGTTCGGTGTCGGCGTCCCGCTCCGCCGCGTCCACGAGCTCCACCGGGTGGACCGGGGCCGTCTCGAGTCCCGCGCGTCGCAGGCACGCTCCGAGGAACATCGCGCAGCCGGGGTTTCCCGTGGCCAGCAGGTCGAACCGGCCCGCCGCGATCTCCTCCAGCTTCGGCCGCGCCACCTCGGCCGACAGCTCCGGCTCGAGGAGGTTGTAGAGTCCCGCCCCTCCGCAGCAACGCTCCCACGAGGGGAGCGGCTCGACCCGCACCCCCGCCCCGGCGAGGGCCTCCAGCGGCGCGTGCCGGATTCCCTGCGCGTGCAGGAGATGGCAGGGGGCGTCGTAGGCGACGCGGACCGCCGGCCCCGCGGCGCCCCCGCGCGACGGCGCTTCGCTCGTGCCGGCACGGTCGGTCGCGACCCGCGTCGCCCCCGGCTCCGCCGGCGCCAGCAGCTCGCTCACGTCCCGGACCCGTGCCGCGAGCGCGCCCGCCCGCCCCGACCAGGCGGGGTCGTCCCGCAGCCAGTGCGGGTAGTCCCGGAGCGCGGCCCCGCAGCCCGCCGCGTCGGCGACCACGACGTCCGCGCCCGAGCGCTCGAAGGCCTCGATGTTCCGCCGCGCGAGGGCCCGGGCCGCCTCGAGCCTGCCGGCGTGGGCGTGCAGCGCCCCGCAACAGGCCTGCCCGCGGGCGGCGCGCTCGGCGAGTCCGCGGCGACGCAGGGACCGGCGGCTGGCCGCGTGCACGTGGCCGTAGAGGCCGCGCATCACGCATCCCTCGAGGAGCGCGAACGTGCCCCCGGGCCTGTCGGCGGGGGCCGGCGACCGCTCCCCGGGACGCGCCGCGCCGGGCAGCGCCCGCGCCGGCCGCGTCGCCGCCAGCATGCCCGCCGCGAGCCCCGCCCGACCCGGCAGCACGCGCGCGCCGACGTCCGCGATCCGGCTCCCGCGGAGCAGACGTCCGGCCGCGTAGACGAGGCGGGCGAGCCGTCCGCGCGTGAGGAGGGCCAGCATGAGGTCGAGACCGGCCCCCTTCGCCCCTCCGGGCGCGGTCCGGGTCCGGGCCCGCTCGAGCAGGGAGCCGTAGGGCACCCCGGCGGGGCAGGCCGTCTCGCAGGCCCGGCAGCCGAGGCAGCGCCCGATGTGCAGGTCGAACGCCCCTCCCGTCTCCAGGCGCCCCTCGGCCAGGGCCCGCATCAGGTGGATCCGGCCGCGCGGCGAGTCGTTCTCGTCGGCCCGGACGTCGTAGGTGGGGCAGGCGGGAAGGCAGAAGCCGCAGTGGACGCAGGCGAGCAGGTCCTCGAGCCAGGCCTCCCCGGCGTCCGGCATCGTCTCGCTCAGCCCCCGTCGACCGGAGCCGCCGGGTCCGACGAGGAGTGGTCGTGGATCACCTTCCACCCGGACCCGAGCCGCCGCACCACGAGCGTGAGCGGGCCCGAGGCCGTGATCTCGTCTCCGTCGTGCAGGATCCAGCGCGCCGTCACGATTCCCGCCAGGGGCGGAAGCGAGCGCACCCGCACGTCCTCGAACCGGAGACTGTCGCGCGCGGCGCCCGGGGCGAAGGCGGGCGCGTAGACCGCGCGGATTCCCTCGAGGCCGGTCACCAGGCCCCGCCGGCCGACGTAGGTCGTGGAGGGGGCGTCGGCGTAGTCGGAGAGATAACCCTCGAGGTCGCCCCGATTCCACGCGGCCGCGGACTCCTCGAGCATCCGGTTCACGAACGGCTCCAGCCCCAGCTCCTCGTCGGGCTCCACCTCGATGCGGCAGGCGGCGACACCGACGACGAGCGGCGCGATCGCCAGCGCCGCCGTCCAGGCGCGCGCCTTCCGGCCCGCCCCTCCGCGCCCCCGTCGTCGCCGTCCCGACCCGGTCATCTCAAGCCTCCTCGGAGAGTCGCGCCCGGCAGAACCGGGCGGTGGCCGCGAGGGCCCGTTCCAGGGCCGGGGTGCTCCCGACCCACGGGTGCCGGGCATCGAACGTGTGGCCGGTTCCGGGCAGGAGCAGGAGCTCGGCGTCGTCGGCCGCCCCCGCGAGCGCACGGGAGTCGGAGATGGGCACCGCCTCGTCCTCCTCCCCGTGCACCGCAAGCAGCGGCGCGCCGCGTCCCGGGAGGGCCCGGAGCGGGTCGAGCCGATCTCCGGCGGCGTGGTAATCGTCGACTACGTCCCGGCGCAGCCGCAGCACCTCGCCGGTGCGCGCGTTCCGGATCTCCGCCCACCCGCGCGCCTCCGCCGTCGGCGTGAACAGGGCCTCGTACCGCCCCGGGTCGGCGAGCCCCGCCCAGGTGCAGATGACCCGCACCTCCGGCCGCCGGGCCCCCACCACCGTCACCGCCACGGCCCCGCGGCTGTGGCCGAGCAGAGCGATCCGCGACACGGGTGTGACCGCGGCCTCGCCGAGTCGTCCCGTCGCGAGGCCGTCCAGCACGGCCTCGAGGTCCGCCACCTCCCGGGAGAAGGTGTTCGTCGCGAACGCCTCCGGCTCGCCGAAGCGTCCGAGGTCCGCGCCGACGCCGGAGCCCGTGAGGTTGACGCTCGCGACGGGACAGCCGACCGCCGTCGCCAGCCTCTCGCACGCGGAGGGGAAGAAGCCCCAGTCCTTGAACCCCTTGAACCCGTGGCAGACCACGATCGCCGCCGCCGGCCCCGCGCCGGAAGGCGCCGTGCCCTCGGCCGGTCCCGGGCCGCGAGGCGGCAGCCGCAGGTCGCCGCGGAGCCGCCCGCGCGGCGTGTCGATCCGGAAGGGGATGCGCGCGACGGGTTCCATCCCGGATCAGGCGACGAGCTCGGAGACGCGGATCCCGTAGCGCTGCGGGTCCGTGGACCGCGCGATCGTGCGCCGCGGCCGTCCGGTGTCCGGGTCCACTTCCGTGAGGTCCCGGATCGGGCCGTCGGCCAGTCGCTGGCCGTCCGGCCCGGCCACGATGCGGACCATCGGACGGTGGATCGCCCGCGGGTTCGGGTTCGGCGCCACGACCACGGCGAGCTCGCCCGTGTCCAGGATGACGAGGGTCGCGACCGGGTAGATCCCCATCATGTTCACGAAGGCCCGCACCAGGACCCGGTCGTACGCTCCCGACTCGCTGTCGCGGAGCTGCCGGATCGCCTCGTCGGGCGAGCAGGGGAGGAACTGCTTGCTGTAGCGGGAAATCGCCGCGTCGTAGGCTTCCGTGAGCGCGACGATGCGGGCGAACAGGCCCTGCCGCCTTCGCCGGATCACGCGCGGATAGCCCGAGAGGTCGGTCTTCATGTGGTGCTCGTAGGCGGCCAGCATCGCCCGGTACGGCGGCTGCTCGAAGCCTTCCACGTTGAACAGCATCAGGAGGCCGAAATCCGGGTGCTGGCTCACGAGGCGCCACTCCTCCTCGTTCAGCCAGCCCTCCTTGTTCAGCACGCCGGTCGGGATGAGCACCTTCCCGATGTCGTGGAACAGGGCGGCGAACCCGAGCTCGAACAGGTGCTGCTTCGAGAATCCCAGGTGGTCGCCCAGCGCCACGCTCAGGATCGAGACGTTCACGGCGTGGATCAGCGAGTGGTCGTCGTAGTCCCGGAGCGTCAGCATCCCGAGCATCGAGGCCCGGTCCTGGAGCACCTGGTCCACCACCCGCAGGACCGCGCGCTGCGCGCGCCGCGCCCCGATCGCCTTCCCGAGCACGAGGCCGCTCATCATCTCCTTCGCGACCTTCACGGAGTAGGCGTAGGTCCGGCGCGCCGCCTCCACGGACTCGGGGCCGTCGCGTCCCTCGAACAGCGGCGAGGGGGGGCCGACCTGGATGTGGCGCACGTCGTCCGCCTCCAGCCGGGCGCGGAGGCTCTCCAGCGGAGGATGTCCCGGCGACGGGTCCGTGCCGAGCGCCGACAGGAACGCGGTCCACTCCTCCTCCCGCACGCGCGGCTGCACGTCGATCCGCCCCACGCCGTGCGAGCGGACCTGCTCGCGGAGCGCCGAGAGCGACGCGTAGTCGGCGAGCCCCAGCTTCACCTGGAGGTCGTTCAGGAAGATGTAGCTGCCGGCGATCCAGATGCTCAGCCCCCCCTCGCGCTCGAACAGCCGGGAGGCGTGGGCCTCCAGGTCCGCCACGGCGCGTCGCACGGCCTCGTTGTCGGCCGGATACAGCTGCAGCGTCTTCACGCCGTTGTAGAGCGCCCCGAGAATGGCCGGGCCGCCGGGCGCCGCGAGCTCGCTCATGGCCGCTCCTCCCCGCTCGCCGTCTCCGGGTTCGTCGTCGCGTCGATCTGGGCCAGGGCCACCCGGACCGCGCTCTTCACCGCCGCCGCGCGGTCTTCCCGGCTGCGAAGCAACGCCTCGCGGGCGGCCGGCGACCCGACGAGGCCCAGCGCCCGGGCGGCGCTCGCGCGCAAACCCTGGGGCCGGCGTCCGCCCCACCAGCGGCGGCCGTTCAGGAGGCGGGCCAGCTCGTCCACGAGCTCCTCCCCGCACACCGCCACGCAGGCCTTCAGGAACGACACCTGCTCCGACTCCTCGAACTCCTCGAGCCGACCTTCCCGGAGTCGGGCGATCAGCGCCGGGCCGGCGTCGTCCGGCTTCCGTCGCGCGATCGCGTCGATCGCGGCCGTGCGCACGTCGCGGTCCTCGTCGCCGAGCGCGCTCAGGATCGTCCCGACGCTTCCGGCCGAGCCGGTCGTCCCCAGCGCCTCGATCGCCGCCGCCCGGGCCACCGCCTCGGGACGCTCCACGACCTCGCGCAGGGCGCCCTCGGTGTCCGGGACGCCGAGCCGCGCCACGATCCGGGCCGCCTCGGCGACCAGCATCGGGTCCTCCGCACGGAGGAGGGACACCACCGACTCCGGGTGCGTCTCGACCAGGCGGTCCAGCGCGGCGGAGAGACGGCCCCGCATCGCCGCGCCCGGAACGGAGGGGATCGCCCGCACCAGCGTGGGGATGGCCTCCGCCTGCAGGGCCCCGAGCAGGGCGGCCAGCTCGTCCTCCGCCGGGCCCGGCTCCTCGCGTCCCGGCTGGCTCACGAGCTCCGCCATCGCCTCGCTCATGTCGCGGAGCAGGGAGGCGACGAGCTCCTGGGTGTCCGCCTCCCCCGTCTTGTTGGCGAGCAGTTGAAGTTCCGTCACGATGAGCGCCACGGTGGCGAAGTCGCGCTTCTCGAGCAGGCGGGGCAGCAGCTCCCGCAGGATGTCCACCACCTGTCGCCGCCGCTCCTGGTCGCGCATCTCGAACTGGTCGAGCAGCGCGAGCGTGACGTCCCGCACGAGCGGCCGGTTGAACTCGAACTCCATCTCGCGGCGGAGATAGGCCTCGTCGGCCTCGCCGAGCACGAGCTCGGCGAACTCGGCCTCCTCCTCCGGCGGGACCGGTCCCGCGGCGAGGACGTCCTCGATCTCGGAGAGGTCGGAGATCGTCTTGTCCTCTCCGTCGCCGCCCGGTGCCTCCGGAACCTCGAGCGTCTCTTCCTCCGAGACGTCGACGTACTCCATGCGGATGAAGTCGAAGTCCCGGTGCCACAGCGTCGCGAGGAGGTCCATGTTCCGGCCCGGACGTACGTCCGAGAGGATGCCGAGGAACTCGCCGAGCTCGCGGTCCTCGCAGCCGGGCAGGAGCGCGAGCTGGCGGATTCCATCGCGGAAGAAGACGAAGGCGAGGTTGTCGTGTCCCACGGGCTGCGCGTAGACCTCGGCGCCCTTCCAGAGGAGGCGCCCCTCGTCCACCGTGAGCGCCAGGTGGGGGAGCTCTTCCCAGACCCGCGCCAGGCGTTCCCTGAGGTCGCGGTGGAAGCGGTCGATGAGCGGGTTTCCGGGGACGTACGTCTGCCTCGCCCGCATGTCCTTGGTCAGCGCCGCGAGAAGCTCCCGCACGTCGGCGGCCGTCCCGGGATCGGCCTCGCCGCGCGTTTCGGGCGCGCCCGGCTCCGGGGCTCGGTCCATCATTCGCGATCCGTGTCGGCGCCGCCGCCGGACCCGGCGCGCTCGCGCATCGGGCGCCACCGGGTCTCCGGGCAGCCGGAGCGCGCGTTCACCGCGCGCGCGAGCGTGAACAGCAGGTCCGAGAGCCGGTTCACGTAGGGCAGCACGAGGTGCCGGAGGTCCGGCTGCGCGGGGATCAGGGCCGTGATCGAGCGCTCGGCCCGCCGGCAGACCGTCCGCGCCACGTGGAGATGCGCCCCCGGAAGTCCGCCCCCGGGGAGGATGAACGAGTCGAGCGGCGCGAGCTCCTCGTCGAGCCGGTCGATCCAGGCCTCGAGCGCCTCGATCCGGTCTTCCGTCATCTGCGGGATCGCGCCCTTGCGGGCCGCCCGGTCGGGGTTCGAGGCCGCGAGGCGCGCGCCGAGCACGAACAGGTCGTCCTGCACGGCCCGAAGCTCCGCGGTGCCGAGTGCGTCGTCGGGGTCGAGCGCGAGCAGCACTCCCAGCTGGGCGTTGAGCTCGTCGAGCGTGCCGTACGCCTCGACCCGCGGGTCGTTCTTCGCGACGGGATTCCCTCCGTAGAGCTTGGTCCGGCCGCGGTCGCCGGTCCTCGTGTAGATCTTCATGCGAAGCTCCGATTCGGTGCGGCGAGCCCGGGAGCGCCCGGACAGCTCAGGTGAAGTCCGCCTGCCAGGCGCGCGGCACGCCCCCGAGGGCCGCGAGCACGCGCGTCTCCAGGGCGCGGGCCCCGGTCGGACGGCGTCGGTCCGCCTCGGCGTGCGCCTCCGGGCCGCCGCGCTCGATCGCGACGGGGCCGGCGGCCGCGTCCGGCAGGACCGCCGCGGGATCCGGGACGCGCTCGAACGTCGCGACGAGCGTGCCGGTCGGAGGCCAGGCCTCCACCCGGACCGGGCGGGGCCCGCGGCCCTCCACGAGGTCCCGGAGACCGCGCGCAAGATAGTGGCGGCCGGGAGTCCATCGGAAGGCGAGAGAGGTCGGGTCGCGCGGTCCGGGCGCGAGGTCGGGCGCGTCCGGGCGTGGAGCCGACTCCGTCGCCGCGAGGCCCGAGGCTGCCGCCGCGGCTTCGAGCGCCGCCCGTCGCCGGGCCAACGAAGTCGCGGACCCGGCGAGCACGGCGCGCAGGCGGTGACCGGTCCCGGGGGTCCAGGTCCAGGCGAGCCCCTCCGCGCCGACGGTCTCGATCGCCGGCAGCGTCGCGGCGAGGCGGTCCGGCTCCCCCGCCATCTCGAGCGCCTCGACCGCCCCGGGCCGCGGCCAAAGGCGGAGCGTGACGCGGACGAGGGCCCCGAGCCGTCCCCGGCTCCCGGCCACCAGCCGGGGCAGGTCGTATCCGGCCACGTTCTTCACGACGGGGCGGCCCCAGGAGAGCAGGCGCCCGTCGCGGGTCGCGACCCGGCAGGCGAGCAGCTGGCGTCGCACGGGCCCGAACGCTCCGTCCCACGGGCCGGGCGTCCCGGCGGCCACCCAGCCGCCCACCGAGCGAGCCGTCCCGGGGCCGCCCGCCGCGAGCCACAGGCCGCGCTCCGCCACCACCTCCTGCAGCCGCGCGACCCGGAGGCCGGGCTCCACCGTGACCGTGAAGTCGCGCGGCCGAAGCTCGAGGACGGCGTCCATCCGGCCCGTCGCCACGAGCGTCGGCGCCGCATCGCCGCCCGTGAGCGCCTCCGCGTCGCCGCCCCGCGCCGGGTCCGCCTCGCGACCCGCGCCCGTGAGCAGGACCGGCGCCGCGTCGGGCCCGGCGCCCGGCGCGTCCGGCGCGCGGAGCGCCTCGCGGAGCTCGGACTCCGTGGCCGGGCGCAGGACCCTCACGACCGGGCGAGCCGGTCCGCCAGGATCCCGGCCAGCCGCGCGGGATCCGCCCGGAGCTCCTCCGCCCGGCGGCGCGCCTCCTCGCGGCCGGGGACGGGCTCCAGGTCCACGAAGGCGCTCCCCGACCCGTCGATCTCCAGGAAGGCGAGCGTCATCCGGAATCCCGGCACCCCCGTCGCCTTCTTGGCGGCGAGGTCGGCCGTGAACCGGCGGCCCTCCGCCTCCACCTCGTCCGCCAGCCGCACCTCCAGCGCGTCCGACTTCCGGTATCGTGCCATTCGTCTCCCCTCGCTCACTCCGGGGGCAGCAGCTTGCCCGGGTTCGCCCGCCCCTCCGGGTCGAGCGCCGCGCGCACGGCCCGCATCGCGGCCAGCTCCTCCTCGCCGAACAGGAGCCGCATGTAGCGGACCTTGTCGAGCCCGACCCCGTGCTCCCCGGTGATCGTGCCGCCCGTCTCCACGCAGAGCGCCATGATCTCCGAGCTCGCCCGCTCGACCCGGGCCACCTGGTCGGGGTCGCGGCGGTCGAACAGGAGGTTCGGGTGCAGGTTGCCGTCCCCCGCGTGGAAGAAGTTCGCGAGCCGAAGCCCGTGACGCCGGGCCACCTCCTCGATCGCGGGGAGGAGCCGCGCGAGCTCCGTCCGCGGCACCACAGCGTCCTGCACGAGGACGTCGGGCGCCGCCCGCCCGAGGGCCCCGTACGCCTTCTTCCGTGCCCGCCAGATCGCCAGCCGCTCCGCCTCGCTCGCCGCCGTGCGCACCTCCGTCGCGCCCTCCGCGCGACAGGCCTCCGCGACCACCTCCAGGTCGGCCGCGATGTCCGCCGGGTCGCCCTCGCACTCCACGACCAGCGCCGCCTCGGCGTCCCGCGGCAGGCCCGCCGCGAAGATCGAGGCCTCCACGACCTCGATCGTGGCCCGGTCGATGATCTCGAGCGCGACCGGTACCACCCCGCGCTCGAACACCGCCGAGACCGCCGCTCCCGCCGGTCCGAGCCCGGGGAAGACGGCGAGCAGGGCGCGCACCGCGGCCGGCGCGGTCGCGAGGCCGACGAGGATCCGGCTCGCGATCCCGAGCGTCCCCTCCGAGCCGATGAACAGTCCGCCCAGGTCCAGCCCGCCGTCCTCGCCCCGTCCGAGCCACGCCGTCGAGGCGTCGGGCAGCACGACCTCGAGCCCGAGGACGTGGTCGCTCGTGACCCCGTACTTCAGGCAGTGCGGCCCCCCCGAGTTCATCGCGACGTTGCCGCCGATCGTGCAGGCGGAAGCGCTCGCGGGATCGGGGAGGAACCGGAGGCCGGAGCGGGCGGCCGCCTCCGAGATCCGGGCGGTCACCACGCCCGGTTCCACCCGCGCCGTCCGCTCGTCGGGGTCGAGCTCGAGGATCCTCGTCATGCGCGCCGTGCCGACCACCACGCTGTCGAACGCCACCGCGCCTCCCGAGAGCCCGGTCCCGCTCCCGCGCGGCGTGAACGGCTCGCCCGCGTCGCGCAGGGCCGCGACCGCGGCGATCAGCTCGTCCCGGGAGCGGGGGAGGACGACGGCCCGCGGGCGACCCCGCATCGTGGTCAGGGCGTCCCCCTCGTAGGCCAGCAGGCGGTCCGGCTCCGTGATCAGCCCGTCGGGGCCGACGGCGGCCCGGAGCGCCGCCGCGAGGGCGGGCGAGAGGGGGGGGCGGGGGTCCATGCGCGGACGTTAGCCGCGGGCGAATCCGGCGGGCAAGCGACCGGGGTCGCGCGACCCCCGGAAGCCCCGCGCCGACCGGCGTTTTCGGGTTGACACGAGGGGGTGCCCCTTGTAGGATCGTCGGTCCCGTTGCGGGGTGGAGCAGTCTGGTAGCTCGTCGGGCTCATAACCCGAAGGTCGCGGGTTCGAATCCCGCCCCCGCTATTTCGCCGGGTCCGAAGCCCCGTTGCGCTGCGAAGCGACAGGCGGGGCGTTTTGCTTGGACCCCACCGTTGTTTGACAGGGTAGTGTGCGTGTGGGCCGTGCCGCGGCACGGCGTGGATGTCCGGACGGACGATCCGGGGTAGCTCAGAGGCCAGAGCGGGTGGCTGTTAACCACTAGGTCGTGGGTTCGAATCCCACCCCCGGAGCTCCCGCGCGTCGATCGACGCGGAGGAAGGTGCGGCTGGGTAGCTCAGTTGGTAGAGCACCGCGCTGAAAACGCGGGTGTCGGCGGTTCAAATCCGTCCCCAGCCATGAGAGAGCAGACCCAGGGGCGTAGCTCAACTGGTAGAGCACCGGTCTCCAAAACCGGCGGTTGGGGGTTCGAGTCCCTCCGCCCCTGTCGCAGGGTCCGGTGACGGTCGGCTCGCGTAGCTCAGTGGTAGAGCGCATCCTTGGTAAGGATGAGGTCATGGGTTCAATCCCCATCGCGAGCTTCTCGAACCGTGCGGCTCGACATGTGCGGAGGAAGACGAACGCGTGCTGCGTCCGTAGCTCAGCCTGGATAGAGCATCGGCCTTCTAAGCCGAGGGTCGCAGGTTCGAATCCTGCCGGACGCATCGGGAACCGGAGCGAACGAGCCCGGTAGGAGACCTGCCGCGAAGCCCCCATCGTCTAGCGGTCAGGACACCACTCTTTCAAGGTGGAGACAGGGGTTCGATTCCCCTTGGGGGCATGCAGGAAGGCGGGCCGGATCGCAGGGCCCGCCGCGGACGATCGCGGGGCCGTAGCTCAGTTGGGAGAGCGCCTGAATGGCATTCAGGAGGTCAGGGGTTCGACTCCCCTCGGCTCCACTCGCGCACGGGACCGTGCGCGGAACGGGAAGGACGCGGGCCCCGGCCCGCACGATGCGCCGCTAGCTCAACTGGTAGAGCAACTGACTCTTAATCAGTAGGTTCGGGGTTCGAGTCCCTGGCGGCGCATTCGACACGACACGCACGCTGCGGCACCGGAGCCGCGCATTCGACACGACACGCACGCGACCCGCGCCCGTAGCTCAGCCTGGATAGAGCGCTTGCCTCCGGAGCAAGAGGTCACAGGTTCAAATCCTGTCGGGCGCATGCAGACACGGCCGTTCCGCCGACCGGGCGGGGCGGCCGTTCGCTGTTTCGGTACCAGCCGTGCGAGGTCCGGGTCGTCGAGTCGAGCACGGTAAGATTCGGCCCTCGGATCTCCCCGCTCGTCGCGCTCCCCCCTTTCACTCCGAGTCCTGCGCATTCGTCGCGGGGAGACACGGACGTGCGCGCGCCGCGTCATGGCCGCGACGCACATGTTGCAGACCCGCAACAGCTTGACAGAGACTAGGATGTGTCGTAACTCAGGAGTCCGAGTCTGCCGAAGCACACCCGGGTGATGACCGGAGTTT
>Ga0316577_10000015_pt1 | contig 36565 bp, 39 predicted proteins | sample S5NA_FD_203073 | JGI IMG/M metagenome (GOLD analysis project Ga0316577, IMG submission 203073) | Rhizosphere microbial communities from salt marsh grasses in Alabama, United States - S5-7_050615r2r1 | ecosystem: Host-associated > Plants > Roots > Rhizosphere | place: USA: Alabama | collected... | reverse complement strand
TAATCGAGTTAGGACATTCCTTGCACCCGGCATAGGTCTTAAAGGTGCTGTATGGGTTCCATCCATTATCCGGGTTAAAATGGTCTCGATAAGAACCGGGTCAATATCGACACATTCTTCCAATATATAACACGTGATGTCTTCGTATTTGACATTACGAATTTTATATTCTTCCCGTGCAATGTCTAAAAACAATGTCATGGTGTCTGCAAGGACACCGTCAATATCAAAAGCCAATGAGTACGGATCAATCATAAACTCAGTATATGTATTTTAATTACGTTACGTATTTATAAATTTGGTTTTCAGCACTCAATAAGAACTCCACCATGCCTAAGATGCTTGAGAATTCGTTACTGTCGTTTGCCATTGATGATTGATCGCCTATGCCGCCCGGCGTGTCTTTTTCTTTAATTTTATAATACGGCGACGATAAATCTCCGCCATTTTTTTATCATTGCTATTCAGGGCATTTTCGTAATCTTCTTTAAGTGATTTAATTTTCGACTTAATTTCACGAACTGAGGCATCCGGCGTCGCTTTGGTATCTTCTTCGATTCCTCTTGCTTTTTTAATGGCCCTAATCAGCTCTGCCTTGTTCATACCATAGACACCAGTTATTTCTGGTATCTGTTTTCCGAGCTCTCTCAATTCTTTGGCTGTCATTTTTTCCAAGGGTTTTTCTTTGACTTCCTTTTTCTTCCCACCCATGCTTTAAGGTCTCCTTTTCTGAACAATGGTTAAAAAGCACAAGCGGAGGCTGTAATACCCCCGCTATGGATTAAATTGTTACCTCAATTGAGCGTAAACAAAACCGAGAACTATCATAATATATTTATTTCAATAATTGTTTTAATGATTCGATTGAATTTTAATACCCCTACCATTGGTGAAATATGAATTCTGTTATTTTCTCTCGTTTTTGTTTACCCTTTGGGAAAGCCGGTAATACCCCATCTCTCTTGTTATCAAGGGCTCGCAGTAGACGACTACGGCTTCGCCCTTGATGCCGCGGATATGGGGCATCCTCGACCTTCGCTCAATTTAGGTGTTAGATAATCAAAAATTTTTAATTAAGCAATTTTTTTTAATGATGTCAATAAATAGATGGCTGTTATCCCCTTTCCTCCTTTTTTATTCGGCCCATAGCGTCCAGAAACGGCTTGAAAAGATCTAAAGGAAACGGAAAGATGGTCGTTGTATTTTGTTCGGCAGACATTTCGCGCATGGTCTGGAGGTATCTAAGCTGTAGGGCCATGGGATGGTCTCTAATAATTTCAGCTGCTTCAGCCAGTTTTGCTGCAGCCTGGAACTCGCCGTCGGCATTAATTACCTTGGCACGTCGCTCCCGCTCCGCTTCAGCCTGCTTGGCCATGGATCGCTGCATCTCCTGAGGTAAATCAATATGCTTCAGTTCGACGTTTGCCACTTTTATCCCCCACGGGTCCGTATGGGTGTCGAGAATTTCCTGAAGATGAGAATTGATTTTTTCCCTTGCAGACAGCAGCTCATCAAGCTCCGCCTGCCCGCACACACTTCTCAAGGTTGTCTGAGCCAGTTGGGATATCGCATACATATAATCTTCAACCTCAACAACCGCTTTTATGGGTTCGATAACCCTGAAATAGATGACCGCATTCACTTTAACAGAGACATTATCCCTGCTAATCACGTCCTGGGGGTCCACATCCATGGCAACAAGGCGCATACTGACCTTTACCATTTTGTCTATAACCGGAATCAGTATGATCAGACCCGGGCCTTTTGCCTGTATTACCCTGCCGAGTCTGAAGATAACGCCTCGTTCATATTCGTTTAATATGCGTAGGGCTGCTGAAAGAAAAAAGATTGTCAATACAACAACAGCGATTAACGTATACATTTTTATTCTCCTGTATCTATTCTAAAGGTTCCACTTCCAGAACAAGGTTCTCAACCCTTATCACTCTGACCTTGGTCCCCTTTTCAATGGGATTTTTTGAAATCGCTTTCCACAGTTCTCCGTGAACAAACACCTTGCCTTCCTGCAATATGGGGTCTCTAACCACTCCGATTTCACCCAAAAGACCACTTGCACCCGTTTTTGGCTTTGATATCTGAGATTTAAAAACCAGCCCTGACACAACAACAAAAAACCCTGAAACAATCGCAAGCGTCGGCACAAGAACTTGCCACGACAATCTCATATCGGTGCCGTTGCCTTCAAACAACATCAAGGAGCCCAGCAAAAGAGAGGTGATGCCTGCAATGCTCAAAAGACCGTAACTCGCAATTTTCATCTCCATGATAAAAAAAACAATGGCAAGAACAATAAGCAAAAATCCGGCGTAGTTGACCGGAATGGTCTGAAATGCAAAAAATGCCAGAATAATCGATATTCCGCCGACAACTCCCGGAAGTACGGCACCGGGGTGGGACAGTTCAAAATAGAGACCGGCAAGACCGATCATCATGAGAATATAGGCGACATTCGGATCACTAATAATTTTTAAAACCTTGGTCCGCAGGCTTTCCTCAATAATCGTTTTTTTAGGATTATCAAGTTTTAAAACCCCTTTGTTTTCAATTTTGCGACCGTTAATTTGACGTATCAAATCATCCAAATCTTTTGCCACAATATCGATGACATTTAATTTTAGGGCCTCTGTTTCCGTCACGGAAACGCTTTCACGAACCGCCTTTTCAACCCATTTGGCGTTCCTTCCCCTTTTCTCTGCTATGCTTTTGACCTGAGCAACCATATCATTGGTGACCTTTTCAGACATAGTTCCGCCGATTTCCTTACCACCGGCTCCCACCGGATGTGCGGCACCAATGTTTGTTCCCGGGGCCATGGCTGCAATGTCTGCAGCAATGGTAATCATGACACCTGCCGAAGCGGCTCTGGCACCGCTTGGGGCAACATAAGTTACCACCGGAACCTTGCTTGCAAAGATTGCCTTGACGATTATGCGCATTGATTCGGCAAGACCCCCGGGCGTGTCGATTTTAATAATGATACATGAAGCACCATCATTGGAAGCCTTCTCAATTCCTTTCTTTATATAGTCAGCCACAGCAGGATTGATGGACCCTGAAATTTCAACGATATAGACTTCATTTTCGGCTGCAAGATTATTTTTGGGAAAACAGAATAAAAGTAATAACAAGGCCGGCAAAATTAAAATTAGTCTTTTCATTATAAAAGTCTTACACAAGTTTCTTACCCCTTTATTTTGCTCTCTGAGGCATAGGCCCTACGAGCCGGAGGCTGAAACCTCATCTAATTCGACTTTGAAAAACCTTTTTCAGGTGAATTTCGATGGTGTTGTTCACTGGGTATGCTTTCCGGGTAACGATATTGGCGAAGTGGCTTGGCCATTTTAATGGCTTAGCAGTGGGAGAAACCGCGACCCCCGCGTACTTTTTGCGGGAGAATGCAGCGGAGGAGGAATGACACCGTCCCGCCTGGGCGGGATCATTAAAATGACCAGTCACGTAGACATCAGAGTAAACAGGGAAAAATACCCCGTGAATACCCACATTTCAATAATTCAGTACCCATCAAACACCCATAATCTTCATTAACTTCTTCATATCTTCCCAAACATCCCGCTTCTTTTCCGGATTGCGAAGCAAATATGCAGGATGATATGTCGGTAACACCTTTGATCCCATATAATCGTAAAAAGATCCTCTGAGTTTTGAAATCGGGGATTTGGTTTCAAGGAGTGTCTGAGCAGCAAAAGTCCCCAAAGCACAAATAATATCCGGTTTTACGGATGCAATCTGGCGTTTTAAGAAAGGAAAACATACTTCGATCTCATCTGACATTGGATTCCTGTTTCCTGGAGGACGGCACTTAATGATATTACAGATATAAACTTGGTCTCGCGTATGATTTATCGCTTCGATGATTTTAGTAAGAAGCCTTCCTGCAGCTCCGACAAAGGGCTCGCCCATTTGATCCTCATCATATCCCGGTCCTTCGCCCACAAACATGAGCCTTGCATGAGAATCGCCGGCGCCAAATACGATGTTTTTCCGTTTTTCAGAAAGCCTACAGCGTCTACAGTCCCCCAAGTCCGTTCGGATTTCCTCAAGGGTTTCTGAGGCCCTCACCTCGTTGTGTCCCCAGCTTTTAATCTTTTCGAGGCTTTCCTTCGAACATTCAAACCCCTGATATCCGTTTTCAGCCAACAATCTGAAAAAAGTTTTGATATCTTCAAGTGTGGTAATCATCTCTGGCTCGAAAATTGTCATAAAATTTTTAATATCCGATCCAGCAAAAGGTTTGCGACATCATCTTTGGGCATTTTGGGCAAATTCTCTTTTGTGCCGCCTTTATAAAACAATGTTACCATATTTGTGTCGGCACCGAAACCTGAATCAGGATGGCCCACGATATTCCCGACAATGATGTCGAGATTTTTTTCAGCCAGTTTTTGTTCTGCATATCGTTCAATGTGTTCAGTTTCCGCAGCAAATCCGACGAGGACCTGTTCTTTTTTACTCCTGCCGATTTCTTTTAGAATGTCCTGGGTCCTTTCCAGGGGCAAAATCAATTCATCCTTTTCCTTCTTGAGTTTCTGTTCTGCGTAATCTTTAGGCCGGTAATCGGAAACCGCAGCTGTTTTTATTATGATATCATAATCTTCAAAATTATCGAATACGGCAAGCGCCATCTCTTTGGCGGTGTTCACCCTGATAACGGCAACATTGTTGGGATCCAAAAGGTTTGTCGGACCGGTAATCAAGGTGACCTTAGCGCCTCTATACTCGGCAGCCTTTGCAACAGCAAAGCCCATTTTTCCAGAAGAAGGATTGCTGATAAATCTGACGGGATCTATAGGTTCCCGGGTGGGACCGGCGGTAACAAGTATTTTCTTATCCTTTAGATCCTTGGGTGTCAGGTAGAAAACAGTTCTGTCCAATATGTCATGAGGTTCAGGAAGGCGACCGGGTCCTGTAGTTCCGCATGCCAGACTCCCGGATTCCGGATCTATAACAAAATACCCATCAGACCGAAGAATTTCAAGATTTCTCTGTACGGCTTTGCTTTCAAACATGTGCGTATTCATTGAAGGACAGAGGACTACAGGGCACGTTACAGCCATCATGAATGTGCTTAGTGCATCATCGGCAATCCCATTGGCAAGCTTACCGATTATATTGGCGGTTGCCGGGGCAATCACCGCGATATCTGCCTGCTGGGCCCAGTCAATATGCCTTATAGATGCATCGTCGTTTTTCTCAAAAAGATCCGTACATATTGATCGACCGGATAAGGCTTCAAAAGTCAATGTCCCCACAAACTCTTGGGCGTTTTTTGTCAAAATGACCCTGACATTGGCACCCTCTTTTACAAAAAGTCTCAACAGCTCAACGCTTTTATACGCCGCAATGCCTCCGGACACTCCCAGAACAATATTCTTTTTGTCGATGATATGGCTCATTTTTTTTATTTTACTCCAAACAGTTTAGATATCCAGGTAAGTCGAACCCATTTGATTCGCTTTAACTGGAATAATGGAATAGTGGAGTAATGGAATGATGGGTTTGAATGATTTTAGAGCAAATTAAATGAATTAAATTCGCTCTTATGCCCAATATTCCAGCATTCCAACATTCCATTTTTCCATTAGGTCAGCTGCTTCTCCACCAAGCGGCAAAGGCAATCGAGAAGCCCTTTTATCAATTTTTGTGTGTAAAATTCACTTGCTGTCTCTGAGATAATTTCTAAATTTTATTAGCTTTTGCATATTATGATGCGTCAGCAGAAGATCGATCCACCTGTTGAACAGCCGGATAAGATCCCCCGATGATTTTTCATTGAGCTTCCTTTCAATTTCAGCAAGTGCATCTTTAAGGTCGATTTGTTCGGGTTCGGATTTTAAAAGATATCTGTATATTTCAGCGGCTTTTAATAAATTGCCCTGATCAGCGTAAACTTTTGCCATTGTCCGGGTATAAAAAACACTGTCATTGTCTTTATTCAATTCTTTTGTGACCTCTGTTTTTTAATATTCCTGTCTTTTTTTGAAACGCTCGGTTTGGGTTTTACTTTGATGATAACTTCATCTTTACCGATAACGCCCAGCTCCTTTCTGGCCACGTCTTCAACATATCTGGGATCATGTTTCAACCGTTCTATTTCACGATAATAAGAGATGTTTTCCTTTTTAAGCTCATCGTTCTTTTGAGACAAGTTTTCCTTTTGCTTTTTAAGTCTATACAGATCCGAAAGGCCATTTTCACCGATCACGATAAACAACAACATTAAACACATCGTCACTATTGCTAAGACAAGCAATATATTTTTCTTCAAACTCACGCTTTATTCTTCTCCTTTCTGGCCATGGCCACAATCTTTTCCAATTCTTGACTTTTAAGCAAAAAAGAGAAAGAACCGTATAATATGAGGCCGACAATTATACTTCCCACAAGCCCGAAGAAAAGGCCCATAAGACTTTTACCTTCAGAAGGAATAACGAATCTGGCAGTCGCCCAGACAGCAGCACCCATAAATACTGAACAGATAACGGTTTTATAAACTGACGCCATAATCTTTTTCAATCCTATCATGCCAAGCTTTGCCCTTAAAGCCCAAACAAGAAGTCCCAGATTTAACATGGAAGCCAGAGAAGTGGCCAGTGCAAGTCCCCCATGCTTCAGCGGCCCCATAAGAACAATTCCGAGAATGATATTGGCGCATACAGATATGACAGCCATCCGTACCGGAGTTTTTGTGTCCTGAAGCGCATAAAATGTTGACACCACAATCCGAACGGCCGAAAAAGCCCATAATCCCACACTATAGTATAAAAGGGCATAAGCAGTCAAATGTGTGGTTTTTGCATCAAACGCACCCCTTTTAAATAATAACGAAACGATCGGTTCTCTTAAAACGATCAGGCCGACCATTGCGGGAATGGTAATAAAAAAAACCAGGTTCATAGCATATGCAAATGTATCCTGGACTGCCTCCAAGTCATTTTTTGCAGCCTGCCTGGAAATACTCGGTAAAACTGCGGTAGCGGTTGCTATTGCGAATATCCCAAGGGGAAACTGCACCAAACGATCGGCATAATATAAATACGAAACACTTCCTTCGGGAAGCAATGAGGCCAAAAGGGTTCCCACCAGAATATTGATTTGATAGACCGCAGCGCCGAATATGGTGGGGACCATCAACCAGCCTATTTTTTTGAGACCGGGATGAAAAATTTTTGCTTTTTGCCAAAAATAGAATCCTTTTTTAACCAAAAATGGTACCTGAAGCCCGAGTTGTAAAATACCACCTATCACCACACCGATGGCAAGACCTGTTACAGGTTCTTTCATGTGCGGTGAAATCAAAAATACCGAACCTATAATGGAAATATTCAAAAAAACAGGGGCAAGGGCCGGTGCAGCGAAGTGACCCAAAACATTAAGGATTCCCATTGAAAGAGCAACCATTCCAATAAAGAAGATATACGGAAACATGAGACGAGTGAGAAAAATGGTGATGGACAATTTTTCAGGTTCATCGGTAAAGCCGGGTGCAATAATGCGAATGATGAGTGGAGACAAAATAATACCTGCAATGGCAACCACAACCAGCAGAACCGACAGCAGTCTTACGGCGGACCTTGCCATTTCAAAGGCTTCATCTTTCCCTTGGTTCGTGAGTGTTTCGGTAAATACAGGAATAAATGCAACGCTTAAAGAACCTTCGGCAAAAAGTCTTCTTAAAAGGTTTGGAATTCTGAAAGCTACAAAGAATGCATCAGAAGTCAATCCAGCACCGAAAAACCAGGCAATGACAACATCTCTAACAAATCCGAAAATACGGCTCAATAGTGTCGCTGCCCCAACAACTCCGGCGGCCTTTGTTACGCGGTCATTTTCATTATGAGTTTGTTTTTTTGAAATGTCCATGGTTTGAAACAAAAATTTCTTGACATAACTTTGATAAGTTCATAATTTACATTTTTTATATTAATAATGAAAGGAGTTTATTAAGAAATTGGCCAATCATAAATCTGCAATTAAGCGAGCACGTCAAAACGAGGTCAGACGTTTACGCAATAAGTCCGTGAAAACAAAGATAAAAAATGTCATCAAAGATTTGCGCCTTTCTGTGAGCGAAACCTCAAAAGAAGAAACATTGAAAAAACTCGACATGGCGAAATCGAGCATTGATCGAGCAGCTCAAAAAGGTGTCATTCACAAAAAGACAGCGTCCCGCAAAATTTCACGCCTATCAAAATTGGTAAACAGTATCTCCACCTAATCGGAAAAAAGCGCAACGTACAAAATATAATAAAATTTCTGCATTCTTTGTACGATGCGCTTTTTTGTTGAATTCTTCAAAAATTGTCTGTTAATCGATTGTAGACTTTTTCTGCAAGTTTTTTAGAAAGGTTTTCGATGGCTCTTTGTTTGCTAATTTCGTTAGCCTGTTTGTCCGTCGACACGTTATAATCTTGGAATTCTGAAATACCTGATGCGGACCATTTTACCACGCCATCCGAACCTGTTAACTTCAAATTGACGATAATTCTGATCCGTCTTGCAAGAGCGCTTTGCTGTGCTTGACGGGAAATTGTTGTGATACGCGCGGATTCAATTACACCGGTAAGGACTGCTTCAGCTTTCTTGCTGTTTTTCTGGACACGTCTTCCTTTCCGGGAAAATTCATATATCAGATCATTTGTAATGGTATTTTCCAATCCTGTTTCCGTGGTGCGGTTTTCAAGAATTTCTATGGCAATCGTCTGTATTCCTCCCGGTAAATTTCCACTCCCTGAAAACCGATAACCGCAAGCCGAAAAAAACAACAGGACAACAATGACCGGCCAGATATATTTTTGATGAAAAAAGAAGGCTTTGATAGATGTAACGTTCATAAAGAAAAAATCCATGCACAGAGGATCCGACTTTGACTTAACCTCTGGAAGAGTCTGTTTTTCTTAAAATCATACAAATTATAGTGCCTATTTATCCCGTACTAAACGGGGAAATGATCTAAATTGCCTAAAGTTAAGGTATTCTGTCAATTTTATAAAATCACCCGAGCGATGCGACGCAATAATCCCGCCAAGGCGGGACTCACTGCAAACTTTTCAAGTGTTTTTTCAGGCATGGTCAGTTCTCTCTCACTTGACCCAGAGGACCAGGATTTCAACGTTTAATCAAACTACAATATTAACAAGCTTCCCCTTGACAACAATAATCTTTTTAATGGGTTTGCCATCGATGAATTTCAAGACCCTTTCGTCTGAAAGTGCCTTTTCTTTAACAGCATCATCATCTTCATCAGCATCTACGTAAAACTTGCTTCTAAGTTTGCCGTTGACCTGTACCACAATCAAGAGTTCATCTTTGACTAGAGCGTCCTCTCTGTATGACGGCCATGAAGCCAACAGGATGCTGGTATCAAATCCAATTGCTGCCCATAATTCTTCGGCAAAATGAGGAACAATGGGTGATAAAAGTAATGCAACAGATTCCATGGATAGCCGCATGACCTCGATTTTTTGGGGATTCTTATCAGCAGAATCGATTCCGTACATTGTATTTACGAGTTCCATTACTGCGCTGATGGCGGTATTGAAATGAAATCTGTCTTCGATATCTCTGGTAACTTTTTTTATCGTTTCATGATTTTTCTTGAATAGAGCGCGAGAATCGCCCTCCAGCTGATCCGGCCTGCCGTTAAAAGGCGTGGCGTTACGAATTAAGCCCTCCCAATTTAAAGCCAGCCGCCACACACGGTTAAGAAAACGATAACCGCCCTCAACTCCCTGTTCGCTCCATTCCAGGTCTCTTTCCGGTGGAGCTGCAAAAAGGCAGAAGAGTCTGGTGGTATCAGCGCCATATTTTTCTAAAAGAATGTTGGGGTCGATAACGTTCTTTTTTGACTTGGACATCTTTTCAACACGTCCAACGACGGTCTCCAGACCGCATTCTCTACACTGTTGTTCTTCACCGACCCCGCTTATTTCTTCAGGAAGAAGAAAACCATGTTCAGGACAAGAGACCGTCTCCTTACAAACCATTCCCTGGGTCAAAAGCCGTGTAAAAGGTTCCTTATAGTTAACAAGGCCAAAATCATTTAGAACACGGGTATAATATCTGGAATAGAGCAGATGCAAAATCGCGTGTTCAACACCACCGATATACTGATCAACAGGCATCCAGTAATCAACGGCTTTGCGTTCAAACATGGCGGTATTAAAGTCCGGACTACAATATCTCTCATAATACCACGAAGACTCTACGAATGTATCCATGGTATCGGTTTCTCGTCTGGCTTCGGAACTGCCACAGACCGGACAAGGTGTCTTTGCAAAATATTCAAGGGTCGATAGTGGTGATTTACCGCCTTCAAGAAGATCAGCATCCTCTGGAAGCAAAATAGGAAGATCCTTTTCAGGGACTGGAACAATGCCGCATTTTTCACAATGAATGATGGGAATTGGTGCGCCCCAGTATCGCTGTCTAGAAATCCCCCAATCCCTCAGTCTGAAGCTGATGGTTTTTTTCCCAAGACCCTTTTCTTCCAGGTAAGCAGCAATATCGTCCAGTGCCTGTATACTATCTGTTCCATTAAACGGACCGGAATTAATCATAACACCTTCACCGGCATAGGCTTCGGTCATTGTGGCAGGATCGAGATCGTCATCATGAGGTTTTACAACCACAATGATGTCAAGGTTATACTTACGGGCAAATTCAAAATCCCGCTGATCATGTGCCGGAACGGACATAACAGCACCGGTGCCATATTCCATAAGCGCAAAGTTGGCCGTATAGATCGGCATACGAATACCGTTTAAAGGATTGATACAATATGCACCGATGAAAACGCCTTCTTTTTCATAACCTTCCACGGCTTTAACCGATCGATCCTGCAAAGAAATGCGATGGGTAAACTCGGACACTTCTTTTTCCTGAGGGGTGCCTTTTGACAGATTGATCACCAGCGGATGTTCAGGTGCAAGGCACATAAACGTTGCCCCATATACGGTATCCTGTCGTGTGGTGAACACCGGTATTTGCTCATTCGAGTTTTCTATGGGAAATCGAATTTCTGCACCCGTACTCTTTCCGATCCAATTTTTCTGCATGGTGATAACCTTTTCAGGCCAACCCGGCAGCTTCTCACAGTACGACAAGAGATCCTGAGCATAATCGGTAATCCGGAAAAACCATTGCCAGAGCTTTTTCTGCCGAACCTGTCGGCCACATCTCCAGCACAAGCCGGCTTCTACTTGCTCGTTGGCTAGTACTGTCTGGCAGTGTTCACACCAGTTTACAAAAGACTCCTTACGATAGGCCATCCCTTTTTCATACATTTTTAAAAAAAGCCACTGTTCCCAACGATAATATTCAGGACTGCAAGTGGCGATTTCCCGATCCCAATCATATGAAAACCCCAGACGCTTCAACTGGAATCGCATAGCATCGATATTTTGGTAAGTCCACTTGGCCGGGTGACTGTTATTTGCAATTGCAGCGTTTTCCGCCGGCATACCGAATGCATCCCAGCCCATGGGATGAAGGACATTAAACCCTTGCATTTTTTTGTATCTCGCAACAACATCTCCGATGGTATAGTTTCTCACATGCCCCATGTGTATCTTGCCGGAAGGATAAGGAAACATCTCAAGCAGATAATACTTTTCTTTATTCGGATCCTCTTCGACCTTAAAAAGTTTTGTCTCTTCCCATAATTTCTGCCATTTAGATTCTATTTTCCTGGGATCGTATTGTTCATCCATATTTAAATCATTAACCTCGAAAAAATATCATTAATTTAACCATTTTAAAAATTTGAAACGTTCAGCTTATGCAGAAAAAAGAACATCATCCTAATATGACAATAGATTTCATGCCACAACACGAAGCAAATAGCAAGTCATAAGACCTGAATTTTGCACAGTCAAGAAATCGTTTGACTTGTACATAACAATTTCATATTCAACTAAAAGAGCAAGTGCCCAAGATTAAAGCCTGTTTTTACCCATATTGGAAAGCTATTTAATGAGCAGTAAAATCCTTATCAATGCCATAGACCCCGAAGAATGCAGAATAGCAAAAGTCAAGGACTTGAAACTCGAAGAATTCCATATTGAAAGTTCAGGGAGGGAGATTATCCATGGCAACATTTACAAGGCAGTCATCTCTCGCATCGAACCAAGCCTTCAGGCCGCATTTGTAGATTTTGGCGCTGATCGTCATGGTTTTTTACAAAAACATGAAATCCACAGTGATTATTTTCAAGATAATCTCTCTAAAGATAGATCTATATTAAAAATGGTCAAGCGTGGCCAAGAACTCTTGGTGCAGGTAACCAAAGATCCCTTCATGAAAAAGGGTGCCATGCTTACAACTTATATATCTTTGCCCGGCCGGTACGTTGTGCTGATGCCTGGAAGCGAAAACCGGGGAATCTCCCGCAAAATAGAAGATGAAGACGAGCGTAAGCGTTTAAAAGGTATCGTTGAAAGGCTTAAGATACCTGAAGGGTTCGGTATTATTGTCCGTACCGCAGGTATAAACAGTACTAAACCACGCATGTCAAAAGATCTGAATTATCTTTTGCGTCTGTGGAAAAATATCAAAAAAAATGTAACAAAAGCTAAGGCGCCTGTATTACTTTATAAAGAACAAAACCTTGCCGTAAGATCCATACGCGATTACTTCACGCCTGATGTAACTGAAATCCTCATCGATGACGATGCCGTATTCCATGTTGTCAAAGACTTTGTTAAAATTATATCGCCAAAACATAAAAAAATCGTCAAGTACTACAAAGGGGACAGGCCCATATTCACCAAATATCAGCTCGAGGATCAGATTTCATCGATTTATGCAAGTCATGTAAAACTTAAATCCGGCGGAACTCTTGCATTGGCACAGACTGAAGCACTCGTCTCCATCGATGTCAATTCAGGTAAGGCAACCAGAAAAAAGACCATTGAACAAACCGCGCTTCAAACCAATATTGAAGCAGCAGAGGAAATTGCACGCCAGTTAAGACTCAGAGATTTGGGAGGCCTTATCGTCATCGATTTTATCGACATGAAGGACCACAAACACAAATTAGAAGTTGAAAGGGCCGTTAAAAATTTCGTTAAACCGGATAAGGCCAAAACCAATATCGGTAAAATTTCAAAATTTGGTTTGATGGAAATGTCAAGACAGCGAATTCGTCCATCTATCGAATCCAGCAGTTTCGAGCCCTGTAGCCATTGCAAGGGAAAAGGAATGGTCCCCTCCACTGAAATGCTGGCCCTTGACTTTCTCAGACGACTTCGTCTAGAAACCATAAAAGCTGAGATTTCAAGTGTCAAAGGAATCGTCCCGCACGATGTTGCCGATTACCTTTTAAATAAGAAACGCAAAGAAATTCTGGACCTGGAACTTAGAAGAGGCCTTTCCATCACCATCGAAGGGGATAAAAAAATAATTCCCGGCATGAGTGAAATTAAATGTGAAGAATAGAAACGATCTATGCCCTAATCCATTATTAGTGCATTAATTATGAGTTTTGTACTTTTTATGACAAAAAATCACCTAAATTCATTGAGTGTGAAGTGCCTAAAGTGATCTAACATGCCTAAAGTTAAGGTATTCTGTCAATTTTATTTGATATAAATAACCTGAGCGGGCCGACTTCGCCATAGTGGCCTTCCCGGCCTTCGTAGCAACTTCGGCGGAGTAGGCTGGCTACGACGGCTGAAAGCGACTCGATAACTTTAGCTCACTTTTAACTTTTCCGGCTTGCCCGGATTAGGAGTATCCAAAGGAAAAGTTATGCCCAGAAAACCAGCAAAAATGACAAATAAAATTATTGGAATTGTTATCATCGCGATGGTGCTTGTTGGCGCATTTACAGGTATTAAATTTCTCATGAAACAGAAATCGAAGCCCGAAACGCAAAAAGATACTGATAAAATTCAAATTCCCTTAAATAAGGAACCGGTTATTGATTACAACAACATTGAAGAAGACAAAAAACTCAAAGCGCTCATGCAACAGCGAAAAGCAAAATATGGAGTTGATAAAGGTGTTGATATTATTGCGCAATCTAATGAATCGATTAAAATAGGCAATTCAACGGTATCCATGCAGGAAATTTTGGAAAAGATTCGTCTAAAAAGCGGTGACATTGTAGAAAAAGACATCAAATCACAGGAAATGACTCCAAAAGAAAAATTAGAATCCTTCGGGATTCACGTGGTTCAGCCTGGAGAAAACATCTGGAATATCCATTTTACCTTTCTAAAGGATTATTTCGATCACAAAGGTGTCCAACTGTCACCCCGTTCGGATGAACCCCTTAAAGGAGGTACCAGTTCAGGTGTCGGCAAGATTCTTAAATTTTCGGAGCATACGGTGAACATCTACAATATTAAAGAACGTAAACTTGATGTTAACCTTAATTTGATCTTTCCCTTGACCAAAGTGGTCGTCTATAATATGGATCAAATTTTTGCATTTCTTGATCTCATCGACTATAAACATGTAAACCGTATTCAATTTGATGGCGAGACACTCTGGATGCCGAGGAATTAAAGAACTATTTGACCTAAGTGATAAATTAAAGTATATCAGCGCCATTTAAACTTTTTCAGGTATGTAGATAAACTAGAACCTATCTCAAAAATAAGATTAGAGTTCAGGAGCAGCAAGTTGAGCCTTGCGAAATCCCGAGAATCGGGGGCGTTAAACGGTTAAAAAGCGGAGTCCCGCTGAAAGCGGGATGAGCAATACATTTTGAACCGGTTAACAACACCACCAAGGGCACTTAGAATTGTTTTTGAGATAGGTTACAATAAGGAGGTTTTATTTTGACAAATATTGCATATGCAATGGGCCAGGGAGGAGCTGCGGCAGGACAAGGAGCGGGCGGATTTACATCTCTTATCCCCATTATCCTCATGTTCGTCATTTTCTATTTTTTGCTTATCCGACCCCAGCAAAAGAAGGCCAAGGAACATCGTCAAATGGTCGGTGGTCTTAAAAAAGGGGACCGTATCATAACCAGCGGCGGTCTGCATGGTCGAGTAACCGCTGTCAGTGACACAACATTGACTGTGGAAATTGCAGACAGGGTCCGTGTGAAGGTTGCCCGTGGAAATGTTTCCCAGGTGCTGCAATCCTCATCACCACCCCAGGATAACAAAAAAAAATAAATTCATAATCATTGAAAGGAAAAGATAATTGAGGAATCTTTCTTGGCGAGTTCTGGCTGTTTTTGGTGTCATGATTGCAGCGATTATTTATGTTCTTCCCACTATAAAACCATCTTTATGGCCGCATAAAAAAATAAATCTTGGCCTTGATCTTCAAGGGGGAATGCACCTGGCGCTTGAAGTCGATACCGAAAAAGTCGTGGAAGGCACCATTGAACGTATAATTCATGAAATCCAGGGGTTTATGAGAAGTGACCATGTTCGATATACCACTTTGAGTCGTGTAGAAGGAAACCAGATATTGATCAAACTGAAAGGACAAAAAAATATCGATGGATTCGAAAAGATTCTCGATACGGAGTTTAAAAATTTGAGTATCCTTTCAAGATCAATGGACAACGACGTCCTAACCATGCAGCTCGATCTTCCGAGTAAAGAGGCCGACCAAATCAAAAAATTAGCAGCTGATCAGGCTCTAGAAACTATCAGGAATCGGATCGACCAGTTTGGCGTCAGCGAACCCGATATCCGCCGGCAGGGTGATAAACGGATCCTCGTCCAACTTCCCGGAATAAAAGATACCAAAAGGGCCAAAGCTTTGATCGGCAAAACAGCTCTTTTGGAATTCAAACTTTTGGATGATACTCACGACGTCAACCAAGCTCTTAAAGGTAATCTGCCCCCCGGAGATGAGGTGTTATATGGGATTAAAGAGGATCCTAACACCAATCGTACTTATAAAACCCCCTATCTCTTAAAGAAAAGGACCCTTTTGACCGGCGCCAATCTTACCGATGCAAGGGTTCAAATCGACTCGCAATATAACGAACCTTATGTTTCTATTGATTTTGACAAAAAAGGCGCCAGGGACTTTGAAAGAATCACCGGAGAAAATGTAAAAAAACGCCTGGCCATCGTATTGGACAAAAAAGTTTATTCAGCCCCGGTTATCCAGGAAAAGATTTCCGGCGGAAAGGCCCGTATTACAGGACGTTTTACCACTGATGAAGCGCGGGATCTCGCCATTGCCTTACGTGCAGGCGCCCTTCCAGCACCGGTGAAAATTCTCGAGGAACGGACTGTTGGCCCTTCATTGGGAACCGATTCGATAAGGAAAGGCCTTATTTCCATGTGTGTCGGGGGTCTCCTTGTTGTTTTGTTCATGATTATCTACTACAGGGGTTCAGGATTCATTGCAGACATTGCACTGGTTATAAATATTCTGTTGATTGCAGCAGGACTTGCCGGGTTTCAGGCCACCCTGACCCTTCCGGGCATTGCAGGAATCATCCTTACCATTGGTATGGCTGTGGATGCAAATGTACTTATATTTGAGCGGATCAGGGAAGAGTTGAATATCGGTAAAACACCGCGTGCTGCCGTAGATGCCGGTTATGACAAAGCAACACTGACCATCCTCGATGCCAATGTTACGACTCTGATCGCCGCTCTTGTTCTTTTCCAGTTCGGCACCGGGCCTGTCAAAGGGTTTGCAGTAACGCTAAGCCTGGGTGTCGTTGCAAGCCTGTTTACCGCCCTCATCCTTACACGGATGGTATTTGACTATTACTTAATGAAACGAAAAGTTACGCGTTTAAGCATTTAGGGGTTGCTAATGCAGTTCATAAAACCTGATATTAATATCAATTTTGTCGGCAAAAGAAAAATCGCTTTTTCTATTTCTTTGGCAATGATCCTTATCAGCATCGCTTCTCTTGTAATCCACGGAGGACCTAAATACGGTATAGATTTTGCCGGTGGAACACTGGTCCAGATTAAATTTAATGAACCGGTAAGCATAAGTAAGATCAAATCCGGTCTTGCCGCCGTAGACCTCGGGAAATCTTCGGTCCAAGGGTTCGGAGAGCATAGTGAACACGAGTATCTTATCCGAACCGATAGGTCTGTCATGACTTCAGGAGGATTCTCCCAAAAGGTGCAAAAAGCCCTTGAATCCTCAACAGGAAAAGGTGTAACCGTGCGCCGGGTTGAAATGGTCGGTCCGCAGGTGGGAAAGGATTTGCGGGAAAAAGCCTTGTTTGCCATGTTCTACTCACTGCTTTTCATTGCCATATATATATCCGGCCGATTTGAACTCAAATGGCTTTTAAGCGGTGTAATCGCCGGGGTACTCATGGGAGCAGTGTATTTTCTTTCTATTTTGAGCGTCAGTGTTCCTTATCTCATCGCTGCGGCATTACTGGTCAGCCTTGCGCTTTTCTGGTTCCTTAATTTGAAATACGCCATGGGGGCCATTGTGGCACTTATACATGATGTTACCATTACAGTCGGCATATTCTCTATATGTAATAAAGAGTTTACACTTCCGATCATTGCGGCTCTGCTCACAATCATCGGATATTCACTCAACGATACCATTATCGTTTTTGACAGAATCAGAGAAAACTTAAGAAAGTATCACAAGAATCCCTTGGAAATCGTCATTAATAGAAGCGTAAATGAAACCTTGAGCCGGACAATTCTGACCTCTGGAACAACCCTTATCGTGGTTGTTGCCCTGTTTGTTTTGGGAGGCGGAATTATTCACGATTTTGCATTTGCATTGCTTGTGGGTATCGTCGTCGGGACCTACTCTTCAATTTACGTTGCAAGCCCCATACTCCTTGCCTGGAATGTTCGTGGAAAAAAATAGGAAGTGGATAATATTCTACCATGGTTTGCCCTGAAAAGTACCCCTGGTATAGGGGATCTCCTGTTCAAGCGCCTTATAAACCGCTTTGGTTCTCCGGAGCTTGTTTTTAAAGCAACTCGGGAAGATCTTGTGGAGGTTGAAGGAATAACGCCTCGTCTTGCCGCTGCAATAAAACAGCACAAAATTGCTGATTCGGTAAAAAAGGATCTCGATCTCGTTATGCAAAAAGGATATAAAATTGTCACTCTGACAGATACTGAGTATCCTCCCCTTTTGCTGCAGATACCTGATCCACCGCCTTTTCTATATGTTTTTGGTCGCCTCAACGGTTCTGTCAGAAACATTGCGGTTGTCGGTTCCAGAAATGCAACACGTTATGGGATCTCTACAACCCGGCGGCTTTGTCACGACTTGGCTAAACTCGAAATGACAATTACCAGCGGCATGGCAGTGGGTATTGATTCAGCTGCACACGAAGGAGCGCTCATGGGGAAGGGACGTACCATTGCCGTTCTTGGGAGCGGTCTTGAAAGGGTTTATCCGGAACAAAACCGAAAACTTTTTCATCAAATTGCAGAAAACGGTGCCGTCATTTCTGAATTCCCTTTGAAAACAGAGCCCGATGCCCACAATTTCCCGAGGCGCAACAGGATTATCAGCGGCATGTCTCTTGGTACGGTGGTTGTTGAAGCAACAAAACGAAGCGGATCGCTCATAACAGCACGTCTGGCAGCAGAACAGAACCGGGATGTTTTTGCGGTTCCCGGAAGTATCCAGTCTTTTAAAAGCACCGGAACCCACACACTGATCAAACAGGGTGCAAAACTCGTAGAACATGCCCAGGATATTATGGAAGAACTTGAATATCTGATAAAAACTCCTGTTGAAAATGACAAACCTGCCGATAATATAACAAAGAAATTATCTTCATTATCACCCGATGAGCGGGTTGTGTTTGAATCTCTTGAACCATATCCTGTTCACATTGATGATATTGCCAGGAAGCTTTCTATCGAAGTGGGTAAACTTTCGAGTATCCTGATGCAACTTGAACTCAAAGGTATTGCACAGCAATCTCCGGGCAAGTTTTTTTCAACAACAGAAGAGAGTGAGTGAAACGGGGAGCAACAGTCCCTAAACATGTAGATGAAAACACATAACTTATAGCTCTAGTTTCGAACCTGAATATTGACAAACCGTTTTTATGAAATATTTTTCTTACTTAAATAAACAAGACCTTTGAATAAAAATTTCCGAAACTTTAATTTGATAAAATCTAAAAAAATCAAAACTCAACGGCAAAGTAAAAAACTTCAGATTCCCCCGAAAAATAACGGGATAAAAAGGCGCTCAAATTCCGAGGAATGAGGCGTACATATAGTACGCCGCAATGACTTACCCTGTTAAATCGGCTGCGCCGTCTCGCAAAGCGAGAATTTAACAGGGCGGGGAATGCAGTCCAACGCAGTCCCGCCCAGGCGGGATTACGAAGCCGTGTAATATACTGTGAGGTAATATCGTGAGTAGACCCCTAGTCGTCGTGGAATCACCTACAAAGATAAAAACCGTTAAAAAATATCTCGGCAAGCAATATAATGTCGCTGCCACCGTCGGTCATATAAAGGACCTTCCGGCAAAGGAAATTGGAATCAACATTGAAGAGGGGTTCAAACCCAAGTACTTGAATATCCCCGGCAAGCAAAAAGTTATAAAATCTCTAAGACAGGCCGCAGGCGATACGTCAGAAATATACCTTGCGCCGGACCCGGACAGAGAGGGCGAAGCCATTGCATGGCATACGGCTGAAATACTTAAGAAAAAGGGAAGAACATTTCACAGGGTGCTTTTTCATGAACTCACAAAAAATGCCATCCACGAAGCGATCAACTCACCTGACAAACTCAACCAAAATAAGTATGAAGCACAACAGGCACGCAGGATTCTGGATAGATTGGTGGGATACCAGATCTCCCCTTTATTGTGGCGCAAAGTTAAAGGGGGGCTCAGTGCCGGCCGCGTTCAGTCTGTTGCCGTACGAATCATTTGTGATAGAGAGCGTGCCATACAGGCCTTTGAATCTGAAGAATACTGGTCGATTACCGCCCATCTTGAGGGAAATTCGCCTCCGCCGTTTACGGCAAAACTGGTCAAAAAAAATGGGAAAAAAATTAAAATCCCTGATGAAAAGGCATCAAACGTTATCATTGAAGAACTGTCCGAAGAAAAATTTATTGTTGAAAAAATCCAGAAAAAAACAGTAAAAAGAAATCCATCTCCTCCGTTTATCACCAGCAAACTTCAACAGGAAGCTATCCGGAAACTTAGGTTTTCCGCAAAAAAAACCATGATGGTGGCTCAGCAGCTCTATGAGGGCATAGAGCTGTCTCCTGGTGAACCAGAAGGACTCATCACTTATATGCGTACAGATTCCACCCGAATTTCCAACGAAGCTGCAATGGAAGCCCTTAAACTCGTTCGTGAGAAATTTGGGGATGAATATGCACTTAACAAACCTCGTTTTTTCAAAAACAAAAAGAAAGCTCAGGATGCCCATGAAGCCATACGTCCCACGTCGGTCTTTAATACACCGGAAAAAATAAAACCCTTCCTTTCCAAAGACCAGTTTGCGCTATATGAGCTTATCTGGAAACGCTTTGTTGCATCACAGATGAAGCAAGCCCTTGTGAACAATATCTCTATTTCGATTTCGGCAGGTTCATATCTTTTTTCAGCAAGCGGTTCATCGGTGGCATTTCCCGGTTTTATGGTACTGTATATGACCACTGATGACCAAATTGAAAGCGAAAGACAAAAGACAAAAGATGATTTTCCTGAACTGAGCGAAGGAGGGATTTTAAAACTCAATGAATTGGAGCCAAAACAGCATTTTACAATGCCTCCCCCTAGATTTTCGGAAGCGTCTTTGGTTAAAGAGCTCGAAGAAAACGGCATCGGCCGACCCAGCACCTATGCTGCTATCCTGTCTACCATAAGGGAAAAAGGATACGTGGATCTCGTAAAAGGATATTTCAAACCGAACGAACTGGGATTTATCGTTAATGATCTTCTTGTGGAAAGTTTTCCTGATGTATTTGATGTTGAATTTACCGCCAATATGGAGAATCATCTCGACCGAATAGAGGCCGCGGAGGTAGATTATTCAGAAATTTTAACGCAATTTTACGATGCGTTTAAAAAGGAACTCGAAGCAGCCTCGACAGGAATGCTGAGCGTAAAAGGCATCGGGTTTTCAACCGACCTCACCTGCCCTCAATGCAACAACCGGCTTCATATACGGATGGGAAAAAACGGACAGTTTTTAGGGTGCAGCAATTATCCAGAATGCACCTATACCCGAAACTATACCCGGGATGAAAAAGGGGTCATTCATCCCATCGAACCGGCTTCTGATCAGGCATCGGATAGAATTTGTGAAAAGTGCGGCAAGCCCATGCTCATTAAAGAGGGAAAATACGGTACATTCTATGCCTGCTCAGGTTATCCGGACTGTAAAACCACCCAGTCGACAAATTCAACCAACGGCGGGGAAAAAACAGGCGTCCATTGTCCTGAACAAGGATGTGACGGAGAACTCGTTCAACGATCGTCCAAACGGGGGAAAATTTTTTACGGGTGCAGCCGTTTTCCGGATTGCACCTTTGCTACCTGGGACAAGCCGGTGGCAAAAGAATGCCCGGAATGCGGCGCAAAATTTCTGCTGGAAAAAACGACAAAAAAGAAGGGCACGTTCCTGGTCTGTAATACCAAGGGTTGCGGATTTAAGATAACGTCCGAATAAAGTCTTTGAGAGCCTCAGATGCCAGGCTCTGCCATAAAGTTTCTTCCTTGTGGGGCTCCAGGGTAATGGTAGGTGACAAACCTTTCTCATTTATTAACTTAAAAAGCCCTGCAAAATCTACACTTCCTTTCCCAACTGCCAAATGTGTATCTTCTTCGCCGTGGTTGTCATGAAGGTGAAGTTCCATTATTTTATCACCCAGCGTTTCCACCCATTCTTGAAGGGGATTTTTCCCAAAAACATGATGATGCCCTACATCCAAACAAAATCCGAAAGCATCTGAAGAAATCGCATTAAAAAGGGCGCAATGCACTTCAGGGTTTGTCTCATAAACATTTTCCAACAAGAGCTTAAAGCCGAATCGCTCTGCGCGATTGACATGGGGTTCCCACGTGTCGATACTGTTGGTCAGCCATTCTTTCCAATGCATTCGATAATAACATGGATCATAACCGGTGTGGCACACCACTTGGCCAGGTTCAAAAACAGGAATGATATCAAAAAATCGATCCAGCCGTTTCCGTGATGCCGCCAGCATCAAATTATCGAGCCCGCCCGGAACCAAATCCATAAAAGGACCGTGCAGCGTTATTTTTCGGTAATTTATTTTTAAAATTTCTGCGATGTTTCTAAACTCTTTATCTGATGACACATCCAGTGCAGTTGCATCTATTCCGATTTCAGGGTTTATCCCGTATTCCATAAACAAAGGAAGATAATCATTTTTTAGTTTTAGAAAGGGAACATTCACCTGCACTTTTTTAAGTATATTTATAAAATGCCTTTTTTCATCCATTATCTTTACTCAACATTCTAAGTATAGAGCAATATCTTACAATCTTTTGCATGTCTTAAAAAGTCTTCAGCCGTTTGGATGATCACACCATCGATGAAGTCTTTTTCCGAAAACCCCATCATATCTACAGTCATCTTGCATGCCACAAATTTCACGCCTTCGATTTGAGCCACTTCCTGAAGATCCGAAAGAGGCGGAATATTCGCTTTTTCCATTTTTTCCTTCATCATCCATGTGGCAACAGCCGACATGCCAGGTATGGCACCCATAAATCCCGGAGGCTGGAATTTGGCTTTTTCTACCCACCCCTTTCGAATGACGTTTATCCCCATAAACGTATAAAACACTGTAGCCTCCATCCCCAATCGACTTGAGTTGATTCCGAGGATAAGTCCCGGGTAGGCGCCATCTAGGGTGTCCTTGGATGTAATAAAAGCGGCCGCCTGTTTTTGCTCCTGAGTTTGATCCATTTCTTTGCTCTCCTTTTAATGTAAATTAGTTCAAAACTTCATCGTCACGATGCATTATCGTGATTCATATTATCTTTTTTGAATATATGGCGATGGCCCGCTGTAAAAGGTACAAGGCAATCCCTGCCACAATATTAGTGTTATATGGCATCCAGTTTCCCCGCATTACCTTTATCAAACCATTCTTTAATTAAATGATACGCTATGGTCATTTTGCCCGGCATCCTCAGTAATTCTTTTTTTAAATTATCCTTAATTTCTTTTCTCGAAAACCAACGTGCGTCCTCTAACTCATTTTTATCGATCTTAATTTCATCCCCCTTTGCTGTAGCGGTAAAACCTAACATTAATGAACTGGGAAAAAGCCAAGGTTGGGAATGTTGATATTCTAATTTTTCAACTATTACGCCGGTTTCTTCATTGACTTCACGAATCACAGCATCTTCAATACTTTCACCAGGCTCGACAAATCCGGCAAGTGTTGAATACATACTTTTTGGCCAAATCTTTTGACGTCCAAGCAGGCAATACTCTTCAAATGAAACCAGAACAATTATTGCTGGATCCATACTTGGGAAATGGCTCTGTCCACAACTGGTATTTCCACAAATACGTAAATTACCAGCCTCAGCGCTTTTAGTTGGAGTGCCGCATTTACCACAGTATCTATTTCTTGATTGCCAGTTTATCATAAAACGGGCTATCGCCAACAATGCACTATCACGATAGTTAAGCAAAGGCATTACTTGTCTAAAATCATGAAATTTTCCACTGTTTTTATCCTTTAAAATCGAAGCAGATTTAATTGATTCTATGTCAATTGCAAAATAGGTCTTTTTTTCACTAATTCCTAAAAATATTGATAACTCGCGTGCATTAGAAACATCATTAAAATCATTTTTTTTAAGGTAAATGGTCCTTGGATTTTGGACCGAAGTACACAAAATTTTAGAATGACTTACCGGAATGATTCGAGCCGATCCAGTATTAAATTGATCATTAATCCACATGTCATCGCTTCGTTTTAATGAAGCACGATCTAAAAAATTTGTTGAAAAAGAATTTTGTTTCATCTTATATCAATTTTCTACACTTTCTTTAAACTTGAAATAAGTTCGATTATTTTTCTACTCAATACAATGTGTTATAATGCTCTCACAGTGAATGGCCGAAGTGTTTAAAAAGGGAATACGGAATTTGCTTTGTGTTAATATCAACGGCAATTCGGTACATCCTAAAATTAATGCATCTATTCCTTTCTCATCCACCATTCTTTTGGTGATGGACAATAATTCTTCTCTTGTTGAGTCCTTGAAAATTCCCAATTCAATTTCTGAGAATAATTTATGATGGATTAACTGTTGTTCCTCCTCCAAAGGAACGACGACTGATATCCCTTTTGAAATAAATGGTTTTTTGTAAAATTCCGCCTCCATTGTGAGCTTTGTGCCCATCAAACCAACATTTTTCAATCCCATTTCTTTAGCCTTATTGCAGGTTGCCTCGACTATACTCAACAGTGGTATAGGTGATTTTGTTTTAATTTCGTCAAAAATGATATGCGGTGTGTTTGAAGCGATTGCAGCAAATTCGGAACCAGCATGGTGAAGAGAAATTATTTTTTCTAATAACCACTCAGAAAGTTCAGACCAATTTTTAGTTTCAACGAACTTCATGAGTTCATTCATATTTACGCTGTAGATAATTATTTCAGGGTATGCCAAGTCAGAATACTTTGTATGGAATGCTGCAATAATCTCTTTGTAATAATCAACTGTCGATTCTGGGCCGATTCCTCCAATTATTCCTATGGTTTTCATATCCATCTCCAAGCCCTAATGACAAGTATAAGCTGCCGCGCCTTTTACGGTTAGCTTGATACTATTGTTAGCTGAAAAATTATTAAGTTTTCGTACAATTAATTGCTATTGCCTCTGTGTAATTTGATCGGTTTTCTGTTTCAATTGCAATGAACCCACTATACGACTATATTCTCTAATCATGAGAATCGAAAAAGAACTTCTTCAAAATTCTTTACTTTTCCTCCGTGGACCTCGATCCCTTCGTCTTTGAGCATTTGTATTTTTTTCTCTATAGCGGTTCCCGATGTTTTTCCTTGAAATCCACCAATCCGACCGGATGCGGCAATAACCCGGTGTCATGGGACCTCAGGCGCATAGGGGTTTCTTCTCATGGCTTGCCCGACCCCCCTATATGCTCTGGTTCCCAAGGCATGGGCAATTTCTTTATAGGTCGTTACGCGCCCTTTAGGCACTTTCCTTAAAAGATCGTACGCTTTTTCGGCAAAAGTTTTCATTACCCCTCTCTCTTCGATAAGGTTAAATACATTTTAATTACATATATATACATAACGATTTTCTTACCAGAAGGTTTGGAGTGCCTGCGAATAACCTGTCAGGTGACGAAAAATGTGATACACCTTTATCCAAGATATTGAGATTGATGACTTTATTGCCTTCACCAAAATCATGATCAATTATTGCCGTTACAGTTTGACCATCATTACTCCATATTAATGATACGCTGTGCTCGTGATACCCTATAGGGGCTGAAATAGTTTTCTTTGCTAAAATACTATCTTTTTTAATACTCCACACTTCAAAAATGTAAGTACCTTGAACTTTCGTTGCAATAACTCTTGCTGAAAGGCTCTTCTCTGGATTTTAAAGTTCGGCCATTACTGTTCCAGGATCAGGTGGTTGCCATGATAGATCAGTGCATCCAACTGATAAAAGCGCTAACAGTAGAATGTATGTTGGTACTTTGGATATAATGTTCAAATTACAATCGATGCTCCTTGAAAAACGGATATAAACAGGCCTTTACCGGTGACAACGGGGTAAAGCAAAATTGCCGTCCAAGTGCAAGGCATGGTTCGCAAGTTTTTCTTACTCAAATATTTCCGGATGCATGACTCCCTCACAAATACGGGTTACCGGTCCTGTCATCGTGGCTGTGAAGTTCTTAGAGAAGCTGATTGCAAGCTTTCCACCAGGCATGTGGACGGTGACAACCGGATCACAAAGATCGAGCTTATAGGCAACTGCTGCAGCGGCGGTGCTACTACTGCCTGATGCCAGAGTATATCCTGCTCCTCGTTCCCAAATTTCAATTCGAATATTCCGGCGGTCAAGGACTTTTAAAAACTGCACGTTCGTTCGATGAGGGAAGCGAGAGTCAATTTCTATCAAGGGACCATATTGCCGGGCAATCTCAGGTGAAATTTGCTCAGAAAGAACAACACAATGAGGGTTGCCCACCGTAGCTGCACAATACTCGAATGTAGTGTCTGCAACTTCCATGTGTTCCCTCAACACTTCTCGCTTTTCGCCAGCAACAGGTATCAGTGTGCTCAGGAAACTCACCTCTCCCATGTTCACAGTTACGGTTCTTCCGCCATCGTGGACATGGCATATGACTGTTCCTCCAAGGGTCTCAATAGTAAATGGATCTTCATGAATCAAGCCCTGGTCATATAAATACCGGGAAAAAATACGAAGACCATTTCCGCTTTTCTCCGCCTCGCTGCCGTCCGGATTAAGGATTCTTAGTCGAAAATCATTTGTGTCGCTATCAAGTGGACCAAAAAGTATGCCATCAGAGCCTACACCATAATTGCGGTCGCAAATACGTTGAATTTGGCTCATTTCAAGGTCTCCGCCAACATCAGTTGGTCGGATTACCAAATAGTCATTTCCAAGACCGTGGTACTTGACGAATTTCATGTCCTTCCTTCGAACCGTCAGAATCACCGGCAAAGTGATCGCGTTGCGGTCACCTTGCCCGTCTGCATGTACTTGTTATGTGTCGCAGTAACTCAAATGACTTACTCCGTTAACGGCCCTCGTTCCGGATATAGTGGATAAAGTACCTCGTAGATTTCACGTCGAATTTCTTTTGCCTCGTAAGCCGTCGGTATCGTTTTTGCCAACTCGGTTTCACGAAAAGCAGAAAGCGCTTTTTGATCCTCAAAGAAATATATGCCGCACACAGCACCTGTGGATTCGTCTCTTCCATAAAATTTCTGCACCAATCCCGGCACCTCACGAAATCGAGGTCGACGTTCAATTAATCGACGTTCTAGCTCCTTAGGATCGAGATCGGATTTAACTCGTACAAATAATATTGTTGCCATATCGGTCCTCCTCTCGTTGAATGAATGTCTTCACTACAACTCTGGGCAAGGCTCTCATCCAATTTATCATCAAATCTAGATGCTGAAGTGTATTGTAGAGATTTTAAACCAAAAGAGTAATTATAATAGAGTCCAAGTCAATAGGGCCCATCAGTATTGTATTTTTCTTTAGTAAGAATAATTTCTCCATTCTTAGTGAAATCAACAATATAAACAGTGGAGGCATACTCGATTCCATGAGTATTATAGACTGACAATAAGACATCGCAATCAACGTTCTTTATACGGAATAACGTTATCTTCCTCGCATTTAATATCGTATTGGCTCTGGTAATCTTTGATAGTGTAGAGTCATGTTGGTCTTTGAGTTCGTTATCATCTCTAATATGTTTCATGGCCGCTTCATATTCTTTATGGGAATACTCTCTTATATCGGAACCATCAAAATAGATCATCCTTTCAATCTCGTAATTGTTGATTGCAACCACCGTCATCGGTGTATCCGTTCTCTTCTTTTCGACTTTATACAGGAGTGCATCTTGACGTGGTTTCGAAAATGGGTATTTAAAATATTTACTGTTTTTTTCAGTCTCTCCTATATAAGTCGTTTTAATCAATCGGCTGAACGAAGCTCTTAGGCAAGTCCATTTTGCTTTTTTAATGGGATATATCGCTATTTCTTTAGAATAATTTAATCCTCCGAAATGCTGAAGATTATCAAACCCGCCATCTAATGAAAACCGCTCCAAATAAATATTTCCTGAGGAGAATAGCTCTCCGATCAGGATATTGCGGTAGAGATCTGTAATATCTTTATCCTTGGGACCCTCACCCAGCGCTTCAGAGCTCACCATACTTACTATTAAACTGAGTAAAAAAAGCGCTTTCATTAGTCTTTTATTCATAAAAATCACCTAATGTATATCTAACGTGGAACTGGCTGACGTGAAAATGTATTCGCTCAGTTCCACGTCGGCTCAAGTGATCTGTTATAGCCTTCCTGCGGTATGAAGACCCTCACGTACCGCTGCTGCAAACCTAACAAGTTCATCTGTGGGTTTCTTCCGACCTTTTTCTGTCAATGACTGGAAAAAAGTCTGACGCAATCCAGAGCTTAGCTCAAGTTGGACACCTACACCGTGACGACCGCGGTTGCAGATATTTTCGGCAGCCAGCCCATGTAGATCTGGATTCCCATGAGTTTTAACAGCATAACCGTACCGTTCCAAAGACGCTTTTAGTTGGGCGCCGAGTTCGTCGTCTCTACCTCCCAAAAATACAGATCGTTCGGAACTTCCTTCGCCGTGGATAGCAACCACGGTATCCGACGCCTTCACAAGATCAACACAACGGGGTTCATCAAAATTTGTACTGGTAATATGAAGTCTTCTATTGTCCTTGGGTTTTATTCCTTCGAATATTGCCAGCGACAAATCATTTTGGGCCACTTCTTTAGCCACTTCCGATGTTCCCGGTTCAATTGCTCCGCCATGAGGTGTCACTATAACTGTGCTCGATCCTTCCCGTTTAACGGCATGGATACGGAAATCGATATCTTCTCTTTCAAACTGACTGAGTTCCTCAAAATTTCGGTACATGTCCATTCTGATATCTAACGTTGAATTCACTGGTTTCGCTCTATTTGCGAAATCCAGTGGAATGACTGGTTTGCCCATATTTATTTTAAAGCTATTCTGCGACCTAATTCAAAAGCCCGTTCACAGTCGATCGGGAACACCTCTTTATAACGCTTGATTTTCGCGTTTTTGTCAAACTTTCCATGTTCGTACTTATCATAGTCGTTGTATTGTAAGGTATCTGTTGATGTCAGCAACTCACATTCTCCGAAAGTTTTCTTAAGGCTCATCCTTGTAATGCCAAAATGTTGATCATAACCTATCGTTTTGAGCAATTTGTCGGTTACATTCATTGTGTAAATTAATGCAGTTCGAATCTTCCTTGGGAAAAGAGATCTTTCATCTTTTGCATATTTATTATAAGGAAAGCAAAGTCTTTCTAATAATGCCCGAGTAGCCGCTGATTCAGCTCCGTAATACACAGGTGTTCCTATAATGAGAGCATCCGCTTTTCTAACGTTCTCAAGAATAGAAGAAAGATCATCTTTTAAGGCACAGCTTCCATCTTTCACCCGGTTAAGCTTTTTACATGAAAAGCAACTTATACAACCAGAGTATTTCAGATCATAAAGCTGAATCAATTCTGTCTCTGCTCCCACTGAAGCAGCACCGCTTAAAGCATTTTCTATCAATGTGACGGTATTCCATTTCTTTTTTCTTGGGCTACCGTTAAATGCCATGACTTTCATCTTATATTTCTCCATATTTCTGATAAGTACGCAAACATTACAATTTTCTGTGACTTCCTTTTAAAAGGCTAACCCCCAGCTTCACCAGCCGGACGGATGACCTAGAAAGCCTGCAAAAAAATATCGAAATACACGCCAGAAACAGCTTTCAAAAAATGCCACGGCCTGCCCGGTCCTGTGTGAAAGCTGAGGTTATGCCCAATAGCTATATGATTCCCTTTGTATAAAGTGCATTAATCACCATAAACAAAGCTGCCAGCCAATTCGTATAAGCAAATAGTTTCTTAAGATGTTTAGGCTTTGTTTTTAATGCAAACTTTCCACCCAGTACTCCTCCTGTAATTGTAATAAAAGCTAACGGAATAGCCCATGAAGGATTAAAATCTCCCTGGGCCGCATGCCCTGTAAAACCCATAAATGCAGTTGTCGCTATTAATGTGGAAGCTGTTCCGACCGCTGTATGCATCGATACTCCACAAGCCAGGACCATTAACGGAACCAGAAAAGATCCACCTGAAACTCCAACCATCCCGGAACCAAAACCTGTCAAAACAGTGATCGGTAAAGCAATCAATAAATTTACATTATAAATTTCATTGCCAGATTTAATACTTATAATTCCCAACTGTTTGTTTTTTGAGATGGTTTGATTCTCTGAAACAGGAATCAGCATTACTATTCCGGCTATCAGCAACATAACAGCAAATATCAACTTTAATGAAAAGCCGCTAAACAAATGAGAAAAATATCCTCCTCCAAGCGCTGACAAGGCCGAAAATATTCCGATTATAACAGCCAATACCCATGATACAGACTTGCTTTTTTGAAAAATAATCATTGCCGCAACAGAAGCTGAAAAAAGAATAAACTGACCGGTTGTCGCTGCCTCATGCATTGGGATATTGGCAATTGCCAGAATTACAACATAGAAATTCCCTCCGCCTTTACCGACCATTGTCATGGCAACAGCAACGATAAAAATGAGAGAGCTTACTATAATAAGATTTATCATCTAATAATCCCTCTTCATTTTTTGCTTTTAATGACCTTGAGAACCTGTCCCGGCTTCAGAGCTTCTGTCAGATCAGAATATCCGCCTTCAACAATGCGTACCTCCATGAATCCTTTTAACAGTAAATAGGCAAAGACAATAGACGATCTGACATTCGCAGGACAAAATACACCTATGAATTTTGTTTTTGGAATTTCATCAATTCTGTCAGGAAGTTCGTTGATCGGTATGTTTAAGGATTCCACATTAGAATGATGCTCCAATTTTATAGATATGGAATCTGATTCTTCTTTTGATCGAACATCCAATAAAAGACCTTTCTCAATATCGAAGAACTTCTCTGGTGATATTTTATGTTTTCCATTTCCAAAATAATCTAATGTAAACCTTTTAAGAACTTGTTCCATTCCAATCCCCTTTCTCATACGGGCATAACGGCGAGCTCACTGGCCGCCCCAAACCGTCAGAGAAAAAGCGCACCGCTGTTTTCGGTCCAGTGCAGTGTTTGGTTGGGCCTAAGCTCACTTTTAAAAATTAAATTCTTTCCTCATTGTTTTATTTTCTTATTTTTCATTAAATCTGCTAACCCTGCAAAAGGATTATGACTAAAGTTATTATCCGAGGAGTCATCGCCAGACTCGATAGCATATGCATCGGCAACCTGTTCGCGAGCATGTTCATTTTCGTGACAATAAATACACAACAATTCCCAGTTACTTCCATCAGGTGGATTATTGTCATGATTGTGATCTTTATGGTGCACTGTGAGTTCACGTAACCGCTTTCCACTGAACTCTCTCCCACAACGCCCACAAATTTTGGGAAAAAGTTTGAGAGCACGTTCCCGATAACTTTTTTCCCGTTCTTGTCGTATACGAAGTGCCTCTGCAACACTCCCCTTGATATCGCCAGTCTTGTTTGAGGACACGTGAAACCTCCTACTATATTTTATGACTATGGATGATCAGATAGGAGCTTTTAGGTTGCTCCTTTATTCACTTCTATCATGCCCAACGCCAAGGCCCATAGGCCGCGAGGTACGAGCGGTCCTATGTGAAGCCGTTTGTTATGCATTCTAATGAATAACATCAGTTTGCTGGCGGTATCCATTTCTACCCCAATTAACCTAAGGCAGGATACAGGCTCACGTAATTGCAAAAGTAAAAACTTTTTGGGGTATCTTGTGCTTCAATTATTATCAGTTGTAAGCCAGACGGGTCTTTTCATCATTCATCGTCGGTAGAATGATAGCCTGCCATTCATCGCTGTTCCATGTCCCAAGTTTTTCGTGTATCGTAAGATACTTTTCCGGTATGGGATGAGTGCCGTATACGACTTCAATACCATATTTCGTTTTGATGTAATCATGAAAATAGGTGATATGAGGGCATGGCGGATATCCGACAATCAGGCCGGTAGCCAGATGAATGATTTCAGCTCCGTTTGATTTCATTTCGTCCACGGCATATTCGATGTTACCCCCGGGGCACCCGTCGCAACTTGTATATCCAACAAGCTCGACTTCCATATCCCTGTATCTGCTGAATGCACCCTCACGGTTCTTGAGTGATCTGAAACATTTCCCCCCTCCACATCTCCGATAACGGTCACAAATAATTATCCCAAGCTTGTTTGTTTTTTTCATGTAGCCTCCTTTACATTGGAACATTGCGGATAACCAGCGGGCTGTTTATGTCAGGGATTGTTTTGAGCTATCAAGGTGATGGCCCGAATTTGTTCCCGTCTGGTTCATCCGCTGGTTCGCTTCAACGATAGATATGTTTTCGATGTCCAACTTTGACCACCCAGACCGTAAGCTCATCATCTTGAATCGAATATACGATACGGTACCACCCCTGACGCAGACGATATCTTTCCTGACCGGTCAGTTTTTCACAGCCTTTAGGGCGTGGGTTTTCAGCGAGTGCCTTTATACGGTTTAGAATTCTTTTCAGATCCTTTTTCGGAATGCTATCAAAGTCTTTCTGCACCGAATTCTTGAAGAAAAGTTTATATACGGCCATCTTTTTTTAGCCTCTTGACCATTTCATCGTAGCTAATCAGAGGTTCATCTGCCCTTTCATCAAAGGCCAGAAGATCCTCAGCATCTTCGGCAAGAGCCTCTTTGACAGCCTCATTTACAAGGTCAGATACTGATCGAGAAGTTTCAACGGCTTTAAGGCGTAACGCCTTATGCAAGTCAGGATCAAAGTAGATAGTGGCGCGTTTTGTTTCTGTTGCCATAATGTCACCTCCTATTGTAGTCAAAACATTATAGCGTTATAACGTTAATATGTCAACTTTTCATTGCAAGCGAACGCCCGGCTTCACGCGCGGCGGCTTTTTGCCGTCGCCGTGAAAGCCGTTGTGGTGAATTCAATTTTGGTGGTATTATCTCTTGCAGTTTACCAAATAAAGAAATCCTTAGCATTTCGCCAGGTGAATAGGTGAATAAAACCATGTCTTGCCTATTTCCAACGCAAAATCCCATGAATGCAGTTCCGTTTTCGTCCGCTGGATTAGTAGTAAACTCCTCAAGAATTCCGGGAACTATATGGTCATATTCCCTAATCCAATCAACATGTGAGAATGCCTCATCTTGGTTCTTTATATAAAAAACTTCAAATTTATCGGAGCTTTCATTAATTATTTCAAAAAGAGTTTCTACTTTGCTAAGTCCTGGTCTTTGCACCCAGTCAGCTGGCTTTCCAAAGCCATTTATTAAGGTCGTCACAAGAGGCCATCCAAGCCCTGATTGATAAATATCAAGCCGGCTATCGCTATTCCAGATTCGAAAAAAACCAGTTTCTTTTTCAATCAATTTCTCTTCTACCCAATTTCCCATTGTTCATCTCAGATTCATAACGCTGGAGCTGAGAAGTGCACCGGTTAAGGTGCATCTTTCTCCAGCGATTGTTGGGTTGTGTTTTTTTGACACTTAGCCAATCTTACTTTACACTATTATGTACATGTACAGGAGGTGCCCAATGGATGCTATAACATATACAGCTGCCCGGCAGAACCTTGCGAAAACAATGGAGAAAGTCTGCCAAGATCATTCACCGGTCATCATAACACGCAAAAAAAACGACTCCGTGGTCATGATGTCCCTTGAAGACTGCACGGCTCTTGAGGAAACAGCTTTTCTCTTGCGCTCCCCCAAAAATGCCCGACGATTAATAGAATCCATCGTCCAACTCGGCGAGGGAAAGGGAACTGAAAGGGAGCTTGCCGAGTGAAGCCGATCTTTTCCGATCATGCATGGGAGGATTATCTATACTGGCAAAAGAACGACAAGAAGATCCTCCGACGAATTAACAATCTAATCAAAGAGATCAAGCGCAATCCCTTTGAAGGAATCGGTAAACTCGAACCTTTGAAACATGCGCTTTCAGGTTACTGGTCACGGCGAATAAACGACGAACACAGAATCGTTTACAAACCAACACCCGACGCAATTCTTATAGACCAATTACGTTACCACTACTGATTAAATCACCCATTTCTGAAACCCAATGCCAGGTGTTAGCTGCTGTCGGAAGCGGGAGCGTAGCGCACGCTGGAGACAGTCAGCTGCATACCCTGGTTCGGCCTCGTCTGTCTCAAAGCCCACGGCTCCTCAATGGCTTTGCCAATTGGTCGGATACATGGTCATCAGACGTTCCTTCTCCGCCTTGGTCAGCGGAAAAAAGCGTTCGGTCTGCGACTGAAAATCTGCCGGGCGACAAGGAGCCGGACGACCACACATCAGCGTGGTCGGATCATCATTATGCCTCAGGCCTATCGCATGCCCTAACTCGTGAGCAATCACGTTGCGAACCACGTTGGGCAGCGTCAGGGGATAGATACGATGGCTCCTGATCCCTACCACGACTTTTGCCCCGGAAAGGGAGCGGGCCGCGAACGAAATGAAATCTCCCTCTGAGAGCACCACAATGAGATCGCCTGGCATGTTCTGGATGCTCACTGGAAGCGCCGTGGGGCCCCTTCGGCCCACGACCCGCGCACTGAGGGTTTGAAGATCATCAATCGACACGATGTCCGTGATATGGACGATAGGTCCCAATCTGAAGGGGGTTCCGAGTTCGACAAACGTACGGTTCCAGAAATCGACCGCCGCACGTGCGACCTGTAATCGTGGATCGGTCTCCGGGGCGACGAAGACGACGGTAGGGACTTTCGACCATGCTTTGTCCCCTCCTCCCCCAGAGACAGGAGAGTCGCTGTGCGGTCCTGCACACGCCGAAAGCAGGAGTAGAAGGAGGAAGAAGAAAACGTGCCGTCGATTCACCAGAGCCTTCATATGTCCATCACTTTCCCTGCGCCTCCGATCCAAGACCGAAGCAGTCTTATCAGAGCCTTTAGGAAGTATAACACTTAATTAAGGTGCGGGCAGGGTAACTGACAATAACAACTCCTAAGGCCTTTCGGAAAGCTCGTATTTTTAAACAAGAAAGGCCGTCCGACCCTGCCCGTCAATCTTAAATGTGATGTTATAAGAAATTTTACTTATAGTCCCATTTTTCACAAAAATTGCGACCTTTTTCTGTTAACTCATATATACCTTGAATTATATGTTCATCTGAATCATATTTCATATGGGCTTCTTTAAGACTCATTAGATTCAGCTCTAAGAGGTGATTTATTAAATATGGCGAAGCAAATACAAAACCTTTTCTGTATGAAGTTTTAAGGGCATTTATCCTGATGATATAGATGATGGCAGTTATGGCATAAAAGAAGTTTGTTATCATATGCTTCGTCTTTGGGTTCTTGTTGAACAAGATGATGGGTAGTGAGTACTCTATAATCTTTAATGCCGCAATACGCACATGAACCATCGGTTTCCTGAAAAAGCAGTTCCTCTATATTTGCCATTTTACCTTCTTATAACTAGTTAGTAAGCAGAAAAAATTCTGTGCATCACAAAATTTATTAATTCTGCATATTTCTAATATTGTATTAAAATTATAGAGATAATTCTACCATATCCAATATATATAGCGAAATACAGATTAATAATGAAAAAATTTGCACAGGAGGTATGGTATTCAACAGAGGTATAGATTAACTTTGAACAATATCAACAGATTATAATTTGGCACGAGAAATGTTGCAAAATTGCAAATTTTCATACCTGATGGATGTAAATTAATGAGCTGAATTTATTACATAATAATTATACCGCTACGAAGACAAAATCAATACTAAAATGAATAAACCTCCTAAAAGATTGTTATACAGGTTCGTGAAAAGATTCAATTTTATTATAATTCTGCAAGAAAGTGCTTGACAACATATATAAGAACAGATAGGTGTGAATTTCCGAACTTAATTTGCAGGTCATAATGAAAAATATATTAGCCATTAACAACCTTATTAGCCTTATTATTATCCTCGTAGTAGATGTACTTATCTGCTGCGAGGCAAGGGGTTGATAATGGCCTGATTTTCTGACAAAGCCTAATAAAACAAAAACCGTTATCAGCCCGAAGCTGATAACGGTTTTTTTTATTTTGAGGAGACAGAATCTATGAAAAGCGATCTGGTCAAAAAAGGAGTAGAGCGAGCACCCCACCGATCCTTGTTTAAAGCCATGGGGTACACGGATGCAGAAATCAAACGGCCCCTCATCGGCATTGCCAATTCCGTCAACAGCATCATCCCAGGACATGTTCATTTGGACAAGATCGTGGAGGCTGTCAAGGCAGGCGTGTACATGGCAGGCGGAACCCCCATTGAATTCGGTGTTATCGGAATTTGCGACGGTATTGCCATGAATCATATCGGCATGAAATATTCTCTGGCAAGTAGGGAGCTCATTGCCGACTCCATCGAGGTCATGGCAACGGCCCATGCCTTTGATGCCATGGTTATGGTCCCCAACTGCGACAAAATCATTCCGGGGATGCTGATGGCAGCCGCCCGTCTCGATTTGCCGGCCATCGTCATCAGCGGCGGCCCTATGTTGGCCGGTAAACATCCGGAAAAGGTCGATGACGATAAAATTGATCTGATTACGGTGTTTGAATCAGTCGGGGCTGTGCTCTCAGGCGATATGACCGAAGATCAGCTTTGCCGGATTGAAGATGCAGCCTGCCCCACCTGCGGCTCCTGTGCCGGTATGTTCACGGCAAATTCCATGAACTGTTTGACCGAAGCTGTGGGCATGGGCCTTCCGGG
>Ga0316577_10000014_pt1 | contig 37742 bp, 25 predicted proteins | sample S5NA_FD_203073 | JGI IMG/M metagenome (GOLD analysis project Ga0316577, IMG submission 203073) | Rhizosphere microbial communities from salt marsh grasses in Alabama, United States - S5-7_050615r2r1 | ecosystem: Host-associated > Plants > Roots > Rhizosphere | place: USA: Alabama | collected... | reverse complement strand
AACTTGACGAAGATGGGGCCCAGGTCCTCGAGGGCCCGGCGCACCCGCACCGGATAGGGCGGCAGGTCCCGGCGCAGCCAGTACCAGGGGGTGAGATAGAGGATCCAGCGCAGGGGGCGGAACAGGTGGGTGGCGAGGATGACCTCGTCGAGACCGTGGCGCAGCAGCACCCAGTTGATGCGAAACAGGCGCAGGGCCTGCCGGGGGCCGATCATGAACAAGCCGTCATGACCCCTTGTGCGGCCCCGGTCCCTTGGCCCGCTTTCCCTTCGCTTGGGGACTCGCCCTGCGCTTCGCCTGGGAGCCTGCCGGGGCGAGCCGCTGCACCCGGGCCTCCAGGCGCTCTACGTCATCCCTCAGGGCGTCGACCTGGGCGAGAAAGTCCGAGAGCTCGTAGCGGGTGGGCAAGAGCCGCGCCTCCTCCTCCAGGTACTCTCTGAGATCGGCGGTCAGCACGTCGGCGCTGCGTCGCCCCCATTCGGCCAGCCCCCGCACCCCCTGGCCCACCGGATGGGCGATGGGGTCCCCCACCAGGCGGGCGAGCTGCTCCTCCCAGTCCACGTCGAGCCCCCCAAGGGCCTTGGCCAGGTCGTGGGCGATGGTGGAATCGCCCTCGATCTCCACCGCCCCCTTGCTGATCTCCGCGTCCTTTTGCTCGGCGGTCATCATCCGCAGCAGGGCCAGGGGGGCGCCGCGGATCAGGCAATCCGGCGTCGCGTCATAGACCCCAAAGACCTGCACCCGGTCCGGCCCCGGGACCAGGGTGACCTGCGTCCCCAGCCCCCGGATCTCGATCCCGATGATGCGCCCGTACAGTGGCGCGAGGCCCCGGGCGCCCTCGGGGTCCAGGGCCAGATAGCGATTCAGCGCCGCCTCGATGGCCGACAGGACCGCGTTCGGGATCTGGATTCCCTCCGACTCGAGCGGATCCTGCCCCGGGTCCTCGGGCGGGTCCCGATCCCAGTCCGATCCGCTGCTCACAGCTTGTACCCCCGATGGATCGCCACGATGCCGCCGCTCAGGTTGAAGTAGCCGCAGCGCTCGAATCCGGCCGTCTCCATCATGGACTTGAGGGTCTCCTGATCCGGGTGCATCCGGATGGACTCCGCGAGATAGCGGTAGCTCTCCGCGTCCTTGGCGATCAGCTGACCGAGCCCGGGCAGCATCGAGAAGGAGTAGAGGTCGTAGAGACGACCGAGGGCCCGGCTGGTGGGGTGGGAGAACTCCAGGATCAGCGCCCGGCCACCCGGGCGAAGCACCCGGAGCATCTCCGCCAGGGCCCACTCCTTGTGGGTGACGTTACGCAGGCCGAAGCCGATGGTGACGCAATCGAAGGCCTCCGAGGCGAAGGGCAGGCGCTCTGCGTTGGCCAGGGAATAACTGAGGTTGCCCACGCGCCCCAGGTCCAGGAGGCGGTCGCGCCCCTGGGTGAGCATGGCCGCGTTGATGTCGGACATGACCACCAGCCCGTCGGTCCCGACGATCCCGGCGAAGCGCTCCGCCAGGTCTCCGGTTCCGGAAGCCAAGTCCAGCACCCGCTGGCCCCGCCGGACCCCGGCAAGCGCCACCGCCTGACGCTTCCAGAGCCGGTGGATGCCGAGCGACATCAGGTCGTTCATCAGGTCGTAGCGGGAGGCCACGGAGTCGAACACCTGGCGCACCCGCCCCGCCTTCTCCTCCACCGGCACCTCTTGGTAACCGAAGTGGGTCGTCTCTCGCTCCGACATGGCCTGGCCCCCGCTCAACATGGGGCCGATTCTACACGAAGCCCGCCGGTCCCCGGCGATGCGCCGGACTGGCGGGGCTGCGCCGCCGGGCCGAGCACTGGGCCCTCGACAGGGAAAATCCCATCGTGCCATCCCCTTGGGATAACATTCGCAGCGACTTTATGTCGGGAACAGTAGAGACCATCCCACTCGACGGTGGCTCACCCCAGAGGGACAGGCTGGGTCAGCCTCACGTCCTACGAAGCAATTTCACCGGTGTGGGCCGGCGTCACCCGCCCAGCGCCTTTTCGGCACGCTTGCGGAAGACCCGCATCTCTTTGGCGGCCTGGACGTCGCCCTTGGACTCCGCGGTCGCGATGCCCTGATCGAAGGCCGAGATCGCCTCGGCATGACGCCCCAGGGCGGAGAGGGCCTTGCCGTAGAGCTTCCAGGCGGCCGAGTAGCCGGGGTCCAGGCGCACGGCCTCGGCGAGGTGGTCCACGGCCCTGGCTGCGTCATCGGCCTTCAGATATTCGTTCCCGAGGCTGTAGCGCAGCAGCGCCGAGTCCTGGCCGCGGGCCAGCATGGCCTCGAAATTGTCGACGATCCCCATAGGCTTGCTCCCCAATCGCTACGGGCAGGCGCTAGTCGTCCCAGGTCGTCGGCCCTGGGCCCTCGCCTTCGCCCGAATCACCGCAGCCAGAACGCCGGACTCAGCAGCACCAGCAAGGTGAAGATCTCCAGCCTGCCCAGCAACATGGCGACGCACAGGATCCATTTCGCGAGGTCGCTCAGCCCATTGTAGTGGGCACCCACCTGCGCCAGGCCCGGGCCCAGGTTGTTGATGCAGGCCGCGACGGCGGAGAACGCCGTGAGCAGGTCCAGACCCGTGGCCGCGAGCAGCAGATACATGAGGACGAAGCTACCGACATAGAGGGAGAAGAAGCCCCAGACGGCGTCGACCACCCGATGGTTGACGCTCTTCCCCCCGATGCGCACCGGCAGTTGGGCGCTCGGGTGCACCAGGCGCCCCACCTCCCGGATACCCTGCTTGATGAGCAGCAGGAACCGGATCACCTTGATGCCACCCCCCGTGGAACCCGCGCAGGCCCCGACGAAGCTGGTGAACAGCAGCAGGATCTCCAGAAAGGGCGGCCAGAAATAGAACTCCGCCGTGGTGAAGCCCGTGGTGGTGCCGATGGACACGACCTGGAAGAGTCCATTGGTAAAAGAGTCCTCCCAGTCCAGATAGGTGTCGGTGTGGTAGAGGGCCAAGGTGGTGATCGCGGTCACCGTGACGATCAGGAGCAGATAGAAGCGAAACTCGCTGTCGCGCCAATAGACGACCGCATCCCGGCGCCGCACGGCCAGAAAGTGCAGGGCGAAGTTCACCCCGCCCAGGATCATGAAGACCACGGCGATCAGCTCGATGGCGGTGCTGTCGAAGTACCCCATGCTGAGGTCATGGGTGGAGAAGCCGCCGATGGCCACGGTGGAGAAGGCATGGCCGACGGCGTCGAACAGGGTCATGCCCGCCCCCCAGTAGGCCAGGGCGCAGGCGATGGTGAGCCACAGATAGACGTACCAGAGGGCCTTGGCGGTCTCGGCGATACGGGGTGTGAGCTTGGCGTCCTTCATGGGACCCGGCATCTCGGCCCGATAGAGCTGCAAGCCGCCCACACCCAGCATCGGGAGCACCGCCACCGCCAGGACGATGATCCCCATGCCCCCCAGCCACTGGAGCTGCTGGCGGTAGAAGAGGATGGACTTGGGCAGGGTGTCGAGACCGAGGATCACGGTCGCACCCGTGGTGGTGAGGCCGGAGATCGACTCGAAGACGGCATTGGTGGGGGAGAGCCCGGGCTCGGTGGACAAGGCGAAGGGGAGCGCCCCGGCCAGCCCCAGCACCACCCAGAACAGGGTGACCACCAGGAAGCCGTCGCGCAGGCGCAGCTCCTGGCGGCTGCGCACCACCGGCAGGAAGATGACGAGACCGCTGCCCAGGATGACCACGAAGGCCGTCAGAAAGGGCCAGACCTCCCCGTCCTGGTAGATCAGGGAGATCAGGACCGGGGGCAGCATGGTGAAGGAGAAGACCGTGAGCAGGAGCCCAAGGACCCTCTGGACCGCCCTCAGGTTCATCTAGATAAAGGTCACCCCCACCTGGAAGAGTCGCTCCACCTCGGCCACCTTGCGCTTGTCCTGGAGGAAGAGGATCACATGATCCTCTGACCGGATCACCGTGTTGTGGTGGGCGATCAGCACCTCCTCCCCCCGCACGATGGCCCCGATGCTGGCCCCCTTGGGCAGGCTGATGTCCTCGATGGCGCGCCCCACCACCTTGCTCGAGCTCTCGTCGCCGTGGGCGATGGCCTCGATGGCCTCCGCCGCCCCGCGCCGCAGGGAGTGGACCATCACCACGTCGCCCCGGCGGATGTGCTTGAGGAGGCTCCCGATGGTGGCCTGCTGGGGGGAGATGGCCACGTCGATGGGTCCGCTCTGGACCAAATTGGCGTAGGCCGGCCGATTGATCAGGGCCATCACCTTGCGGGCACCCAGGCGCTTGGCCAGCATGGCGGAGAGGATGTTGGCCTCGTCGTCATTGGTCACGGCGCAGAAGACGTCCGTGTTCTCCACGTTCTCCTCGAGCAGCAGCTCCTCGTCCGCCGCGTCCCCGTGGAGCACGATGGACTTCTCCAGCTGCTCGGCCAGGCGCTTGCTGCGTGTCAGGTCCCGCTCGATCACCTTCACGCGGTAGCGCTGCTCGGTGGCCCGCGCGAGACGGGTCCCGATGTTGCCGCCCCCGGCGAAGATCAGCCGCTTGTAGGGCTTCTCCAACCGGCGCAGCTCGCTCATGACGGCGCGGATGTGGATGGGCGCGGCGACGAAGAAGACCTCGTCGTCCGCCTCGATCACGGTGTCGCCCCGGGGCTGAATGGCCCGGTCGTGGCGATAGATGGCCGCCACCCGGGCGTCCACCTCCGGCATGTGGTCATAGAGCGCGCGCAGCTCGTGCCCCACCAGGGGGCCCCCGTAGTAGGCCTTCACCGCCACCAGGCGCACCTGCCCGCCGGCGAAATCCAGCACCTGAAGGGCCCCTGGGTTCTCGATCAGGCGCAGGATGTACTCGGTGACCAGGGCCTCGGGGCTGATGGGCACGTCGATCGGCAGGGCCTCGGGACCGAACAGCTTGGGGTGGTCGAGGAAGCCCTGGGATCGCACCCGGGCGATCTTGGTCGGGGTGTGGAAGAGCGTATAGGCCACCTGGCAGGCGACCATATTGGTCTCATCGCTGTTGGTCACGGCGATGATCATGTCGGCATCCTCGGCCCCCGCGCGCAGGAGCACGTCGGGATGGGCCCCGTGGCCGAGGACGGTGCCCAGGTCGAACCGGTCCTGCAGCTCCCGCAGAAGCTCCGGGTTCTGGTCCACCACGGTGATGTCGTTGGCCTCGCTCACCAGGTTGGCGGCCACCGAGGTGCCGACCTGACCGGCGCCGAGGATGATGATTTTCACGAGAGGAGTAGCGCGTAGCGAGTGGCGAGGGCCGAGGGGCGGCGCGGGCGGGCGACGCGTTGGGCGGCTTCCATGCGATGGCCGCGGACCTTCTCGCTACTCGCCACTCGCCACTCGCCACTCACTTACCGCCTCTCCTTGATCTCGACGCCCAGGGAGCGGAGCTTGCGGTAGAGATGGGTGCGCTCCATGCCCGCCTCCTTGGCCATCTTGCTGACATTGCCCGCGTGCTTCTCGAGCTGGTAGTCGAGGTAGGCCTTCTCGAACTGCTCGCGGGCCTGGCGCAGGGGCTGATCGAAGGACACCAGCCCCTCCAGGACCTGGGGCTGACCGGGGGGCGGGGCCCCGAGGGCGGACTCCACCTCCTTCTGGGTGATCTCGTCCCCGGTTCCCAGGATCAGGACCCGCTGGACCAGGTTCTTCAGCTCCCGCACGTTGCCGGGCCAGCCGTAGTTGCGCAGGAAGTTCTGGGCCCCGACGCTGAAGCGGCGGTAGGGCAGCTTCTCGTGGATGGCGAAATAGTCCAAATAGAAGTTGAGCAGGTCGGGAACGTCCTCGGCGTGGTCGCGCAGGGCCGGGACGTTCAGGGGCACGACGTTGAGGTGGTAGAAGAGGTCCTCCCGGAAGCGGCCGGCCCGTACCTCGTCCTCCAGGTTGCGCTGGGTGACGGCGACGATGCGCACGTCGATGCCCACGGGCTCCGCCCCCCCGACCCGCAGGAAAGAGCCGGTGTCCAGGGCCCCCAGGAGCAGGGACTGGGCCTCCAGGTCCATGTCCGCCACCTCGTCCATCAGCAGGGTCCCGCCCGCGGCCTTCTCCAGGCTCCCGTAATGGGTGTACCCCCCCTCCTCGGCACCGAAGAGCTCCCGGGCCGCGTTGGCACCGGCGAGCCCGGAGACGCTCAGGTCCACGAAGGGACGCTCCCGTCGCGCGCTCTGGGCGTGCAGGTAGCGGGCGAAGGTCTCGCGGCCGCTGCCCGCCTCACCTGTGATGAGCACCCAGGTATCGTGCTGGGCGATGCGCTTGACCTGCTCGCGCAGGCGCTGCATGGCGGCGCTGCGGCCCACCGGCTCCTGCACCAGGGGGGCGCGCCGCTTTAGCCCGATGTTCTCCTGCTGGAGCTTGTCCGCCTCCAGGGCCCGCTCGACCGTGAGCAGCAGCTTGGCCATGGACAGGGGCTTTTCGAGGAAGTCGTAGGCGCCCAAGCGCGTGGCCTCGACCGCGGTCTCGACGGTCCCGTGGCCGGACATCATGATCACCGGGCAGGGCAACCCTTCGTCCTGGGTCCACTCCTTGAGGAGGGTGATGCCGTCCAGATCCGGCATCCAAATGTCCAACAGGATCAGGTCGGGACGGCGCTCGCGCAGGGCGAGTCGCGCCGCCTCGCCGCTCTCGGCGACGCTCACCCGGTAGCCTTCATCCTCGAGGATCTCCTGGACCAGCCCCCGGATGTCGGGCTCGTCGTCTACGACCAAGATATGGGTAGCGCTCATGGCTGTGCCTGTGGTGCTCGATCCTGGGTGCCGACACCCATCCGCTGGTGGGTTGGGGCCGGCTGGGCGTCGGTCTGACCCGCCCGCCAGACCGGCAGGCGGATACGAATGAGGGCGCCGCTGCCGGGATTCTCCGCGGCGATCATACCGCCGTGCTCCTCAATTATCTTCTTGACGATGGCCAATCCCAGGCCGGTGCCCTTGGACTTGGTCGTGACATAGGGCTCGAAAAGGCGCTCCCTGACCTCCTCGTCGAAGCCCGGACCATTGTCCGCCACCTTGAGCTGGACGACCTCCAGGTCCGGGTCGTCCGGACGGCTGGTGGAGACCTCGACCCCGCCACCGGGGCGACCCTCCAGGGCCTCCAGGGCGTTCTTCACCAGATTGTGGATCACCTGCCGCAGGCGCAGGGGATCCCCCCGAACCTGGGCCTTGGGGGCCCCGAGCAGCACCGAGATGGAGCCCGCCCCGGCGCTCTTGTAGAGGTCCATGACCTCTTTGACCAGGCGATCCAGCTCGAAGGGCTCCGCCTCGAATTGAGGCGAGCGGGCATAGTCGGAGAAGTCGTTCACCATCGACTTCATCGCCTCGACCTGCTGGGTGATGGTGCGGGTGGCCCGATCGATGATCTGGGCGTCGGTACCCGAGGACTTCCCCAGCAGCTTGTGGCGGAGCCGCTCGGCGGAGAGCTGGATCGGGGTCAGGGGATTCTTGATCTCGTGGGCCAGGCGCCGGGCCACCTCTCCCCAAGCGGCGTCCCGCTGGGCCGTGATCAGGGTGGTGATGTCGTCGAACACCACCACGTGCCCACGCTCCTTGGCCCCCTCTCCGTCCCCTGCCACCGGCAGGGCGCTGCCTCGGCACAGGAGGGTCTGGCGCCCCTCGGCCCGGTGCAGGGTGACCTCGGCGCGCCAGTCCTGCCCGCTCGGGATATGACGACCCACCGTCTCGGTCCAGGGCGTGAGCCACGGCTGGTCCCGCTCCAGGTCCAGCAGGCTCGGTTGGGCCCTCTCGTCCAACGTCAGGTCCAGGATCTGGAGCGCCGCTGGATTGGCGGTGCGCAGGCGTTGGGCGTCATCGAAGGCGATGACCCCGGAGGAGAGCCGGCCGAGCACCGTCTCCAGATAGGCCCGTTGGGTCTCCACCGCCTGCTGACTGCGTGCCGCGGCGTCACGCGCCTGCGCGAGGCGCCGGGTCATGGTATTGAAGGAAGCCACCAGAAAGGCCAGCTCGTCGTCGTGCTTGGGCAGCGGAAGCTGCTGCTCGTAGTCCCCCTCGGCGATGGCGCGGGTCCCGCGGGCAATGTCAGCCACCGGCGCCACCAGACGGCGAGCCGTATGGAAGGCCGCGATCAGCGCCGCCATGATCCCGAACAGGAGCACGAGCGACAGGGTCAACGAGAAGCTGAGCTTCAGGGATTCCCGCAGGTACGCGAGCTCCTTGTACCGGTTGAATGCCGCCTCCAGCGCCTCGGTGAGCTCTCCGATGCGGGACGAGGTGGGGAAGATGGCCTGCATGGTCATGGGGCGCCCACCGGGGTCCTGCACCAGCACGCGTACCACGGGATCACCCCCTGGGCCGGGCTCCAGCCCCACGAAGTTGTTTCCGGCCCGCACCTCCTGCTGAATCTCCCGCTCCGCCGGGCTGGGCACCAGCTTGGTCGGATCCTGGTTGGAGGTCCCCAGCACCTGACCACCGGTGCCATAGACCGTCAGCTCGTCGGCCCCCGCCTGCCGTCGCAGACTGTTGAGCGAGAGCGCGATGGCGGTGGACGAGCGGTCCTGGATCCCCACGAGGAGCTGCTCGGTGTATTTGGTCAGCACCCGTTGGTTGAGGTCGAGGGATGCCTGATTCAGGGCCAAGGCGTCCTGCATGGCCCGGTCGATCTCCACGTCGAACCAGCTGTCGATACCGCGCAGCAGAAACCCCAGCGAGAAGTAATAGACCACGCCCACGGGCAGCAGGGAGATCAGGATGAACAGCACCACGATGCGCAAGGTGAGCCGGGAGCCCGCCGCCTGCCGACGGTAGCGTCGCACCAGCTTGACCACGTTGACCACCGCCAGGACCGCCAGGGCGAGCAGTCCGGCGAGGACCAGGAAGAGCAAGGGGACGAAGGCGCGCGACAGGGTCTCGGAATTCTCGACCGCGTCGCGCATCAGCACCAGGGCCACGAAGAGCCCGATGACCAACGCCGCCACGGGCACGGCGCCCAGGCCGCGCAGGCGTCTCAGGGAGTCAGTGGCCATTCTGTCCAAGAGCTACGGAGCTTCCAGGCAGGGCGCAGATAGGCCATGGGCCGCAGGGGCAGAGGCAGCTCCTCGATATCGAGCTCGACCTTAAGGTGGACCAGATACGCCCGGTCCGGCTCCAGACGGTCCTTCGACACGATCCGTACGCCGCGGATCTCGCCCAGCGCCGCGATGGCCGCCTCCCGCGAGACGAAGCTGCGTCCCCGATCCCCGGGGAGGCGATAGACCTCATAGCGACCGGAAAGCGGCTTGTAGCGCACCGCGTAGCGCAACCGGAAATCGGCCGCGCTGTCATCCCAGATCCAGGCGTCGGCGCTGCGCACCTGGAACCGGAGCTCGACGGTCAGCGGCACCCCGTTGTCCAGGGCCTCAAGGGCCTCGGGGGAAAAGCCGAACTCGATGTCGGCGTCGAGCACGTAGACACCCTGATCGAGCCGAGTCCTCACCTCCTTGACGACGAACTCATCGCCCGCCCGAAGGGAGAACGGCAGGCACAGGATGAGTCCCAAGATCCAGAGGATTGGGGCCCAGGAAGGTGCGCCGGTGAGACGGCTCATCAGGCCCCGGGCTCCGGGATGGCCCGTTCCAACAGGGCGTAGTAGAAGCCGTCGCTGCCCCCGGGGGTGGGAAGGAGCTGGCGCCCATGGCACCGCGGCGTTCCCCAATCGTCCGGCAAGGGGCACTCCCGGGCCTCCGGCATCCGCGCCAGGAAGGCGGCGATCTGGTCCTCATTCTCCGCGGCCAGCACGGAGCAGGTGACGTAGAGCAGGCGCCCCCCGGGGGCGAGCAGCCCCCAGGCGGCATCCAAGATGCGCTGCTGCAGCTCGCGCAGGGCCGGGATATCTGCCGCTCGGCGCAGCCATTTGATGTCCGGGTGGCGGCGGATCACGCCGGTGGCCGAGCAGGGAACATCGAGCAGGATGCGCTCGAAGGGGGCCGTGGCCCACTCGCCCGCCCCGCCCCGTCCGGGATCAGCGGCGTCCGCCCGCTCCACCCGGGCGCTGAGGCCCAAACGGGCCAGGTTGGCCTCCAGGGTCGCGAGTCGGGCCGGATCGCTGTCGATGGCCACCAGGTCGAGCCCGGGACCCGCCCGCTCCAGGATGGCCGCCGTCTTGCCGCCCGGGGCGGCGCAGGCGTCCAGCACCCGCTGACCGGGCCGGGCATCGAGCAGCTGGGCAGCGAGCTGGGCGCCGGCGTCCTGAATGGACACCAGACCCTCCTCGAAGCCCGGTAGCTCCCGGGCCGGTACGGGGCGGTCGAGCATCAGCCCAGCCTCGGTGGCGGGGATGGGGCGCGCCGTGATCCCGGCCCCCGCCAGCCGTTGCGCGTAGGCGCGTCGATCGGTGTGCAGGCGGTTGACCCGCAGACTCATGGGGGGACGCGCGTTGCTGGCCACCACGATCCGCTCCCAGTCCTCCGGCCAGTCCCGCCGCAGGGCCGCTAGCAGCCACTCGGGGAAGAGCCAGCGGACGCTCGGCAACCGCTCGGCCTCCGCCATCAAGGCGTCACGCTCCCGCAGGAACCGGCGCAGCACGGCATTGACGAGCGCCGACTTGTCCGGCTTGCCGATCAAGCGGCTGGCCTCCACGGTCGCGGCCACCGCCGCATGGGGCGGCGTGTCCATGCCCGTGAGCTGATAGAGCCCGATCAGGATCAGGGCCTCCAGGTCCCGGTCCGAGGGCTTGACCGGATGGTTTAGCAGGAACCCCACCAGGGCCTCGAGCCGGGGCAGGTTCCGTAGGGCCCCGTAGATGAGCTCCTGGGTCAGGGCGCGATCCGCCGGCGGCCTGGGCAGTGGGGACTGGCTGAGGACCCGATTGAGGGACTGGCCGCGATCGCGCACGCGGTGCAACGCCAGGGCGGCCGCGGCCCGGGCATCCGCCCCGGAGCCCTTGCGAACGGCAGCCTCGTCCCACGTGGAGCCCTGGCGCCCTCTCACGGGCGGCGGTCTGCGCCCGCCGCCAGGAGCCCCCCCGGCTCCGGAAGACGGGCGGCGGCGGGGTCGGTTGCTCGGTCCCCGCTCAGACAAACCGGGAGCCGTCCAGCCGCCGGGCATTGATGAAATCGGCCGCATCCATCGCACGCTTGCCGGGAGGCTGCAGGCGCGTGATCCGCAGCAGCCCATCGCCGGTGGCGACCAGGATCCCGGTCTTCTCGGCCGACACCACCTCTCCGGGAAGCACGCCAACGCCCCCACCCTCGCCCGCCTGGGCGGACCAGATACGCAGACTTTCCCCCTTCAGACTGGTTTGGGCCACCGGCCAGGGATCGAAGGCCCGCACCTGACGCTCGATGGCGAGGGCTGGCTGGCCCCAGTCGATCCGGGCCTCCGCCTTTTCCAGCTTGTTGGCATAGGTCGCCAGGGCGGCATCCTGGGGCTCAGGCACCCGCGAGCCATCCACAATCCCGGGCAGCGCCTCGATCAGGGCCTGGGCCCCGAGAACGGCCAGCTTGTCATGGAGGCTGCCACCGGTCTCGGCCGGCTCCAGGGGCACCTCGCGGCACAGATAGACCGGCCCCGTGTCGAGCCCCGCCTCCATACGCATGATGCACACCCCACTGACCGAATCACCGGCCAGGACGGCGCGCTGGATGGGGGCGGCGCCGCGCCACCTGGGCAACAGGGAGGCGTGGACGTTGACGCAACCTAGCCTGGGGGCCTCGAGGACGGGGACCGGCAAGATCAGCCCGTAGGCCGCCACCACCATCAGATCCGGTGCCAAGGCACGCAGCTCGGCCAGGGCCCCTGGGTCGCGCTTGAGCGAGAGGGGCTGATGCACCGGGATGCCGTGGCTCAGGGCGAGGGACTTGACCGGGCTCTGATGGAGCTTGCGCCCACGACCCGCCGGGCGATCGGGCTGGGCGTAGACGGCGACCAGGTCGTGGCCCGCATCGATCAGGGCCTGCAGCGAGGGGACGGCGAAGTCGGGGGTTCCGGCGAAGACCAGGCGAAGGGGCTTCATTGGGCGGCGATGCCGATTCGAGGCCAGGTCGGGGATCGGCGCGCTAGATCGCCTGACGGCGATGCGCGGCCGGAACCTGGCCCTGTCGATGCTCCTTCTCCAGCCTGTGGCGGATTCGCTGGCGCTTCAGGGCGGAGATGTAGTCGACGAAGAGCTTGCCATCGAGATGGTCGATCTCGTGTTGGATGCACACCGCCAGGAGCCCGTCGGCCTCCAACTCGAAGGGCTCGCCCTCCCGGTCCAGGGCCCGCACCCGGATCCACTCGGCCCGGGTCACCGGCTCGTAGAAGCCGGGAACGGAGAGACACCCCTCGTCCATCTGCTCCTCGCCCCTACGCTCGAGGATCTCGGGATTGATCAGACACAGGGGGGCGTCGTTGGCCTCGGACACGTCGATGACGATGACCCGTAGCGGGATGTTCACCTGGATGGCGGCCAGACCGATCCCCGGGGCGGCGTACATGGTCTCGAGCATGTCGTCCACGATCCGCTGGATGCGCGCGTCCACGGCCTTGACCGGATGGGCCGTATTTCGCAAACGGGGGTCGGGAAATGTGAGGATATCGAGCTTTGCCATGTTCACGATTGAAGGAGACTTTGGGTGATTCGCCCGGACGGGGCTTGTGGCGGTCGAGCCGGCAGGATCGATCCGTTCGCAGCCAAAGCAACCCTGGTGGCCGCACGCTCGCACCCTGCGATACTATCGGGCTGATACTACACCCCAGATGGGGCCGGGTGAATCCCGAATCGACCCTTGCGGAGGACCCATGCGCGCCCCTCTCCTATCGATCCAGACCCTCGCGATCCTGCTCCTACTCACCCTTTCTCTCGTCACCCCCGGGGCACGGGCCGTGACCCTCAAGGCCGACGCCCCGGACACCTATGTGGTGCAACCGGGCGACACCCTCTGGTCCATCGCCGGCCGCTTCCTGGAGGATCCCTGGCTCTGGAGGGAGGTCTGGCGCGGCAACAACCTGGGCGACCCGAACCGGATCTTCCCCGGCGACGTGTTGACGCTCTCTGTTCGGAATGGCCGGCCGAGTATCGGAGTGGACCAGGGATCCGAGCACCGGACCGCCGCCGGCATGCGGGTCGTGAAGTTGAGCCCGAAGGTGCGGGTAGCCGCCCTCAAGGAGCCGGTCCCGACGATCCCGATCGCGAGCATCGCCCCCTTCCTCACCATGCCCTACGTGGCCGACACGGATCGGGTCCGACGCGCGCCCTACGTGGTGGGATTCCCGGACGAGCGCATCGTGGCCGGGGTCGGCGACTCGGTGTATGTCCGGCGCATCAATGACGCCGTCGGCCAGCGTTTCCAGATCCTGCGACCGGGGGACAGCCTTCAGGATCCGGAGACCAACGAGACGCTGGGTCACCTGGCGGTGTTCGTGGCCAGCGCGGAGCTGCAGCGGGCGGGAGACCCAGCGAAGCTTCGGGTCGTGCGTTCGGAGCGGGAGGTCTCCATCGGGGACCGCGTCATCCCCGCGGCCCTGGAGGAGCCCCTGACCAACTTCTTCCCCCGTCCGGCCCCCGCCGGGATGCGGGGACGCATCCTGGCGGTGCTCAACGGGGTGTCCCAGATCGGTCAGTACGACGTCGTGGTGATCAACAAGGGCACCAAGGATCGGGTGGAGCGCGGGGACGTGCTCGAGGTCTATCAGGGGGGCGGCAAGGCGCGTGATCAGGTGCGCGCGGGCGGATCGGACTTCAACTGGAGGGACGAGAGCCCCTTGTCGACCGAATTCTGGTACGGGTCCGACGCCAAGATATTCCGTTGGCGTAGCGACCCCTTCCCTCCCGCCGTCGAGGTGCGGTATCCGCGGCCCACCTACATCCAACCATACGAGCGGTCCGGGGTGCTGATGGTCTTCCGTACCTTCGACCGCGTCAGTTTCGGGCTGATCCTAGAGGCAACGCGAGCCATGCAGATCGAGGACCGGGTCGCCGCGCCACGTCCCTAGGGACTCGCGCCGATTCGCGTGTCAGAGCGCAGCGCTCCGGGGCCTGCCATTATCGATTGGCTGGCCCTGGTTGCGGCCCCCGGCGTCGGTCCGCGCATCGTCGTGCGGCTGCTCGCCCGATTCGGAGAGGCAGCGGCGGTGCGCCGAGCCCCGGCCGAGACCCTGGAGCAGCTCGGACTCGGGGACCAGGCCATCGACGCGCTGCGTTCCCCCGACCGGGTCGGGATCGACCGCGCACTCGCCTGGTCCGAGCAACCGCAGGCCCATATCCTGACGCTCTCCGACCCTCGCTACCCACGCCTGCTGAAGGAGATCCCGGACCCGCCGCCGGTCCTCTATGTCCGCGGTGACCCCCTGGTGCTCTCGGAGCCCCAGATCGCCATCGTAGGCAGTCGCAACCCAACCCCGCAAGGAGCGCTGATCACCCGCGAACTGGCGAGCCAGCTCGCGGCATGGGGGCTGGTCGTGACCAGCGGCCTCGCGGTGGGGGTGGACGGGGCCGCCCACCAGGGCGCCCTCATGGGTGGACGCACCGTCGCCGTGCTGGGAACCGGCCCCGACCAGGTCTACCCCGCGTGCCATCGGGACCTGGCCCGGCAAATCCCCGCCCAGGGTGCCCTCGTGAGCGAATATCCTCCGGGGGAGGGACCCCGCGCACGCAACTTTCCTCGGCGCAACCGTCTCATCAGCGGGCTCTCGCTTGGTGTCCTGGTCACGGAGGCGGCCCCGCAGAGCGGCTCCTTGATCACGGCTCGGCACGCCTTGGAGCAAGGTCGGGAGGTGCTTGCGGTTCCAGGCTCGGTGCGCAACCCGCTCGCCCGCGGCTGCCACGCCCTGATCCGGGAGGGCGCTCGCCTGGCCGAGGACGCGGAGCAGGTCCTGGCGGAGCTGGCTCCCATGCTGCGGGGTGTAATCGCCGCCCCACCAGTCTCCGAGATCGAGTCAGCCCCGGGGGCGATCGAGATGCAATCGACTGCCTGCGCGGGGTTGGATCCGGACTATCGTCGCCTGCTCGACACCATGGGATACGACCCCATTGCCATTGATGACCTCGTGCGGACGACCGGCCTGACCGTGCAGAGCCTGTCGTCCATGCTGTTGGTATTGGAGTTGGAGGGTCATGTATCATCCGCTCCCGGCGGCCGTTATTGCCGAGTCCGGTGAGCCGCCCGACCGGTTGTCGGCCGGTGGCTCCAGCGAGGTTGGCAAATGTACGAGAACATGGTCGATGTCCTGATCTACCTCTACGAGAACTACATGGATGGAGAAAACCGTCCGCCGGTCGACCAGGGGGAGCTGGAGGACGAGCTGAGCCAGGCCGGGTTCAGCAACCCGGAGATCGAGAAGGCCCTGCGCTGGCTGGACGAGCTTGCGGCCGGCGCCGATGCCCCCTATCGGGATTACAAGGTCGGGGCCCTCCGCGTCTATGCGGACGAGGAGTGCGCCAAGCTCGACCTGGAGGCTCGCGGATTCCTCCTGTTCCTGGAGCAAAACGGTATCCTGGACCCGGCGAGCCGAGAGCTGGTGATCGAGCGGGCACTCGCCATCGATCACCCGGTGGTGGCCGTAGACGAGCTCAAGTGGGTCGTCCTGCTGGTCCTGCTGAATCGGCCGGGTCGGGAGGACGCCTTCACCCAGATGGAAGACCTGGTCTACAACGAGGCTCCCGAGTATCTGCACTAGGAAGCGGAGAGGAGCGGGGCGCGATCATCGACCTTGAGATCTGCTCGGGGGCTCCCAACCTCCCCGCGGCACCAGGGAGCCGGAGTCTCACCTGATCCGAGTGCCCCACCGCAATGCGGGGCCCCGCCAATTCACTCGCAAACCAAGCCGCTCCGATCGGGCTTTTGGTCGGTCGCGGATCAGACACCTGCCCTCCGCGCGCCAAGCCGCTGCCATCTCGCCACTCGCTACTCGCTACTCGCCATACGAATGAACCTCGTCATCGTCGAATCCCCCGCCAAGGCCAAGACCATCAAGAAGTACCTTGGGCCGGACTTCGAGGTCCTGGCCTCGTACGGTCATGTGCGGGATCTGATCCCGAAGGAAGGGGCGGTGGACCCGGCGCACGGGTTCGAGATGAAGTATCAGATCATCGACCGCAACGAGCGGCACGTTCAGGCCATCGCCAAGAAGCTCAAGCAGGCCGAGGCGCTCTATCTGGCCACGGACCCGGACCGTGAGGGCGAGGCCATCTCCTGGCACCTCTTCGAGCTTCTCAAGGCACGCCGCCAGCTCGGCAGCAAGCCGGTGCACCGGGTGGTATTCAACGAGATCACCAAGCGCGCCGTCCAGGAGGCCGTGGCCAATCCGCGCGGACTGTCCTTCGACCTCGTCAATGCGCAACAGGCGCGTCGGGCCCTGGACTATCTGGTAGGTTTCAACCTGTCCCCGCTTTTGTGGAAGAAGGTGCGCCGCGGTCTTTCCGCCGGCCGGGTACAGAGCCCGGCGCTTCGCCTGATCTGCGAGCGGGAGTCGGAGATCGAGGCCTTCCAGCGCCGGGAATACTGGACCCTGGAGGCAGACTGCGAAAAGGACACCCGACCCTTCACGGCCCGGCTGGTGGAGCTCGCTGGCGGCAAGGTGGAGCAGTTCACGATTGTCGACGAGGCGCGTGCAGCGCAGGTCCGCGACACCCTGGAGCGCGCGGCTCAGGGACGGCTGCGGGTGGAGCAGGTGGAGCGCAAGCAGCGCAAGCGCTTCCCCGCCCCCCCCTTCATCACCTCCACCCTGCAGCAGGAGGCGGCCCGCAAGCTGGGCTTCACCGCCCAGCGGACCATGCGGGTGGCCCAGCAGCTCTACGAAGGGGTGGACGTGGGCAGCGGCGCCGTCGGGCTCATCACCTATATGCGTACCGACTCGGTCAACCTGGCCCAGGAGGCCCTTGCCGAGATCCGAGCCTACGTGGCCGAGCGCTATGGCGCGGACCACCTGCCGCAGGGCCCGCGCCTTTACAAGACCAAAGCGAAGAACGCCCAGGAGGCCCACGAGGCGATCCGCCCCACCTCGATCCTTCGGGAGCCGGCTGCCGTCAAGCCGCATCTCACCCTGGAGCAGTTCCGGCTCTACGAGCTGGTGTGGAAGCGCACCCTCGCCTGTCAGATGGAGCATGCCCTGATCAACCAGGTGTCGGTCTCCTTGAGCGCCGGGGCCGGCAATCTGTTTCGGGCCACCGGCTCCACGGTGGCGCAACCCGGCTTCATGCGGGTCTACCTGGAGGGGCGCGACGACGCCGCGGCCGGGGACGACGATGAGGAGAAGACCCTGCCCCCCTTGGAGACCGGAGACCTGGTGGACCTGGCCGCCATCCGGGCGGAGCAGCACTTCACCGAGCCACCGCCCCGCTACACCGAGGCCTCCCTGGTCAAGGCCCTCGAGGAGTACGGGATCGGCCGGCCATCCACCTATGCCTCCATCATCTCCACCCTGCAGGAGCGGGAGTACGTAGTCCTGGATAAGAAGCGCTTCCTGCCGACCGACGTGGGGCGGGTGGTCAACAAGTTCCTGACCGAGTACTTCGACACCTACGTGGACTATGACTTCACCGCCCGTCTGGAGGACGAGCTGGACGCGGTCTCTCGGGGCGAGGAGGAATGGAAGCCAGTCCTCGAGCAGTTCTGGCGCCCCTTCAAGGAGCGGGTGGACCATACACAGGAGAACGTCAAGCGCAGCGACGTCACCCAGGAGCTGATCGACGAGGTCTGCCCGCAATGCGGCGGCCAGCTCTCCATCCGGCTCGGGCGCAACGGCCGCTTCATCGGCTGCACCAACTATCCCGCCTGCGACTACACCCGTGACCTCAACGGCGACCGGCAGGATCCCGAGGCACGGGATATCGTCCAAGGCCGGGTCTGCCCCAAGTGCGGATCCGAGCTGGAGGTCAGGAACGGGCGTTACGGCAGGTTCATCGGCTGCAGCGCCTACCCCAAGTGCAGGCACATCGAGCCATTGGAGCGCCCCGAGGACACGGGCGTGACCTGCCCCAAGTGCCACAAGGGAACGCTACAGAAGAAGAAATCCCGCCGCGGCAAGCCCTTTTACTCCTGCTCCACCTACCCGCGCTGCGACTATGCGGTGTGGAACCCGCCGCTCGCCGAGCCTTGCCCCCGGTGCGGTTGGCCGATCCTGACCGTCAAGACCACCCAGCGCAAGGGCGCCGAGCGGGTCTGTCCCCAGAAGGACTGCGGCTTCAGCGAGCCCTACGAGCCCGCGGAGGGGGCCCTCCAGGACGAGCGGGAATCGAGCTGAGCCCCGGTCCGTTCGTGCACAGCCTCCGAATACCCCTCACCCCCTTCGGCGCTCAGGTCTCGAATTTGATTCGCCGAGCCGCGGCGCGTCGATCCGCCAGGCCATTGAGCGGCGGCGGCGGTCTACGTGATAAAGATTGTTTAGGCCAAGCACCAGGGGGCTTGGGTGCGGATGGGACCGACGAGCCGCATGGTGGCACGGCACATGGCCCCGGGGGCAATCCTGGCTTCCTTGCTGGGGGTCTGGTTGGTAGTCTGGCTCTCGTCCTACCCCCAACCGCAGCCGCCCCTGCGGGTTGCGACCACCCCCTGGATCGGCTATCAGCCCCTCGTCCTCGCGGAGGACCTCGGTCAGTTCCCTCAAGACGCGATTCGACTCGTGGAGCTTAGCTCCAACACCGAGTCCCTGCGGGCGCTCCGCAACTGGGACGTGGAAGCGGCCGCCCTCACCCTCAACGAGGCCCTGCTGCTGTCCGCCGAGGGGCATGACACAGCCGTGATCCTGATGCTCGATTGCTCCGCCGGGGCGGACGCCCTGGTCGCCCGGCCTGGGATCGGCTCCCTGAGTGATCTGATCGACCGGCGCGTGGGGGTCGAGAGCAGCGCCAATTGGGCGTACGTGCTTAACCGCGCCCTTCAGCTAGCCGGGCGGGCCCCCGCGGATATCGAGCCTTTGACCCGCCGGTCGGAGCAATGGGGCTCGTCGGAAGGGCGCGGGAAGTCGGCCACTTCATGAAGGAGCATGGATTGATGCCCGCGGACCCCAGCCTGGACCGACTGGTGGAGCCCGGGCCCGCAATCGCCTTCGGATACCAGCCCCTGCCGGAGACTCGATGAAGGGCAACCTGCTCTATCGCCTCCCCTTAAGCGTCTCCCTGTCGCTCCTGCTCCTCCTTTTCGGGATGCTCTTCATGTGCTGCTACGTCAGCGTGCTCTGGGGCGCGCAGCAGGAGGCGATCGTGCGGGATGCGACGTGGTCGCTCACCGGAGAGGTCACCCGCCTGCAGCGCCACCTGCAGGAGCACCTGGATGGGGACAATCTGAGGCGCGTGCAGGACGAGCTCGCCTCCATGGGAACGGATCTCCGCGTCCGCCTGGCGCTGCTGTCCGCTCCCGAGGGCCAGAGCCTCGCCGCTCTTCGGCGGACCGACGCCCATCGACCGGTGGATGCCCTGCTTCGCGCGGCCAACATCGATCCTCTGGACCCGAAGCTGGCCGCGACCCTCTCCGATGTGCGCACTCGCCGCGAGGCAAGGATCCTGCAAATACCCGAGGCCCATCTCCTGCTCGCGGCCGCGCCGGTCGATCTCCCCGACGACCGGGCTCGGCTCGGTCAGAGGGAGCTGGGTTTGATCCTGCTCGGGTGGGATCTCCATGGACTCTATCGCGTGGCCCTGTCCAACACCCTGCTGATCACCCAGCGCTTTCTGCCACTCCTTGCAGCAGCCGCGATCGGGGCCTGGGCCATACTGCAGCTGGTCTTGGGCAGACGGCTGAGACGCCTGGCCACCACGGCGACGCGGATCAGTGAAGGCAATATCGGCGAGCGCAGTCCCGTGGATGGTTCCGACGAGATCGGTCGCCTCGCCCAGGCCTTCAACCACATGACCGACGTCCTCGCGGCGCAACAGGCGCGGCTCGCCGAGGGTGAGCGGCGGCTATCGCTCGCCCAGAGTTTCGCCCAGGTCGGCACCTGGGAGTGGGACATAGCGACGGGAGAGCTAACCTGGACCGAGGATGTTTACAGGCTGTTCGGCCTGGATCCGGGGACGCCGGTGACCTTCGAAGCGTATCTGCAGCTGCTCCACGCGGAGGACCGCGACCTGGTTCAGGCGGCCCTGAAACGGACGCTCGCCGAGGGGACGGACTATGAGGTCGAGGTGCGCACCGCCCGAGGAGACCGCTGGCTGCTCGGCCGCGGGGATGTGGTGCGAGACGAGAATGGCCAACCAGTGCGCATGTACGGCGTCGTCCAGGACATCACCGAGCGCAAGCGGGCGCAGGCTGCCCTGTTCAACGAGAAGGAGCGCCTGCTCGTGACCCTGGCGTCGATCGCCGACGGCGTGATCACCACCGACACCTCGGGGCAGGTCACCTTCCTGAACCCGATCGCCGAGGATCTGGCTGGTTGTGCGGTCGGCCAAGCGAACGGGCGGCCCGTTGACGAGGTCCTCCATGTCGTCAACGAGGCGAATCGCCGACCCAGCTCGGATCTCCTGACCCAACAATCGGCGCATGGCAGGGTCACGGGCCTCACCAACCCCAGACTGCTAATTCGCCCGGACGGCCGCGAGTTCGCCATCGAGCATTCGGCCGCACCGATCCGCGACCATGAGGGCGAGACCATCGGTCACGTGCTGGTCTTTCGCGACGTCACGGGTGCGCGGGAGATGGCCAATCGTCTCTCGTGGCAGGCGAGCCATGACGGGCTGACGGGCCTCTACAATCGGGCCGCCTTCGAGGAGCGTCTCCAAGAGCTCATACACAGCTCCCCGAACCCGAGTCGACCCGAGGTCCATACCCTGCTCTACATCGATCTCGACCAGTTCAAGGTGGTCAACGACGTGGCCGGTCACATCGCCGGCGACGAGGTCCTGAAGCAGGTCGGCGGTCTCATGCAGCAGCAGGTGCGCGACTCCGATATGTTGGCACGCCTCGGCGGCGACGAGTTCGGGGTCATTCTCAAGGGCTGCGACCTGGTACACGCCCGGAGGGTCTGCGACGGCATCCATCGCGCCTTCGAGGAATTCAAGCTCCTTTGGGGGGAACGGCAATTTCGTTTCGGCGCGAGCATCGGGGCAATGGAGTTCTCACCGGGGGAGACCTCGCTCATCGACCTGCTGCGCGCCGCCGATCTGGCCTGCTACACGGCAAAGAACGCCGGGCGACGGCGTACCCACATCTACCGGATCGACGACGCGCAAACCCAGCGCCATCGCGCCGAGATGGACTGGGCGACCCGCCTGAGCGACGCGGTGGACAACGACCGTCTCGTGCTCCACGGGCAGCTCGTGCGGCCGCTCCAGGGCGCGGGGGAACCTGGGGGACTCGGTTTCGAGGTGCTGGTGCGGATGCGCGAGCCAGACGGCACCCTGATCCCGCCCCGGGCCTTTCTGCCCGCTGCCGAGCGTTACGACCTGATGATCCTGATCGACCGTTGGATCCTCACGCGGGCCTTCCACGTGGTCGCCGCGTGCCTCCAGGACTCCAGCTACCGGATCGGACGATGCGCCTTGAATCTATCCGGCGCCAGCCTGGGCGACGAGGCACTACTCCCCTACGTCAAAGAGCAGCTCGCCCTGCACCGACTCCCCCCCGACGTCTTCTGCTTCGAGATCACCGAGACCGCCGCCATCTCCAACTTTTCCGCAGCCCTCAACCTGATCCGCGAGCTGCGTGCAATGGGCTGCTGCTTCGCCCTCGACGATTTCGGCAGCGGCCTCTCCTCGTTTTCTTACTTGAAGAACCTGCCGGTCGATTATCTGAAGATCGACGGCAGCTTCGTTCGCGATCTGCAGCACGACCCGTTCAACCGAACCCTGGTCAGCAACATCAACGAGATCGGCCACCTGCTCGGGAAACAGACCGTCGCCGAGTGCGCCGAGGACGCCGAGACCATTGCCATCCTGGCGGACCTGGGCGTGGACTATGCCCAGGGATTCGGCGTCGCCCGACCCCAACCCCTCGAAGAGATCCTGGCCCTGGCCGGAGCAGAGGACCTGATCTCGGGCATCGACTCTCCCCAGACGGACTCCCCCGAGGCTCGGGGCAGCCGCGCTACAGGCTCTTGAGATAAAGCACGAGCTTCCAGCGCTCGGTCTCGCTGAGCGCCTCCCCGAACGCCGGCATGGCCGTTCCAAGCGCCATTCCGCCGTCGGTGATCGCCCACATCAGATACCCGTCGCTCGCGATTGGGTGCTGCACCACCCAGCTCAGATTGGCGGGCGGCGGCTGGAGCGACTCCGCCGCCGGACCGTCCCCCTGGGCCAGGTCCCCATGACAGGACGCGCAGTGAGTGAGGTAGAGGGACTTCCCCGCGGCGATCCGCTTCGAGGTGGGCGCCAGCGGGTTTCGCATCCCCCGATAGCGCTCCGGCATCCCACCCATCCGCGCGTAGCGGTGGCGCAGCATGCCCATGCCCCGGCCCATCCCCGGACCCATTCCGGGCGGCCCCATGCCGCGGCCGCGCCAGGGCGGGCCCATGCCACGTCCCCAGCCCGGGCCTGGCCCGGTCTGGGCCATGGGGGGGCCGTATCCGGACCCGTCGGGGCCGGCGCCGCTAGACGGGGTCGCCGCGATGAGTAGGGCGAGCAGAATCAGACCGCGGGGGACCCGAGTCGGCTTGGCGCCGCACCGGGCCGCGCGGATCAGCGACAGGGCCAAGGCAACCTCAATGCGCGTGCCTATGATCGCGTTCCGGCAGCTGCCGATACTCCGAGCAGCGCCGTGGGGTCGGCACACCCTTGCCGGGGTTCAACAGCCCCTTCGGATCGAAGGCGACCTTGACCGCATGGAACTGGGCAAGCTCCGCCCGGCTGAACTGGACGCACATCTGATTGATCTTCTCGATCCCGACCCCGTGCTCCCCGGTGATGGTGCCCCCGACCTCCACGCACAGCTCCAGGATACGTCCACCCAGCGCCTCGGTTCGCTCCAGCTCCCCGGGCTTGTTCGCATCGAAGAGGATGAGGGGATGCATGTTGCCGTCCCCCGCGTGAAAGACGTTGGCCACCGGCAGCCCATACTCCGCCGAGAGCTCCGCGGTGCGCCGCAGGACCTCTGGGAGCGCACGGCGCGGGATGGTCCCGTCCATGCAGTAATAGTCCGGCGAGATCCGCCCGACGGCCGGGAATGCCGCCTTGCGCCCCTGCCAGAAACGCAAACGCTCGGCGTCGTCCCGGGAGGTGCGAACCTCCGTGGCGCCACTCGCGAGCAGCAGCTCGCGCACCTGCATCACCAACTCCGAGACCTCCTGGTTGGTTCCGTCCAGCTCGCAGAGGAGCAGGGCCGCCGCGTCAGTCGGATAGCCGGCGTGCACGAAGTCCTCGGCCGCACGGATTGCGGGCCCGTCCATCATCTCCAGACCAGCGGGGATGATCCCGGCGGCGATGACGGCACCAACCGCCCGTCCCGCCCGCTCAACGTCGTCGTAGGCGGCGAGCAGGGCCTGGGCCCGCTCCGGCACCGGCAGGAGCTTGACGGTCACCTCCACGGTCACCCCCAACATCCCCTCGGAGCCGATGTAGAGGGCCAGGAGGTCGTAGCCCGCGGAGTCGAGGGCATTCCCGCCGATCTCGATCAGCTCTCCCTCCATGGTCACCAGCTTGACGGCCAGGACATTGTGGACGGTGAGACCGTACTTGAGGCAGTGCACCCCCCCCGAGTTCTCCGCCACGTTGCCGCCGATGGTGCAGGCGATCTGGCTCGAGGGGTCCGGGGCGTAGTAGAGCCCATGGGGCGCCGCCGCCTGGGTGATGGCGAGGTTGCGCACACCGGGCTCCACCCGGGCGATACGCTGCTGCGGTTCGAGGTCCAGGATACGGTTGAAGCGCGCCAGGCTGAGCACGACCCCGTCGGCCAGCGGAAGGGCGCCCCCCGAGAGCCCGGTCCCCGCCCCCCGCGCCACCACCGGCACCCGACGCTCATGACAAAGCCGCAGGATCCGCTGGACCTCCGGCACGGTGCGGGGCAGAACCACCAGCAGGGGCAGCTGCCGATAGGCGGAGAGCCCGTCGCACTCGTAGGGACGCACCTCCTCCTCCTGGGCCAGCACGGAATCGGCCGACAGGAAGGCCCTCAGGTCCTCCTCCAGGGCGGAACGGGCAGAGGCCAGGCGCGGGTCGTGAAAGTCGGGCTCGGCGGCTTGGTGCAGGCTCATCGTGGCTGACATCCGGTGGTCGTCCGGTGCTTGGGCCAGAGGCTACCCCATGGGGCCCTCGGGGCCAAATCCCGAAGCCCACTGGACCAAGTACGAGATGAGAGGGACAGAACGTTCTGGTGAGCCCCCGCGGCAGGCCCCGAGTCCGCCGCGGGCGCAGGAAAGCGCGGCCTCACCCCCCGCAAGGGGGGCGAAACGGCAGCTGATGCTCGCCTACTTGGCGGATGACGACTCGGGCGCAGCCGGCTCAGCCGGGGTAGCCGGCGCCGGGATCACAGGCAGCGGAGCCAGTGGCGGACCCCAGCTATAAGGCCCGGCCCAATAGGGAAGCCAACGGCGGCCGTACCAGCCCCAGGGCCGATGGTAACGCCAATACCGGTGAAGGTACCTGGGACCCCACCAGCCCCGCCCCCCCCAGTAGCCAGGCCCCCCCCAGTAGCCAGGCCCCCCCCAGTAGCCAGGCCCACCCCACCAGCCCGGGCCACCCCACCAACTCGAGCCGCCGCCGAAGCCGAATCCGAAGCCCCCACCGAAGAAGCCGAAGAAGGCCTGGGACTGAGCCGGGATCAGGGCCAGGGCCACCGCGAATGCCGCGGATGCCAAGACAGGAAGCCGTTTCATGGGACACCTCCAGATCTACTACCCGATAGCCTCCCTGCCGTTCTGAGGAAAGATTGCTCCCTTCGCAGACTATATTTTAGTACTTCATCATTTACATATATTCCAACTTTCCTGTCTCGGGTCAGTGTGTCGGCAAAAAAGACGGGGTAAGTTTCTCTTGAGCAATCGGAACCTCGGCCCCGACTGCGATGAGCGCCTCCATCGACAATCCCCACTTCATCCTGCGGCGGCTGCACTCCCTGCTGGGGCTGCTGCCCGTGGGTGCCTTCCTGATCTTCCATCTCTGGGAGAACTCCCAGTCCCGGCTCGGCCCCGAGCACTACAATCGGGAGGTGGTCGCCGCCCTGCAAGGGATGAACTACCTGCCGCTGCTGGAGGTCTTCCTGATCGCCCTGCCCCTGATCTTCCACGCCGGCTATGGCGTCCTCATCATCGGCCAGGGCCGACCCGAGCTGCGCCGCTATCCCTATCTGCGGCACTGGCTGTACGCGCTCCAGCGGCTCTCCGGTCTCGGGATCCTCGCATTCCTGCTGCTCCACCTGGGCCTGACGCGCTTCCAGGGGATGCTGGAGCCCGCGATCCGCACGGACCTCTACGGCCACATGCAGGCCCTGCTGTCCGAGCCCTGGATGCTCGCCGCCTATCTGCTGGGGCTGCTGCTCTCGGTCTTCCACCTGGCCAACGGACTCTGGTCCATGGCCATCGTTTGGGGGCCCACCACCTCGACCCGCGCCCAGACCCTGTTCGGCTATGCCTGCACCGGGATCGGCGCGTTGCTCCTGGCCCTGGGTGTGCACGGCCTGATGGGATTCCTCCCATGAGCCGCCCAAGGGTGATCGTGATCGGGGGCGGCCTCGGGGGACTCTGGGCGACCCTGCGCATCGCTGAGGCGGGCTTCCCGGTGACGGTCTTCTCCCTCTTCGAGGTGAGACGCAGCCACTCCGTCTGCGCCCAGGGTGGGATCAACGCGGTCCTGGACCTCAAGGGGCAGCATGACTCCGTGCGCCAGCATGTCATCGACACCGTCAAGGGCGGGGAATATCTAGCCAACCAGCCACCCATCCAGAGCCTCTGCACCGACGCCCCGGGGCTGATCCACACCTTCGAGCGCATGGGCGTGACCTTCTCGCGCACACCCGAGGGACTTCTGGACCTGCGCCTGTTCGGCGGGGTGAAGAACAAGCGCACCGTCTTCGCCGGTGCCAGCACCGGACAGCAGCTGCTCTACGGGGTGGACCAGCAGGTGCGCCGGCTGGAGTCGGAGGGGCTGGTCACCAAGCATGAGTTCTGGGAGTTTCTCTCCCTGTTGAAGGACGCGAACGGGGCGTGCCGCGGCGTCGTGGCCATGGACCTCAATGCCCACGAGGTCAGGGCCTTCCCCGCGGGGGCGGTCGTGATCGCAACCGGGGGCTTCGGTCAGCTCTACGCCCCAAAGACCACCACCTCCACCAACGCCACCGGCGCCGCGGCCAGCCGCTGCTACCAGCAGGGGGCCTGGCTCGCCAACGCCGAGTTCTTCCAGTTCCACCCCACCGCCATGATCGGGCGCGACAAGACCCGGCTCATGAGCGAGGCGGCCCGCGGCGAGGGTGGGCGGGTGTGGGTCCCTCGCAGCCCTGAGGATCGGCGTCCGCCGCGCGAGATCCCCGAGCGGGATCGCTTCTACTTCCTGGAGGAATTCTTCCCCGCCTACGGCAACACGGTTGCGCGGGACGAGGCCGCCCGGGCCATCTGGCGGGTGACCCGCCAGATGGGTTTGGGGATCGGGGGTGGTGACCGGGTGTATCTGGACCTGACCCATCTCGACCGCCTATTCGTCAACACCCGGCTCGGGGCCATCCTGGAGATCTACCGCAAGTTCGCGGGCCAGGACCCCCTGGCCGAGCCCATGGAGATCTTCCCGGCCGCCCACTACGCCATGGGCGGTCTCTGGGTGGACTATGAGAAGGACCTGGCCACCGGCGGCATGAAGGTCGGAAGCCCCCGCAACCACGCCACCAATATTCCCGGACTCTATGCCTGCGGCGAGTGCGACTACGCCTATCACGGGGCCAACCGGCTGGGGGCCAACTCGCTCCTGTCGGCGAGCTACTCGGGCCGGGTGGCCGGAGAGTCCGTGGTGGGCTATCTCAATGGCCTGGAGCACGGAGAGACGGCACTCCAAGACCGGGAGAGCGCGCTCGAGGTCGCCCGCCAGGAGGCGATCAACGCCCGCCTGATGACCAGCAATGGCGGGGAGAGCCCCTATGAGATCCACCGTGCCCTGGGCGCCCTGATGATGACCAAGGTGGGGGTGGTGCGCGCCAACCCGGAGCTCGAGGTGGCCCTCGAAGAGCTCGATGAGCTCGAGGGACGTTGCGAGCGTCTGACCCTTGGGGAATCCAGCACCTGGGCCAACCAGACCCTGGCCTTCGCCCGGCAGGTCAAGGACATGATCGCCTTGGCACGGGTGGTGACCAAGGGGGCCCTGGAGCGCGACGAGTGCCGGGGCGCCCATTACAAGCCCCAGTTCCAGCTCGCGGTCCCCAAGGGAAAATTCCCCGGCGACCCGGAGTTCGAGGACTATCGCACGCGCTGGCAGGCCAACAACGACCGCTGGCTCAAGACAACGATCGCGGAGCACGACCCGGACGGCCCCCGGATCCACTATCAAGAGGTGGACACCAGCCTGGTTCCACCGACTGAGCCGCGCGATTATCGGTAAGGGAGTGGCGAGTGGCGAGTGGCGAGTGGCGAGTGGCGAGGCAAGTGTGAGCTGGACGAGCCAACACGGATGGAAGCCAGTCCAGCGGCCGATTCCCTTGGCCCTAGGCCGTACGATGTGAGCCCATGAATTCGCCCATCCATCTTCGAATCCGACGCCAGGACAGGCCCGACTCGGCCCCCTACTGGCAGGAGTTCGCCCTGCCCTATCTGCCGGATTACAACGTCCTGTCCCTTCTCATGGCCCTGCGCGGGGACCCGGTGACCACCGACGGGCGGCGCGTGGACCCGGTGACCTGGGAGCACAACTGCATGGAGGAGGTCTGCGGGGCCTGCGCCATGCTGATCAACGGGCGCCCCAGACCCGCCTGCTCGACGTTGGTCGACCCCATCCTGGAGACCAACCCGGGAAAGCCCATCGTCCTGGAGCCGCTCCCGAAGTTCCCGGTCGTGCGGGACCTCCTGGTGGACCGCTCCCGCATCGAGGCGGGACTGCGCCAAGTGCGGGCCTGGGTGCACATCGATGGGGCCTGGGACGTCCACGAGGGGGCCCCGCGGATCTCTCCCCGGGAATGGTCGGCCAACTACCTCTACAGCCGCTGCATGGCCTGCGGCTGCTGCATGGCAGCCTGCCCCCAGTTCCACCCGGGATCCGCCTTCATCGGCCCGGCGCCCCTGGCCCAGGTGCGCCTCATGAATGCCCACCCCACGGGCCGATACGAGAAGGTCGAGCGCCTGCACGCCGTCATGGGTGACGGCGGACTCTCCGATTGCGGAAACGCCCAGAACTGCGTGCGCGTCTGTCCAAAGGACATCCCGCTGACCACCGCGATCGGCGAGCTGGGACGCCAGGTCACGGTGCAGATGCTCAGGGATCTCTTCGGCGCCGGCGGCACCACGCCCTAGGGCCTCCCGCCCACGCAGCAGGGTCTTCCCCCCCAGCGGCTGTCGGCTCGGGCGAAGCGGCCGAGGGAGTCCGGCATTCCGGGGCGCCCCTCGTCGCGACGAGGAGCCCGTTCAGTCGCTCGGCGGGGCCTGCACCCGCGTGCCCAAGCGGTTGTCCCGATAGAAGCGCGCCGCCTCCTGGATCAGGGCGAGCCGGGCCCGTTCGGGGCCCCAGACCGAGGTGAGGGCTGGATCCAGGTCGGGGCCCTCGGCCCAAAGGCGCCAGAGCACCGCGGCGTTCTCCCAGTAGGCGGCGGCGATGCTGTTGCCGCTGGGACTGAACTGGGCGTAGGCGACGCCGCCGAGGTCTTCGTCGAGCACGAGATAAGGGCTTTGGACCGACACCTGGAGACCGCCGGGAGAGGGCTCCGAGTCCCGTGCGCCCGGGCGCCTCCAAACCCGGACCGTGCCATCCCGCGAGGCGGTGAGCAACCAGCGACCGTCGGGACTGAAGGCGACCTGATAGATGCGGTCCTTGTGGCCCACCAGGTCCGCCAGCCGATCCCCGCGCCGGCTCCAGACCTCGGCCTGTCCGTCCAGGCCGGCGGTAACCAGCGCCTCCCCATCGGGGGCGAAGGCGACGCTGTAGAGGGTCGTGGTGTTGCCACCGTCCAGGATCAGGGGCTCATCGCAGCCCTGATCCCCGATGGACACCAGCTCCGCCCGCCCGTCCTCCCCGGCGGCGGCCACCGTACGGCCGTCCGGGCTGAAGGCCAGGTCCAGGATCGGGCGCCAGGATACCTGGGTCTGACAGATCCGGCGCCAGCCGCCGTCCGGCTGCTGCTCCATGACCCGGAGCGTTCCCGCGTCGCTCCCGGTCGCGACCCGCTGCGCGCGCTCCCCTGTAGCGCCTGCCGTCGCGATCACCGCCGCTGCCTGGACGTTGCCCTGGCCGTGGTCCAGGGCGGGCGGCAAGGGCAGCTCCGCGCAGGCGAGCGGGTCCCACAGGCGCACCGGTCGATCGGGCCCGCTGCCGGTGGTAAGGAGCCAGCGCTCGTCCGGGGCGAAGAGGACCTGATGCACCTGCATCGTGGCTTGCTTTCCCTGCGACTCCCCTTGCGCCTCTGCCCCCATCTCGAGGACACAGCCACCCCCGGTCTCCATGCTCCAAACCCGGGCGCTGCCGTCGTAGCCGGCGCTTGCCAGGAGGCGGGCAGAGGGCGAGAAGCGCACCCGCCTCACCCGATTGCGGTGCCCCGCCAGGTCCCAGATCACCAAGGGGGCGATCTCGGGGTTGTGCCGTTCGAAGCGCCACACCCTGACCCGCCCATCGAAGGAGGCCGTGGCGAGCAGCAGGGCGCCAGGGTCCGAGTCGAGCTGCCGGGGGGCGGCCGCCAGATCCAGGTGCCAGACGTGATCCTCGTGGGGCAGCCGCTGGGCCAGCATCGAGGCGGGCTCCACGCTCCAGAGACGGGCCGAGCCGTCCAGGTCGGAATAGGTCAGCACGCGCCGGCCATCGGTGCTGAAGCGGGCACTCGAGACCGCCGCGTCGTGGCTGAACACCGCCAGCTCCTTGCCCGTGAGCAACCCCCAGAGGCGCGCGGTCTTGTCGATGGAGGCGGTGAGGACCACCGGCTCCCCCTCCCGTGGGGCCGGCCGGGCCGTGACGCTCACCTGCTCGATACTCAGGCGATGCTGGCCCAGGATTTCGGGGGTCTCGCCTTCGAAGCCCCAGCGCACCAGCTGACCCGCGTCATCGACCGCGAGGATGTAGCGGCCATCGGCGGTGAAGGCGACATCCCGGACCGCCGTCTTGTGCACCCGAATCGCCTGGCCATCGCGCTCGATCGTGCCAAGCGCGTTCTGGAGCTCCCCATCCGGCCCATAGACACGTACCTGCTCGTCCGCGCTCGCCAGGGCGATCCGCTCGCCGCGGCCATCGAAGACGGCCGCGTTGATGGGACGGCTCAGCGGCCGACCCTTGGGCAGGACCAGGCGCTCCAGGCCCGTGAGGGTATCGACGACCCGCGCGACCCCCTCCCGGGAGGCCGTCACCAGGGTCATCCCATCCGGTGCGAAGCTCAGGTCCCGGATCTCGCCCCGATGCAGCGGCCGGTCCCACAGCGATGCCCCCGGCCGTTGCAGATCGCTGACGCAGACCGCGGTGCGCCCCCCCTCGGCCGGGTGGGACAGGGCCAGGTAGCGCCGGCTCGCATCCAGGGCGACGACACCCCCCCTCTCCCCCCCACAGGCCCAGTCGGGGGGCGCACCCTCGGCCAGGGGCAGTTGCCAGGTCCCCTCGACGCCGATGCCGAGGATGGGGGCGTGGGGACCGCTGCCCGCGATGCGCACCGCGTGGATTGGGGCCTCGGGGCCGGCCAGATGCCGTTGGGGGACGAACAGATTTCCTTTCAGGGACCAGAGCCTGGCCCCCTCCGTGGCGGAGAGCGTGACCAGAAGGTCCCCGTCGTCGCTGAAGGCGGGAGACAGGGGCTCGGACGGGGTGGCACCCGACCCCTGGGCCATGGCGATCAGGCGGGTCGAGGCGAAGGCCCGACTCAGGACATCGGTGGCCGCTTGAGGAAGAAAGGCGCCGGCGTCGAAGGCCAGGCGCACGGCCTCGGGGGTATTACCCTGGGAGATGGCCAGCTGGGCCTCGTTCAAGAGGCTGCGATGGAGATTGATCGTCGCCTCGCGGGAGGCGTTCCAGGCCCACAGGGCCGCGCCCGACGCCACCACCAGCAGGAGCGCGAGGGTCAGACCGAACAGCCGCACCGCCCGGTTGCGCCGCCGCTGGAACAGCAGACTGGACCTCGAATGCTCCAGGTACTCCAGCTCCAAGGGCTCCAGCTCGGGGCCATGGGCATCCGCAAATCCCCGCGCGCCGGCATACCCCACCTCGCCGAGCAGATACTCCCGGTTGCAGTCCGTGCGCTTCCAGAGCCGCGCCTGGCGGCCGATCTGGGTACGAAGCTGTAGGTCCCGGCGATTCGCCGGATCCCGCAGCCAGTCGCGGATCGGTGCCCACTGCTCCACCAGGACCGGATGGACCAGGGTGGCGACGGGGCGGTAGTCCCGCCAGTCCAGGTCGTGTTCGCCCGCCCCCTCCGGCCTGGACTCGCCGGCCTCCGATGGGAGCGACGAGCCGACCTCCGCCGCCCCCTGGGTCACGTCCTCCGTGACCCGACCCCCGAGACGGCGCGCGCGCCACTCATCCCGCGTCTCCCGGATAACGCGGATCAGCGCATCCATGACCCGCTTCGGTGCCTGGCCGCAGGGGTGATTGGAGGCCGGATCCCTGACCCCTTCGGCAACCACCAAGCGGGCGTCGATCAGGGCCTGGAGCAGGCTGGCGCAGGCCGGGTCGCGACGTAGCGTCCGCAGGTCACCGGCACGCGCGGTCGGGTGCGCGAGCGCTCCCCCTTCAAACGCGAGGAGGGCCCGGCACAGGACGGGCAGGGCTGCCCGTTCTTCCTCACCGAGACCCGCCCAGAGGGCCTGGGCCCGCTCGAGCGCGGCCCCGGCGATCCCCCCCAGGGCCCGATAGTCCGCCAACCGGAGCAAACGGGGGGACTGTCGAGCCGGTGCATTGTCGCCGCCCTCCGCGTCGGTCTCCGGCCCTGCCCCAGTCTCTGCTGCCCGCACGAACAACTGGTGGAGGGCGCCTTCCAGGAGGGGGGGCCAGTGGTGCAGATCCGCCGCCTCGGACTCCAGCAGCTCCAACAGTCCGTGGGTCGCGGCGCCGCCCCCGGTCTCGTACTCGATCCCGGCGACGCGCGCGGGGATCTCCAAGACCTGCCGGATGCGCGCCGCGGGCGGCGGCTCCAGCTCGATCCAGCTCTGGCGGTCGACGAGGGCCGCGAGGGCCGGGATGCGGGGGATCTGCCGCAGGTGGTCGCTGCCCAAGCAGGCGATGACCCAGACGCCCTCCCGGGCGGCCAGGGCCGCCAGGGCGGAAACGAAGCCGTGGGTCGCCGCGGCGGCGGGGCCGGTCATGCTGAAGAGCCCGTCCAGGGCATCGACGATCAGGGCCAACTGGATGCGACCCTCCGCTCCACCGACGGCCCCCGCGGCGGCACTGCCTTGGGCAAGCGCGGCACTCACCTGCTCGGCCGCGACCTCCGGCTCCCCGCCCAGGATGCGAGCCAGACCCGGGGCATCCAGGCCGAAGCCGGAGAGGTGGGCCCCAAGAACACTGGGATTCATGAGCGCGCGGGCGAGGATCTCCAGGGGATCGGCCTCCGCTACGGCGGTCGCGCAGTCGATGACGCACCAGCGGCAGCCCGCGATACCGGCGAACAGGAACGGGCGGGCGAGACGGGGCAGGAGTCCGGCGCGGATCAGGGAGCTCTTTCCGACACCGCTCGCGCCGGTAATGAGGAGCAGACCGCGACCGCTCCCCTTCAGGGCGTCGAGCCGGGAGACCAGCTCCCGCGTCTCGGTCTCGCGCCCGACGAACACCGGCTCGTCCCCCAGATCAAAGGGGCCCTCGGGGCGAAAGGGGCTCTCGCGCCAATCGGTTGCGGCCGCCAGGGTCCCCCGCTCGGCACTGATGCGCCTGTTCAGCAGCTTGCGAAGCTGCCCCTCCACCAGCTCGCGAAGGGCACGGTCGCTGTCGAACTGGCGGAAGGCCCGGCGGAAGCTGCCGTCCGGATCGTAGAAATGGGTACGGAAGAAGGTTTCGAGACGGCCGCGATCCTCCAGGGCCTCCCGTGTCGCCTCCGTGTTCGTGATGTCAACAAGGCGGGGGGTGGTCTTCTTGTAGACCAGGACCTCCGGGCGTCCGGCGCTAGCGGACGCCTCCACTGCGTCGGCGAACTCCCACTCGGTGCCCGTCATGCCCCCGTACGGGTCGTTCGCCAGAGGGGTACCCAGGCGGGTCCACAGCATCACCAGGACGATGTCGCATTCGGCCGGGCGCAGCAGCCCCGCCTGAAAGCTTTGGGCGGCCGTGAGCGCCTCCTCCTCCCAGAGAACCGGCTGGAGCTTGAAGTAGGGCAGGTACTCCTGGGCCAGGCCCTCGATGATGTCCTTCACCAACGCGCGCTCGTGGTCCACGTCAGCCGGCGAAGAGACGAAGATCTGGACCCGTTGCTCGGACATTGCGCGCCCTTGGAAGCTCAATGGCACTCCTGCAATCGCCCCACTATACCCACCGCCGGACGCCGGGGCGATGTGCCTCGGGCTCCGCTGAATGCGTCGCATGCGAGGAGGGCTGCTCGACAGCCACCGCTTCCACCAAGGTAGAATGGGGGTGCAGAGTCAGGGATGAGGTTGCTCCCGACGCGCCCCGGGGGAATCGAGCACTTTAGCGCGGTCCGGCCAAGCGCTGCCTGCCCGACGAGCGCCGAGCGCGGGGCCGGTGAAGCAGGGCCTGGCCAGAATGGAATCAGCGTCTCCCAACTGGAGGAGCTCGCCATGTTCCAGCACGAAACCGCGGAAACCGACCGGTTCGAAAAGATGATCCTGGAGGCGGTGCGCCAGGTCCTCGCGTCGAAGGGCCCGGATCAGTTTTTCGACTGGGCCCGAACGCAGATACCCCGCCTCCTGCGTCTGCGCGAGCTCGACCTCGACGAGGTGGAGATTGGCCGTCTGACGACCATGTTGGGAACTGCGGTGTGGAACGCCACCCCCCAACCGTCCCATGGTTACCGGACGACCCCCCTACCGACCCCACCGATGAACGCCCCCTGTCCCTGCGGCTCGGGGACTCCCTACGGTCGATGCTGCGGCAGTATCCAAGACCTCCCCGCCCTTTCAACGGACCTGATCTGGGAGCTGCTACTGGACGATCTGCCCGAGAGAAACCAAGAAGAGGCGCTGGCCTGCGACGCGGTCCCCCACTACCTGTTGGCGAGGATAGCGGATCGTTGGCTCGAGGAGCAGGATCGGCCAGGCCGGGCGGTGACCCTGCTGGAGCCCCTCTTCGCGGGCCCCCTGGAGGATCTGGGCGCCGAGCTCGAGCCGGCCTTCGATGTCCTGTGCGACGCCTACGACCGGCTGGACCACTGGCGCAAGAAGCGGGCCTTCCTGGCTCGCCTGTGCGAGGAGGGCAGTCCACCGCTGAAGGCCGCGGCCTGGCAGCGGCTGAGCACCATGCACATCGATGCCGGTGACTTCGACCGTGCCCAATCGGCCTTCGAGTCCGCACTGCGCAGCGACCCAGACAACCCAAGCACTGCCTTGTTGGAGATCACGCTGCTGGCCGCCCAACACAAGGACACGGTGGCCCGAAAGCGAGCGCGCTTCTGGTATCACCGGCTTCGTCGGGCCGGGCTGGCGGAGCAGGGTTTTCTCGATTTCCTGGCCCAGGCCATGGAGAACCCTCAAGAGGCCCTGGTGGACAGCCACTCGGACGCCCTCGACCCGGTCCTCTTGGATCTGCACGACTGGATCAAGAGCGCCTGCGCCCGGCCCCTGCCACTCTACCGCGCGGTACCGGTGCGACCGACATCGGCACGCCTGCCCGAGGGCCAGCTGCCCCTCTTCGATGCCCCCGAGGGCCCTGTATCGAAGCGCCTCAATCTTGCCGGGGGCCTGCCCGTGGAGCTTCGGGCCCCGAGCGCCGTGCGCCGCATCGAGACCCTGTGGCGAGCCTTGTTTCCCGCCCACAAGCCGCCTTCGACCCGCCTTGCCTCCGAGCCCGGAGGATCCGTCTGGTCGGAGGGTGTTTGGAGCGACCATTTGTTGGGGCACCCGGAGTTGGCCGACAGCCTGGACGTCCTGGACGACCTGGCCACCGCCCTCTACGAGCATCCGGAAAGCGTCCTCCCCTGGATCGCCCATGCCTTGTTGAGCCCTCTGCTGGAGCGAGCCTGGGAGATCCTGCGCCAGGCCCTGCCCGCGGAAACACCCCATCAGATCCCCTGGTCCAGGGAGCAAAACCGCCCGGGGCTGCGGCTCCTGTACCGCCGTTATCTGCGCCAGATGGAGGAAGGTGAGCCCGAGGGGGCGCAGGAGACCCTGGAGGCCCTCCTTCGCCTCAATCCCAGCGACAATCACGGCGTCCGCGCGGAGCTCATGAACCATTATCTGCGGGCGGGGGAGGACGAGAAGGCCCTGGCCCTGGCGCGCCGATTCCCGGACGACGTTCTGGCCGATCTGGCGTACGGCGAGGTGCTGGCCCTGTATCGGCTGGGGCAGCAGGAGGGGGCACGGGCAGCGCTGCGTACCGCCGCGCGCCGGCTGCCCCGCGTTCCTCATTACCTGACGCGAAAGCGGATCAAGCAGCCGATGTTGAGCCCATTCGGCATGACCCCCGGGGGAGAGGACCAGGCCTGGCTCTATCGAGAGGCGATGCGGGACGTCTGGGAATCGGAGCCCGGCCTGCTCAAGTGGATGAAGCGTGTAACTACCTGAGACCGAGCACTGACGATGGCCGCGCGCTTCGCCCCGGACCTGGTCTAGTAGCTACGCCACTCCGCGCCCCAACGCCTTGCCGCTCCTACCGCGACGTCGATCGCGGATGACGAGGGCGCGACCGCCATCCCCGCGTCACTCCCGGTCTCAGCCCCGACGCCTCCCCCGGAGGACTGGCCGCATGGCGGTGGTCCCGCCCGGGACCTGCCCTTGGCCCGGTCGGCGTCGACCCTCCGGACGCTTGCCGGTCCCGGCGGGCTGAAACGCCGGGACCAGGTGGCGCTTGCCGTTGCCGATGAGGTCGGAGCGCCCCATGGCCTTCAGGGTCTCCCGCAGCAGAGGCCAGTTCTCCGGGTCGTGATAGCGCAGGAAGGCCTTGTGGAGGCGCCGCTGACGACCCCCCTTGACGACGCTCACCCGCTCCGCTTGCCGGCGGTCCACCCGCTTCAAGGGGTTGAGGCCCGTGTGGTACATGGCCGAGGCGATGGCCATGGGGGTCGGCAGGAAGGCCTGGACCTGGTCGGGCCGAAAGCCGTTCCTCTTGAGCCACAGGGCCAGATTGAGCATGTCCTCGTCGGTCGTCCCGGGGTGGGCGGAGATGAAATAGGGGATCAGGTACTGCTCCTTGCCCGCCTCCCGCGAGTACCTGTCGAAGAGCGCCTTGAAGCGGTCATAGGTGCCGATCCCGGGCTTCATCATCTTGGAGAGGGGCCCGGGCTCCGTGTGCTCCGGGGCGATCTTGAGATAACCCCCCACGTGATGGGTGACCAGCTCCCGGACGTACTCCGGGGAGCCCACGGCCAGGTCGTAGCGCAGGCCGGAGGCGATCAGCACCCGCTTGATCCCAGGAACCGCCCTGGCCTTGCGGTAGAGCCGGACCAGGGGCCCATGGTCGGTGTGGAGATTGGGGCAGATCGACGGGTAGACGCAGGAGAGCTTGCGGCAGGCCGACTCGATCCCGGGGTCCTTGCAGCCGAGACGCCACATGTTGGCGGTGGGCCCCCCCAGGTCGGAGATGGTGCCCGTGAAGCCGGGGGTGCGGTCGCGGATCTCCTCCACCTCGCGGAGGATGGAGCCCTCCGAGCGGCTCTGGATGATGCGCCCCTCGTGCTCGGTGATGGAGCAGAAGGTGCAGCCCCCGAAGCAGCCGCGCATGATGTTTACGGAGAAGCGGATCATCTCCCAGGCCGGGATGCGGGCCCCCCCGTAGCCCGAGTGGGGGCGCCGGGCGTAGGGCAGCTCGTAGACCCGGTCCAACTCGGGGGTGGTGAGCGGGATGGGGGGCGGATTGAGCCAGATGGCCCGGTCCCCGTGGCCCTGGATCAGGGCCCGCGCGTTGCCCGGGTTGGTCTCCTGGTGGAAGACGCGGGAGGCGTGGGCATAGAGGACGGGGTCGCCTCGCACCTCCTCGAAGGATGGAAGCCGCACCACCGAGCGTCGCCGATCGAGGCGGCGGGGGCGACGGTGCGGGCTGACGGGGACCGGCGAGGACCCATCTGGCTTGCCTCCGAATGCACAGCCCGCGGGCTCCACGGCATAGGGATCGGGATGGGGCGCGACCGGCCCGGGCCCGTCCAGATGGCCCGAGTCGATCTCGACCCATCCTTCCGGAACCTCCCGCACCAGAAACCCCGTCCCGCGCACATCGCGGATCTCCTCGACCCGCTCGCCCTTCGCCAGGCGGTGCGCCACCTCGACCAGGGCCCGCTCCGCGTTCCCAAAGATCAGCAGATCCGCCTTGGCGTCCACCAGGACCGAGCGCCGCACCTTCTCCGACCAGTAATCGTAGTGGGCGATGCGTCGGAGACTCGCCTCGATCCCACCGATGACGACGGGCACCTCCTTGTAGGCCTCCCGTGCCCGTTGGGCGTAGACCGTCACGCTGCGGTCCGGGCGCCGACCGGCTGCCCCGTCCGGGGAATAGGCATCCTCCGAGCGCAGCCGCCGGTCCGATGTGTAGCGGTTGACCATGCTGTCCATGTTCCCAGCGGTGATGCCGAAGAACAGGGTGGGTCTCCCCAAGCGGCGAAGGTCCTCCGCCGAGGTCCAGTCCGGCTGGCTGATGATGCCCACCCGAAACCCCTGGGCCTCCAGCAGGCGCCCCACGACGGCCATACCGAAGGAGGGATGGTCCACGTAGGCATCCCCCGTGACGATG
>Ga0316577_10000013_pt1 | contig 38581 bp, 36 predicted proteins | sample S5NA_FD_203073 | JGI IMG/M metagenome (GOLD analysis project Ga0316577, IMG submission 203073) | Rhizosphere microbial communities from salt marsh grasses in Alabama, United States - S5-7_050615r2r1 | ecosystem: Host-associated > Plants > Roots > Rhizosphere | place: USA: Alabama | collected... | reverse complement strand
TTATAAAATTGATCCCGCTCATTGAGATGTCTTTGATGAAAATATCATCCCTTACATTTCTCTCCTGAATAACGTATTCACCGGTAAGCATAACTTTCTTGCGAAAATGTTTTCGAAAGGTCAAGGCGAAACGAAAAATTTCTCCACATTTACAGTTAGCCTTCAGTTTCTTGTGAGTGTCCTTGAATTTGAAAACATTTATGTTTTTTTCTAATCCGCATTTGGGGCAGATTACCTTTACCTGATTTGTTTGGTCTACATAGACTCTTTGTGCCATTTTTCCTCTTTCACTATGATTTATCTTTATTCCTTAGACATAACATTTTCCAATATCGGCCTGGCAATTGACAAAAAATATCGCTGCATGTCGATGACAAACAAGGCGCATCTGTCCGGCTTGGGCCATGCTCGTCTAATATTGTATCGATTTATTTCGTTCAGGTAATCTGTAGACATCTCGCGAATTCCTCACTTTTTATCACTCACAATTCAACGTTTGACACTATTCTCTTCCGGCAGCGCTCCCTTTAGAAAGGTGGCAACCGATTCGACGGCGCTTTCGGGGAAATCGGGTTCAAAGGTCTTGATCTCGGCTTTTTTAAGTGCCCGGCGGATGTGTGGCGGGTTAGAGGTAATTTGCCAAAGCCCAAATATCAGGGCATAAACCCGCAGGTGAATTTTAACTGCCTGGTTGACCGTCAGAACGGGAAATATCCGGCAAGTAATTTGTCCGCAACCCTCTAAAAGTTGGGCGATTTGCATTTTAGTGTCTATGATTACGCGCTCATCCGTATTTTCTTCCAGAACCCCCCTGGCAATACTCCCGATTTTAAGCAGCAGCGGATTCTTAACGACATAATCGGTCAAGATTTTGGCAAACTCCGTTATCGAAATGTTACCTTTATGCTCTTGCAGTTTTGAGGCCACGGATTCGTGCCATTCCCTTAGCTGGTGCATGAAAAGTTGCAGAAAAATTTCGTCCTTGGTTTTGAAATACAAATAAACGGTTCCTTTTGACAGTCCTGTCTTTTGAGCAATTAAAGAAACAGCTGGGAGTTTGCCGTCGGTTTTTTTGTAAAGTTTCCAAGCGGTTTTTAATATCTTTTCTTTTCGTTTCAGCTTGTCTTTTTCACTGATGGCGCGTGTTTGAGTGACCATAGCTCTAAATATCCCTTACTTCCTCAGTGATCGGTATTGTTGGTTTAATAAAACTAATATAACAATTTTTTTGAAAAAATGCAAAAAAAATGACCATCGGTCATTTTCACCCTTGACAACTGACCGATGGTCACTTATATTGCAGTTAACTGACCGATGGTCATTTATGGGGGCCTGAACGGCGTGTCGGTGCTTATGCATTCATTTAAATTAAATCATCTTTAAAATTGATAAGCAAAGGAGGCAATTATGAGAAAAAATTTGTTAATTATTCCCATTATAGTCATTAGCTTGGTGGCATTCGGTACGGTATCTTCTGCAAACGCGTTTGTTGGTTTAGCTACAGTAACAGTTGCTATTGCATCCGGATTTCTAACAACGGTTATAGCGGCAGAGGGAGTAAAGCACTCGAAAGCCGAGTCAGCAAAAAAGGAAGCGAAGAAACAGGAGGTCGAGAAAAAAACTAATGAGGTGGTTTTGCTGCCATCGATGCAAAAACAAAACCCTATCTCTCAAATCGAGAAATAGGGTCTTAATGGTCAGTCCATGGCAACCGCTCGGTTGAAGGTTGTTTTTCAGGCCGCTTCAAGGTAACGTCCTGATGGATTGGTTGCCTAAATATGCTGCATCAGCCAATCTTTTATAATTTGGCGTCTATCACGGACACAACGAAAGGACGTTAAGTCAGGTCTTTCTTTTAATATTTTAATGGCGAATTTATCGACTTCACTTTCGTTCCTTGATTCTTCAGGGAGCGATAACCATAAGCTTGTTATTTGAGACTTAGCTTCTGTTTGTTTCATCCTCGCCCTCTTTTTTTTGTACTATTTGAGAAAACCCCTGAGGGTAACCCCTGCCTCAGGGGTTTGTAAAGAGATCACATGATGAGTGCATCATGTCGATTAAAAAGTATAATGCCACAAAGTGATATGTCAAGATATTTTCGCATGGTCGGGTTTCAGATATATTGTATATTTGTTGAAGAAGTACATGAACAGCTTCTTGTCCCATTTGCTTTATTTCAGGTTCAAGAACTTGCCGATTCTCCGATAAACGGTTTCGCATTCATCTTTCACAAGATTTTCCAGGTTCAAAAATGCGTGGATCATATTATCAAAATGAAGATGCTCTACATAAAGGCCTGTTGATTTCACTTTTTCCACATAAGCAATTCCCTCATTCCGTAAAGGACAGAACTCGGCTGTAATGACGAGTGTTTCTGGCAATTGATTCGTAAATTCCATATAAAGGGGAGACGCACTCTTTCGGTTTTCTCCCTTTTGAAAATAGTTATCGAAATACCATTTGATTCTTTCTTTTACAAGGAGGTAGCCTTCGGCATTTTCCTCTATGGAGTCTGAAGTCAAGGTATAGTCAAGGCTGGGATAAATCAAGACCTGACGCCTGATATCAATCCTTTCATCATGCTGAGAGATATGTGCCACAGTGGCGCACAATGCACCTCCTGCACTGTCTCCGGCAATGGAAAGGTGACGTTGGTACTTAAGATCTCGTCCGTCAAGTGTTGCCCATATATTTTTTACAACATTGTATGCATCATTAACACCCAATGGATAAGGACACTCAGGAGCAAGCCTGTAGTCGACGGAAACGACGATGTGTTCGCTTGCATGAGCGATTTTTCGGCATATGGGATCGTAAACAGCAACGCTGCCTGCCATATGACCACCACCGTGATAATAGATCAGGACAGGGATGCTGGCGTCTGGCGTCGGATGATAAATTCTTACAGGAATTGCATAATCTGGAGCATTTACCAGGTCATCTTGAACCAAGGAAATTTCCGTGCGGTCTGTCACCAGTAGCATCGTTAGGTTTGCCAGCCCCTCCCTTGTGTTTGTAGGGGTCTGTTTGAATCCTGTTTCCAGAAGCCCTTTCATAAATGTGTTGTAATTATATAACCAACCCTGAAGTTTGGATGATACGTGGCGCATAGTTTCTTCTCAATGATATTAAACTTTATTCTTTGCAAATTTTCTCTGCTATTTTTATAGCTTCCTGTTCCATAGGTGCATCCGGGTAACCGATATTTATGAGCTGCAACAAATATTTTCGAAGAAATGGTAAAAAACCGCCGAGTTTTTCATACTGTGAGGTATGGACCAATTCATGAACGATCAGGCAACGATCATCTATAAAATCGGAATGAATAAAAATTCCGTATCTTAGTGTAAGACCAACGGTAGAAGGCGTGATCAACTGAGTCGCTTCAACTGCAGATATTAATACGGGATGTTTTGGAAAAGGAATTTGCGGTACCTTGAATATCCTTACCCTTTCTGGATGTATTACCCCAACACGTTTAGCATCCTCAATTTGTGAGTTCGACAGCGGATCACCGTTCTTTAAAACGACTTTTTCTTTTGCTTCGGCCCATTCAGAAGCAAGGGGCAATATTAATGCAAATTGATCTCGAGATATTTCTATCATGATTTAATTATCGCTCCTTATTATGGAATTAATCTGACGATATTGTTGCGTCAATCATTTTTGTTCCATAGATCAGAATCACATTTTCTTTTTTCTCAGATTTTCCATTCTCTGCTGGAATTCGATGTCTATCTCAATTTAATGCCTTTGTACCATTTGGCAAGTTTCGCTTATGATGTCTATAAAAATTTTGATGACTGAATTGGACTAAAGCGCTTCGATAATTTCCCCCTTACAGGCCAAAGATAAAATTCAGATAAAAGTTTATACCCTACGCCAACAGCTCCGTCTTTTGTATAGAGCACCCATGCATAATTAATGTCATACATACTTGTTGTTGAAGACCAATAAAACTTCTGTACATTCACAAAAAGATGGTCAACCGGTAAAGCCGGAGAATGTTGGCTCATATCAGTCAAACTTTCCAATTCAACAATACTTGGGAGTCGCCAATCGTTATGCCCATATTTATAATCTCTGTTCATCTTCTCTATTAAATCAAATGCCGACTTCCAATCCAACATGCCATTGTAATAATTCGAATTCTTCAGCCATGTCAGGTTTGTAGCGTTGTCATTCACAGTATAGGTGTCTTCTATGAATCGGGGGTGATTACTTTGTAAGCCAGACTGCAATTCTCCGTCCTGACCAGTATTGTGGCAATCTACAATATCTCCATTTTCGTTATAACAATTTCTTTGCCCGGTCCTAAAAACTTGGCTGTCAAGATGATCGGCAATGCGAGCAGGCCACACCATATATGAACCGTATTTCATTCCTTTGAATACTCTGGCCCCCCCTAAATGGATGTACCAAGCCTGGTTTGGCAGTCTGGCACAACTTGTTGACGTCCAGTAGTAACCGGTAAAAACATTAACAAATGGGTGACCAGAAGGTAGACTCGGGTTGATAGCTTCACGGCTCATTAAGCTAAACAATTCTCTACGATTCGGAAGCTTCCAATCATCAAAGCCATAAAGCTCTGAATGATTTAATTCTTCAATAAAGGTTAATGCTTCATTCCATGTCATTGGGAAATCAGACAAAGAAGCATTTTTTGTCCATATTAATCCTGTTTGCGTGTCTAAGACGGTTTTGTCTTGTTCAAGAAATCGCTTCATATCTCAATTTATTAACATTGCAGATACATTTTTTCAAATTGTTCCTAAGATAATTCCGCATTCCGGTTGACTTTTTTATCCTTACGCTTATGTTTTGATTTAAAGAAGTTATCTTGATGTTACCATGAAAAAGAAGACAAAAATCACAAAGTCCACGGAAGACAAGGAAATTTTTACAGAAGGTTATCGACGAGCTCGTGACCTGCTCTATGAATGCAGTCGACCGGAAGGTTTTTTGGCCAGTCCAACAGACAAAACCAATTATCGGAGAATCTGGGGACGCGACGGCGTTATCATAGGCCTGGCGGCATTGATGACAGGTAAACTCGATTTGATCGATACCTTTCGCCACACGCTCGAAACGCTGGCAAAGTACCAGGGGCCTCATGGAGAGATACCCAGCAATGTCGATCCGCTAAGTGGGCGTATCAGCTATGGGGGAATGACCGGCCGGGTGGATGCGGATTTGTGGTTTATGATTGGATGTGGAGAATACTGGAAAGCCACCGGGGACGATACTTTCCTGGACCACATGATTCCAGTTATCGAGAAAGTCAACTTTTTACTGGGTGCCTGGGAGTTCAACAACCGTGGGTTTTTATATATACCGGCCACCGGAGACTGGGCGGACGAATATATCCATAACGGCTATATTCTTTATGATCAACTGCTTTATCTACAAGCCTTGCGTACACTGACCGTCATCCGTAAATATGTTCATGAATCCCGAGACCATGAACTTGACAGACGTGTCAGTCAACTGAAGCGTCTCATCTGGGATAATTACTGGTTTGATGAAGACGGCAAAGTTCCGGACGACGCTTATCACGAGGTCCTTTACGAAAAAGGGCAAAACGCTGCCACACGCTGTAAAAACCATCACTGGCTGCCTTTCTTTTCTCCTCATGGTTATGGCTACCGTTTCGACGGTCTGGCCAACGTTCTGGCGTCATTGTTAAATGTGGCCGACGACCAACGCCGGGAAAAGGTCGACACATATATCGAAAATTTGACTGAAAACTTTCACACACGCCTGCTGCCGGCTTTTCATCCGGTCATTACGCCGGTTGACAAGGATTGGAAAGAACTGCATATTACGTTTTCATACACATTTAAAAACAGACCCTATGAATATCACAATGGCGGCCTATGGCCCATGATCACCGGTTTTTACGTCGCCGACTTGGCTCGGCGCAACAGAAAAGATGCCGCCCGGCTTTATCTGAAAGGTATTCATGACGCCAATGCCTCTGAAATGAATTCAAAAGATTGGAGTTTCCCGGAATACATAAACGGCAAAAACTTCATTCCAGAGGGAACCCGAAATCAGTGCTGGAGTGCCGCAGGGGCAATTATCGGCCATCAAGCTTTAAATGGTAAGTCAATGTTTAGGATCAACGATCATGAACAATAATATTTTACTGTGCAGTGATATGGACCGAACGATCCTGCCGAACGGCGATCAGGAAGAATCATCAGAGGTCCGCTTCGTTTTGCGTCTTCTGGTTGAACGTCCGGAGATCCACCTGGCCTATGTGAGCGGTCGAGACAAGAATTTGATTCAGGAAGCCATTGAAGAATATGATCTTCCTTTTCCGAATTATGCCATCGGCGACGTGGGGACGACGATTTACGAATTGACGGGCACTGATTGGCGTCCGTGGGAAGCCTGGTTTAAAGAAATAGCAAAAGACTGGAATGGATTAGAGAGTGAAGATTTGACAGGATATCTGAAGGGATTTGACGATTTGACACTCCAGGAGGCGGAAAAGCAAAATCGTTTCAAACTTAGCTATTACGCGGATAAAAATGCCAGTGGCCGGCAATTGGTTGATCAAATACAAGCGTATCTGTCAAAGCAAAGGCTGAGCAGCCGAATTATATGGAGTGTGGATGAGCAGCGTAATTCGGGCTTGGTAGATATCCTGCCGCAAAGAGCTTCCAAGCTGCACGCTATTAAATATTTGATGGATCAGAAAGGATACCGGAAATCAAAGGTCGTTTTTTGCGGCGACAGCGGAAATGATCTTAACGTGTTGACCAGCGACATCCGGGCCGTTCTGGTGAAGAATGCATCCGAAAACGTGCGCCTCGAAGCCATGGAAAGTGTTGTCAAAAATGGACGAGCGGAGACACTTTACATGGCGAAGGGGGAGTTTATGGGCATGAACGGCAATTACGCTGCCGGCGTGCTGGAGGGATTGACGCATTTCGAGCCCGACGTGCGTCCGTGGATTGAAGCAGCTGTATATCGTCTTGGTATTTCTCAATAACGTTTTAGCAAGAATATTTTTTACTGAAAGACCAAAAGAAAGGGCGGCGTTTCAGATTGTATTGAAACGCCGCCCTCATGTGTTACGAATAGCCTCCGTGAGCGTTCAGAACATCCGTCCGTTCGCTAAAAGACGTTTACCCTGTGATCAGGCAAGATCGAATCGGTCAAGGTTCATTACCTTGTTCCACGCCGCTACAAAATCGTTCAGGAACTTCTCCTGGGAGTCCTCACATCCGTAGACTTCCGCCAAAGCCCGGAGCTGGGAGTTCGAACCGAAGATGAGATCGACACGGGTGCCGGTCCACTTGAGTTCGTCGGTTGCGCGATCACGACCCTCGAACACGTCTTCGTCTCCCGAGGCTGCCGTCCACGTTGTGCTCATGTCGAGCAGATTCACGAAGAAGTCATTGGTGAGCGTTTCGGGCTGCTTGGTGAAGACGCCATGCCGGGACTGTCCGAAGTTGGCATTCAAAACGCGCATACCGCCGATGAGAACCGTCATCTCGGGAGCGGTCAGCGTCAGCAGTTGCGCACGATCAACCAGCAGTTCCTCTGCCGAAACGGCGTATTTTTTCTTTTGGTAGTTGCGGAACCCATCTGCTTTTGGTTCGAGTACGGCGAATGACGGTGTGTCAGTTTGTTCCTGCGAGGCATCCGAGCGTCCCGGTGAAAAGGGAACGGTCACATCGTGACCGGCATTTTTCGCTGCCTGCTCAACACCTGCGCATCCGCCCAGGACAATCAAGTCGGCGAGGGAAACCTTTTTTCCGCCGGACTGCGCGCTGTTGAACGCCTTTTGGATCTCCTCAAGGGTCTGGAGCACAGTCTTCAGTTGGGCCGGCTGGTTGACTTCCCAATCCTTTTGCGGATCAAGACGAATGCGCGCCCCGTTCGCACCGCCTCGCTTGTCGGAGCCTCGGAACGTGGATGCCGACGCCCAGGCGGTCGAGACCAGTTGGGATACAGACAGTCCCGAAGCAAGGATCTTGGCCTTGAGGTCGGCGATGTCCTGCGCGTCGATCAGCTCATGATCGACGGCAGGTACCGGGTCTTGCCAGATCAGTTCCTCTGCCGGGACTTCTGCACCTAGATAGCGCGAGCGGGGGCCCATGTCGCGGTGGGTCAGTTTGAACCAGGCCCGGGCAAAGGCGTCCTTGAATTCTTCGGGGTTTTTCAGGTAGTGGCGCGCGATGGGCTCGTAGATCGGGTCGAACTTCAGCGAGAGGTCTGCCGTGGTCATCATCGGCCTGTGCTTCTTGGACGGGTCGTGGGCGTCGACGATCATGTCCCTTTCGTCTACGTCTTTGGCCAGCCATTGGTTTGCACCGGCCGGGCTTTTGACCAGTTCCCAATCGTATTTGAACAGCACCCTCAGATAGCCCAGGTCCCATTTGGTCGGGTTCGGCTTCCAGGCGCCCTCGATGCCGCTGCCGATCGTATCGACGCCTTTGCCACTGCCGAAGCTGCTCTTCCAACCGAGCCCTTGCTCCTCGATGCCTGCCGCTTCTGGCTCCGGCCCCACATGAGACGCAGGGCCCGCGCCATGACACTTACCGAAGGTGTGTCCGCCGGCGACGAGCGCAACGGTCTCCTCGTCGTTCATGGCCATACGCGCGAAGGTCTCTCGAACGTCAAGGCCCGAGGCGACCGGGTCAGGGTTGCCGTCCGGGCCTTCCGGGTTCACATAGATGAGGCCCATCTGCACGGCGGCAAGCGGGTTCTCGAGGTCCCGGTCGCCGGTGTAACGGCTCTTGGGCTTTTCACTGGTAGCCAGCCATTCATCTTCGGCACCCCAATAAATGTCTTCTTCCGGTTCCCAGATGTCTTCGCGCCCGCCGCCAAAGCCGAAGGTTTTGAATCCCATGGACTCAAGGGCACAATTTCCGGCGAGGATCATGAGGTCGGCCCAGGAGATTTTCCTGCCATACTTTTGCTTGATCGGCCAGAGCAGCCGGCGTGCTTTGTCGAGGTTCACATTATCCGGCCAGCTGTTGATAGGCGCAAAGCGCTGGTTGCCGGACCCACCGCCTCCGCGGCCGTCGCCCATGCGGTAGGTGCCTGCACTGTGCCATGCCATCCGGATGAGGAGCCCCCCGTAGTGACCGTAGTCGGCCGGCCACCAGTCCTGCGAGTCGGTCATCAGTGCAAAGAGGTCTTTCTTCACAGCCTCCAGGTCGAGTTTCTTGAACTCTTCAGCGTAGTTGAAATCCTCGCCCATGGGATTGGACTTGGAAGAATGCTGGTGTAAAATGTTAAGATTCAACTGATTCGGCCACCAGTCCCGTATCGACATACTTCTGCCGGTGGCTTGTTCACGTCCTCCGCCCATTACCGGGCTTTTGCTATCTTCATTCATAAAGTTTCCTCCTTTTGTTGTTTGAACTTATGCACCGTGTTGCTATGAATATCGTGCTTCGGTGCCAATATATCTAATTAACGTTGGCGGACTTATCGATTGATTTTGGTGATAATGGAAGATTTGAAAGATCGTCAGGAAAACGTCGAACCATTTTTTGAGCGCAAGATCCGGGGTCGGCTGTATTTACATTATGAAATCAGCGACAGGGGCACCAACATTATGGGTCTGATTTTTCTTTTCAGCCATGTTGACACCCTGATTCATTTGATTATAGAAATAAAATCGTGCAACGATTTTATGAAACTCCCGCCCCGCTGAAAGCGTGACGGGATCTAATAAATGAAAGGCTAAAATTCCTATCCCTGCAGCCCCGAAGACGGAATTTCCGCTTCGCTTCAACACGCTTTTGGGGTATTTCGGAATTGGTACCACAGCCCATCGGGCTGTGGTACCGCACTTTCGCTTTAAAAAGGATCTTATACTTTATTTGAATTCATCCCGCGCTGCCCCGAAAGTCGGGATTTCCGCTCCACTACAACAAGCAGCGGGGAATTCAAATTTAAACTTTCTCTGCCATACAGTTGCTGCATATACCGAAAAAGTCCAACCGATGATTCAGAATTTTAAAATTAGTTTCTGATTCGACCTCTTTTTTCATTTCATCCAGGCTATCCAAGTCCGGGTCGACAATTTTTTTACACTTGATACAGATGACGTGTGGATGGGGGTTGGGCCTTTTTCCATCATATCGATTGCTCCCATCCGGGAACCCTAATTCAAGAACCTCACCTAATGATTTAATTATTATAATATTTCTGTATACAGTGGCAAGACTCATTGTCGGAAAGTCTTTTTTTATCCGGGCATGGATAGTTTCAACGCTGGGATGACCTTCACTTTTGGCAAGGATTTTAACGATAGCCAGCCGTTGAGGCGTTATCTTGTGTCCATTATCCCTTAATTTTTGGATGATGATCTCAAATCTTTTTTTATGGTCTGCCAACTGACGCCTCTTTTTCCTAATTAATAATCATTATTAATTAATACCGAATTGCATTTACGTCAACCCCTATTTCAATCGTTCACATATGATGCCTTCATTGGCTAATTTGTATCCATTTTAATTCGTAGGAACATGAAATTCAGGTGGGTTAATATTGATAATTTATATAATTAGATGTGAAAGGTCAAGATTTTAATTGAAATACGGGAGGTTAAACAATCCAATGTTCCGCTGCTTCATGTTTGGAAAAAATTTATATCGTTAAGGTATCAAACCCGAACTGTGACGTTTAGTATTTCTTACTTTGTGCAATATTCTTTTTCAAATCATCTATAAGGCATTTTCGCTCTTTGGAAGACAACCCCTCTGCCATCTCTAAAATAAATAGAGCCATTTCCAAACCCATATTAAAAGAAATGTTTACCCGATCATCTCTCAACGCCTTACAATTTAAATCAAGCTTCATAATTCTACCCCTTTCCCAGGCCGGCATGTTGTTTTCAAGGGGTTATTTTCAAAATGTATACCAAAAGTTGATCGGGGAAAATTTTTTCTTTGGAAAGTCGAATATCCATTCTATCCAATAAGTTAGGAGGTTGTTTAAAAAAATGTGATTTGGCAGGTGGTCTAAAGAAAGTCTTTGGATGCACAGAAAAATGTGCATGATGCACAATTATTTGTGCATGACCTTTGAAGTGTCGGGAATGAATATTGGTGTCAAGCTTGAATTTTGAATTATGGCTTCAAGTTAATCACTATTCAAGACTTGACACCAATCATTCTCAATTTAATGCTTATGAAAACTTATAATTTGAAGAGTATCCCGGAAATCCTTGAATCCCGTTCCCGGCAGCTGACAGCTGAAACCTGACCCCTAAAAAAGGTTCGACACAATTCATTTAAAGTTATTCGCTTTCGCCTGAAGACCCTGCTGCTTGTCGAAGCGAAGCGGACTTGTCCGCCGATCTTTGTGGCGGAGATTTATCCGCCTCTGGAGGATCCCGTTTACGGGGCTGCGGGAAGTTTCATTGCTCTTTTGGGGCCTCTGATGCTTCTTGGGACTCTCCGGTCTTCTCGGTTTTTTCAATCGCTTCGGCTTTCTCGGCTGGCTGTATCTCGAACTCAGCTTTACCCAATATATCTCCGTTTTCAGAAACGATCTCCACGTGCCCTTTACTTAATCCCTTATAAAGTCTTTTAGAACTCCATGTGCGCCATGGATTTGATTTTACAGGCAGTTTAACTCTCGCAACTTCATCATCCCCAAAATACCAGACATGATAAACATAAGTCGCACGGTCAGCCCCGCCAATTTTGGTAAAACAGTATAGTTTGCCCAAATCGTCAGGGAATACAGTTTCGACACCTGAGGGCTGCCGATCCTCAACAGCGGTACAAATTTGGATCTCTTCCAAAACCAGTGCAGGCGGTTCTTGCGCCACAGGTGGAGCTGTCTCTTCCATTTTTTGCTCTTTGGCAGACTGTTCCTGTTCAACAGCTGGAGTTGTATCTTTCATTTGTTCTTTGGCAGATTCTTCCTGGGCGAAACAGACACCTGAAAGAATCAGGGCACTGATTAATACAAACACTGTTTTCTTTAACATATTATCCTCCTGTTACATTTTTTTATGGTAAGATTTTACATTTAAAACAGGGCTATATCCTTTTTATGCCATTCGTCCCGGTGAATTTTTGGGAGAAATCACCTGTAATAGAAATTTTATAATTTTTGGAGCATTCTGTAAATATTAAAATACAGCTTTTTGAGATAGCTTCTAGTTAATTTTCGAATGCTCTTGATTTCTTTTTGGTTATGAATTAATTGAGGAGTCGAAGAGTTTTTCTCGTAAATACTTGAATATAGCGGATCGGGCTCTAATTTCCGCTTCCGTCTACGCTCTCCGAGCTACGACGGACAAGACGACGGGACAAGTCCGACGTCACTTTTCTATCTTAGACGGGACAGGACGGCCCGTCAAACTGAGCGGCAAAGCCGCGTTTCATAAAATCGTTACACGATTTTATTTATAATTCAAGCGTTGATACCATCTTTCTTTATTGCTTATGAGTTTCTTTGTACATTGGCGACATCCCGGGACCTGGAAGCTCTTCCGGCTGGATGATCGACTTCTGCTCATAATTTTCGGCATGATTGTGGGGGTGTGCAGTGGCATAGCCTCGGTTGCCCTCAACCGCTCACTGGCAGCGATGCTCGAATGGCTGCATCCCTTCCGGCACATTTGGTGGGGGTTTTTACTCCCGGGGCTGGGGGCGGCCTTGTCCTCAATTTTTCTTAACAAGATCATGAAAGAAGGGGCCGGGCACGGAGTACCCGAAGTTATTTACAGTATATCCCGTTACCGGGGACTGCTGCGCTTTCGCACCAGCTTTTCCAGATTGATTTCCAGCTGCCTTACCATCGGCAGCGGAGGTTCTGCAGGCCCTGAAGCCCCTGTGGTGATTAGCGGGGCGGCCATTGGTTCCAATATCGCTAAACTTTTCTCTCTGAACGACCGCCAAAGGGTGGCACTGGTGGGTTGTGGCGCTGCCGGGGCCATATCCGCCATATTCAACGCTCCCATCGCCGGCATGGTCTTTAGTATGGAGGTCATTCTCAATGAATGGTCGGCAGTAAATATTATTCCCGTGGGAATTGCTTCTGTTGCCGGCACCGAAATAAGCCGTATTCTTCAGGGTAATCAGATCCCTTTTTCCCATCACCAGTTTAATATTGGTTTTCTCGATATCACGGCTTGCTTGGGGCTGGCCATAGTGACCGCCATTGCCTCCATACTTTTCAGCCGTATGATCAATTATGTTCATCATCGGGTGGACAAGGTTTTCCTGCCGGCATGGGTGCGTGCCGCCGTCGGAGGTTGTGTTGTCGGCTTTCTCGGGTTTTTTCTCCCCGTTGTGCTTGGAGAGGGTTACACCCCTGTTCGAGCTGCAATCGAAGGGACGTTCACCCCGGGCATTGCTATCGTGGGGCTGGCGACCCTTGGCAAGATTGTTGCGACTGCCCTCACCCTTGGGTCTGGTGGTTCCGGCGGCATCTTTGCCCCCTGTCTGGTGGTGGGGAGTTTTGCCGGCCTGACCTATCACCGGGCCCTGGCTTTCCTCTGGCCCCATGTGGCATGGGCGAGTGAGGGCTGCTTTGCCCTGGTCGGTATGGCAGGTCTCATGAGTGGTGTGCTCCAGGCGCCGCTTACGGGTATCTTCCTCATCGTGGAGGTTACCGGGGGATATGAAGTCATATTACCCCTTATCATAGTGGCGGCCATTTCTACCACCATTTGTTATTATGTGGAGCCGGCTTCCTTCTACTTGAAAGATTTGGTTGAGAAGGGAACCCTGTGCAGACCCCGCACGGATGCCGGGATTCTGGCAAACTTGTGTCTGGAAGACCTGGTTGAGAAGGACTGCATAAAAGTGAAAAAAGACATGATGCTCTGCGATTTTCTAGAGGTCATAAAAGAATCTCCAAACAGCTGTTACGCGGTCGAAGATGAGGAAACCGGCGATTTCATAGGAATCATCTCTTTGGATGAAATCAGGCCATATCTGCCCAAGTCAGAGACGTGTGAGACGTTAACCATCGGACAAATAATGAATATCGGGCCTGTGGTCGCAAGCCATGACGATGAGTTGTCCGAGATCCTGCACAGGATGGAAGCACAGAATATAAACAATATCCCGGTGGTGGCACACGGCAGGTTCATCGGTATACTTTCAAAGACAACGCTTTTGGAACACTATCGCGAAGAGCTTATCGCTCAAACTCATTACCATAAAATATGACTTTAAATCTGAATTCCCCGCTGCATGTTGGAGTGAAACGGAAATCCCGACTCCTCAGCCATTTAAAGCTGGAACCCCCGGGCTAAATTTCTTTTCTGTCAAAAGTGACCAGCATTAACGTGGTTATCAAAATAATATAGAAAGCGACATTCAGAATCGGATGAACAGGTCCCATGCTGTTAAAACTGCTTTGACTGATAATGGAATCGGCGTAAGCCTGAACCATGTAAACCTTCGGATATAAAATTCTCCACATGGCAGGCGAAGAGGCCGGGACCGAAGGCATCGATGTCTTAAAAATTCCGCTGTGTAAGATCTGGTACCCACCGTCGGAAATATAGCCGATGAATAACCCACCGACAGTAAAAACCGCGCTGATGAAATCCGGCAGAAAAAGGGACAAAAAGCACACCGAAACCACAATAAAAAGAAGATTGATGGAACAGACCAGGGATGCGGTTAAATACCCTGGGATGATAGCGCCGGTCTTTATCCACGCTGTCAGGAAGATAGTTGCGTGAAGAATAAACATGAAAATAAGGCTCAATAACCATGTGCCGGTTATTCTACCGAGGATGTATTGCCATCTGAACACCGGCCTTGAAAGAAACAAGACCTGACTTCCGTCTTCGTGGTCTCTGCTGAAAATTTTCATCGACAGCAGGATGACGATCAGGAACATGCCGGATGCGATGATCTGGAAAACAATTTTTGAAACATGCCAGGCAACCATAACATTGTTCAACTGTCTTCCGTTAACGACATACTGGCCGTTGTAACATCCGCGAATCATCATCACGAAAAGGATGGAAAGCCCGAGTAGAACAAAAAAGCTTTTGTGCCGCATCTGATCGCGAATGGTGTAACCGGTAATTTTTAAAAAACGATTCATTTCTCTTATTCGGTGTATTTTATAAACACATCCTCCAGTGTCTCGTCATCCTCTATGATTGAACGAATCGAATCCTTGACGAGGATTCTTCCGTTGTTCATTATTGCCAGCGTCCGGCATGTCTTTTCCACTTCCGAAAGGAAATGAGAATTCAAGAACACGGTAACACCCTGGTCGCGCAGGTTCTCAAGAATATTTCTCACATCCCGGATACCGAGGGGATCGAGACCTGTCACCGGTTCATCGAGTATCAACAATTTGGGCTGGCCGAGCAGTGCTGCGGCGAGGCCGGTGCGCTGCTTCATGCCCTTGGAATAAGCGGCTGATTTTTCCTTTTCCCTGCCTTTCATGGAAACCACCTCCAAAACCCGGTCTACTTCCATTAGTGCATCTTTTCCGGTAGATCCAATCAAAGCCGCGTGCCGCCGCAAATATTCATGCCCTGAAAGGTAAGGGGGGATCATGTGATTTTCGGCCAGATAGCCAACCTGTTTTCGTGCTTGGGGATTTGAAACGGGAATCCCGTCAATGGTGATGCTGCCCGAAGTCGGTTTGATAAAGCCGAGGAGCATACGGACGACCGTTGTTTTGCCGGCGCCGTTGGGACCGAGCAATGCGAAAAATTCGCCCTTTTCAACGCGGCATGTGATATTGTCGACCGCCGTAAGTGTATTGAATCTCTTGGTTACAACATTAAGTACTATCATATTTCTCATCGATTTGCGCCCCCGATCCTCGGGATTTCGCAAAGCTCAACTTGCTGTTCCTGAACCCTGATCCGCATTTTTGAGATGGCTTGTAGATGCATCACTTTGGCTTAACATCACGGCATTTTCGTTCCAGTTGATGAACAATTCGCGAGATCATTTGATCAGATAAATTACTGCCGGTTTTAGTTTTGGCGATAGATCGAAAGTTCTTGGGGTTAATGACCCGTATGCCGCCTGAAGCAACTCTTTCAACAAACCATCCCGGCAGTGCAACGACAGGTCGAACCTTAACGGCTTCGCCCACTGCGCTTCGCAACCATTTGGACAACCACTCCGCCTGCCTTTTGGCCTGTTCGATGGATTGAACGTCCATACCATCGGGGAATTGAAGACACCTGCCGTCGTATTTAACCTTGGCATCTGCCTTTCGATCCGTTGACGTTGGTTTTGATCGGGCTTTTGTTTCTACAGCAAATACGCCTGAGGCTCCGACGACAATATGATCGATATTAAACTTATCACCGGGAAAATCATGATACACATAATACCCATCTCTCATGAGCTGATTGAGTTCCTGGCCGACCGCTATTTCACCTTCATAGCCCAATTGATAAGAACGTCGCAGATTCAACAATTTTACTAATCTAATAAGGCTATACACGACAAAACCGATTCCGGCGATGACATATATGTCAAGTGTCAATTCTGAATTTACTGGATTACTGAAATGTAAAGAAGATATATAAATAGCATAAAGCAGTATAGGCGTCGTAATGAGTAAAACAAGGTTTTCTGTCACCCTGTCGTTGATCTCCATGATTTTTTTATTTAAAGATTCTCCCGGGCTCCTTAAAAAATTGTCGGTAAATGGCGATCGTTTCCCTTTTATCTGCCGAGTTTTCCGCAACAAATAAAGTACTGAAGCAATGATCGCAAAGATTCCAAAAAATAAGATAATTGGAAAGTACATGAACACCCCGTTCAAGTTCGTCTCCTTTTCACCACGTCATCGACTATCTTTGGGGTCATATTATTTCGGAAACAATAGGGGTCGAGCTCATTGAAGATATCAAGGCCGAAGCCGTAGCTGACAGCGGGACAGCCGCCGCATACCGGTCGAACAGGGCAGGTACTGCACGACTGAGATCCGGCCCGATAGCGGCGGGCAGCGTTGCCGTAATAGATATCATTCAATCGTTCCCGATAAATGTTGCCGATCAAGGAAGGCATTTTTCGACAGGCATGTACTTCACCATCGGGCAGTACGGCGACGAAGTTAAAGGCCGCCCCGCAGCCGTGACCCGCACATCCACCATCAAAAGGAAGCCCTTGTTGCCAGCGCAACAGATTAAACAGGTTGTCTTTAAATCCCATGCAGGGATTCGTCGCAGCGGCGTCCATATACCGGGTCAAAAAATCGGGGAACCTCTCAACGGGAACGGCTGACAGTTCAGCCCCCCGGCCCACCGCTGTCAGCCGGTTGAAGGTGAACAACTCCGTAAGCCCTTTCAGGTGGTCGGCCAGTTTTAAAACCTGATCCATGTTGTCGCGGGTAAGGGTGAGCATCACCATGCGATAGACTCCCAACTCTCCCAAAAGCTTCAGAAAATCCAGTACACGGTCAAAGTGGCCGCTGCCCCGTATAAAATCGTTATGCGCTTTTAGTCCTTCAAGACTGATCTGGTAGAATTCAGGTTTTTGCACAGCCAGCATTCGTTCTATACGGTCTCGTGGCATTGGATTACCAAGAATGGCGGTCATAAAACCGCGATCGACTGCCTCGCTGTAAAGTTGATCAAAGTGAGGATAAAGCATGGGGTTACCGCCGGAAAAGGAGACCTGACCGAACACATAGTGCTCCCGGCAAAAATCGAAAAGATCGTCGAGAACCCCCAGGGCCTGTTCAAGGGTCATGGCTTTACGATCGCTGCGATCGTAACAGTGACGGCAGTCCAGGTCGCAGGTTTGGGTGATGTGCCACTGCAATGTAAAGGTCGAAGACGAAAAAAACTCAGGGTCGTTCACTTCACCTTTCGGGAATTCTGCGGGGCGTTGAATTCGCGAAGGAGGCACCAGAATCAGGCCGATCTGCTCGGCCCGATAAAGGACGTTGTCGATAGCCCCCACTGCAACACCTCCTTCAGCAGCGGCCTTACGGGGCTTGATCCCTTCGGCCACGATTTTGAGAGCCAGAAGGTCACCGGCTTCGGCGTTGCGAACTTGGATACTTTTTTTGCCGGGTCTTATCAACACCAGCACATATCCCTCGCAGGGTTCCGGAACCACGGAACGGTCGGACAAGAATTCCGGCAGGTGTTGCCAGCTCACCGCCATCAGCTCGAGAGCCGGGTTGACAATGGGATGCGTTACCCCTTCCGGAATGGATGGTGGAGATGTCATCAGGCGGTGCCTTGATTCCTCAATTCTTGCCAGATCAAGGAGAAAGGGGTAGCGACGATAGTGCTCGGGATGTCGAGACAGAACTTCCGATAACCCTTTGTCTTCTTCCAAAATATTTTCAAGATCCGGTAAGAGTTCAAAACAAACCGGGTACTGCTCACGAAAGTCTGTTTTGAAACGATGTGTGGACATGTAAACCCCGTTGGATGCAATCCGTTTGAGCGGTATAAAATGCAAGAACCGGCAACTTGAAGCTGCCGGCCCTTGATGGTTTCCGATCATCGATGATGTGTTGTCATGCAGCCTGCATGATCATTTGTTGCCGCTTCAGCCACTTTTTCCGGTTTTTTTCTTAACGGTATTGGCCTCCTCCTCTGCAGCCTTTTTGGCTTGTTCCTCGGCAGATTGCGCTTCGGTCTTCATCTGCTCCGTCTTCTGTTGCTTTTCCGTGCTAACCGCTTTATCTGTGGTGCCGCTTGCGCCACTGCCAGCCGGTGGTTTGGCTTGTTGTTCAGTGCTGCCCGCACTGGGTTTGGCGCCTCAACCGCTGCCGGCGTGGGCACCGGGTAACGTGATCCCCCCCATGCTGATCAAGCTGGCAATGCCCAAGGAGGCAAGCAGTTTTTTCAGATCCTTTTTCTCCATAGTATCCTCCCCCGGAAATTTGGCTTAATGGATATAGGACAACCCAATCAATATTTTTTCAACCATTGATTTTTTCTATCATACAATATTAGGACTGTCAACGAAACGATGGAAAATCCGTGCCTTAACCAAATGATAATAATGCAACGAAAGTTGAAGGATAAAAGATTGGGTAACGGGAACATCAAGATAAAAGCACGGTTAACATGCCCCCTGTTTACAAAAAGGTTTGCCTAGAACGGATGGAATCTGTTAAAAGAGGCGGCAATAAAAAAGGAAACGTTTTCCCGAAAAATTCGATTCTGGGTCATAAAGGAAGCGGATGCGGGTCCCGAACGGTGGGGTCATGCCGGGAATACGGTGTCTGGAATAACGATCACCGCGGGTTCCGTCCGTATGAACCGTGCTACAGATCGAAAAATTGTGAAATGGTCAGGTTTCGAATATTGTGAATACGACAACCGACAAAGTCATGGATCTGAATCAGGCCGTCAGGAAATTTGTTTCCGAAGGGTGCCACCTGTCCATCGGGGGCTTCACGGCAAACCGCAATCCCATGGCTGCCGTGTATGAAATGATTCGTCAGGGGGTACGCGGGCTCCATGTTTATGCCCACTCCAACGGTCAGGGGATTGACGAACTGATCGGCGGGGGGTGTGTGAGAAAACTGGAAGTGGCCTACGCCGGCAACGGACGCTTTGCGCCGACCTGCGTGCGTTTCCGCAGGGCGGTTCAAGAAGGGAAGATTGCCGTGGAGGATTACTCCAACTACCAGATGAGCCTCCGTTTTCTGGCAGGGGCCATGGGCGTGCCGTTTCTCCCGACGCGTTCCGGATTCGGGAGCGATATCCTGGAAAAATGGGGATTTCCCAAGAATGAACGGCGGCAAGATCCGAAACTGCCGGACCGGAAACTGTGCGTCATTTCCAACCCCTTCAGGGAATTGGGCGGGCCCGGTCAGGTCGTCCTGGTCCCGGCCATCCGGCCGGATGTCACGATAATCCATGTGCAGAAGGCCGACAGGGCCGGCACCATGAGGATCGAGGGACTTCCCTTTACCGACGTGGAGCAGGCCAAGGCCGCACGGCATGTCATAGTAACTTGTGAGGAACTGGTGGACCGGGAGGTTCTCCGAAAAAATCCCGATGCGAACCAGATCCCATTTTTTTGCGTGGACGCCGTGGTTCATGTTCCCTACGGAGCCTATCCCACGTCCTGTTATCGGTATTACGACTATGACCCGGAATATCTGAACCGTTACCGCAGACAGGCCGGGGAGGATGCGTTGTTCCGTGAATATCTGGACCGGTTCGTCTATGGTGTTAAGGACCATGCGGAATTGATCGAATTGCAGGGGGTGGAGCGTATGGAGCGGATAAGGGCCGATGCAAAGACCGGATATGCCCCGGGACTGGAGAGGCGATGATTCCATATACCCCAAGGGAGATTATGACCATCGCGGCGGCCCGGGAGATCCAGGACGGGGAGATCGTGTTCTGCGGGACCGGCATCTCCATGTTGGCTGCCATGGCGGCCAAGCACATCAGCGCCCCCAACAGTGTCATCTTTTTTGAGACCGGGGCTGTTGACGCCCGTCTTGACGAGGTCCCGATGTCAGTGGCCGATTCCCGGGTCATGTTCGGGACGGCCGTGAACGGGAGCCTGATCGATGCATTTGCTTTTATGCAGAATTCAAGGACCGGTCGGAAAGTGGTGGGCATTCTCGGGGCGGCCCAAATCGATAAATTCGGGAATCTGAACTCCACGGTTATTGGGGATTATGCCGAACCCGATGTCCGATTTTCAGGGAGCGGTGGTGCCTGTGACGCGGCCGCGTTTGTCAACCGCACCATTATTTTCATGCAGCAGGAAGAAAGAAAATTTGTTCCTGAAGTGGATTATATGACGAGTCCGGGGTGGATGAGCGGGCCGGGAAGCCGCGAGGCGGCCGGACTGCCGCCCGGCGGGCCTTCTGCCGTGGTGACGAACATGGCCGTTCTGGGGTTTGACGAAAATACAAGGGAAATGTATCTGCGAAATCATTATCCGGGCGTCTCACCGGAGGAGGTATCGGAGAACATGGGGTTTAAGGTCGATCTTTCCCGCAGCGCGGAATTGCGGCCCCCGTCGGATAAGGAGTTGAAAATTCTTCGTGAACTTTGCGACCCTCAACGCCTGATTCTGGATTGACATCAAGTCTCGGTTATCCGGGCAATCTTGAGTTATAATTTAATTGTTGCCGGGAATCCTCCCTGCGATCAAGGCATCCGGAAATTAAAAAATAAAAAAGGGAATCATATAGAATGATTCCCTTTTAGTTTAGTTAAGTCCATGTCAGTCGCCAGATAAACAGGCGCATTTCATATTTTTAGAGTGTTTAAATATAACTCTTGAACGATATGCTGTTTTTCAAATTCGTCAATGATCGAGTTGAGCGGTAACATTTACCGGGTTTGTAAACGTATCAAATACAGGTGAGTACTTACAACCCATTTGAACAAGTCCTTCCAATTCCTCGTCAGGAACATCCGCCTCGATTTTGTAGTATATACGAACGTTCTCATATCCTCTTCTAACCTTATCAGATATCCCGAGAAAACCACGAAGATCAATGTCACCCTCTAATCTTGCCTCTACTGCATTCAATTTAATACCTCTTGCAGCAGCATGATAAACGATTGATGTGGTAACACAGGCTGCCAATGCGGTCAGGGCGTATTCAACAGGATTCGGTGCTATATCTTCGCCCAACAGAAGTGGAGGTTCATCCGCATCCAATTCGAACGGATTGGCATGGTCGTGTTCTTGTTGTACCCCATGAAAATTTTTTATTGTTGTATGATTATGGCCACCGTTGATCCATTTGTGGTCGGCTCGAAATTTAAATTTTCCAAGGACGGGGGCATTTTTTATGGCATCGATATTTCCGAACAATTGATCTACATTCACGCCGTTTAGAATCGATGGTTTTTGTTTTTCAGCAGTCTGTTGCATTTTGATCACCTCCTTTTGTTGTCTTACCAGAGGTATTACAAATAGAGCTTGCTTTTCTTGATAAATTTGTATTTCATTTAAGGAATTAAGGCACGATACGGCCTTGTAATTTTAAACTAATAATACCAAATAGTTGTATTGTCAATCTCGTCAATCAAATTAATCAAAACTATCGCTAAAAATAAAAAAACTTCGCCGAAGTCCGATTGAAATTGTAGATAATCTTACAATATATTGAAATTATAGAAGGTATAATTTTTTTTTTAAATGGAGTCGACTTGGGAAGTAAGGGTGATAAAGTTCATGGTGAAAGCAATGATAAACGATTTGTGAGGTGTTTGGCATGTGAAGAATGTGACCCATTAAACAGCTCTTTTTGACCCAGAAAATGCGAGTTTAAGAGCGTTTTAAGCCTATTTATAAACCTCTTTGCCAATTATTATAAAGGGTTATCGCGACACACCCCCGGTTCTTAAAGATTTTTCTTGATTATTTTAAAGTGAACAAATATAGTGCGCAATTTCTAAATCAACCAAAACACTATGCGGACCTTTTTTCGCGTATATTGTGACCTTTCTTTTCCAAGCCTTTCTATTCTCACAAATATTCCGAAATTCGCTTCTGCTCCATCAGAAAAATAGAATCAAGAAAAAGTCTTGCCGGTAAAAATTTTCCGTGAAGCGGTATTTTTCTGATCGGTTGATTTTGAAGTAGGTTCCAGATAATTATACGTTTAGGTGAAAAGAAAATGATCGAAAAACAAGACATATTAACGAATTCATCCGAAACTTCTCCGGTTAAAGTCAAGTTAAACGGATTCAATGACTACCAGGAGTATTTGGGGTATAGCAAGTCTTTGTTCAGACTAAAACCAGAGGAATACCAAGGGTTGTTCGGCGTTTTGCTGAAATTGCAAAGTATAGGTCAAGATGCTGTTCAAACGATGCGGTTATTGAAAAGCAATACCGATGATGATGATAGTTATGAACTCATCAGATTCATGATACAGTTCGATGGTATGGATATGGGAGATATTCAAAGCATGTTATCTTCCTAAAATTATCCCTTAATGCCATTTTCGGGAAAATCTCGTGTTATCGAAAGGATTATTAAATTGTTTAATTGGATAAAAAAAAGAACAACGATTAAGTCATACGTAAGGCAACTGCCTTTACTTCTGAAACAAAAATACGGAAAACACAAACGATATTCAGAAGAAGAAATAAAGACGTCCATTCAACTGGCAGGTTTTGACAATTCATTTATCGAATATGCCTATGCAATATATATGTCGCGTAATGAGTTTGGGGGCTTAAAACATAAGAATAAAGATCTTGAGGATTACGACACGTTGAGAAAGGAAATTGCAAAATCTTTTTTTAGAGGAAATACATCCTTTACAATTCATGATGTGTTAGAATCTGCAATCATTCCAAAGAGATGACCGCTAAGATTCTATCAGGCAGCAACGCTTTAATGTCAATATTTCACCCTCGTCCCATAATTTACAAAAACCCATTTCACCCCCGGTTTTTTATCAATTCCCTGTAGAAATTAAAAACGTCGAAGTTCGGATTTTGCCAGATCATTGGCTGACGAGCTTCCAGGTCCGAGAAGGGCTTGTTGACAACTACAGGCTTGTTATGGGTCATGCCTGCCTCTGTCCCATAGTAGATGATAACGGGTTGTTCCAATTGAAATTGGATTGTGGCTGCAGCTTTGAGTTTTTCGATGTCGTTATTGCATTCAAATAAAAAGCGGTTCATGTCGTGATTGTCCAGAAAAGTTGCCAGAAAATAATCCTTGGGATATCCGGCAAAATGGCGATTCATGGCAGATCGAAGGATCTCGCTTTGTCTTAAAGCCCGGTTGCGGATCATATGGGTTTTCATGAGTTCCAAAAACCTGAAATCGAGAACGCCGTCCAGTTCTTCATAATATTCTTTTTGAACGCTATCCTGAGATCCCTTAAGGAGTCGTCTGAACAACCATCGGATGAATTTGTTTTTTATCTGTATGGTCTTCAAATGTTTAAATCGGATTCCTTCAAGCCAAGCTTCTCCGATAAGAACTGCCCGGGGAAAGGTCTCTTTTATTTCTTTTCTGAAATACTTCCAAAAAAAATGTTTCGGGCCCATCACATGATCGAGTCTAAAACCGTCTATCCCGATGGAAAGCCAGTATTTTGCGGCGTTAATGATATAATCCCTTGTTTCAGGATAATCGAGATTGAGTTTAGGCAGCTCTTTGACGTCTAAAAAACACAAATAATCGTGTGGCCACTTGTTGAATATAAACCATTTAAAGTATTTGCTGTTTTTGTTGTTTTGCGCTTCGAGGAAAAACGGGTGATGTTTAGAACAGTGGTTTGGCACAAAGTCGGCGATGATGCGTATGCCGTTGTCGTTGGCTTTCTTGATGAGTTCTTCTAAATCTTCGATCCCGCCGAAATTGGGCTCGACCTTCATAAAATCGGTGACATGATATCCATGGTAGGCGCTGGTTTCGAAAAAAGGAGATAACCAGAGTGTGTTAATCCCCAGGTCTTTCAGGTAACCGAGCTTTTCAGTAATACCTTTAAGATTTCCGCCCAGAAATTCGTTTTTATTCCAGTCCCCGGATTTGAAGCCCGCGAACCTGTCGATCAAAATGTGATAAACGATCGCTTGTTTGAACCAAAGGACATTTGTCATTTCAGTTATTTTTCATACCTCAATTGGCGAAAGTTGAGGCTTTCTCGCGAAAGGTAAACAGAAACGAAAGAAAATGACAGAATTCATATTTCACTAATGGTAAAGATATTAAAACTCAATCAAACCACGAAAACAATTATTAAAGTAAATATCTTATGTGAATTGACCAAGATTTAAATTTGAATTCCCCGCTGCTTGCAGCGCGGGATGAATTCAAATAAAGTATAAGATCCTTTTTAAAGCGAAAGTGCGGTACCACAGCCCCGTGGGCTGTGGTAAAAATTCGGAAATACCACAAAAGCGTGTTGAAGCGAAGCGGAAATCCCGTCTTCGGGGCTGCGGGGATAGGAATTTTAGCCAGCCAAACAAACGGCGGGTAAACCTTTCGCTTATTAGATCCCGAAGGTAAACCTTCGGGAGTTTCATAAAATCGTTGCACGATTTTATTCATGCAATTGCCAATTTGAAGTCACGATATAATCCTGCACCCTTACATTTTGTAATATGAAAACAATATCTTAAAAATGATCCTTGCTTGATATTTACAGTCTTGGTTTGGTACCTGCAAATTTAGTGAATTTCAGATACTGGCTAGGTGTCTGCGATAAATCATCGCCCGTCTATTAATACCACAATGTGCCATATAAGCATTTGAAATGACAACACTTACTATTGACAACTTCACATATTGACTTATTTTATTATACTTGGTCTCTATGTTAATCCTCTTTTTCAATTCAATTCTTTCGAATAAAAATTCTAATTCTGCTGTGTTCATTTTAGATTAGTTACTTCCTGTCTGTTCTTCATTTCAAGTCTTTAACCTCTATTCTGGAGGTTGTCATTATGGAGAAACCCCTCAAAATGTGCATGCCTTGCGCCTGACAGGAAATATACGTCCTGTCAAGCGCATGATCCTATCAATAAACTAAAACCAATCGGGACATAGACGGTCGGTGAGAAGGTTTATATGAAAGGAGGTCGGGCATGAAAACAATTCTAAAAAGCGTGTTATCAATAATTGTGTCATTCTCGTTAGTAATTTTTATCGGTTGTGCAGCAAAGACCCCAAAGGCACCTATGGATTCCAGTAAAGGATTTACAACAAAAACAGGATCTAATGTATATTATAAAGTTGTACTTAAAAGTATGGATCGAAGAGAATGTAAATCACGAATGAGAGTTGTTGGAGATCCAAGCCTGTATGATGCTGTATATTTTGATGTTGAAGTACATAATGTTCTTCCAGAAACGGTTGTGGTGGCATATGATGCCGTTTTTACACTAGTAACAGACGAGGGGAATCATATAGATTGCTGTGCTGTCGGATGGAAAGGGGCTTTTGATGGAGATATAGGAGAAATAAAATCAAGAATTTTAGAACCGGGAGAGAAAAAAACTGGGACAATTGGTTTTCCATTAAAAAAAACCAGTAATCCGACTAAAATAATATTTGATCCTTCTTTGTTAGACGTTCCCGCAGAGACAATTATATTTGAATTGCGATAAAAAAACAGAGTGATATTTTTTTAATTGGGGGCAAATCCTTTTTTTAAAGGGTTTGCCTTTTTTTGTCTTTTTCTAAGAAATAGAATATTTGTAATGAGAATTTAAACGCTCAGACCCGTGATACTGGATAGGTATCTGCGATAAATCACCTCCCTTCCATTCTTTCTATTTCACCTAGATGTTATATTGTAGTCATTCCTTTTCGCCATCTGGCTCCTTTTTCGTGAGGTTTAAATCATGTAAATCTTTTCATAGAATTTATGTAATTTACTTCATTATTTCAACTAGTTTGCTGTGCAATGGCTCGGTCTCCCTCCCCAATCGTAATCGATATAACCATTTGATATTTATATAATAAATAATATATATTTGTTTTTGCACGGTTTTTGCAAGATCAGGACATAGGACAAAAGTTTAACAAAGAGATGGAGGAATGAAAAAGATGAAGAAATTATTTATGTTTTTATGCATTGTGGTTTTGTTCTTTGGGATTTCAGGCTGTCCAGGTGATGACGCCCAGTTCATGTCCAGTACACCAAGCGTTGTTAAAAAAATCTCTAATGATAACCCAGGCGGCTCTGGAGCCTTAACGGTCGGTGAAAATACTGAAGGTTCACCAGTCCCCGAGCCAACTACACTTGCAATGCTTGGCGCTGGATTGATTGGTATAGTAGGATTCGGACGCAAAAAATTTAAGAAATAAGTTTCTTATAATCATTTGTAACTAATAAGAAGCAGAATTATTTAACCTTGACTTCTTATTATCGACGAATTACCGATATCTACTACCATTCCGAGATGTAGCTGTAAGGGAGACGGGCGAGTTTTATAGGTGAGGTTGTGGAGCCACTCCGACTCTGCAATATATCACAAAAAAAATCACCGTTTTCTTAATAAATATTTTGACCATTCTTCTTTTGAGTCAAAAAATACGACACTTTTAGTGGCAAATATCGTTAATCCATCGGATTATGAAAATGGGTTGTATCTCTAACTTATTGAAATAAATGATATATTCATCTTTTTCGCTGTTGGTTGTAACATCTCGCACGCTTTTTGCATTAAATCTAAATACTTGGTGGAATAAATTAATGGCGTGTTAATTTATCTTCATAACTCCTCCAAGTGGGGCGGTCTAAAAGGACCGCCCTTTTTTATGTCAACGAATTACCGACATCTGCAATATATCGCAGAAATTTCAAACCTAAGTTCTTTACGAATATCACAACACCTGATAAACAATCTTAAAGTCCAGATACTGGATAGAAATCGCAAGTTTAGACAAGGTCATATTCATCCGGTTATTTCGATATATCTGTATATGGCTGACGTTTGGATTTTGGTCAGGTATCGCGACAAGCCTGTGTCTTAAATATGATTGACTAATTCCTGCCGATTTTGGTATAAATTTATAACATTTCAACTGATCCTCCTATTATAGATGCCCTGAGGCGGTTCTCCACTTATGAAATTGACTTCAGTTATCGCTTGATTATTACGCTCCTACAAATATTCCACACATTGAGTTCATCTTTTTGAAATCTAAAAACGAGGGATGTCATATAGCAGATGAAGATTTTTGACGTAATTTCAATGACATTCTCACCACTGATGCTCAAGAATAAAGCTGCTTGATTGGCTAGAATGTTGAAATTTATGTTCACTTGTTGAGTGGTTTATCAATTTTTATTTTTTTTCAGCACTAATATCGGTTCTAATTTGTCATCAAATAAAACCAAGATAATAGATACATGAGGCATCGTTCAACAATTCAATGAATAAAAAGGGGGGCCGTTATGAAAACCACAATTCTTGGAATCCTAATAGGCATATTCATATCGATAGGCTCTGTCATTTCAGCGGCTCAGGCAGAGATCAAGGTTGGTATCGCCGGACCTTTGTCTGGCAGCGCGCTCAATACTGGCGAACAGCAGGAAATTGGCGCTCAAAAGGCGATTAGCCATCTGAATGACAAAGGGGGCCTCCTTGGAGAGAAGATTATCGCCATTTCAGTGGATGATGCGTGTGAACCGAGACAAGCCAAAGCGGTAGCTCGACAACTGGTGAGCGAGGGTGTTGTTTTGGTCGTCGGGCATGTTTGCTCCGCCGCTTCTCTTGCCGTCAGCAATATCTATGAAGATGCCGGGATCATTATGATCACGCCTGCTTCTACCAATCCCAAGGTTACCGATGAAGGTGGGCCTAATGTATTTCGGGTGATAGGCCGTGACGATCAGCAAGGCACGATTGCTGGCAACTACCTGGCCGACAAATACAGTAAAAGCAGGATTGCGATCATCCACGACGGACAAGCCTACGGTTTGGGATTGGCAGAGTTTACAAAACGTCAGTTGAACAAACGCGGGGTCACCGAGGTCATGTTCGATAGTTATTCCCCGGATCAAAAGGACTACAAGTCGATTGTAAACAAACTCGTCAAGAACAAAATTGATGTTCTCTATGCCGGCGGCTACCTAACCGATATTGGAATTATTTTGCGTCAGGCCAAAAAGGAGCTGCCCAATCTTCGTCTGTTTTCTGGCGATTCGCTGGTTAATGTCCAGTTTCTGTTCGTCGCGGGAGAAGCAGGCGAAGGCACTTATTTTACCTTTGGCCCTGATATGCGCCTAAATTCGGAGGCTGCAGACGTCGTTGCTGCCATTCGTGATGAGGATGCCTACGAACCAGACGGTTATACCTTATATAGTTACGGTGCTGTTCAGGCGTGGGCGCAGGCCGTTAAACAAGCAGGTTCCTTGAAACCGAAGGCTGTCATCAATGCCTTAAGAACAGGCAGTTTTGACACCGTGTTAGGTAAGATTGGTTTTGATAAGAAAGGCGACGTTACAGGTATTAGCACTTTCGTCTGGTATGTATTCGGCAAGCAAAATTACTCATTGGCCAAATGAGCGGATTGACTCGTATCTCATCTAGCTTCATCCAGATACCCTGACTCGTCAAGAGGAAAGCTACAGGAATTGATGACCAATGGATAAGCCAAGAAAAATTACATCCATGGGCGTTAGAGGGAGGCTGTTGCTTGCCTTTTTGGGAATTTCTTTGCTTTCACTGGTCGCTGCAGCCTCTGGTTTATATTCTCTATTGCAGGTTGGCGGCGCGCTCAAAAGGATCACGGAGCAGAGGGTTCCCCAAGCATTATCTTGGCTGGAACTGTCACGGAGCGTTGAAAGTGTTGTACGCGCGGCACCAGCTTTGCTGGTCGTGAAAACCAATGACGCACGAATCGAAGTTTCGAATGAAATCGCCTCGCAAATTGAAAAACTTAAGCCGTTTTTGCAGGGTAACAGCAACTATGAGACAGAAGAAGAAAAATCAGCAACGGCCGACGTCATGAGATTCTTCGCCCAATTGACCAAAAATCTTGTTAGGCTGGATGAACTTGTGAAAAAAAGGATTTCAATTGTCGTTCTCGAAGAAAAAAGGATTCGCGACCTATTCAGGGCCAATAGTATAGCTCAACGAATGCTGTCCCCTGGTGAGCGCATACTCGGTGCCCAGATGGCGGATTGGAAAAGGAATCAGAAAACGGCCAAAGTAAACCGATCGTCAAAAGAAAAGTTGGATCTTGTAGATTCGATAATCAGCTTGATTCCACAGCAAAGGGCTGTTCTTCTTGTCGACTCAATTCACAGTAGCCTCCTGAAAATCACGGATGCTGATTCCGCTGAACGTATAGATGTCTTGATATTTCCTCTGAAAAAATCTCTCCAGGAACTATACGAGGTCTCTCTGGTCGTTTCAAAGCTGGCGAAAAGGCGTCTGGCGAAACAAGTTGCGATACTTGAAGACCTAACAGCGGGTCCGAACAGTCTCCCGCAGATCAGAAAGAATGAATTGCTTGTCATCGCTGAGGCCGAAGAGCTTTTGGCTGTCAACGAGCGACTGTCAAAATTTCTGACCAACAGGGTCAGCTTCTTAGTAAATAGGGCGAATTCGGATATTGAGAAAGCGAACCATCAGGCGGCAACAATCCAAGCCCTCAACCGAAATATTTTGATCGGCATCGCTGCCCTGAGTATCGTGAGTTCTTTCCTTATCGTGTGGCTTTATGTGGGGCGTAACCTCATTGCCAGACTAACCGCACTCAGCGATAGTATGCTCGCGATTGCCGGAGGCAACCTCAGAGCGCCTTTGCCGGAACCCGGCAGTGGTGATGAGATCGGTCGCATGGCAGAGTCCCTGGTCGTTTTTCGTGATACTGCCATCGAAGTTGAAGAAAATAATTTGCGCGATATTGAAACGGCACGTCGAAGGCTCGTCGATGCCATTGAAAATTCATCTGAAGGCTTCGCGTTCTACGATCCTGATGACCGTTTGGTACTTTGTAACACAAGGTATAAGGAATTGCTTTACCCGAATACGGACATCAACATTGAGCCGGGAACAGCGTTTGAAACGATCATTCGGAAAGCTGCCGAAGAAGGACATATTGATCGCGCAGAAGGCAGTATAGAAGAGTGGGTTGCAAAACGTTTGGCGCTACATAATAGCCCAGGTAAACCATGGATCCAGCAACGTAGTGGTGGTCAGTGGATTCTGATCACTGAGCGCAAGACTGGGGATGGCGGAACTGTTGCAATTTACTCCGATATTACGGACTTGAAGCAGCGCGAGGAGGAACTCACCACGAAGTCGAACGCTCTGGAAGAAACCAACAAGAGACTCAAAAATGCCCAAGAACAAATCTCGAAGTACATTGATCCGAATGTAACTGAAAAAATATTCAAGGGTGAATTTTCAGCAGAGCTATCTCACAAGCGAACAAAGTTGACGATGTTCTTTTCCGATATCAAGGATTTTACTCAATTTACCGATGCATCCGATCCAGAAGACGTGGCTAGATTGCTCAATGAATATTTAGGGGAGATGGCACAGATCGTCCGAAAATGGGGGGGAACCATTCCGCAGTTCACCGGGGATAGCATTTATGCCATTTTTGGAGCGCCAGATTCAAAGGGGGAACGTGAAGATGCGTTAGCGTGTTTGCGTATGGCGCTGGAAATGCAAAATAAGATGAAAACCCTTCGAAAGGAGTGGTGGAACCAGGGCGTACAATTTCCTTTCGCAATCCGATGCGGCATTCATACCGGCATGGCCAATGTGGGTAATTATGGTTCGGAAGGATTTATGGAGTATTCAGCTATCGGTCTGAACACAAATCTCGCTTCCCGCTTGGAACAGGCCTGTCAACCAGGTGAGATATATCTATCGCATACTTCATGGGCCTTGGTTAATGATGAGATACCTTGCGAGGAAGTCGGCACCATTCAAGTTAAAGGATTCCACTATCCCATTCAGACTTACCGTGTTCTACAGAATGATGTGGAAATGGCTCCTGAATCTTAAAAATTATTTATTTACAATAGCATAGAAAAGTTGTTTGTAGAAAAGTTTGAATAGCCCCAACCGATCTGTTAGAAACCATGATTTCGTCTCTCTACAATAGAGCAGAAATCCAACCATACGAATATATTCTGTGTCCCATAGATGTATCTGAAAAAAAGCAAATTGCAGATACCTTATTAAGATAGGTATATTGTCTTATTGGTTTTGAACTTAAATCACAAATCCATTAATTGGACATGTATCAAATTCGAACTGTAAATATCAATCAAGGATCATTCAATTTCCAAAGATACTCAGGTCAAAAGAGAGACCAGCAGATTGCATATTTTTAGCCAGTGAAAGCTGCCAGGCACCTTTTGGATCCATCAGTGTATAGGCAACACCTAAGTCATCACCTAAAATCTCTACGCCTTCCTTTACGAGTACTGAAACCTTCGCTCTACCTAATGCACCATATAGATACCCCAGCCCAAGTATGGCATTCTGTCTTGCCCGAAATTTTGCCCCGTCTGGATTTTCTTTTGAAGCACCTATGTCATCCAATGTTAGAATGACCACCGCGTAATCAGAGATTGCTGCAATGCGTTCGAATTTATCGATTATTGTGTGTCCGGCGTTTGCTTTTTCATTAAGAATAACAGCCTTTAACCCCAATTTTTTAATAAATCCAGCCACAGAGACTTTAGATTCATCATCATGACCATGAACCAAAATAACCGTATCTGATTCAGGCCCATCTTTTTCTTGAGCTTTGGAAATTATGACCTTTTTCGGGATAGATTCGGGTTTTTCGGTTGTTGATTTATTGGTTTCATCAACCTTAGTATGGATCACAGAAACCGTATCCGAGATTCTGTTGTTTTCTTGAGGTTCTGATGGTGTAATTTTTTTTGGGATGGATTCGGGTTTTTCGGTTGCTGATTTTTTGGTTTCATCAACCTTAGCACGAACCACAGAAACCGTATCCGAGATTCTGTTGTTTTCTTTAGGTTCTGATGGTGTAATTTTTTCCGGGATAAATTCGAGTCTTCTTATTAGTGATTCAAGTGCTTCGATTTTGTTGGAAATGCCTTCATAAAAGCTTGAAATTTTCTCCGCCCAAGATGCTTTCATCATAGATGCGTCAGACATTGAAAATCTTTTGTAATCTTCAAGGATAACCTCCGTATTAAACAACCGTCTCAGAAGCGCTTCATTGTAATCATTCCATTTCTGTCTTTGTGTCTTGGCTGCCTCTAAATCTTTTTCATCATAGATTGACAGGTCAAGCAAATTATTCCCCGAGGTGACGCAATCATAAATTTTACTTTCAGCTTCCGTTCTTGGAATGATTAAATTCGTGATGGTTCTATTTCCCCTAAAGGTTGAGTTTTGTTTTGCCATTTTAAGACCTTTATCGATGCTTTAACCTGTGGTTTAATACCGGCCAACCGGTTAACGGGTTAACCGGCTAACCAGAAATAGACACTTTTATAAACCAGCCCCTTTCTGGGGTTAAACCAAAGTTGGCCCCTCTGAGGTCGGTTAATTGCGTATAATTATACCCTATTTCTTACAAAATAGCAAAAAAAGGCAGACGCTTTAAAAAGAATCTGCCTTCAAAATCACGGTTTTTAGTTGTTTGATAAAAAAAGTTAGAATTGTAACTGGCCTCGAGCTCTCATTTCCAAAGGCAATAAGCTGTAATAAATGAACGCGTTGACCGGCGTCTGAACCCCAAAAGCATTACCCAATCTCACCACTACACCATTTTGTTCATTAAGCTCTGAAGGGCGGCCTTCGATAATATCCCGCTGCATTGAGGCTGTACCGTCTTCGGGAAGCGCGTCTATAAATTCCATTGTTTCTTCCACGACTTCTTTTGAAAGCTCGACTCCACGAGCAATGGCAACATTGAAAACTTCTTTCATCGATTCCAGCAGCATTTGCCGGGTCTCCGGCAAACTGCGGAATACACCGGCTGGAGCGCGTGTAACAGCTCCAACTCCGCTCCATGGAGCGATGAGAATAAATTTTTTCCATAATGCGGCAATAATATCTGTTGCGATTTCCACTGTTAGTCCGGAAGCTTTGGAAAACGCTCTGAATAACCTCTTCGTGCGTTCACTTTCCTGATTGTCGAGCTCGCCGAATGTGATATAAGGATCTGCGCCAACATGGCGAATGTGCCCGGGCCCATGTGTCATGCTGATAATCCTGCAAAGACCTCCCAAAACCTTGTCCGCACCGAGCACCTCAGACAAAATTTCAGGCGCTTCAATGCCATTTTGTATCGGCACGACAACGGTGTTCGGTCCTATCATAGGGAGCATTGCTATTGAAGCTTCACTTACCTGCCATGACTTTACACAGCAAAGGATGACATCCACCTCTCCAACCGTCGCCGGATCATCTGTCGCAATTGCCGGATATATAGAGAAGTCTCCGTTGATGCTGTCAACTCGAAGACCTTGATTTGTTATGGCTTCCAAATGCTTGCCGCGGGCAATAAAGGTAACATTCATTCCCGCTTGTGCCAGTCGTCCGCCAAAATATCCTCCCACACCGCCAGTGCCAAATACAACGATACGCATTTGATTTCTCCCTCATATATTTTACGCAAAATCTGAATTGCGTGACTATATTTTTCCTTATGAATATAGGATGCCTCCTGTTCATGTGGATAGTATATTACCGAAAATGACGCTATAGCTCAAATGTCAACCTTTCAACAACGTCCCCGTCCCCGAAATCCCACACATAGTCAATGGTTTGGGTTGTGGATAACGCTGCCTAAAGCTGAAAACTCAGGACACCCAGAACATCGAATGCGCCTCCTTCTTTGATTTTAAGAACAACCCCTTCACCAGGTGAGATGCCCTCTCCCGTGATTTCTAAGATGTTTTCAAAATGCGTGACGAATATGACCAGCTCGCCATCAGCGGGAAGAGTTGCAATAAAAGACCGCAGTGCCTTGATATTTGGTTCTCGATTCTGCGGCCTGCCATAGAAAGAGTTCAGGGCCGGCAGCTCCGCGACGGGTCCGAGCCCCAACAGCGTTGCTGTTTCCAGGCAGCGGCACCACTGGCTCGAATAGACTTTAGCGTCTTTGATTCCTTTTGAGCGAAGCCAGTCACCAATGGCTCGGGCCTGGGAGCGGCCACTATCATTTAGATTACGCTGGGTGGTACAATCTCCAATTTTGAAATTGCCCGGGTCACCGGAGCCGGGAGCATAGGCATGACGGATCATCAGAATGTGTCCGCCGGACTTCATTAGTTTAAACAGATCGTCCTGGTTCGCGTGGGCGTTCATTACGACAAGCGCCATAAACCCAAAGAAGCTGATTATAAAAATCTTGAGCAAACGCATCATTAAATCCTTTCCAGCGGGGAACCCTTGAATTCGGGTCGTCTTAATTTTGCTATGGGAAAATATTATCCCAAATTTTATCGAGTTGCTGCAAAGCGTCGTTCAGACTCTTTCTGCGGATGATGTTTTTGTCCAGATGAATAATCTCCCATCGCTCGAGCTTGTATAAAGCATCCTCGATTTCAAAATTTATACTACAGTTATGTTCGCTTTCAAACCAGCGTTCTACTGTATCATCAAGTTCAGTTTTTGTAAGATCTCTATTTTCTACCAAAAGAAAATAATAAGCCAAAATCGCTTCTTTGAATTCCTCTTCTTCGGCCGCGTCGATAAGATGATGAAACACCCCTGTGTTGTTATCAAGGTTCTTAAAGTAGAGGTTGTCAGAAAGGGCTTTCATGAACTTAATTTTCCGGTTTTTGAACTTGTTTACCTGTTTGAATAAAAAAAGGCCCAGCGTTGCCAGACCTAAGCCCAAAGCAATAAGGTGCTGCGGCTCGATCCTTACTTCTTGTTTGCTCAGGCCGAGCCAAAACGAAATAACCGAGGCAATCAAAAGGATTGAAGCCCCAAGCTTGGTTGTAATTACAACGATGCCGCTCACTACGGCCGGAATACCGATGATGAGTTTGTCGATAGTTTTCATGCGGACCTCGCTGTTTGGGAAGAGCATCTCGAGATCTGCTTTTGGAACATCTTGGAACAGCTTGATGATGGTGGAACCCGGGGTAAAGTAAAGCGCTTTTTGATCTTTGGCTTTAAAATAATCCTCTTCTTTAAATTTGATATAGATTAACACCCTTTCATAATTCGTAAATGTGATCGGTTTTTTCTTTAGTCCGAAAAATTTTACCAGAGTTTCTTTCTTTGAACTTTTACCGCGTTGATAAAATAAGACGTCTTCAAAATCATTGAAGTCAACACCAAGACGAATCTTAAAGAGAGATTCCTCTGCCAGCGCTTCTTTGAGGTCTGTATCGGTGATTTTTTGGAAGTTAGCGGCGTTGAGGACTTCGGTCAATGTCTCGACAAGTTTTTTTTGAAGTTCTTTTTTTTCTTGCCCCGAGTGATCGTATATCAATCGGGTATCTGCATCGGGGTTAAAGGGGAAATAGCAGTTTTTGAGCGTTTCCACTTGATGATGGAACTCAAAATGAATAAGGCTTTCCAGGAAGTTGCAAAACTTTCTGAACAAATTTTGATCATCTTCAGAAAGCCGCGAATCGTTGATACACATTTCTATAATATCTGCCTTCCTGAAAGGTATAAAACGATTCCGATTCTGGTACCCCGTCACGATCTTCTCCTTAGTTAAGCTAAAGGAAAAACGATGCGTTAAGTTTCATCACCCAAAGGGCCAGGCTTTGGTTTGCCCCTTAAAGGGACTGTTTTATAAAAGTGTCTAAAGTGATCTAAAGTGCCTATTTCTGGTTAGCCGGTTAACCCGCTAACCGGTTAGCCGGTATTAAACCACGGGAGAACCGGCATAACCGGCTAACGGGCATAACCTTTTTGACTTTAGTTCACTTCAAACTTTTTTATCGATATTCCAGGCATAGCCAAAAAACTCTGACCACACCCAGAAGACGTGGTTTTCTATGCCCAAATAAATCATATATTATCAATAAAAACAAGTTGGATAGATTGCAGGGGATTAAATGTTGACACGCAAATTTTGCTCTCTTATAATTTTAAACGTTTTCACATCAAAATTTCAATATTATCAGCAATAAAGGACAATTTTTATTAGAAACCATCTCAAAAATGTCTTTTGTCCCAATTTCTGTGTTGGGACCTCGTTTCAACTCCTCAAAATACTTTAGTATGTCTGCGGGTTGAAGCTCGGTCCCGCCTTGACTTTGAGCCAAAATCCTATTTTTTAGATGGTTTCTAGAGGAGAATGGTCAATGAAAAACACCTTCGAGAAACTCGGCGCATTTTATCTCGGCAAGGCCTATGATATGGCTACCAGAACGCGTAAAGAAGATCTTATTCTCTATGACTCTAAAGATCTTAATACTCATGCGGTTATCATTGGAATGACGGGTAGCGGAAAGACCGGATTGGGAATCGGTATTTTGGAGGAAGCTTTGATCGACAACATTCCCGTTATCGCCATCGATCCCAAAGGAGATCTAACAAATCTGCTGTTGAATTTTCCGGATCTTAGCCCTGAAGATTTCCGACCTTGGGTGAACGCTCAGGATGCTCTGAATAAAGGTCTTACCATAGATCAATTTGCAGCAATGCAGGCTGAAACCTGGCGGAAAGGTCTCGCAGACTGGGGTCAAGGGCCCGATCGAATCGCCCGCCTGAAGACCAAGGCTGATGTTGCTGTTTATACTCCGGGAAGCCATGCAGGACTTCCGGTGAGTGTTCTAAAATCCTTTTCTCCCCCTTCCTCTGTAATTCTTGAAGATCCCGACCTTATTCGTCAGAAGATCCAAACGATGGCTACGAGTCTTCTTACACTTTTAGGCATTGAAGCCGACCCCATTATCAGCCGGGAACACGTACTTCTATCCAATATTTTCGAAACAATTTGGTCAGAGAATAAGAGTCTCGATCTGGCCGGACTCATCCACGCCATCCAGGCACCGCCTTTTGAGCGTATCGGGGTGATGGATCTGGAATCGTTCTATCCGGCCAAGGAACGTTTTGCCCTGGCCATGCGGATGAACAACCTTCTCGCATCACCGGGTTTTGAATCCTGGCTGGAAGGCGATCCACTCAATGTCGGACAGATGTTGTATACGGCACAGGGAAAACCCCGGGCTTCCATATTCACCATTAGTCATCTTTCGGATATAGAACGAATGTTTTTCGTTTCCATGCTGCTCAACGAGATTTTAGGATGGATGCGTACGCAACCCGGCACGTCCAGCCTGCGTGCCATTTTGTATATGGATGAGATTTTTGGCTACTTTCCACCCGTGGGCAATCCACCTTCCAAGACACCTCTCTTGACACTGTTAAAGCAGGCCCGGGCATTCGGCTTAGGTGTTATCTTATCAACCCAAAATCCGGTTGATTTAGATTACAAAGGACTTGCCAATACCGGCACATGGTTTATCGGTCGTCTCCAGACCGAACGAGACAAAAAGCGCGTTCTGGAAGGCCTTGAAGGCGCTGCTGCGGGCAGCGGATTTGACCGCAGCCGAATGGATGAAATTCTGGCCGGTTTAGGAAAACAGGTATTTCTGTTGCACAACGTGCACGAGAATGAACCTGTGATTTTCCAAACCCGGTGGGTAATGTCCTATTTGCGGGGGCCCATGACCAGGGAACAAATCAAAGTTCTTATGGGTCCTAGAAAAGACCTGATGGCAGAAGAAGCCAAAAGTCCGGCATTTGCTGCAGCGCCGGGTCCATTAAAACCGTCTCCGTCTGTCTTAAGTGCAGAAGGACCGCCCATAGTGCCTCCGGGGATCGACGTATTTTATATGGGCTCATCCGGTACCGGCCATGGCGTGGTATATTATCCTGCTGTGGCGGGTCGTATCGATGTTCACTATTCCAGCGCAAAGTACAGGGTAGATACCACGGAAACATTGGCTCTTTCGGCCCAGTTGGAAGAAGGCCCTGTTGCTTTGGACTGGGACAGTGCCGTTAAGTTTGACTCACTGATCCTACAGGACACGCCGATAACAGGCGGGGAATATGCCGATCTGCCGAAAGCTGCGCAAAGCCCATCCAATTTTAAAAAGTGGAACAAGGATTTGTCGCGCTGGATTCGCCAAAATCAGCCCCTGGTGCTTATGCGCTCCAAATCGTTCAGTTTGATTAGCCAATTAGGTGAATCCGAGGGAGAGTTTCGATTGCGGTTGGCACAGCTGATGCGTGAAGAACGTGATC
>Ga0316577_10000012_pt1 | contig 39114 bp, 30 predicted proteins | sample S5NA_FD_203073 | JGI IMG/M metagenome (GOLD analysis project Ga0316577, IMG submission 203073) | Rhizosphere microbial communities from salt marsh grasses in Alabama, United States - S5-7_050615r2r1 | ecosystem: Host-associated > Plants > Roots > Rhizosphere | place: USA: Alabama | collected... | reverse complement strand
TGGGCTGGCAGATGAGCATTGAACCGGATCTTTTTCAGATTTGGCATTCGAGCCAGACCCACCCATATCAGCTCAATTTTGTCGGTTTTAAAAATAAAGAAGCAGATGATCTGATTATCAAAATCCGTCAGGAATACAATCATCACCGTCAGGTGGAACTTTGTCACAGACTTCACAAAATTATTGCCGACGAACAGCCCTATACATTTCTTTATGTGGGAAAATGGACTGCAATTTTGGACAAACGCATCGTCATAAAAACGGTCGATGATTCCGGAGCCGTACATTATGAAAAAATAAAACCCACCAAAACCGGCAATTACAGTTTCTATTTTAATAAATGGATTAAGCTTCCACAGGTTCCTAATTTTATGGACGAAGGATAATTCATGCTATCATTTATCGGACGAAGCGTCGTTCAAAAAACCATTACGCTTTTTTTTGTTTCCGTTGTCTCCTTTTTGATCATCCATCTTGCCCCTGGAAAACCAAGCCAGGTGGATCCTTTGAATCCCAAATTTACCCCAGAAGTTGTTGAACGATTTCAAAAAGAGTTCCACCTGGATAAACCCCTTTACATTCAATATGTCTATTTTTACCAGGACCTTTTTACAGGAAAAACCGTTTCCTGGAAAGACAACCAATCGGTTCTAAAAAAAATCTGGGAACGATTTTTAAACAGTCTGCCTTTGTTTATTGTGGGCACTCTTCTTACCTGGACCCTGTCGTTTCCGGTGGGAATACGGTCCGCCATTTACAGGGGCGGCATTTACGACCGCAGTGCTACATTTTTATCGTATCTTTTAATTTCAATTCCAGGATTTTTCTTTGCATATGTTCTGATTAGATTTGTCGTCCCTTATTTTCATGTTCCAGTAATCGGTATGGAAACGTTCGGCATGGGGGATGCACCGGTATATTATTTGATCATGGATCGCATATGGCACTTGCTTCTTCCTTCTGTGCTGTACGCTACTGGAGGTATTGCCATTCTTTCCAGATATGTTAGAAGCCAGATGCTTGAAGTAGAGGGTCAGGACTACATTCGAACAGCTCGAGCCAAAGGTCTTCCTCCTGAACAAGTGCATTACAAACATGCCCTTCGAAATGCGTTGTTGCCCTTTGTCACCATGTTCGGTCTCCTTTTGCCGGCATTGATCAGTGGCTCGGTCATTATCGAATCTATTTTTTCCTGGCCCGGAATGGGACGAATGGCCTATGAAGCCATCCTGGCCAGAGACTACCCCGTCATCTTGACGGTAAACTTTATTTCAGCCGTCCTGGTTTTGGCAGGTACCTTTATTTCAGACCTGTTGTACCTTGTTGTCGATCCGAGGATACGCTTGTAATGAATACAGATAAACAAGATTCTAGCGAAAAAATTTACATAGAGCCCCCACTGGCTCCCAAACGAACACGGTGGCAGGAGTTCCGTCGCCATTTTGTCAAAAACAAGCTTGCCATTTTGGGACTTATTATTTTCATTCTTTTTTTCTTCTGTGCCGTCGCAGGCCTTATTTTGACATCAGGATCAAACCCCTTATTCGATCCAGCCATGGTTCGTCTCCAGGAAAAACTGCGTCCACCATTGGCCAAACCGAATCTTGTTTCCTTGAAGCCTGCAGAGGTCCCGACCCTGGGGATCTACTTGATGGGAACCGATGATCTTGGCAGAGATGTTTTTTCAAGAATGCTTCAAGGGGCATGGGTTTCTTTGACCGTCGGTTTTGTGGCGGTTGGCATATCAGTGCTCATCGGCATTTTCATGGGTGGCATTGCAGGCTATTTTGGACAACATCACATTAGAATCGATCATATTCTGCTAACGTTAGCCCTAATTTTCGGAACAGGCTTGATGATCGCAAAGTTTGCTTTTATCGGCACACTGATCTTATTGCTCTGTCTGGCATACATTTTTTATTCTCGCCAGACCCGGGACAGATCAGAAGAACAAGAAATGTCGGCATTAAAGATGATACTTCACGGCAATGCGTTTTCTGTGGATACCCTGATCATGCGAATCGTGGATATTATGCTTTGTTTTCCTAGTTTTTTTCTGATCTTAACGGTCGTCGCCCTGCTTCCTGCAAGCATATACAACATTATGATCGTTATCGGACTGACCAGTTGGATGGGAACGACACGGTTTGTCCGCGCTGAATTTCTTTCTTTAAGAGAGCAGGATTTTGTGGCAGCGGCAAAGGCACTTGGTATTAACAATTTTAGGATTATTTTTCGTCATATCATGCCCAATGCCATAGCACCGGTGCTGGTTTCAGCTACCATCGGCATCGCTTCGGCCATTTTAACTGAAGCTGGTTTGAGTTTTCTTGGATTCGGTGTTCCCCCACCCCATGCCACTTGGGGGAACATTCTTTCGAACGGCAAAAATTTTATCTTTGACGCCCCCTGGTTGACCTTTATACCAGGGATTGCCATACTCATTGTCGTGCTCTCTTTTAACCTTTTTGGTGAAGGTATCAGGGATATCTTGAACCCCAAACTCAAGGGAAGAAGCTAAATGATCAATAAAAAAGCGCTTCTTTGTGTAGAAAATTTGAAGGTCTATTTTCAAAGCAATGGAGCGCGCGCCCGTGCAGTGGACGGGGTCAGTTTCGAAGTGCGGGAAAAAGAGACGGTCTGCATTGTAGGAGAATCCGGATGCGGGAAAACCGTTTCTGCCCTTAGTGTTCTCGGACTTATTCCATCGCCACCCGGAGAAATCGTTGACGGAAAAATTATATTTTCCGGACAAAACCTTATCAACCTCGACGAAAAGGCCATGCAAAAAATTCGGGGAAATCATATCTCCATGGTTTTTCAGGAACCCCTCACATCCCTGAATCCGGTCTTCACCGTTGGCGATCAGATCGGCGAGACCGTCCGTACACATAAAAAAATAGAAACCCAAGCGCTTTACCGATATTGCATTCAACTCCTTAAAGATGTGGGTATTCCATCTCCGGAACAACGAATCAGTGACTACCCCCACCAGCTCAGCGGCGGACAGAGACAGCGGGTCATGATCGCCATGGCTTTGGCGTGCGATCCGGATCTCATCATTGCAGATGAACCGACAACTGCCCTTGATGTAACCGTACAGGCCCAGATCCTCGATCTTTTAAGATCGATTCAGAAAAAACGGTCCATGTCGATACTATATATTTCCCATGATCTCGGCGTGGTTTCAGTCATTGCCGATCGGATTTATGTCATGTATGCGGGTATTATTGTTGAACAGGGCAATACAACTCAAATTTTCCGCGATGCCCGACACCCGTATACACAAGGACTTCTGGCATCGCTGCCCAGCCTTTCAAAACGTGGGAAAAGACTGAACAGCATCCCCGGCAGCGTTCCGAACCCGGCATATAAACCCGAAGGGTGCCCCTTTCATCCACGGTGCCCCCATGCTATTTCATCCTGTCGGAAAGAATTTCCAAAAATGTGTGATTGGCGTCAAGGGCATCTGGCCCGCTGCCCTGTATTATTTGAATCTAACGGGCACAAGGGATCAAGTTAAGTACTTGAAAATTCTATGAATTAAGAGTCTGACAACCATTATACGAACTCGTTTAGAGATATATGAAATCAAAAAATAACAATTTCATTCTTCGCATAGAAGGGTTGAAAAAATACTTTCCCATACGACGGGGATTTTTTCAAAAAGTCCATGGAATGGTGACGGCCGTGGACGGCGTGAGTTTTGACATCGGACAGGGTAAAACCATGGGCCTGGTGGGTGAAAGCGGATGTGGAAAAACAACAGTGGCCCGTCTTATTATGAAACTGCTTGAATCGGATGCCGGAAAAATTATTTTTCAGGGTCAAGACATCAGCCGCTTTTCCGAGAAAGAGATGAAGCCGTACCGAAAGGAGATGCAGATTATTTTTCAGGATCCATTCGGATCTCTGAACCCAAGGATGACCGTCGGACAGGCCATAGAAGAAGGGATTCGAATCCTGGGCAATAAACAGGCCAAAACCCGTAAAGAGAGCCTTGAGACCCTTTTGACCATGGTGGGAATGTCACCGGACATTGCAGACCGATATCCCCACGAATTCAGCGGAGGACAGCGCCAGCGAATCGGTATCGCCCGCGCCCTGAGCGTGGAACCGTCATTGATTGTATGTGATGAACCGGTTTCGGCGCTGGATGTCTCCATACAAGCACAAATTATCAATCTTTTAAAAGATCTGCAGGATCAACTGGGGTTAAGCTATCTGTTTATCTCCCATAATCTTAATGTTGTAGGGTATCTGTGCAACAATATTTCTGTGATGTATAAAGGACAAATCGTGGAGTTTGCGCCGACGGAAGATATTTTTGATCATCCCCATCACCCGTATACCATATCTTTGTTATCGGCGATTCCCGATCCGGATCCGGATAAAAAATGGCATGTTAAATCTTCCAACGGTCCTATCGGCGATTCAGATGGAGTTCCTGAAGGATGCAAGTATCAAGACAGGTGTTCCTTGGCTGAAACAGATTGTCGGAAAAATAAGATGGTTTTTGAAAAAGTTGGCGAAAATCATTTTGTCCGATGCTGGAAAGTTGATAAAAATATTTACGAATAAATTCTAAAAAATATACCCTTTGGTATGAAAAGGAGAAAAACCTATGGAACCCGTATTGCTTGAAAAGGACGGACCCATTGGATGGTTGACATTAAACAGACCGGACTCGCGGAATTCACTCTCTCTCGAAGTGATGAATGATATACTGGGTAAATTAAAAACCATCGAAGCGGATCAAAATATCCACGTGGTCGTTATCAGGGGAAAGGGTCCGGCATTCTGTGCCGGGCACAACCTTAAAGATATGGTCGGTTCCGATCTGGATATTCAACATTTTCATACCCTTTTTTCGGTGTGCGCGAAGATGATGCAAACCCTTCATAAACTTCCGCAACCCGTCATTGCCCAAGTTCACGGCATTGCAACAGCAGCGGGATGCCAGCTTGTTGCTGCCTGTGATCTTGCCATCGCAGAAACCGGCGCTCAATTTGCTACGCCTGGCGCTAAAATTGGACTTTTCTGCACGACCCCCGCAGTTCCGCTGGTTAGAGTTATTGGAAGAAGAAGAGCCTTGGAAATGCTTTTGACGGGTCGATTTATCTCTGCTGAAGAGGCTGAAAGGTTCGGGCTGGTGAATAAAGTCGTCTCTTTGGATAAGCTTTCCCAAGAAACCAAAAACCTGGCCATGGAAATGGCGCAATACAGCCGGTACACTCTTGCTTTTGGCAAGAAGACATTTTACAGTCAGATCGATCTAAATGAACCATCTGCTTACGAATTTGCAACCCATGCAATTGCCATGAACTGTCTTGATATAGACGCTCAGGAAGGGATGAAGGCCTTTATCGAGAAACGGGCACCTGTGTGGAAAAATCGACAAGAATAAAAGGAACGAGGAGCCCTTCGTTCCTTTTCGAGACCTTTGCAAAACCCCCCTTTTTGCCCAATTTCTGCGTCAGGCTTAAATTTTAATCCTCAAAATACTTCATGTATTCCTGTGGTTAAAATTTTCACCTTCCTTGAACTTGAGCAAAAATGAACATTTTCTAAAGGTCTCTTTTGGTTAATTGCAAAAAAACTCTAACGTTTCGAGAATTGGAAGCGGGCACGAGCACCTTTTTGCCCGTATTTTTTTCGTTCCTTGACTCTGGCATCACGTCGAACAAATCCGGCTTTTTTCAAAGCTTTTCTCAAATCCGGATTGGACAGTATCAGTGCCTTTGTAATGCCGTGCCGAACCGCGCCGGCCTGTCCGGAAATACCACCACCGACGACACTGCTTTTTACATTAAACGATTCAAGGGTATTGGTTAAAACAAGGGGCTGTTTTACCATCCCTTTTAAGGACTCAATCGTAAAATATTCATCGATGGATTTATTATTAATAGTAATTTCACCACTTCCCGGAGTTAGCCATGTTCTGGCAACGGAAGTCTTTCTTTTTCCGGTAGAATAATAAACATTTTCTTTTTCCATACAATTTCCCAATAATTAATAGGTTAAAACTCGGATTGATTAAACTTCGAAAACCTCTGGTTGCTGAGCCTCATGGGGATGTTGTTCTCCGGAATAAACCTTCAATTTTTTAAAGAGTTTTCTCCCCAGTCTGTTCTTTGGCAGCATGCCCTTAACGGCAATCCGAATGAGATCTTCGGGACGTTTTTCCATGAGTTTTTTGGCTGTGATGGTTTTAAGGCCCCCGATATAGCCGCTATGCCGGTAATAATTTTTTTGATCCCATTTTTTTCCGGTGAGGGCAACCTTATCCGCATTAATGACAATAATCCAATCGCCGGTATCCACATGGGGGGTAAAAAGTGGATTGTGTTTTCCTCTAAGCCGAGCGGCCACTGTGCTGGCAAGTCTGCCCAGAATCGCATTTTCAGCATCCACCAAATACCATCGCCCCTGGTTATCGGTATCTTTTGCACTATATGTGTACTTTTTCACCTGTTTTTCTCCTTTGAATAAAACCTGACGAATATAATATATGAGATAGTTGTGTCAAGGGAAAAATCGCAAGACCAACCAGGATTTGACACTAAAAATAATCTCTAATATATATTTAAAGCATGTTGGTATTACAAGAAATTTCTGTGTGATTAATTTTTTCTGGAAGAATTAGGTGCATTCCAATGCAATATTTAGAAACAGAAGTAAAATTTTATCTGCCGGATATAGACGCCATAAGAACTCGCTTGATTGATCTTGGCGCTGTTTTTAAACATCGGACTTTTGAAACCAACATACGATTTGAAGACCCCGAAAAGTCGCTTATTAAAAAAAAATCCCTGCTGAGGCTGCGTAAAGATAAAAAAATTACGCTGACATTTAAATCCGAGCCACCTTTTAAAGACGATCAATTTAAAATCTTAAAAGAATTCGAAGTTGAAGTCAGTGATTTTGACACCATGGAACACATTCTGAAGTCTTTGGGGTTTAAAGAGGAACAAGTCTACGAAAAATGGCGTGAAATTTATGTGTTTGGCGATACGCACCTTTGTTTGGATACCATGCCATACGGTGATTTTCTTGAAATCGAGGGAACGAAAGAATCGATCCAACAATTGGCATCAAAAATCGGTCTTCTGTGGGAAAAACGAATTCTATTAAACTATCTTGCTATTTTTGATATCTTAAAACGACAATTAAATCTTTCCTTTTATGATGTCACATTTGGTAACTTTAACAATATCCGGTTTGATATGGCTCAATATCTCAGGCTGTTCGAAGCGGATGCCCATTAAATAATTAGATAAAGGTGTGGCTTTCTATGATGTGTTCATAAGCCTTAAGAAAAAAAGCAAATTAAGATCATCGCAAGACTTTAGCTTTTTGAAAACATGACCGCTTCTTGTTGAGCGTCGCTGAAGGCGAAGACCAATGAAATCGATTTATTCCAGATAAAGAGACGTTGCATAAAAAAATACGATGATTTCTGTTTTGACACTCAATTTACGTTTTGGACTGGCTGATGACGGGCCTAACAACTGGCGATGTCGGAAAAAAGGATTTGGGCCATTTCTTGAAAAATATCGTACGGATTTTATCAGTTTTCAAGAAGCCAATGACTTCCAGGTTGATTTTCTCCATAATATATTGACGGAATACAGTTACATCGGGAAGCGAAGCCCTTCACCATCTTTCTGGCAAAACAACATTATCTTTTATCATAAAAAATGGCATTGCACCCTTTATGAACACTTTTTTTTGAGTCCAACCCCATCGGTGCCGAGCCGTTATCGGAAAAGCATCTGGCCGAGACAGTGCACCATCGGTCTGTTCAAAAGCGCCAGCCGGCAGGTGATCTGTATTAATACGCATTTTGACTTTGACGCTTCGGTTCAGGCTAAAAGCGCCAAGCTGATTCTTCATCGGCTGTCGCATCTTCCCGATGATGTCCCCGCAATTCTCATGGGAGACTTTAATGCTGCGCCGCTCAGTCTATGCTATAACATTTTCACTGGACATGATGATACATCATCGGTAAATGCGGGCTTTTTTAAAGACACGTTTGAAAAGCCTTTTATGGGAACCCATCACGGATTTACAGGAAATACAGACGGAGATCACATTGACTGGATTCTCTTTCGCGGAAATATTAAGTTAATAGACAGCAAGCTTATCAAGGACACCTTTAAAGGTATTTACATATCCGATCATTTCCCTTTGCAGGCTCAATTTGTGTGGGAAGATTAATCACCATGTAAGAAATATTATGTCTTGTAACCGGTTCGCAAACGCGCTATAGCGCTTGCCACACAGTTTATTGAACGACTTTCACACGAAACCGTAATCGTTTTTAACAATTTTAAAATAAAATCTAAACTTATGGGTTTATTATCATCACGCAATTCCATCACGCGTTATCAAGTTACAGGTCAACTGGATGGTTCTGTTCATGAAACCGTCTACCAGGGACTCAAACAACATGCAATTCCAAAAATTGAGGATGACGGCTCTGAAGCCACCGCCGGCTGGACGTCCCTCGAGACCCCCTATGCACCTGATTTTGAGGGCTATTCATTTGTTTTTGGAACCTATATGGTATTCGCCTTGCGAATCGACAAAAAATCCATTCCGCCTAAACTTATTAAGAAACATTATGCCCTTAACGTTGCCAAGCGCCTGGCAGATACCGGCCGACACTATTTATCCGGCAATGAAAAACAATCCATCAAAGACCATGTTGTCAACACCCTTATCCATCGGATTCCGGCAACACCGAATGTTTATGATTTGGTGTGGGATTACGATGCGGCCTCTTTATGGTTTTTTTCCAACTTAAAGGCAGCAAATGAAACCTTAGAAACACTTTTTGTCAAATCTTTTAACCTTCAGCTGATCCGGTTGTTTCCCTACACCACTGCCGATCGGATGGCCGGACTGTCGAACCAAGAACGCGATGTTTTAGGAAAGCTGGAAAAAAGCCGATCTAAGGAATAACTGATGCTGGATATCGCCGTCGCATATAACCGTTACAAATTTTTGGGAAACGAATTTCTGACCTGGCTGTGGTTCATGATTGAAACCGATCAGAGCTTGTTTCGCCAACATGACCCGGACTTTTTATCTTTAACCGTTGGAAATAGGCTGGTCCTTGAAAACACCCGTAACAACGCTAAAGAAACCGTCACCATTAAAGGCGATAATGCCAGCCTGGAAGAAGGGTTGGTGGCGCTTACAAAAGGCGCTGCGGTTACTGAAATACACCTGTCCTACAAAACCGGTTCTCAAAAGTGGGAATTCAGTCTCAAAGGGGAAAGCCTTAACATCTCCAACCTGAAACTGCCTGAAACCGGACCGATAGAAACCCCGGATGATCTCGAGGGGGTTGTTCTTGAAAAGGTATATCTCATAGAAAAGGTTATCGGATTTATAAATAATCTCTTTTCCCATTTCATTCATCTTCGGTTGTCCAATACATGGCAAAACCAAACAATACCTCGAATAAGGAAATGGGCAACATCTAATTAGTGTCCATCCATAAATGGCCCTTTTTGTCCTGCTCTTCGTTCTCCGCGGGTTTCCGGCTGCAGCGTACAGACGTACGCCTCGCTGCAAACCCTTGTGCGGCCTTGATCAGAACAAAAATTACTCATTTATGAATCGGACACCCATTGTGTTTATTTTGAATTCATGCGACTTAATTAAAGATTATCCATGTAGCAGCCGTTTTTAAAAACACCCCGACTACTTGATTTAAAAGGATTTTTTGCATTCTTCTGCCAGGCTATGAGCCTTGCGCGTGGTCTCCGGCAGGCGATATCTCTTACAACATCTCAAAACATAATCGATACTGGTTTTTAAATCAACGCGATGCCCTATGGATACAAACACCGGCTTAACCCCGGTTCGCGTCCTAACTATGGCACCGATGGTTTCTCCATGGTCCATGAGGGGGACATGGCTGCCGCGCTCAACATCCGGTTCTTTATATTGGCCGCACAGTCGGGATTTGGCGCATCCGATGGACGGAAGATCAACCATCAGTCCGATATGGCTGGCAATGCCCAGACGACAAGGATGGGCGATCCCTTGACCGTCAAAAATAAGCAGATCCGGATTTCGACCAAGCCGATCAAAGGCATCGAGAATCACCGGACCTTCACGAAAACTCAATAGGCCCGGAATATATGGAAACGTAATTCGTCTCGTGGCTGTGGTTTTAGCAACGATGTCAAGTCCTGGAAAGTCAAGCACAACAATCGCGGCACACGCCATGTCACCCTTCATCCCGACATCTATGCCGGCAACCGTTTTAACCGTTTTCAACCTGTTTTCTCGGATAATGTGGGCCGACAAGTTCACCTGTAATCGCCGTGCGTCTTGTGGTGACATGTCCCATGGATGTGAGAGTAAAGACATATACAAGTGCCTAAAATTTGAAATAATCTACAATGCCTAAAGTTACGGCATCCTATCAATCTTAATCATTTATAACTCAAGTTTCACATCTGTATTTTGCTGCAACCCCTTAACATGGATTAGTTTTTACTCGATTTTCGTTGTGAAAGATCATCGCCATGTGTTTTTAAAAAAGGTGCTATGCTTTTCCCCTGACACAATGTTTCGTGGTGACCCAATATTTAGGATATATGACAACTTTATTTATATATTTTAAATATATATCACATCCTAAAATATTGGGTCACGCTACGATGACATGTTTCATAGCGCCTTTTTTGAAAATATATGGCGATGGACCGATACTATGAAAAATTCACTTTAATTATACCTGCTGATGTAACGCCAGATACGGCATCATTATAATAATTTGCGGATGCGAAACTTGAGTTATAAATGAACAGCCATGAGGGGTCGGGAAGTTTTTCTCCTAAACCCATGAATATAGCGGAATGAATGATCTTTTTTTAAATCGGATGCTGTTTGAGCGGCTTAGGGATCATTCGAAAAAACAGGCGCATACCGAAATATTATCTTTAATAGAATTTTAAAAAATGCTGATAACCTATTGATATCTCAAAGATAGATTCCTGTTTTTTTCTTTACGATCCCTTGCTGTGAGTTCATGCGTTTTAAAAAAAGATTATTCATGAAGCGGTTGTTTAGAAAAACTCCCTGGCCTCTCATTTATAAATGAACAGCCTTGAGGGGGCCTTCGCCGGCAAGAAAAAACTTTGTCCAGTCAAAACCGAATTTCATCAACTCAACATCCGATTTCCGCAACCGGTCGATTTTATCCTGAGGCACATTAAATCTTGACAAAAAAGTGCTTTCAAAAACAAACTTTTTAAATTCATCGACATTAAAGCATGCCATAAAAGCCATTTTAAAAGCAGGATTGTCGATCCCTTGGGGGCCCCATGGATTTGCTCGAAACAAGGTGTCGATGTCGACCCACAAGTCATTCATATCATTATACAACTGAAGCTTTTGATCCTCAATCCACTCTTTTATCGTCCATTCACGAGGTTCTTTGTGGCCTTTGCAGTAAGAATCTTGGGCAATGAAATACAAAACAGCCCGTTTAGCCTCATCACCGGTTCTGGCTACAGCACGCTCCAAAGGATACGCTCGGCAGGAAAAGGGGCGGTCTTCGTATATCGTGCATCCTTTTATTGACAAAAACGGGCACCATTTCTCATCATTGTCAGACATTTTTAGCATAAGACTTGGAAAATGCGGATTGTCTCTAATTGCTTGAAATGAATATTGTTCCAGGAACCGACCTGATGAAATACCGAGTCGGTTTTTCATGCGTATAACATCATATGGATAAAGATACATGTCAGCATCTTTGCAGCAACGGGTAAAACATGATACGTCAGGATGGCACTCAAAACGAAATGCGTCTTTTGTCAGACGCCTGCTTCTATGGCCAGTTGTTGGGTGGGCTGTTTTTTTCATCTTTAAAATTTTCATTCTCCTATCATTCCGGTAATCTGTAACTCAAAAACAGATTTAACCCCCTATGCAAACGCTTCTCGATGGAATTTCTTCTGGTTAAAATCAGTGATGATTCTAAAACCGATATAGACACTAACACACCAAAAACCCACGTTCAATCCATATCCCCAATAATGATTTCTGCCTTTGAAAATTTTACCTTGATACAATTTTATGAACTTTTTGAAGATAAGATCTCAGCATCTTATATTATATTTTTATAACTTGCGCTTTTTTTTAAAAAAAAGAATGGACATTGCAAAAAAATTCTATTAAAATATATAGATATTCCGCCCTTCCAAAGAAAAATTATGAAAACGAATTCACACAACAAGAGCTCACCAGACAGGCGGCCTGAATCCAGAACCATACTGGATCGCTATTATAGTGTCGAATTTCAATTGCAAGATACCGGAAATGTTTATCAGTTTAAATTGCGGGACATGTCGTCGAAAGGATTGGGCATTTTAGTGAATAAAGATTCTGCCGTACTGGAGCATTTAAAGGTGGGTGATACTTTGGATATGAAATATATTCCTCCGGAATCCGCAGGCTCGTCAGAATCCTTAAAAACAAAAATCGCCCATATTACCCAAAAAGATGAAGAACCGTTTAAGGGTCATTTTGTCATTGGTCTTTTAATCACAGAGAGAGCGTTTATTGATCCTTTGCCCTCAGCTTAACGTATCAGTATCAAATTCCTTTTTAAAAGTTCCTCGCCCTACGCGTTAAGATTCAAGCGGTCTGCTGTTCTGCGAAGATTTATCCCCTTTTTCATATTTGAATAACTTCCCGATATAACAAAAAATTTTTTTGATACCCCCCCAAATTTTTGGCAGCAGCCAAATCATCAACCCGATAAAGACGAGCATTAAAACCAAGAAAAGCCAAGGATAATGAAGGGCGGTCCATAGACCTCCAATCACAACGACATCTTCTCCAATGGAAGCAGCCCAGTTGGTAAAAGGTTCAGGTGACGTATTGATGATAACCCTTGAGCCCGACTTTACGGCATGGGTACCGGCAGATAACCCACCTCCAAGAATAGCGGCTGTCAGAGCAACGGCCGGATTTAAATCCCCCACAACACCGGCAGCCAAGAGAGCGCCGGCGGGTATGCGGATAAACGTATGAAGTGTATCCCACCCAGTGTCCACACCCGGCATCTTATCAGTAAAAAACTCAACAAAATACATCACCCCTGCGGCAGTCATAACCAAAGGATCTGTAAGAATCTGAAGTGTCGCCGGTAACGTGATGTTGTCGGTTGCCCCAAGTAACCCGAGAACCAAAATGGCAGCGTATAGATTTATACCGCTGGCCCATGCAACACCCATGGTCAAAGATATCGTATTCGCAATCTGATCAAGGGGTTCCATTTTACTCTAATCCCTTGTATTGAAGATCCATACCTTTCTAATAAATATGTTTCACACTTATGAAGATGGAGTGACAACAGATGGCTGCCGCCTCCATCTTCATATGGTGCCCCTGGAACCATTGAGGTTCCTGTTTATTTTTATTCCACAATAAGAGAAAAACGATGACGTGTGCGATTCATAAATGAGAATTTTTTTCGCTGGGCAAGGCCGCACAAGGGCTTTCGGTGAGGCGTACTATTCGTACTCCGCAACCGGAAAGCCCGCGGAGAACATAGCCCAGCGGGAAAAAGACCATTTAGGGATGGACACTACTTAACCGGTGTAAACTCCACCCTCCTGTTTTTAGCCCGGCCTTCTTTCGTGTCATTGCTGGCCGCTGGTTTTGTAATACCAAACCCTTTCGTTGTGAGTCGTTTGGGATCAATTCCTCTGGTAACCATAAACTCCTTTACCGCTTCGGCCCGTTTTTCAGAAAGCATCATATTATATGCTGCAGTTCCGGTACTGTCTGTATGCCCGTCAATTTCGACGTTGAGATCCGGATCGTTTTTCATAATTAAAACCGCTTCATTGAGCATGGGATAGGCTTCAGACTTGACTTCTGCGCTGTTAATGTCAAACAGCACGACAGAAGCATAGGTCCAACACCCCCTTGCATCAACGGTAGCTCCCTTGGGCGTGTTTGGACATTGATCCAGATAATCCGCAACACCATCACGGTCAGCATCCAACGGGCATCCAAAAACATCCACACTGACGCCTTTAGGTGTATCAGGACACTTGTCCTTATTGTCCGGAACACCATCGCCATCGCTGTCTGCAGCAGCCATAGGAGCAGCTTTGGTTAAAAATACGCTTTCGACAAAACCGGAAAGATTCGACGAATCGGCCAGTCGGTCGGTGGTGGTTGAAAATCCACAACCGCTCGCTCCTGAAATCTGTTCCAATATCGTTTTCCCGCCAGGATCATTTCCCACCTGAACCGTGTCAATGCAAAGCCTGTCGCCGAACTTATCGTTTAGAGCCTTGGCAGCCGCTACTGGTTCCTGGTCCATGTCCTTACCATCACTGACGATAATGACCGCTATGGGACCTTGGGCCGATTTCAAATCGTCACCAACAGCGGTTATGGCTTTGGCCAGCGGGCGAGAACTGGTCCCACTTGGCCCTTTTATATTTTTTATCGCCGATTCAAATTCAGCCTTCGAATACGATTTTAGATCATATACCGACATTGTCCATTTATCCGGTAAAGAGGTGTTGGTGCCGAATACTCTGAGTTCTCCGTTGTATTTGAGTTCTGGAATGGTCTGGTTCATGACCATTAAGAAATCCTTAGCGATGTCGGCCTTTGCCTGTCCATTATGCTTTTCAGCCATTGATGAAGATGTGTCCAGAATCACGACAAAATTATCTACCTTCGGCATATACTGATCCGCTTTAAACTTATTCGGCGTAAAAACCGGTGCTTTGGTTTGAACTTGCTGGCCTGCACAGCTGATCAACAGGACACTGATCAGAACAACAAAAAGCCTTTTGAAATAATGATTTTTCATATCCACCTCCTTTTTTTCAACTCTTTGCCATTATAACTGCAATAAAATAACGCCTTTGAAAAAAAGCATTATCCATGAAGCGATTGAACAAATAAAAACTCCTCGCCTCTCAAATAACTCCTGTATTTATCTATTGATTCTCGTGGTTATACACATGAACATCTCTCTGTGGGAAGGGAATGCTGATCCCCTCAGCGTCAAAGCTTTTTTTAATATTTTCGGTGAGTGTGGCATAGACACCCCAATAATCGGCAGCCGATACCCATGGGCGAACCGCAAAATTTACACTGCTGTCTGCCAGTTCGACGAGCATGATCGCTGGAGCGGGATCTTTTAAAATACGTTCTTCTTTTGCCAAGACATCGGATATCACCTTCTTTGCATGGTCAATATCATCATCATAACCAATACCAAACACCAGATCAACGCGTCGTGTTCCTTTGGCCGAATAATTCGTAATGTTGCCTGCCGTTAAACTGGCATTGGGAATAATGATCGTCTTGTTGTCTGGCGTCAGTAGTTGTGTAGTAAAAATATGGATTGCTTCAACGACACCTGCAACCCCTGCTCCTTCAATAAAATCACCAACTTTGAAGGGCCTAAAAATGATCATTAAAAAACCGGCGGCAAAGTTTGACAGCGATCCTTGCAACGCAAGACCGATAGCCAGGCCTGCGGCGCCGATAACCGCGATAAACGACGTGGTCTGTATGCCAAGCTGACCGAGGGCTGCCAGAATGACGAATACAAGCAGTGCCATGTACAAGAGATTTGCAACAAAGCTGATGACGGTGGGATCAACCTGTCTTCTATTCATCACTTTTTCTGTAAATTTAGTCAGAACCTTCGCTACCCACCGACCGATGATAAAAACAGCTATCGCCGCGATAACTTTCAATCCGTAAATGGTTAACAATGCCCATATTTTTGGTAACCAATCCTCCATGTTTCACCTCCTCTAGTAATTTAAAATTAAATTGTATACTTCGTTTTACGATCCGGGAAAACTTGTGTTTTGGGGGAATACTAGGGACTTTTTAGAACTTAACGCAATATATATGCCATCTGTTGTGGCATTTCAACGTCGTCATCGCGCGAGGAAAGAATAAAACCAAGGCCCACCAACAGATAACGACAATATACTAAAAAATCAAAATGATAAACAGATATAAATATATCGTCTGAGCAAATATCATTAAAATGGTTTTAGCATATTGAACATCGCGAAAACTGTCTCAATCAGATTGCTCGAGACAATTCTGTATCAAGCCATAATTGTCCACCTTTGCCAAGAAAAAGCAAAGATACATGCTGGTGGTGCCTTGGTCGTCTCAGTGCCAAGGTTTTTATCCAATCAATTTTTTATTTATTATGAACGTGTAATAGTGCGGTGGGAATCAGCGCCAACAAAAAAGTGATGCCTGCGATAAAAAAACAGTCGTCAAAAGAGGCAACCATTGCTTTCTGCTTCACCAAGAGGTGTAATACTGCCAAAGCTTTCTTATAGGCCACAATTTCCACATTCCCAAGTTTCTGAAAATATTCCTGGAAATGGCTTAAAAAAAACTTGGTGGTAAAAGAATTGAGATTTTGAGCTTGAGCAAAAAGCGAATGGTGAAAAACCTCCCGGCGATCAAGCAAAACTCCGATTATCGCCACTCCGAACGCACCGCCTATTTGTCGAGATACATTCATCAGTCCTGATCCGACGGCGGTTTTTTCCGGAGGCAAACATTTAAGCGCCAGGTTCATCAGCGGCGGAAAAATAAAACCGATGCCCAGGCCTCGAACAATCAACATCAGGTAGGCTGTTGTTTGAGACGTCCTCAGATCAACGAAAGACAACCAATACAGGGAAAGGGCTGAAAACAGAACGCCAATCGTAATCGGAATCCGTCCGTCTATACGGTCGGCCATACGTCCTGCAAGCGGTAAAATAACAGCAACAACCACCGCCATGGGCAACATGAGAAGCCCGGCCTGGAGCGCTGTATAATCCAACATACTCTCAAAATAAAGGGGGATAAGGAAAGTAGAACCATACAGGCCAAATCCCTGGATAATAAACACAAGTGTCGCCATGGTATGTGCAAAGGTTTTGTATACGCTAAGATCAATAAATGGCTCTTTTGCGACACGTTCAGCCCATAGAAAGCTTGCCAACCCCAAAATGGCCACAGTAAAAAGTGTAAGAATATAAAAAGAAGTCCACCCTTCTCTCTGACCCTGGCTGAGAGCCGCAAGCAAGCTACCCAGAAAAACAGCCATGGTAAAAAATCCAAGTATATCAAAATCCATCTGTTTTTTGTGTTTATCCGGCGATAAAATAATTGCAGCCAAGACGATACCGATAAGACCGATAGGGATATTGATATAGAAGATAAGGTGCCAAGAAAATTGGTCTGTCAAATAACCGCCAAGGGTAGGGCCGATGGCCGGGCCGAAAGTGGCACCGATGCCGTATACTCCCATTGCCAGTCCTCGTTCTTCGGGCGGAAAGGCTTCGAAAATGATGACCATGGCTATGGGCATTAATGCACCGGCGCCAATACCTTGAAAAATTCGGAAGATAATCAGCACATCCACATTCCATGCCGCCCCGCTAAGACACGACGCTGCAGTAAAAATAATCAGGCTCGCCATGAAGAGGGTTTTGTTGCCGATCCTGGCGCTTAACCAGCCAACAGACGGCATCATGATCGCCATTGCGATCATATATGCGGTGACAATCCATTCTATTTTATCCACATTAACGCCGAATGCCGCCATAATCTTAGGCAGCGCTACATTCACAACAGTGGTGTCGAGCACCACCAAGAACGCCCCGCTCATCACTGCAACAACGACCAGCCACTTATAAAACGGTCTCTGGCTTACCCCGGTCATTGCTGGTACCATTATTTAGCCTTCCAGGTGTCGATACCGACCACGACCATCATTCCGGGCCGAAGCTGTTCGGCAGGGTCGATGACTTCAATTTTTATGGGGATTCTTTGGGTTACCTTGGTGAAGTTCCCGGCAGAACGGTTCTCCGGGATCAGAGCAAATTGAGATGCTGTCGCAGCACCAATGTTAACAACCTTGCCTGTGAATTTTGTGTTAGGATAGGCATCAACCTCGATATCGACAGATTGCCCCAAGCGGACATGTTCCACCTGGGTCTCTTCAAGATTCGCTTCCACCCAAATATTGTTCAAATCGATGATGACCGCAATTGGTTGGCCGGCTTTGATGACTTCTCCAATATGGGAAATTTTTTTAGCGACGACCCCGTCAATGGGGCTTGTTACCGTAGTGTGATCAAGTTTAAGTTGTGCAGCTTCAAGTTCTGCTGTTGCTTCTTTGAGCTTTCCTTTTAAGGATTCGACCCGCCGCTGTTTTAGCGTGACTTCCCCGATATTTGCACGGGCAACTTTAAGCTTGGCTCGATTTTCATTGATCTCTTCCTCTGCCTTTTCCAGCCCGGCTTGAGCCAGCGTATAGGCTGCCTGTACTTTATCCATTTCACTCGCTGAAACCGTTTTGCTTTTGTATAGTTTGCTGACTCGCTTAAAATCCAGTGTTGCCAGATGCATATTTGCTTCAGCTTCTTTTAATCGTGCCTGGGATGCAGACAAAACCGCTTCGGCTCGCTGCACATCTTTCTCTGTCTTTTCCCTGACCAATTGCTCATCGGCCATTGCCTCATTAAGCGATGCATTGATCGACTGAACGATACCGGCTGAAATGTCAACTTGCGCCTGGTAATCTTCTTCCCGAAGCTGGGCAATCAATTGTCCTTTTTTAACCTGTTCTCCTTCACGTATCGGAAGCTGTCTTATCTTGCCGGAAACCGTTGAGCTTATCGAAATCAAGTCCCCCTCGACACTGGCATCGTCCGTACTTGCGTGAGTAAAATAATAATGGAGCCAGCGAATTCCGTAAAAAGAACCCACAAGGATTCCAATTACAACAAAGACGATAAGCCATTTTTGAGTCCGCTTACGTTTGGAGTTGTTGTCTGAAGATACTGGTTTAACATTCTCATCTCTATTGTTCGTCATCTCTTTTATTCCCGTTCTATAACCTTTTCTTTTTCAATTGTGTCTACCCATAAATTAGAATTTTTGATCAAGATCAAAGCATGCGAAAAAAATAACCGCAGGCATATAATGTAATATTCCGAGTATTTATCCGCCAAAGTTCGGTGGCGGGTTATTTTTTGAGCATAACCCCAGAGAATTAGGCTCCGCATTCCACAGGGCAGGCGCAGAGACTTGTCCGCCTTCGGCGGATTGGACAAAAAGACCATTTATGGATAGACACTAACCTGTCTTATTGGATGTCTCCAAGCTCAGCAGCTTAGGCCCCTGTTTTAGGATAAATTTGCCATCAATGGTCTCCCATATCCATCCGGAATATCCATAGCCACCCACCGGTTTCGATACAAAAGCTCTTTTCCAGGATTCCGACCGTCCCTGGTTCACGCCGACGGTACCAAACGTTCCAAAAACCATTTTATCCACCGGATGACAATATGGTTCGCCTAAAAGGTCGTTGCCGAAATTGACGGCCTTATCATCACCATAAACCGATGCTCTTAATCCATATCGATTATCCCGGGCCAGTTGCAACGCTTCGTCGCTATCGTTAAACACACCGATAAAACTGACCGGACCGAAGGTCTCCTCCCGAACCCCCAACATGTCATGGGTAGCACCTACCACCACCGTCGGATACACCATGTGGCCGTCAATGCGACCACCGAGGGCAATTCGGGCGCCTTTATCCACAGCATCCTTTAACTGGGCTTTGATATTTTCTATGGCACGCTTGCTGGCCACCGGTCCCATTTGGGTATCAGGATCAGCAGGATCTCCGGTTTTAACTTGGCGGCTCAATTCAACAAACCGCTCCACAAAAGCATCATGAAGAGATTCATGCACATAAACGCGCTCCGGTGCCGTGCAAGTTTGTCCGGCATAGATATACTTGGAAAAGGAAAGCTCTTTTGCCGCAGCCTCGACGTCAGCCCCCGGAAGAACAACAAAAGGATCTTTTCCCGGTCCTTCGAAAATAAACTTCTTGCCGAATTTCTTAACCGAGTTCTGGTAATAAAGCGCATGGTCATCGGAACCAAAGAGACACATGGCGGGTATGTTTGGATTTGACATAGCGTTTTCGAGAAAGCTTCTTCCATCAGTGTACTCAAAACAAATGGCATTGCCGAATATCGGTTTATAGATGGATTCCGCGAAACGGGAAATATCGGATCCCTTTGTCGCAAATTTCACCCTAACACGATTGCCCACGAGAAATATGGAGATAATCGCCGTGTTCAACCAGGCGCTGCCGTTATATGGCAGCAACAGAGCAACCTCCTGGTCCGCACCGCAAATGGGCTGTCGTTCTGAAAACTTACCAACCATCTCATCAAACCCTCTCAGGTTGTCCAGATTCATATCCACTTCGATTCGACACTCCCTCAGAGTAAAGCCGGCATCTTTCACTGCTATATTGACCAGTTGATCTCGATGATCAGATATTACATCGACCAACTGATGAACCTGTTCAATTCGTTTTTCAAGCGCTTCCATTTTGTCCCTCCTTTAAAATCCCCCGGCAGAAAATATTGATCATGGTTTCAATCGTCTCATTGAGTTCGATGGATTGAAGAGTTTCATCACCATATATTTTTTTAAGCAAAACAAAATAATGAACCATACCCACCAGACATCGAGATGCTATTTCCGGATTGATCGGCTTAAACGCTTCCTCATCAATTCTCTCTCGCATATACTCGGCCAGAAATTCGAAAAACCTTCTGACAGGTCCGGCCACAAACATACCGGCCAACTCGTGTCCTTCAAGCGCACTGAACAAAAGCAACCTTAGAAAGGTCGTGTCCTCGCTGTATCGCTGCATGAAATTTGATACAATTGTTTCGAAAACCCGTTCATCGTCTTTTTTCCGCACGGCATCGAGAGGGTAATACAATGGTTCGCTTTCCTGCATTTTTTGATCGATAATTGCCGAATAAAGGTCTTCTTTGTCTTTGAAATGACTGTAAATCATGGCCTCGCTGATACCGGCCTTCTTGGCGATCTTTCGTGTTGTTGCGCCGCTGAAGCCGCTTCTCGAAAAAACATACATGGCAGCCTGGATGATCTTTCTGCGACGTTCATCCCCGGTCATACGTTTTTTTTTGGGTTCCATTATGCCACCTTAGTTAAATAATCGTTCATAATTTATATAATTATATTAGCATATTTATTATTTATTATAAATATCTTTTTATATTTTTTGAATATCAAGCACGATATCCTAAATACTATTTAATTGTTAAATATCAACGAGTTGATAATTAAAAGTATATTAATTTAAAAATGTGTCAAGCAATATTTGAATTCTTTTGAGTCATCATAGGCATATTTTATAAGTAACTATTTACTTATAAACTTAAAACTGCAACAAAAAAATCATTAATGATCGGTTCGCCGTTTAAGTCAGTTAAGAACTGCCGGAGGTTTCAAAAGGACGGACAAAAGCAAAAATGGAAATAAAAGGCTTTCGTTTAAACTACGTCAATATTACCTATGGAAGAACTGCTTTTTCTTTTGTTGATTTTGGGTTTGCCATTGCCCCAAACTTTTATGGAGCCGTTGTTTTTGTTTTTCTATAGTTTTTCTTTGCTTGTCTTTTTTGCCTTGTCTTCAGCGGTTTTATAAAATTGCCATCCTCCACCGAGTGCCTTGTAAAGACGCACCAGGTTTGTGGTCACAGCGCCGTCACTTTGAACCAACTGATCTTGAAATGATATCAGTGCAAGCTGGGCGACCAGCACGTTGTTGAAGTCCACCAGCCCTGCCTGGTATCGATCTCTGGCCAAAAGATCGGCCTGGCGAGCGGCTTCCGTTGCCTTAAAAAGGGATTCCCTACGGCGCTGTTCTTTGGCAAAAGCCACCAGGACGTTTTCCACCTCTTCCTGGGCATTGAGTACGGCAGATTCATATTGAATCAAGGCCTGTTCCTGCCGTTCGGTCTGTACCTTAATATTCTGACGGATAGCGCCTGCATCAAAAATATTCCAAGAAATTCCGGGGCCTATACTCCATGTTCGACTGCCCCACTCCAAGAAGTCTTGGCTGGAAAGAGACTCAAGCCCAATAGTGCCAAATAACCGGAATTTAGGATAGAGCTCTGCCGTTGCCACGCCGATACGGGCTGTCTGAGCTGCCAGGTCGCGTTCGGCTCTGTGGATATCGGGCCGATTGCGCAATGTTTCCGCCGGCACCCCAACCGCTACTGTCATTGGCGGTACCGGAATTGGTTTCAGCTCATTAAGCTCTTGATGAAGTGCGCCGGGGTTTTCGCCCAGCAGAACGGCCAGTCGATTTTTAGCTGCCTCCAATCCGACCTCCAACGTCGGGATTTGAGAACGACTGCGTTCCAGATTATACAGGGCCTGTTTCACAGCCAGTTCATCGATGATCCCTGCATCGTATCGAGAAAGATTCAACTCATATGTTTCCTGCTGTGTTTTAATATTCTCATAAGCCGCGGAAAGACGTGCCTGATATGTCCGCACGTCCACGTAGTTCAGGGCTACTTCAGCCATTAGGCTCACCAGCACATTGAGCAGGTCCGCGTGAGTAGCTTCGAGATTCGCCTGAGCAGCCTCTATGGAACGCCGCACACCACCGAAAATATCCAATTCCCAACTGGCGTCAAATCCAGCCGCATAGAGTGTGCTTTCTGTTCCCGTGTCGCTGTTTTCACTGCTGCGTCTCTTTGTGACTGAAGCGCCTGCATCTAAAGTGGGAAATAGGTCTGCCTTGCTGATGCCCCTCAACGCTCTAGCTTCACGAAGCCTAGATTGTGCATCTTTTAATGCCAGGTTACCTTTGACGGCGCGATCTACCAAACTTGAAAGTTCCGGGTCATTCAGGGTGGTCCACCAATGGGCTAAAGTTTCGGGATCCAATGGTTCCTCACTTAAGCCGCTTTGGAGTTGTGCACTCCAATTATCCGGCGCCTTGGGTGCCACTCGGGTATAATCTGGTCCAACCGTTGTACATCCGGATAAGGCCCAAATAATAAATACCGCCAGGATAAGAATTGTCAGTAAACGCGTTCCTGTCATATCGTCGGTCATAGGATTCCTTGGTTTGTCTTGTTGCCCGTGCATCATGTTTACCCTATTCGGCCGCATGTTTATCCCCTTTTTTTGTTCGCCAGGCATGTCCTTTTTCGCGGCCTGTTTGAAAAGCATAGTAAAAGGCTGGAATCAGAAAAATGCCCAGAAGGGTTGCCGCCAGCATACCGGAAAATACCGTGGTGCCAATGGCCCGGCGGCTACTGGCTCCCGCACCTGCAGCGATCACCAAGGGCGCCACTCCAAGAATAAAGGTAAAAGCCGTCATCAGCACCGGACGAAAGCGGATTTTGGCCCCTTCAATGGCGGCTTTTCCTACGGAATATCCCTGTTCCCTGCGATCCTTGGCAAATTCCACAATCAGGATGGCGTTTTTTGCAGCCAGGCCCACCAACAGAACCAAACCGATCTGGGCGTAAATACTAAAGCTGAGCCCGGTAATCCATAAACCGGCTAGAGCTCCCAAGCTGGCCACCGGAATCGATAGAATGATGGAAAGAGGGATATTCCAGCTCTCGTATTGTCCCACCAGGAACAGATAGCCAAAAAGAAGTGCCAGGGCGAAAAGGATTGAAACCTTGCCCCCGGCTTTTCGTTCCTGAAAGGATATGGACGACCAGTCATAGGTATAACCGGACGGAAGTGTCTTGGCTGCCAGACGCTCCATAGCGGCCATTGCCTCTCCCGAGGAAGAGTCCGGCGATGCGTTGCCGTTAACTTGTACACTGGCAAACTGATTATAACGGTAAACGATTTGTGGTGCCAGTACCGTGTTCAGGGTGATCAGGCTTTTCATGGGCACCATTTTGCCGTCGTTGCTTCGGACATACAGCCGGCTGATGTCATCCACAGCATCCCGATATCGAGCCTCAGCCTGAACATTGACCTGATAGGTCCGTCCGTAAAGGTTGAAATCGTTTACATAACCTGAACCAAGGTTTTTATGCAAGGTATCAAACACTCTGTTGACCGGCACCTTGAGCGTCTCGGCCCTCGTACGGTCGAGATTCACGAAGATCTGGGGGGTATTGGCCGTGTAGGTGGAAAAGACCCGCATTAAAGCCGGGTCCTGGTTGGCCGCAACGACCAAAGAGCGAGTGACCGCGGCGATTTCCGCAGGGGACTGATTTTCAAGGGCCTGGAGCCGGAAATCAAAGCCGCCGGTGGTACCCAGTCCGATTATGGGCGGTGGCGCAAAGGCAAAACTATTGGCTGAAGATATAGCGGCCAGTCTCGACTGAACTTTGGCCAAAATGGCCCCCAGTTGCTGATCGGGCCGGGTGCGTTCATCCCATGGTTTCAGGACGACAAGACCGAACCCAACATTTTCTGACGTACCGCTGAGCAGGCTGAACCCGCTGACGCCGAGTACATCGTCAATGCCATCAATGTCCTTTAGCGCTGACGTAGCCTGTTCCATCACCTTGTTGGTTCGGGCCAGTGAAGCACCCTCTGGGAGCTGCGTGTTGATAAAAAAAACACCCTGATCTTCCTGAGGTAAAAAGCTGGTAGGGCTGTGGTTGAACAAAAACCAGGTGGCACCCAGCACGCCGATAAAGAGCAGTAGGGTAACCCCCAGCTTTCGGATCAGCCAGGTCGCACCGGCAACATATATGTTGCGTGAGGCTTCCAACCCTCGGTTAAACCAGGCCAGGGGACCGTGCTTGGGAATTTTCGGCGCCTTGAGCAGAACCGCGCACAGCGCCGGGCTTAGCGTCAAAGCATTGACTGCAGAGATGACCACAGCTGTACAAATGGTCACGGCGAATTGTTTATACAGCTGGCCGGAAATTCCAGGCATAAACCCCACCGGCACGAACACGGCCAGAAGCACCAGGGTGGTGGCGACAATCGGACCGGTGACCTGGCCCATGGCATGGACGGTTGCCGGTTTGGCGCTGAGTTTACGTTTGTCCATGACCCTGTAAACGTTTTCCACCACCACAATGGCGTCGTCCACTACGAGACCGATGGCCATGATCAGGGCAAACAGTGAAAGGGTATTGGCACTGTAGCCCAGAGCCAGCAAAACCGCAAACGTGCCGATAAGAGATACCGGAATGGTTACCGTAGGTACAAGGGTCGCTCGCCAGTCCTGCAAAAAAATATAATTAACGAAGAGAACCAAAAGAAACGTGATGACAAGTGTCAGCTCAATTTCGTGTATGGCCGCTGATACGTATTTGGTTGTGTCGTAAAAAACATCGTATTGAACATCGCTGGGCGCCCGCTCGGCAAGGTGTTTGAGTTCAGCCCGAACAGCTTTCATGGTGTCCAGGGCGTTGGCATTTGAGGAGCGGTAAATCCCTATGGCCAATGATTCCTGACCGTTGAAAATCGACCGGGTGAGGTAAGACTTGGCACCAAGCTCAACGCGAGCCACGTCGCGAATTCGCACCACTCCCCCTTGATCATTGCTGCGCACGATGATGTTTTCAAATTCTTCAGGTTTATCGAGTCGCCCCTTGGCACGAAGAGTGAATTGGAGTTGCTGACCACTTCCGGCCGGCGATGTTCCGATGGATCCCACAGCAGCCTGAATGTTTTGCTGGCGTATAGCCGCAATCACGTCATCAGTGTTCATCCCTCGGGCGGTGAGTTTCTCCGGATCCATCCAGATGCGCATACTGTACTCAAACTCTCCAAAGATATAGACATCACTGACACCGTTGATACGTACCAAAGCATCTTTAATATTTCTACTAACGTAGTTGCTCAAATAAAGCTTGTCCCGAGTGCCTTTGGGTGAAAAGAATTCTACGGCTCCCAATATATCGGTGGATCGTCTGCGGACATCAATGCCTTGATCGACCACCGCCTGGGGGAGCTTGGAAGTGGCCAATTGCACCCGGTTCTGTAAATTCACCTGATCGATGTCCGGATCGGTTCCCACTTCAAAAGTAACGGCTAGTGTAAATCTTCCATCGTTGGAGCAGGAGGAAGCCATGTAGAGCATGTTTTCCACACCATTGACCTCTTTTTCAATGGGCGCTGCCACATTATCGGCAACAACTTGTGCATTGGCGCCGGGGTATGTTGTGGTGACCCGAATCTCCGGCGGTGTAATCTGGGGATACTGAGAAACAGGAATGTTAAACAGAGCAATGAGTCCGGCCAGGGTGAGCACAATAGATACCACCATGGCCAGACGCGGACGTTCGATGAAAATTTGTGAAAACATGCATCACCTCCCTTGATGTTCATCGGCAATGGTGGTTTTCACTATCTGACCGGGCTGGACTTTCTGAACACCTTCAACAATGACCTTCTCATTTACAGCCAATCCCGATTCAACGGCCCAGTTGGCATCGACCATAGGCCCGGTTTTAATCCGTCGCAGGGCAACTCGGTTCTGATCATCCACTAACAGAACATAGCGTCCGTCGTGGTCTTCCAGAACCGCAGCCTGGGGTACCACCGGCATGGGTTTAGGCTTTTTTCTTGAAACCAGAACGGTAACATACTGCCCGGGAAGCAATGTGACTTTAGGGTTGTTAAACAAGGCCCGAACTGCAATGGTGCCTGTTGAAATATCTACGATATTTTCCACAAAATCGACATATCCAACGGTTTCGAGAAGTTGACCGTCAGCCAGCTTGATTTGCGGCATCAGTATGGGGTTGTTTTTGCTCTTTTCGGCATCCTTAAGGGCCATATTAACGGCAGATAGATCGTTTTCACTGATGGAATAGACCACCCGTATGGGATCTAACTGAACAATTTTGGATAGAGCACCTGAATTGGGCCCAACCAAATTCCCTTTGGTAAAAGCGGTTCTCCCGATACGACCGTTAATGGGCGCCCTAATAGAGGTGTAGCCCAGATTGATCTGAGCGATTTCAAGATTCGCCTTGGCCTGTTCAAGCTGCGCCTTGGCACGGAGTTCCTCGGCCACGGCATTATCCAGGTCCGTCGCTGATATCCCTCCGGAACGGACTGTTTGTGCCCGCTGTAAGTACTGACGCGCTTTGGTGAGCATTGCTTCAGCCTGGGCCAGCGATGCCTTGTCGGCATCAACCCTGGCTTGGTAGGGTGCTGGTTCGATAACATAGAGGAGATCTCCTGAGTGGACATCGCTGCCTTCTTTAAAGTTAACCTGCTCCAAAAACCCTTCGACTCTGGCTCGCAGATCAACACTCTGGATCGCCTCCACATGGCCCACATATTGCGCCGGCGGATTGACATCCTGCTTGATAACCGGGGCCACCGTTACCAGTGGCGGAGATCCTCCTCTTGGGCCAGCTGGCGCAGCCATCACATTAATGGACAACAACAGCATCAAGAGGATATTCAACAGCAGGACGATTGACCCGTCAATACTGACCGAAGAGCCTGTTTTTAAAACCTTTTTATCAATGCGATTGTTGTCGGTACGTATCGCAGCGATTATCGCTTGAAGATAATTGAAGCTGGGTTCCGTTCTCATTTTTTTAGGATCCTCCAAACCAATAAAGCACAAAGAAGATTGAGCTGGCGTTGGCGATAAAACCATTTGACAATTTTAAATGTTTATTTTAAGTATCCGTTTAATATAGTCTTTTACCTAATTCAAGCAAAAACTTAAAATGGCCGCTTAAACTATTTTAGCTCCTATGCCAGTAAAAAGCTTAAGGAAGATATCATGGCCAGAAGAGAAGACGGCCAAATAACCCGAAGTCGACTGTTAAACGCCGCCTGTGAAGTGTTTGCTGAAAAAGGGTATCGAAACGCCAAAGTAGCTGAGATCTGTCGCCGAGCCGGTGCCAATGTGGCGGCTGTTAACTATTACTTCGGCGACAAAGCCAGCCTATATTCCGAAGCCTGGCAGCATGCTTTCAATGAATACGAAATACCCGATTCTTTCATGCCGGCACATACTTCTCTAGAAGATCAGTTGAGAAACTACATCCATTCCCTTATACGAAATTTTATGGAAAAAGGCCTTCAAGGATATTTTTCACGCTTATATCTGATGGAACTGGCCAATCCCACCGGACTGATACAAGATACCTGGCACGACCTGATTGAACCCCGCCGGCAAAAACTGCTCGGGATCATCTGTAAAATGATGGGCGTCGATACTGCCAACGAAACGGTCTTATTCTGTGAGATGAGCATTATTAGCCAGTGCCGCGCCCTTCTGAGCATTAACCCTAAGGATCTGGAATATCTTCTGGGTCAAACCCTCTCACAGAATTTGATTAAACGGCTAGCAGACCACATTGCCTCTTTTTCCCTGGCGGGAATTGGAGCTGTTGGAAAATTCAGATACGATAAAGAAAAAACGCTATGATGAAGCCTAATTCATAATGGTTCAGCTCAATAACAGGTTGACAAACGTACACCATATAAAATAAAATTTTAACCTGATAAATTCTATTCTCCTGAACACCCAATATGACTTTATCCACAACAAAAGAGGATGCGGTCATGGGCAGTACGAAATTCCGCAACAAGATAGAAAATCTTTTATCCCTGGCCGATGTACAAATTAACGGCGGCCGTCCATGGGATATACAGGTTTATAATGACAAGCTATACCAACGGGTTATGGCTCAGGGTTCATTGGGCCTTGGCGAAGCCTACATGGACGGATGGTGGGACTGTGAAAGGCTTGACGAATTTATTTGCAAAATTTTTAACGCGAAGCTTGATGAAAAAATCAAACCTCTGACTGAAATATTTTCTCTATTTAAGGCCAAAATCTGCAATCTGCAATCACCATCTTCTTGTTTCATAGACTGCCAGCATCACTATGACATCGGTAATGATCTTTATCAGCGCATGCTTGACAAAAATCGAATATACAGTTGCGGTTACTGGAAAAATGCATCCTGTCTTGATGAAGCACAAGAAAAAAAGTTGGATCTGGTTTGTCGAAAATTGCTTATTAAACCGGGAATGCGTGTTCTGGATATCGGTTGTGGTTGGGGAGGAACCGCCAAATTTATTGCCGAGCATTATCAAGCTGATGTGGTTGGTATCACCGTTTCCGAAAAACAGGCGAACTTTGCTAAAAAATTATGCCACGGACTCCCTGTTGATATTCGCCTTGAAGACTATCGAAGCCTGAAAGGCGTGTTTGATCGAATTGTATCTTTAGGCATGATCGAACATGTGGGCTATAAAAATTACAGAACGTTTATGAAAGTTGCCCGACGTTGCCTTAAAGAAAACGGCATATTTGTTTTGCAAACCATCGGTAGTAATCAATCCGTAAAAAAAACCGACCCTTGGATCAGTCGGTATATTTTCCCAAATTCCCTATTGCCTTCAGCAAAACAAATTAACGATGCTATTGAAAATATATTTATTCTGGAAGACTGGCACAATTTTGGCCCGGATTACGATAGAACACTGATGCACTGGTTTAAAAATTTTAACAACAATTGGAATGATCTTAAAGATAAATATGGTGAGCGTTTCTACCGGATGTGGAAATTTTACCTTTTGGCCTGTGCAGGCACTTTCCGCGCAAGAGTTAACCAGTTGTGGCAAATCGTTCTCTCCCCTGAAGGAGTTCCCGGTGGTTATTGCGCACCACGCTAACCCAAAATATTGTCGGAAATTATTTAAGGTTTCAAGTCTCAGAATAATTTAAGCTGTAATGGCCCGGTTTTTGTTATTTTTCGTGGAACCCTGGCATCATGTGCCAATAGATTTTTTTCTATTTGTTGGACAAACGGTGATAGTGTTCGATTTTCGATTTTTCCAAACCTCTTTCTTTTCTTGGCAAAGGTGAGATAGAGCCGTTCCTTTGCTCGCGTCATGGCGACATAAAAGAGCCGTCTTTCTTCTTCCATATCAGATACATCGCCGCTCAATGATCGAAACGGCAACAGTCCGTCTTCACATCCTGAAACAAAAACAACCGGAAATTCAAGTCCTTTGGCTGCATGTATGGTCATTAGTGCAACACTTTCAGATAGCTGGTTATAAGTGTCCGTGTCTGTTTGTAGCACAGTTGTGCTAAGAGTGTTTGTGGTATAAGAATCAAAACCTTCACATACATCGATAATATGTTTCAAGGTGTCATTTGTTTTTTGATTCCAATCGCTGGATGTTGATATATTGGTATTTTCCAATAAACATAACAGCTTTTGTTCCACGGACATTTTTTCTGTCTTTTGCCTTATTTCGAAAATTTTATTTAAAAAATCAACAAGCCTTGTTTGGTTCTCTTTTCCCATTTTTTTAATGGGAAATCTGCGCGCATCCGACAATGCTGATTCAAGTGAAAACCGGTTTTTATAACCCCAATTTTTAAAAGCTCGAATGCCTCTATCATTAATGGTCGGCGATGATATTTTGATACTTCTTTCAAAATCTGCATAACCACCCGATCCTTCAATTATTTTTAACAATGAAATTAACTCTCTGATATATTTGGTGTTCAATACGTTCTCTCTGCTAACGATTTGATATGGAATCCCTGCTGAACCAAAAACTTCTGATAAAATCCTGCTTTGTTCTGAAGTGCGGTATAACACGGCAAAATCTGAAAAACTTAAATTTCTGGCCTGTTGTTGATGGCCAACAAGACCAAAATCCATTGAATGAAACCCTATTCCTCCGATTAACTTTTCAATTGTTTTTCCTATAATTACAGCCTCTGCTTTTTCAGAGTCTGATTCAAAAACACAAATTGTTTTTGGGCCGTCAATTTCTGAATAAATACGTTCTTGAAACGTGTCTTTATCCCGGGTTCTAATCACCTGATAAGATCCCTCAAGAATGGTCTGGGTTGATCGGTAGTTTTTTGTCAGTTTTATAATTTCAGCATCAGGATAGTCTTTGATAAACCGTTTAAAATATTTAACATTCGATCCTCTAAACCCATAAATCGATTGGTTTGGATCGCCCACTACGCAAATATTTCGATTAACGCCAGATGGAGCAAGGGATTTGATAATCCTGTATTGGCCATGGTTTAAATCTTGGTATTCATCCACAAAAATATATCGAAAAAGTGTCCTATAATAATCGACCACTTGACTTTCTGTCTCAAGTAATCGAACCGTTTTAAAAATGAGATCTTCATAATCGTAAAATTTTTGAAATTTTAATAAATTTTGATAAGAGTGATAGACTGCTTTAAAGAAATTATTTTTTGCAGAATGCGTTTTACCCAAACTTTCTTCTGGGTCGAGCATATTTTGTTTGGCGGATATAATCCATTCCATCAATTTTTTGGGTTTTGCTTTTATCTGAACGCCCGCTTCTTTAACATGATTGATGGCATCTAAAAGCAATAACTCACGATCTCTTTCATCAATAATAGTAAAGGCTTTCTTTTCAAAATCATTTAAAAGATGAAAACAAAGACTGTGAAACGTTCCAATAAAGGGCCTGATTTTTGGCTTTCCAAATATGGTTTCAAGCCGCTGACGCATTTCTTGGGACGCTTTATTGGTAAATGTCACCGCAAGGATATTCTGGGGGGAAACCTTCTTTTTTTGTATTAGAAATGAGATTTTTCGGGTGAGAGTGCGTGTTTTACCGGTTCCAGGTCCTGCAATAATGATTAATGCACCACCATCATGTTCTACAGCCCGACGCTGTTCTTGGTTTAATTCAACTATTTCAGCTTTCTTTTTAATAGGTTTATCTGGCGTATCTTTTGTAATTAAACTTGAAAATTTATCATATTTTTGTTGCTGATTAACTTCTGTTTTGTTCTTAAAAGATGAAGAGGATGTGTTGTTAGAATTTATTATAAAAAGAGATTTTTGCCCCAAAAGTTTCTTTCTTTCATCTTCTTTAAAAATTCTTATTTTGCCAAATTCTCCATCATATCCTGGTAAAAGATCGATTTTATTTTTACGAACCCTTGTAATCGCTTCTCCCAACAAAGGTGGCCCTGCAGCGTCAATAGCATCTCTTTTGAGCTTTGTTAAAATATCAAACTCCGGCCCCAACTTTTCAACTAAGTCTTTGAATGTACCCATAACTTTTTTTGATTTGGGACCAACTTTTAAAACCTCCGCCAAGATCTCCACCAGTGGAATAATATTGTAATAAGGATGATATTTTTTCGGTTTAGTGTTTTCCGGTCTATCTGCCAGTTCCTCCACCCGGTACAAAACACCCAAGGTCAGCGGTTTTCCACAAATTGGACATATACCTCCTTTTTCCCTTGTCTGTTTGGGCCAAAAACGAACATCACAATTTCTATGTCCGTCAAGGTGATATTTTCCCTCTTCCGGAAAAAATTCTAACGTACCTAAGAACCTTTCAGGATGACCACTTTTAATGGCAGACTTTATAGCTGAAAAAGAAAGGTCTGTATTGAACAGATTTGCCTCTCTCCCGAGTTTTAATGGTGAATGTGCATCAGAATTTGATATCAATGTGAGTCCATCCAGTGCAGATACCCGCCAATTCATCGACGGGTCTGATGACAGCCCTGTCTCAACCGAAAATATAAAAGGCGTTAAATCCTCAAAACATTCATCTAATGTATCGAAACCTGATTTTGATCCAAACAATGAAAACCACGGGGTCCAAATATGAGCTGGAACAAGAAATGCCTGATCAGATGTCTCGAGAAGTATTTCTAAAAGATCCCTTGCATCAAGACCAAGTATCGGCCTTCCATCGGATTTTATATTTCCAATCTTATCTAATTTTGAATTAAAATTCTCAGCCTTATTTAAATTGGGTAGAAACACAAGATTATGATTTTTACGGGTTTTATTATTTTTTTTATATATATTACTAATTTCCGAAACCAACATAAACCGCACTTTTTTACGACATGATTTTGGAACTTCACGATCGCATATTTTGGCAATTTCATCTTTTAGTTTAAACATTCCAGGTTCAGCTGGTACGAGTTTTTCTTTTATTTCAGCAAACCATCCCGGATGAGTAAAATCACCGGTTCCAATAACCGATAATCCTTTAAGTTGAGCTGATATATATAGGTTTTCAAAATCCAAATTCTTCGCCGTTGCCCTGGAAAAACGGGAATGAACATGAAAATCAGCGATAAATTTCATATTTCCTTCTTTGTTATTCGTTTATTGGAAAATCCACATTAAAAACACTTGTAACATTCTTATAAACGGTATATATTCTTATATCAAATAAAAATAAGCACTATATATGGTATTTTTAAAAGTTTTACATTGCTTTTTATACGCCCATTATAACACCTGCTTTTTATATTGATATTTTTTTAATAAATAACTACTTATTAACAATAAATTTTATACTTTTTATAATCCGTCAATTTTAATTATATTCTGAACCTTTTTTAAACAGTGTTAATACAATTTTTTTCTGTTATTTAAATAAATTATACAATTATTATAATTATGAACAATGTTTATTTATTGTTATATATTTATATAAAAAAATAAGGAATAAAGTATGAAATTTAAAATTAATAAAAACGATATCCTTGATATACTGTCTAAGGTACAAGGAATAACCGGACGAAAAAGCAATCTGGCTATTACATCAAACATCTTAATTAAAACAACAGATAAAGGAATCATACTGATTGTAACTGACCTTGAAACAGGTTTTGAAGGTTTATATCCAGCTATCATAGAAAAACAGGGAATATTAACGATAAATTCAAGAAAATTTTACGAAATCGTTAGAGAGTTTCCAAATGAAGAAATACAAATTAGTGAATCTGACAACTATTGGATTAAAATAGGTAATAAAAATGTAGAATACAATATTGTTGGATTAAATCCAGATGATTTTCCGGAAACACCAATGATAGAAGATGTTGACTTTTTTACTATCGATTCTGAAATTTTTAGAAAAATGATTGAAAAAACAATCATTATTACCGGTGCTTCTGATGAAAAAAGGACCCATATCACCGGTATATTTTTTGAAGTTATTCATCAGGAAGATAAAAACCTTGTCAGAATGGTTTCAACTGATGGCAATCGTCTTTCAAAAGCAGATTGTATTTATAAAAAAGACGAACAACTGCCTCAAGATTTCGGTGTACTCATTCCTAAAAAAGGAATGAATGAAGTTATAAAATTTTTAGATCCTTCAGGAACCGTTCAAATTGGTGTTAAAAATAATAATTTTATTATTAAAAAGGATTATGAGACTGTCATTATAAGACTTCTTGAAGGAGACTTTCCTGAATATGGCGATATTATACAAAGAGGATCTTCTTATGCGATCCATTTGGATAAAAAAAAGTTTTTGATGATGCTAAAAAGAATGTCAATTTTATCTTCTGAAGACTACAAAGGCGTTATTTTTAACTTTAAAAACGACAATATTTCTATTACCACAACAAATCCGGATTTGGGTGAATCAAAAGAAGATATGAAGATAGACTTTAAAGGAAATCCCATTGAAGTTGCATTTAATCCCAGATACATCATAGAAATATTAAGCGTAATTGATACTGAAAAGGTTGTTGTTAATATACTCGATAAAGAAAAACCGTGTTTAATCGAAGGGGAAAACGATGATACATATTTAAGTGTCATCATGCCGATGAGAATATGAAAACAGAAGAAAACATATATAATGCTGATCAAATAAAAGTTCTCGAAGGGCTTGAGGCAGTTAGAAAAAGACCGTCCATGTATATCGGGAACGTTAGTATCGAGGGGCTTCATCATTTGGTCTACGAAGTCGTGGATAACAGTATTGATGAAGCTATGGCGGGTTATTGTAATTTAATAAAGGTTATCGTTCATACGGATAACAGTGTCAGTATTGAAGATAATGGAAGGGGAATACCTGTAGGAATCCAAAAATCAGAGAATATACCTGCAGTTGAAGTTGTTATGACAAAACTTCATTCGGGCGGTAAATTTGATAATTATTCATATAAAGTATCCGGTGGACTTCATGGTGTGGGTGTTTCAGTGGTAAATGCGCTTTCAAAAATCATGGAAGTCGAAATTTATTCCGACAACAAAATTTATTATCAGACTTATGAAAAAGGTAAAAAAACAAGCGAATTAAGTATTATTGGTAAAACAAAAAAGAGGGGTACAAAAATACATTTTGTTCCGGATACCGAAATATTAGAAACGGATAACTTTAATTATGATATTTTGATTCGGAGATTAAGAGAACTCGCTTTTCTAAATAAAGGGGTCAGATTAACCATAGAAGATGAACGCTCAGACAAAAAAGATGAATTTTATTATAAGGGTGGTATCGTGTCTTTTGTGGAATATCTAAATAAAATGAATTCATCGCTTCACAAACCGATATTTATAGAGGGTGAAAAAACCGACGTCCAAATAGAAGTGGCTATTCAGTATAATGATACTTTTAAAGAAAAAATATTTTCTTTTGCAAATAATATCAATACGATTGAAGGGGGTTTTCATCTTATCGGCTTCAAGGCGGCATTAACACGCACCATTAATCAATATTTAACCAATGGAAACCTTCCCAAAAACCTTAAAGCAAAAATCGGTGGAGACGATATTAGGGAAGGTTTAACAGCTGTGATCAGTATCCGAATTAAATCCCCGCAGTTTGAAGGCCAAACAAAAACAAAACTCGGCAACAGTGAAGTCAAAGGGCTTGTTGAATCTTTAGTCAATGAGAAGTTGAGTATTTTTTTAGAGGAAAATCCATCCGTAGCAAAAAAAATAATTGCTAAGGCTGTGGATGCCTCACGGGCTAGAGATGCAGCCAAACGTGCCAGAGATCTCGCCAGAAAACAAGGGGCTCTTGTAGATTCAACACTTCCGGGGAAACTTGCCGAATGCCAGGCGTCGGATCCATCAGAAAGAGAGCTTTTTATTGTTGAAGGTGACTCTGCTGGCGGCAGTGCAAAACAGGGGCGCGATAGAAAATTTCAAGCCATTTTACCTTTAAAAGGAAAAATCTTAAATGTTGAGAAATCTCGATTTGATAAAATATTAAGAAGTGAAGAAATTAAAAATATAATTACCGCTCTTGGGACCGGTGTCGGTCAGGAAGAATATGACATCGAAAAAATAAGGTATCATAAAACAATTATTATGACAGATGCTGATGTTGATGGATCTCACATCAGAACACTTCTATTAACATTTTTTTACCGGCATATGCCCGAGATGATAGATAATGGATACCTGTACATTGCACAACCCCCTTTATTTAAATTGGGGAAAGGAAAGAAAGAAGTTTATCTAAAAAATGAGAAAGGGTTGAATGATCATATCTTAAAAAGGATATGTAATAAGAAAAATGTAAAATTAGGTGAAAGCGAAGAAATTTTATCGGAACATAATCTTTATATTTTTTTGGCAAATTTATCTGAATATTTTTCCATTATATCGCGATTTAAAGAAAAAGGAATGATCAGCGAGTTAATTGAATTACTTTTTAAAGAAAGGGTTGAAAATAAAGATTTTCTGCAAGAAAAAGAAAAAATGTTGGAACTTAAAAACACCCTGAATAAAAATGAATATGATACCAGCGACATTATATGGAATAATGAAAGAAATATTTATGAAATGACCGCTAAGCCATCTTTTAATAAACATAAGGAGTTAAAAGTTTTCGATTTATCGAAGAAGATAAAACCGTTGAATATCAACAGAAACCTTGTTTATTCAAAAGATTTTCAAAAAGGTATGATGTTAAGCAAAAATATATTTAAAAACGATAAACCGCCGTTTTTTATTTACAATAAAGAAGATGATACAAAAGCTCTACGGATTGATGATAAAGAACAATTGCTTTCCTATTTTATTAATGAAGGAAAAAAGGGGCTTAGCATCCAAAGATATAAAGGTCTTGGTGAAATGAATCCACACCAACTTTGGGAAACTACAATGAATCCGGACAAAAGAACGCTGTTACAAGTCAAGGTTGAAGACGCCGTAGAAACAGATGAAATTTTTACCGTTCTCATGGGAGAACATGTAGAGCCTCGAAGAGAATTTATCAATGACAATGCCCTTGAAGTGAGCATGTTGGATATATAAAATCCATACGGAGCGTTTAAACAGGAATAAAGACTTTAATCGATCAATTTACGTAGAACCTATTTCAAAAACAATCTAAGCGCCCATAGCTGTGTTGTTAAACTCTTTAAAATACTCACATACTACGTGTATTCTCCGCTTTTTAACAGTTTAACGCCTTGCCCTGAACTCAAATCTTATTTTTGAGATATGTTCTAATAAAATCTGGTTTTAGAGACAGGATAAAAAATGTACATTCATAAAATTCAAGCAAGAGATTTACCGGACCTTTGGTTTCAAGCAGTTCATGATATACTCGATCAGGGTAGAAAATTTAAAATCGATCGTGGGAGTTATGAAGGGCAGACCAGGCTCGAATATGATTTTTTTACCGGACACGTAAAATATCCGGGAACCCAACCACTTTTACCCGATATACCGCCATCATGTGGTATACCAAATCCAGTGGAGGAAGCTTATATATACGGCGGCGAAGGTTATGATAGATCGTATATTGAATATATCATGACCGGACAAAAAGAACCGGGTGAATCCTATACATACGGAGAAAGGTTAACCCGGGCACCGATTTCAGAGGAAAAGTTAATATGGTGGAATAAAGAAAACAAAGAGATAATAGACAAAAGAGCTATAGATGGAAAGGCTGTTTTTGAAGAAGATGGCCAACTTTATCTCAATCAAATCGAATGGATTATTCAAACTTATCAAAAATTCGGAAGCAGAAATAACCAGATGGTGCTTCAAGTGGCACATCCTTCGGACCTTACCCTATTAGACCCACCATGTTTACGAGCCATAGATACAAGAATTCAGGATGACACACTACATTTCTTTGTATATTTTCGATCATGGGATCTTTGGGGAGGAATGCCGGCGAACTTGGCTGGAATTCAAAATCTAAAAGAATATATGGCCGGTGAGATCGGCGTAAAAGACGGTGAAATGATTGTCGAAAGCAAGGGGCTTCACCTTTATGGCTATGCAGAAGAACTGGCGAAATTAAGGTGTATGAAAGATTAGAAGTGGTTTCAAAACCTCCCCTCGGGCTCAATCTCTGCGTTGAACTGAGCCGCCCAATCCTCGAAATATTCACAATATTCCTGCGGTTGGTCGCCCCAGTCCGCCTTGACCTTGAACCTGATTGAATATTTTGAAACCACTTCTATAGTTAGTGTCAATCCATGAATTTAAAATAAAGTAGACATAATGGGTGTCCATTTCTGGATGGACATCTTTTAGAATTCTATACTATTCGGTGTCCTTGGGAAGGGAATAACATCCCGGATATTACTGATACCGGTTACCAGCATCAGCAATCGTTCAAATCCAAGACCAAATCCACTGTGTTCAACAGATCCGAAACGCCTTGAATCCAGATACCACCAGTAATTCTCTTTTGGAAGGTCCATCTCATCCATCCGATTTTCAAGCATACCAAGGCGTTCTTCGCGTTGGCTTCCACCAATAATTTCACCAATACGAGGCACAAGAACATCCATAGCCGCTACAGTCTGATCATCATCGTTTAACCGCATATAAAATGGTTTTATGGTTTTGGGATAGTCATAGACAATTAGAGGTTTTTTAAAATATTGTTCAGTTAAATAGCGTTCGTGTTCGGTCTGAAGGTCTTTTCCAAAATCGATCTCATATTCAAATTTTTTTTCAGATTTTTTTAATATATCTACGGCCGAGTTATAGGAAAGACGCTTAAAATCGGACGATGCGACATTTTCCAGGGTTTTTATCAAGGTTTTATCCACATATTTTCCAAAAAGTTCAATATCATCATGACATTCTTCAAGAACGAATCGTGTTAAATATTTTATCATTTCTTCAGCAAGATCCATATTTCCTTGTAAATCACAAAACGCCATCTCCGGTTCAACCATCCAAAATTCTGCAACATGCCTACTGGTGTGAGAGTTTTCAGCTCGAAATGTAGGGCCGAAGGTATAAACGTCCCCAAGAGCAAGAGCAAACATCTCTGCGGACAGCTGCCCGGATACGGTTAGATTTGCCTCTTTACCGAAAAAATCTTTGGTGAAATCTGTTTTACCATCTATAAAAGGCAATTTGTCCAGAGCCAGTGTTGTTACGCGGAACAGCTCTCCTGCCCCTTCACAATCTGAACCGGTAATGATGGGTGAATGGATATATTTAAATCCCTTGTTTCGAAAAAAGTTATGAATCGCATAGGATAACTC